>Ga0308166_1005129_pt1 | contig 10115 bp, 11 predicted proteins | sample PhyCR2_2_FD_202137 | JGI IMG/M metagenome (GOLD analysis project Ga0308166, IMG submission 202137) | Phyllosphere microbial communities from UC Gill Tract Community Farm, Albany, California, United States - DLSLCC.R2 | ecosystem: Host-associated > Plants > Phyllosphere > Unclassified | place... | reverse complement strand
AAATGCCATGTGGCATCTTTCAGATTACCGGGGATCTCCTGTCCAATGCCTTTCGTATTGGTGGCCTGCGTCTTAATCTCGATATTGTCGATCCTCACGTATTTACGCTGCGAAACCTGCCGGAATGAATCGCTGATCGCGTTGCTGGACGCTGCCTGTAACTGCACCTGACTGCAATACGTTATTTCATGCGCTGGTGTTTCTGGTGTAAAAGATGCTACTTCGCTCTCGGCTTCGCTACTTCGTTCTCGCCCATATCGAACCGGCTTGCCAGGCTTCGCCAATTTCCCCAGGTCCTGTTTGTAAAAAGTCCCGACTGAAAAATTTTTGTAATCTGAAAACCGCAGGCGGGTGCGGTGTAGTGCGATTTTGGTCACTTTAAGTTTTTCATGTGTGACCGTAGTCATGGAGATAATACAATTTGATCATATGATGCATGTATTCACTTAGGTATGGTGTTGATGGAAATTCAATAGCTACTTGATGCTTTGGTTATCTACGGGGAATTTTTATTAAACTGTTCCTGATAATATGGTAATCATGATTTATTATTGATGAGGATGGATTGTGAACAGTAAAACGCATACGATAAAATTAGCCTTAGACTTGCGTAGTAAAAGTGTTTTGGGCGAATGGACGACTCATGTAGATGAAAAAAGTAATAATACTGATGAATTAGGTCGCAATATATTTAATTCGGTAAGAGATATATTTTCTGATATAGCTCGCGATTTTATGACTAACCTTAGTGAGTTAATTCAAGCCGGGGAAATTGATAGTGCATTTTCTTTTTTTAAAGACTCCATTTCAGTGCTTCAATTTTTATCAAAGAATGATTGTTTTTTAATAAAATCATTCAGTAAGTTATTGTCAGATGAACAGCTCAAAGAAATATGCATTCATATCGTAGCGTTATCATCTGAATTTAATCTAATAGATGATTTAGATGAAGATGTTGAATGTGTTGTTGGTGTGGGAGTAGCAACCGCAAAGAAAAAGAAGACGAAGTAGGCATGATCGGGTACACACAAATAAGAAATTTGGATTTATTTGAAGATTTGCTTAAAGGAAATAAAAAATATCATGCTAATAGTATTTTAGATAGTTTAATTCCTAATGCTGGAAAGCATTCGCCTAACATACCTGTATTCAAATATTTAAAGGAAATAGGTATTGAAAGTTTCGACGACTCAAAAGGTCTTCTCTTAATCTAGATAAGTGGGTTCTCCGCCAAGATAAAAGCTACCAGTGTTCTACTTATTTACGGTCCTATGTAAGGAAATTTAAAGGTAAGGATGCTGAATATATAATCGAACACTGTACTCCTGAGTCAGCTGCGATCTATATTCCATTCCTTTGGGATGAAATTGATCTTGATGTCACTCGAAATTTCCTTGTTGAAAATATGGATAAAATTAGCCCTGATAATTCAAGTTATGCAACTTACTTTAAAAAGTTGGCTTGTTTGTATGACAAACTAAAATACGGCTGGGTGTGAAGCGCTTCTATGCAAATTTTTAGCCCCTGTATTTTCAATGTCAGGGGTTAGAACTGAGTATCTCATTTATTAGGCTTTAGGCATTTAATAGCATGTATGAATGAAATATCTTCTAAATCGTCTTCCTTTTTTAAATAAAAGCATGTTGTGCCATGCGAAGCTTTTCCTGTGTGAATTTCCTTAAATCCACCTCGGCTCTTTTCTTCCCATTCGCGATGATTTTTAAATAAGCTTAATAAAAAATGATAATCTTCTCCTTTTACAGTATTTCCGATTGTGTATTTATTGAGGATGCGCTGAGCCTCCTTCTTTATTAATTCCTTTGTAAGAAAGCTCTTTCCTGCCACAGTGTATTTCATTTCTTTTCCTCTTAAAATTGCTGAAAGAGACCGCAATGCGGTCACTAATTATTAGGCGTACTGGGTTAGCTTCCAAGTAACCGATTTTCCATTATAAGGAGGGAATCGATTATTTTTTGCAATCGGCGCAGTCATTGAAGGAGTTCCAACAACTGTCCATACTCCACTTTCAGGACATGTTCCGCCAGTAGTGCCGAGTGGTACTTTTGACATATATCAATCTCCAGAGGTTTTGTTATAATTGTTGACATAGTTTTTTCCTAATGCAGATTGATATTATCATTTTTGTAATGGCTGTTAACTTTGTTTGACTTAAGCGATTAAAAATTTGATGGCTGGAGCGATTAAGATTATAAAATTTGAGTTAAATTGCAATGATGATTAACCTCTACCAATACTCTTTTTACTAGTAGCTATTTTATGTATTTAATTGTTATGTTACGAAAAAAACTAGCAAATATAAGGCTTTAAGAAAGTAAAATGTAAAAATCTCGTTGAGATATTACAGTAGGCCGAAGTTCCGCGATTAAAAAAAGCCCCGAAGGGCTTTTATGCGTTTAAATTTACAGTTATCATTTTTTCGAAGATTTACTAGGCTTTAGATCTGGTGTATTTCCAGGCGTGTTTTTGTTATCACGCTGGCGCTGATCAGGTTTGCCAGTTGATTCAGCAATGCGTTTTGGTCCTGGTTTAAGTGACATCATTGGTATCCTATATGTTCGAGAGGAAAATCTCTCAAGAATAGATATATACGTACTTGCAGGTGTTATCAAGTCGAATGAGAGAATTATTTTTTCTATAATAAAAGAATCATTATTAATAATTGACTACGTTCTTTATGAGAGGATTTATGGAATGGATTATTGGTGGGGGCATTTTACTGGCAATTATAGGCGCGATTCTTAAACCACGAAGATGTGATATCTGTGGAATATTGTTTAAAAGAAAATACTATACTTGGACAATTGAAGATCGTAAACAACATTTATGTCCTAATTGCAACAATAAAATGAGCCGAAGAGTCAGTAACAAAAGATTTACCGACAGATTCGGATAATAAGATTATTGTAGATACTCGGTTCGGGTCTTTGTTTGTTATTTTCCAAAGGTCAGGGTGGTGTAGTATCAGGATTGTATGTCCAAGAATACTAGATAACCACCCTTAATTAGTGTTCAAATTATGTAGTCTGGCAGTAAAAGTTGTGCTAATTCTTTAAATGCCTAATTTAACATCAACTCTATGAGTTTCATGAAAACTATAGTTATTCGATTATTCGAAATCTTCAATTATTTTTTGGTTATAATCTTCCAAGTATTTCTGTAATTCATTTCTGTCAATCAAACGTACTTTTGCTGATTCAGCAAGTTCTTTTGCCGAATTAGTAAAATATGAGTTCGTAATAACCATTGCTTCGTCACATGAGTAAAATGCCTTAGCGGAGATAGCTTGTTGTACTGCTGAATTACCAACTGAGCCAGAATAATTTTTTGCCTGAATAACAATGTTTTTATCGAAGCGAGTGACAAATAGATCTGCACCTTGATCCTGGGTTCTTTTGGTTTCTTTAACATCATACCCAAGAGTTTGGAATATCTTGACTAAGAAGTCTTCAAATTCAAAACCATTCATTGAATCAACTGAGTACATATTAACATATTTATCGGGATTGAAATGTTCAAGGCGTATAGCCAATCTTTCTACCAGTATGTCAAAATATATAGTTTCACAGATTGATATATACTTTCTAACATTATCAATTGAAATCAATGGTGTGCCGGAAGTATTTTGTGCGTTCTCATTGAATTCTAATGCAGAGAAGGCTATTTTATTGCTCCAGACAAAGTATAGAAACAATGATAGATCAGATCTAAATGTCGTTCCTGCCTCTTCAATCCATGATTTCAAAGATTCTGTTAATGTAGGTTTGATATGTCTTTTGATCTCTTTCGCAAACCCGTTATACACAGCGTTAAATGATGTAGTAAGTAAAAGCTTGTCCAAAAGCATTGGCAGCTCTTCCAATTCATTAAAGCCCTTTCGAACAAGTACCTCACGAAATAATACAAAATCAGAATAAGTGCTTTTGTCTTCCGATAAATCACTTTCTGACCGCTTATCATGTGAAAATTTTGTCGTGTAAATGAAATTAGTGAAGTAAGGATCCTTAAACGTTGCGTATTTATCTAAAACATTTTGCAGGAGACTATTGAGTTGAGATTGCTCTTTCTTTTTGCCAAATAAATCTTTGATAATGCCTTTTGACTGATATTGAAACTCTGGATAAAAAGAAGGATTAAGAGGTATCATTTGTTCTGAGGTTATGGGGAGTGGAGTTTTTGCACCCCATGAATTCGTTGCAGTTGGCACTCCGCCAGAACACCAGGGACAAATAATTTCGAAAGATGTCTTGCTGCATGAATAACACTGGTAAATCATTAGGCTATTTCCTTTTGAAATTATTAAGCTTGGTCATGATCCTTTGATCATAATTGAGTTGATACTTATTTAAATAATCTTAATAGCAAATGCAAAGATCTTCATACTTTTACATCATGGTAATGATTTACTCGATCATTTTCCAATCTTGATGAAAAGTTATAGTTGCCACTTGCTGATTGTTCAACATGCTTTCTCCACCAAGCCATCATCTCTCTTCGTTGATCAAGATACTGAGAACGGTTATAAGCTCTCCTGACCTCATTGGTATCAATGTAAGCCAATGCTGCTTCAATGACGTCAGGTTGAAATCCCTTCTCGTTGAGAACAGTTGAAGCTATAGATCTCATGCCATGCGCAACAAGAATATCTTTGAAACCCATACGTTTCAGCGCCATGTTTGCCGTCTGACTGTTCATTGGTTCCAGTGGATTGCGGTAACCGGGAAAAACGTGTGGTGTGTGCTGGCTGATTGGCTTCATAACTTCTAGCACAGCAAGAGCCTGCTCAGATAGCGGAACAATATGCATGCGTTTCATTTTCATGCGCCCTGCAAGAATGCGCCATTACTTTGTCTCGAAGTTGATCTCGTCCCACCGGGTCATTGCTGCTTCGGCTGGCCGCGTCATAGTAAGAAGCTGCCATTTAATAAGGCAAAGCGTCTGTCTGGCATGACCTATCCCTGTATTAGATATAACAATCAGTTAGTAATGTAGGTTTGTTTACCTTTTATTTTTCCATTTCTCTAGCTTGCTGCAAATTCAGACGGCGTCTGGTAAATCAGCGATGAATGAGGTCTGGACTCGTTATAGCACTGCCGACAGTCATTGCAAAACGCTGTGACAGACCCATTGCCTCGCACATGACTTCCACTGTTCCGTATCTGGACTTTCGTCAGAACTTTCTGCTCAATGCCGTCTTAAGCGCCTCTATATTCACTATGGCTTCAGCGAGCAGCTTCCTGAGGTGGACGCTCTCCTTTTCAATGGACTAGAGCCGCTTCACTTCGGAGGCTTCCATGCCTCCGAAATTCTTGCGCCAGATACAGAAGGCAGCTTCTGAAATAGAATTCTTGCGGTAAAGTTCCTAGGCCGAAACCCGGGTTCGGCCTCGCGGAGATACTGATGATCTGTTCGTCGGAAAATCACTTTTTTATGGGGATGTCCTCATGTGACTTATGAAGACATTACTCACATCGCGGTATATTAATCAACGGGGAGTAGGTCAATACTTATAGTAAAAATATATTTAATATTAATGAGTTAGGTTCGGCTTTGACTTTCTTACACAGCCTAAGGGTGAAAACAACGGAAATCAAAGAAGCTGAGATGAGTTATTCCTTGATTAATCTAATTCATTGGTATTGAAAAGAGCTTGTGTTAAAGTTTATTTAAAATAATGAGTGTTAATTTAAGGTGGTTTGCAATGAATTTTAATAGAAGTAGTGAGCAATACAATTTGATTACGACTCTGCAATATGTTGGAGCTTCGGTAAATCGTTCGGAAGCACTAGATCGATATACAGAGAATAGAGATTTATTAAAAGAATGGCGATTTATTTATGCTGATTATGCAGAAGAGGGACCTTTTAAACTAAGAAGACAGTTATTTGAAGATGGATGTTTTGTTTCTACTGTTTTCCGAGGTAACTCGCTTTGGGTGATTGGTGATAAAGTAGTTTCGAATCATGGAACTTTGGCATTTAAAATTGGCACGGGAACATATTTAGATTCAAACGCTGCAAGTTACATCCGCTCTTTTGCATATGAAGATACTCCTTCGGATGAAGTTATGAAAGGGTGCCATAGTATGAAGGAAAATTTTGATCATGAAGAGATGAAGAGTTTTAATCCTTACTTGTATTTATTTGAAGCCAGTAACAACAAATCACAAAAAAGTATCGAAAAGATTAGAGAAACAATTAGTGCTATTTTCTCTCTTAAAATGATGGGCAATCCTTTGAGTCTTTCATGGGCTAAAGAGTTCAAAGCTCAATATGAATTGAGTTCTAAAAAAGAAGCAGATGCCTTTTTAGCTCAATTCTTTAAAGAAGCTGAGCTTGGACATTTTTCTCAGATGGAATCGCTAACCGACTTAATGGAATTGATCATTATTAAAGCAAAACTAATTGAGTATAGTTCTAATCGTTCGCCTGAGAATAAGTTTGAGGAGCTGTTAAACGTTGCAAACAGTGAACTTTCGATCTTAATGTTTCGAGAGTTGATTATTTGTGCGGATATTTTATTTCGAAGTAATAAGACTCAGATTTCACAAAAATTACATAGTTTGCAAAATAAAAAAAGACCGTTAAATGTGATCAGGAATTGTGCCAGAGATCTTGGTATGGTAAGAATGATGGACTTATTGACTAATTCTATTGTAGATGGAAATGAAAGTGCCTTTTATGTGGCCAGTATTGTTACATTTGATAAAGATGTAATGGATATTATTAAGGTTACAGAAGTTAATGCTATTGCATTACACACAGAGTCTCAAGAAGTTCATATTATTTTCAATGCTGAAGTTCAGGCTTGGCTATCTGAAAAGTTAGGAGATAAAAGGTTGCAGAGATTATCATCATTGATGACATTTAATTCTTTCGATACAAGATATAAGAATAGAGGTCATTATCATATTAAGCAGCAGCTCATTTCTGATCGAGAACGACTGGTTAAGTTATTGAATCAAAGATAATACCGCTGTTTGTATATTTAGCTTCTTGCCAGACATCAGATTCTTTTCAATATGCACAAGAGTGACCCCTTTGGTTTTAGGGGGCAGGAGAAAAATTATCATGATAAAGATCAGGTAGAAGCAAATATACAGCCAGAACGTACCTGCAGGCGCAATACTGCCCAGAAGTGCCAGGAAGTTTGCTCCGATAAACATGTTGGCAACCCAGTTAGTAATCGTTGAGCAGGTCAGAGGATATATCTAAGAACACAGTATCCAGAACACCGGAGCGGCACTCATCATTGATTAATAATTAAAAAATCGCTTAACTAATTTAGTCGGTTCTTATCTTTATATCGTAATTATGATATGGACACACTAATTATTTGTGTTAAAAGAAGATAATAATTAAAAAGGAGAATCAAATGAAAGATGAAAATATATTAGATGATGAAACTCTATCTTTAAACGATGCTAAAGAATTCTTAGCTGAAGTTCATAGTAATTTACAAGCTTTTCTGGAGGGTAATAACATGTCTGAGGATTATGAAATGTATCCAGCTGAAGATGTTGTCTATATAATGCTTAGGGGTTTCTTTAATTCTAAAGAATGTTTAAAGCTGTTAACTATTGTTCAGTTTTTTGAATTAACAGATATTGCTGAGTACCAAAGTTTAAATCGGTGGTTCTTATCTGGTTTGGTATTCGGTATAGATATGGATATAGTAAAAAATATTATTGACACAAAGATTGTTGAAGAGGAAAAGAGTAAAATTAGCTCACTAGTTACTAGTTACTAGTGAAGAAGATAAGTGTATAATAAAGAGAATCTGAAAATCAATCTGTATTTATATGATTTTTAGAAGGAGTGATATTTCAAAGTTATTTTTAAGTGAGGGGGTTATGATAAAGAAATTAAACTAACTGGAATAGATAATTCATGAATTTTTAACAAGAAATCCCTATTATCAAGGCAAGGAAAGATGTTTGTGCAGCCCTAGAATGCATGAAAAATTTGAAGGCATTATGACCTATATCACTCATTTTTTGGTATTAACTCCTGCCCGAGTGACGTTGAAAAGAGAAGGTTCAAGCTAAATCGATTCCGTTGAGATATCGTTTTATTTACATAATCTTAAGGTCATTCGTGGGGCGTTTATTTGAGCCAAACATATTTAATTGAAAATTAAAAATATACAAGAAAAAATCAATGTATATGCAGGAGATAAATGACTTCCAAGTAACTTTTAAAGATTTTTTTGAAAAGCTATAAGACGTCAACGTTCTCAACTTACAAGCTTCCAAGTAGTCAGCCCACCACTGCAACATAAGTTTCCGTTCTTCTAAATGCTCTGCTTTATGAATGTAGGCTGCCCTAACGCTGTTACGTTCTTGGTGGCTCATTTGTCTCTCTACGGCGTCTCTTGACCAAAGCCCGGATTCAATCAATGCACTGCAAGCCATAGTCCTAAAACCATGCCCACAAACTTCAGTTTGGGTATTGTATCCCATGGTTCTAAGGGCTTTGTTGACGGTGTTTTCACTGATCGGTTTGTCGTCATTACTAAATCCGATGAACATGAGCTCTTTGCCACCACTGATTGCATGCAGCTGTAACAACAGTTTTTTTGCTTGTTTACTTAAAGGCACCAGATGAGGGTTTTTCATTTTTGCCCCTCTTGCTGAATATTTAATCCCAGTAAGTGCTTTTCGCTCTGCGGGTATAGTCCATAGAGCGTTTTTGAAATCTACATCTGACCAACGTGCAAATCTTAATTCACTCGAACGTACAAATGTCAGGAGTGTAAGCTGGGTTGCAATCTGTGTGATGCCTTTGCCGTTGTAAGCTTCTATAAGTTGCATGAGCTCTGGTAGTCGTTCTAAAGGAAGGGCAGGGCGATGAATACTTTTTTTAGAAATTACGGCACCAGCGAGGTCATAGGCAGGATTTTGCTCAATTAATGCATTGTGGACAGCATATCTCATGATCGCAGTTATGCGTTGTTGAAGACGTGAAGCGAGTTCGAGGTGACCTGTTGCTTCTGCCCTTTTTAATGGAATCAGTAAGTCACGGGTTTTGAGTTCTGTGATATTACGATTGCCAATAATGGGGAATAAATGACTCTCAAGACTGCTTAACACAGTCGTTCTGTGGCTTTCCGACCAGGTCCTGTTACTGGAATGCCAGTCTCGTGCAACCTTTTCAAATGTCAGCAGTCCTTTGATCTCGACCTTATCAGCTTTGCGTTTTTCACTTGGATCAACGCCATTTGCCACGAGTTGCCTGGCTTCGTCTCTTCTGCGTCGGGCTTCCGATAACGTGACCTCAGGATAAACACCGAGAGCAAGAATCTTTTGTTTGTTACCAAAGCGATACTGAAAACGCCAGTATTTGGAACCGTGCGGGGTAATCAAAAGATGCATACCATTACCGTCTGTCATTTTGACCGGTTTCATAGCAGCCTTAGCATTTCTTACCTTTAACTCAGTGAGCGGCATAGTAAAAATCCCCGGCTGATGGTATCTGCATTATCGAACCAAACATACCAACAATTGTACCAACATGACACTGTGGATTTTGTAAGCCCGCTGGAGACGCAGGTGGACTATCAAGATGAGTTAAGTGACTGAATGGAATAGGTAAAGTAGACTTTGAGATACGCCAGAGAGACTGGCATTTGGTGTCCCCTGCAGGAATCGAACCTGCAACTAGCCCTTAGGAGGGGCTCGTTATATCCATTTAACTAAGAGGACAGCGGCGCGCAGTATAGCGCAAACAGGCAGTGAGATTCACTACATCGCCGTCCGTTTGCTCATTCCGCCAGCAATCCCGGTTTTCTGCGCGCGCTAACGTTACTTGCAGAAAGCGGAAACAGCTGTACTGAAGTCCGGGATGTCATCCAGACTGAAGCGGCACCCCGACTCTTAAAGCTTCACTCCCTCTTTACAGCAGCCACTTCCAGTAAACGTTTTTCAGACGCCCGCCTGGCAAATCGCCTTCAGCAAACAGACCTGAAAAGCAGACAGAGCGGTTCAATCTGCTCTGTCTGCCCTGGATTTACTCAGCCTTTTCCTGCTCTTCACGCTGGCGACGTTTCTCCTGCTTCTTCTTCTCAGCCTTCGCTTTAGCCACGGCCGCTTCACTCAT
>Ga0308166_1005127_pt1 | contig 10120 bp, 5 predicted proteins | sample PhyCR2_2_FD_202137 | JGI IMG/M metagenome (GOLD analysis project Ga0308166, IMG submission 202137) | Phyllosphere microbial communities from UC Gill Tract Community Farm, Albany, California, United States - DLSLCC.R2 | ecosystem: Host-associated > Plants > Phyllosphere > Unclassified | place... | reverse complement strand
GTTCTGGTTCCTCCGCGACTGGCGTGCCACCCTCGTCTCGGCCGCCGCCCTGCCGCTGTCGATCATCCCGACCTTTGCAGCGATGTACTTCCTCGGCTTCACACTGAATACGCTGAGCCTGCTGGCACTGGCGCTCGTCATCGGTATCCTGGTCGACGACGCCATCGTGGAAGTCGAGAACATCGTTCGCCACCTGCGGATGGGCAAGCCGCCGATTCAGGCTGCCCTCGACGCGGCCGATGAAATCGGCCTGGCCGTGGTGGCCACCACACTGGCGCTGGTGGCGGTATTCCTGCCCACCGCCTTCATGAGCGGCATCGCCGGTATGTTCTTCCGCCAGTTCGGCATGACGGCCGCGATCTCGGTGCTCGCGTCGCTGCTGGTAGCGCGGCTGCTGACGCCAATGATGGCGGCCTACCTGCTCAAGGGCGACCATCCGGAGGAACGCGACGGCTGGCTGATGCTGCGCTACCTCGCCTGCGCGCGCTGGTGCCAGGCGCACCGCAAGACCACCATGCTCGGGGCGGTCGGCTTCTTCGTCGCATCCCTCGCCCTCATTCCTCTGCTGCCGACCGGCTTCGTGCCCCCGGCAGACCAAAGCCAGACGCAGGTCGGCATCGAGCTGACCCCGGGCAGCCGGATCGACGACACCCTGCGCGTCACCGAGTTGGTCCAGCAGCGCCTGGCCACGATCAAGGACGTGCGTCACGTGTTCAGTTCGGTCGGAACGACGATCAGCGCCAACAGCAATAGCGCCGCCACTGGCGGCAGCGATCCCCGAACCGCGACGCTCATACTGACACTGACGCCGCGCACGGAGCGCGACTACAAACAGTCCGTGATCGAGCAGGAAATCCGCAACGTACTGGCCTCCGTGCCGGGCGCGCGGATTACCGTGGGCGGCGCCAATACCGGGGAATCGCTGCTGATCATGCTGGCCAGTGATCATGCCGACGCGCTTGCCGGCGCGAGCCGCGCCGTGGAGCGCGAGCTGCGCACCCTGCAAGGGATCGGTTCGGTCACCTCGGGCGCCAGCCTGCAGCGGCCGGAGATCCAGATCACGCCGGACTACGCCCGTGCCGCCGATCTCGGCGTGACCAGCGAGGCGCTGGCCTCGGCCGTCAGGATGGCCACATACGGGGACTATGCCGCGGCCATGAGCAAGCTGAACCTGCCTGAGCGTCAAGTGGATGTGCGGGTTCGCCTCGCCGGCGAGGTCCGCCGGGACATCGACGCGATCGGCCAGATCCGGGTCCTGGGCAGCAATGGTCCGGTGACGCTCGCGAACATCGCCGAGATCCGTACCGGCAGCGGACCGAGCCAGATCAACCGGCGCGACCGCATGCGGCAGACGACCATCAAGGTAGAACTGGGCGGTCGCAGCATCGGCGAAGTGCTGGCGGAGGCCAAACGCCTGCCTTCGCTGCAGTCGTTGCCGAACGGCGTACAGCAGGTTCAGTCCGGCGACGCCGAGATGATGGTTGAACTGTTCGAGAACTTCGGCGTGGCGATCGTCATCGGCGTGGCCTGCATCTACTTGGTGCTGGTGCTGCTGTTCCATGATTTCCTGCAGCCTGTGACGATTCTCGCTGCCCTGCCGCTTTCGGTCGGCGGCGCGATGGTCGCCCTGCTCATCACCAACAACAGCCTGTCGCTGCCTTCCGTGATCGGCCTGCTGATGCTGATGGGCGTAGTGACCAAGAATTCCATCCTGCTGGTGGAATACGCCGTGATGGCGCGGCGTCAACAGGGCATGAGCAGATTTGACGCGCTGATGGACGCTTGCCACAAGCGGGCGCGTCCGATCCTCATGACGACGATTGCGATGGGCGCAGGCATGATGCCGATCGCGATGGGACTTGGCGCTGATCCGAGCTTCCGTTCGCCGATGGCGATCGGCGTGATCGGCGGCCTGGTGACCTCGACCTTGCTCAGCCTGTTGGTCATCCCGGTGGTCTTCACCTACGTGGACGACTGCCTGTTATGGCTGAAGCGCTGCTTCGCCTTTCTTACCAGGTCAAAGTTATCGGACAACCGTCGGCCCGGCGGAGCCGGCCTGGTATCCGCAAGTGTCGAAGTGGCCGATCCACCGAAAGTTTGATTCGGCGACACCACTGACGGCACATTCCATCCGTAAGTAGAGCAAAAGGAAGAGACATGCAAGACTATATCGACGGCCCGCGCCTGCTGGCTGACATCGGCGGCACCAATGCGCGCTTCGCGCTCGAATCCGCGCCAGGGAAGGTGCACGGCACGCGTACGCTGGCGTGCACCGACTACCCGCGATTCGTGGATGCGGTTCGGACCTACCTGGACGGTTGCGCCGTGCCAGTCCGGCACGCTGTGGTTGCGATCGCCAATCCCGTGGATGGTGACGCCATACGCATGACGAACCATCACTGGTCGTTTTCGATAGCAGCCGCGCGCAGCGAACTACGACTGGCCACGCTGGTTGTCGTCAACGACTTCACTGCCCTGGCCATGTCGCTTCCTTTACTCGGTGAGGCCGATCTGGTCCAGGTTGGCGGCGGCGACGCGCGTCCTCGGAGTGCAATAGGCCTGGTCGGCGCCGGCACCGGGCTCGGTGTATCCGGTCTGATCCCTGCAGGAGGGCGCTGGATACCCTTGGAGAGCGAGGGTGGCCATGCCGCATTTTCTCCAATGGACGAGCGTGAGTTGGATGTGCTGAGGTATTGCTGGCAGCGCTATGACCATGTCTCGTCCGAGCGCTTCGTTTCCGGTCCCGGAATCGCACTGATCCGCGAGGCACTCGCCGCAAGTCGGGGATTGCCCACCGATCCTGGGCTCAAGCCGGGCGATATTGTGGCCCAGGCCTTGGCCGGTGGCGATCAGCTGAGCCGAGAAGCGGTCGACTGTTTTTGCGGGATGCTCGGCACAGTTGCGGCCGACCTGGCGTTAACGTTGGGTGCCCGAGCTGGTGTCTACATCGGGGGCGGCGTCGTGCCCCGCCTGGGTAGCTACTTCGCTGACTCGCCATTCCGCGAGCGTTTCGAACGGAAGGGCCGCTTGAGTGCGTTTACTGCCCGCATCCCCACTTGGGTCATCACCTCACCTTATCCGGCGCTGCTGGGTGCATCCGCCATCCTGGCGGACCAACTCGCCCACCCGCGACAGACATAACGGTCGCCTGTAATCCCGGCCGCAACCTTGCGGCGCAAGGATCGTCGGAGGCGCAGCAGAGCCCGTACGCGCGGCGGCGCCATGCTCCCGCCGCGCGCCCGGCCTCTGCAAGACGTGCGCGATTACGATGGCCGTACGAGAGCCGCGCGGTATTTCCAGCCGTAGTAGCAGACGAAGGCGTAACACAGGACCGGCACGGCAAACGAGGGCTGCACGCCGAGCTTGTCGGCCACCATGCCCTGGGCAAACGGCACCAGCGCGCCGCCGACGATCCCCATGCACAGCAGGCCCGAGCCTTGCCCGGCGAGCTTGCCGAGGCTGCGCAGCGCCATGCTGAAAATGGTCGGGAACATGATCGAGTTGCAGAGCCCGACCGCAAGGATGGACCACATCGCCAGGTGCCCCCGACCCAGGATTGCGCCCAGGATGAGCAGCATGGAACATGCCCCGTTGAACGCCAGCGCTTTGCCTGGGCTGATATGACGCATCGCGGCAGACCCGATGAAGCGTCCGACCATCGCCCCACCCCAGTAAAAGCTGACAAAGCGCGCCGCTTCAGCCTGGCCGAGCGACGCGATGTTCGGATCTTCCATGAAATTGATGAGGAAGCTGCCGATGCTGACCTCGCCGCCCACATACAGGAAGATGGCCACGACCCCCAGCACCAGATGACGATGCGCGAAAATGGACGACGTGCCCTGCACCGTCGCCTGCTCGTCGCCGTGGGCGATTTTCGGCAGCCTGATGACGGCAAAGATCACCGCCAGCATCAACAGCAGGCTTGCCAGGAGCAGATAGGGCTGCTGGACCATCGCCGCCTGGCTTGCGCGATAGACGGCCTGGGCCTGCACCGGCAACTGGGCCAGCTGCCGATCGTCCAGCATGGTTCCGGACAGGATCAGCAGGCCGCCGAGTGCCGGTCCGATCGTCGTACCGAGCGAATTGAAGGCCTGCGTCAGGGTCAGGCGGCTCGACGCGGTATGCGCATCGCCGAGTACGGTGACATAGGGATTCGCCGCTACCTGGAGCGTCGTGATGCCGGCCGCCAGAACAAAGAACGCCAGCAGGAAGAGCCTGTAGCCATTCAAGGCCGCCGGATAGAATAGTGCGCAGCCGACAGCCGCGCCGGCGAGCCCGACGACGACGCCACGCTGGTAACCGATACGTTTGATCAGCATCCCGGCCGGCAGCGACACGATGAAATAGGCACCGAAGAAGCAGAACTGCACCAGCATCGCCTGTACATAGCTGAGTGTATAGACCGCTTTGAGGTGGGGAATCAGGACATCGTTCAGCGACGTGAGAAGTCCCCACATGAAGAACAGCATGGTGACGATGACAAGTGGAGCGGAAGTGCCGCCTTCAGCACGGTCATGTGGCTGGAGCGCCTGCGTGGATGGAATGTGTTCCATAAGATCGGAAGATAACGGGTACCAGGAGTTCGAGGAAATGGAAGTGACAATGGCTCGCCCTGATGGCGGCGAGCCATGCCTTGCGTTCAGCGACTCATCTTGCCAGGCGCAGCGTGGTCCTGGTTTGTTTGAGCGGATATTCCCGCCCGTGCCAGGAGAACACTGCTGGCAAGGCGGCCGGTTTATCGATGACTGCGGTAAGCTTGCCGCCCTTGACCCGGTACGATACGGAAACCGGTCCGGACGGCGTCTGCGCCACGGCGTCGAGCGAAGTCAATAAACCCAAATGCGGTTCGATCCTGGCCTTGGCGAACCCTGGTGCGGCCGGACCGACACCCGCAACGATTTCGAGCAGTTCCGAGGTTGGGTGACCGGTCCACGCATGGGTATCCGAGCGCGTATCGCCGCCCTCTTCGGGCCAGGTGGAAAAGTTCAGCTTCAACAGGTCGCGCCAGGTCTGCAGCATTTGCAGGTATTGGTCGCCCAGGCCCGCCTGAACTAGCGCCCGGCCCAGATACCACGAGAAGTAATAGCTGGTGGGTATGACGCCTTCTGGCGGCGTGATGCCGTTTGGCGTCGTGATGCGGCCAATGATCCCTTTGACGTCCTCAGGCTTGGCCACGCCATACATGACAGCCAGCGAGTTGGTGTGCTGCGAGAATTTCGTCAGCGAAGGGTCGTCGGCAAACATCTGACGCGCGGGACTCCAGCATTTTGCGCGCAGCGCGTCCGTGATTTTTACCGAGCGAGCCTCGTAGTCGCTGCCGATGCCTGCGTCGCCGAGCGCCTTTTCCATCCGCCCCATTTGCTGGAGCGCGCCGAGATAGAACAGGGTGGTGAGGCAGGACTCTTCGTTCGCGTCAAAACTGGGGAATTGGTCGCGCTGCATGCCGACCCAATCCACAAAATTCCACGTCGGGTTCTTCCCCAGCAGGTTCGACGGATGCATGTATTTCGCATACCAGTCGATGATCCGACGTGCGCGCGGCAGGTTGCGCCGAACCACGTCCACGTCCGGACGCCGCTGGTAGTAGTCGTCGACCATCGCGATCCAGAGCAGGGAGAACGGGGCGATGATATTTCGTCCGCGGCTCGGATAGGCGCCTTCGGTGAGGCCGTCGCGGTCCGACCAGCCGATCATGTCGATCGCGTTGACCGCGAGTCTGTCGTCCCCCGACACTGCGTACGAGATCAGCGCCTGCAGGCGTGTATCGCCCACGTATTGCAGCTTTTCCCAATACGCCGAGTCCATGTAGGTCTCGTGGGCGTCGATGCGGGCGGTGCGCCAGCCGATGTCCCAGATCTGCTTCAAGGCGAGCTCGCTCGCCTCGAATCGTGCCTTTTGCAGGAACGGATAGCCCGTTTCGTAGACCTCCATGCCTTGCAGGGTCAAGGGTGCGTCCTGGGTCTGGACATCCAGCTCCATGAAGCGCCACACGCGCCATTCGAGCGGCTCGAACGTGCGCGGCTTGCCGTCTGCGGTAAAGGTATCGAAGATGCCCTTGATGACGCGGTCACCGACCTCGTCACGTATTCCCTTCTTGCCGTTCGCGTCGTACAGCGCTTCGGCATACGACAGCTTGATGGACGCACCTTCGCCGCCCGCGATGGACAGTTTCGGGTAAGCGGCAGTCATGTATCCCTGGTCGACAAGAATCCTGGAATGGGTACGGGCGGGAATGGTGACGGCGCGGGAGGGGAAGTTCTTTGCCTCCGGAAGGTCCGTTCGCACGACCTTGCCATTATCGATCCTGCGATAGCTCATCTCGGGCAGAGGGTCGGCGCTCAGTTCCCAGCGTGCGGGATGCTTCTCGTCGGTTGCCGGGACGGCCGCATGCCAGCCGGATTCCGTTTCGACGGAACCGGTTTTCCAGTCCCAGTCCGCCGCCGCCGCGTCGATGGCCTCAGGCGCCGCGGCCACGTAATACAAACCCTTCAACTGCTTGTTAATCTGGCCCATGCCCGACAACGAGCGATGGCCGCGGTCCAGTTTGACGCGCCAATCAGGACCACTATTCAGGGAAGCGTAAGCGTCGTCTTCCACCTTGAAATAGAAGCCGGTCCGTGAAGAGATCTGGGACATCGGACCCGACGGGACGGAATAATTCCAGACCACGGCCGCGATGTCATTCTGGCCTGGGCGTAGATAAGGCGCGAGGTCGACACGTTTATAGCGCCAGTGAGCCAAGTCGCTGGTCGCCGGGCCTTTGGCGACGCGCTCGCCATTGACATACAGGGTGAAGCGATTATCCGCACTTATGTTGACCCACAGCGCATTGGGTTTGGTAGGCAGCGCCAGCTTCTGCCGGAAGTGCAAAACGACCGAGGTCATGTCGCGCGCTTCCGGATCGGTAATCCACACCGGCGCGGCGACCTCGGCATGTGCAAACGGAATGGCAAGTGAGAAAACCAGGGCGCCGATCATTGAACGGGTCTCGAAGGACCCAGGCCACATCAATAAAGTTCTGACTTCTTTCAAATCTGCTCTCCAATCTGGTGGTTGCCTGGGTGCGCTCCGCCAAATGCGCTTGCCGCCTGCGGGTGCCCATCCGGCAGCGCTGCCGTGTCATTGTCCGGCAACGCTGCCAACCTTGCTCACATCCCGAAGTCGTAGCGCAGGGTTACACCGACTCGGCGCTGTTGCGGTACGCGGGAAATAAGGTAGCCACCAGGGATTCCACCCACATAGTTAAGCGAGCCGCTCCCCTTGTTCGAGCGGTCGAGCAGGTTCTGGGCCCACAGGCTGATTTCCCAACGCCGTTCCGAATCGCGCATGCCAACGTACAGGTCGACCGGGATGAACGAGGGAATATTTTCGCTCGTCGGCAGGTGATAGCTGGGCGGGGTGTACCGGATCAGCCCTCGTACGAAGCCTTCGTAATTGGCGATTGGGTGCGTATATTCGGACTGCAGGACCGCGTTCAGGCGTCCAGCTTCGTTTTCCGAAGTATCCGCCAGCGGGCGGCTGCTACGGCATAAGGAAATCTGGCGTCCCGGCTGCACGGCGAACCCAAGATTATCTGGCTTCCCGTCGTTATTGGTGTCATTGCAATACAGGTTGGCGTTGTCGTAGTGCGCGTCGACGTAGCTCAGAGACAACTGGGCGCGCCAGTCCGGGTTGATGCGCCAGTTGGCGGTGGCTTCCAGGCCGCGGGCGATCACGTCGCCATTCGTATTGAGGTTGATGCCGCCGGTGGCAGCGTCCGCAGGATAAGTGCCACCGGCGCCAGGGCCTGGCCCTTCACCCGCCACGGCCGCCGTCCTGACGTAAACGTTGTTCGCGCGACCAATATAGTTCTTTATCTTTTGCTGGAAGATGTCCGCGTTGAGCGTTACCGTCCGGTTCAGGAACGCCGATTTCACGCCAAGCTCGATCGAATTGCTTTTTTCCGGCTTGTACACGATGTAATTGGGATCCAGACCAACTGCGGTCACGAAGCCGGCTGCGCCGCCCGGACGATATCCACCCGCATAGCTGACGTAAGCCATCACGTCCTTGTTGAAGGTGTGCTTGTAGCTGGCGGATCCGGTCCAGTGCTTGCTCTCCTGATTCGCGAAACCTTTCGGCAAGGATTCCACGGTGTTTCCGAACACGTTCAGATATTGTTGCGAATACGACTCGTTCTTCTGGTGCCTGGCACCGACTTCGAGGGTGTCGTTGGCGCTTAATGCGAAACGATGATCGGTGAAGAAGGCAGTGCCTTTGCCATACGTTCCGGGCGCAGTATATCCCTCGAGCTGGATCGTCATCGGTGCGCCGTACGGCACCGGGAAAAAATATGCGAGAGGCTGCGTGAACCGCGAGGAGAATGAGCTCTTCGAGTAATAGAGGCCGAACATGTAATTCCAAAAACTGCCGTCGGTCGATTCGATTCGCACTTCGTGTGTCCGCTGCAGACCCTTGATGTTGACGAGCTGCTGGCTGACGTAGTTTTGGATGACATTCGTGATGTCCTGATCGCGATCGTCTACTTCCCTACTCTGCTGGAAGCCACCAATATAGCTCAGCTTGTGGCCATCGAGATTCCATGTAACGTTCAGCGAAGTCAGCTTTGTCCGGTTATAGAAATCGTAGTTTCCTTCGACCACAGAACTGCGGTCCCCTTGCGTCAAGGTGGGACCGCTGCCCTGCCCGGCCACGGGGGCGCCAGTGTTCACCTGATAATTTGTGTTTTCGTCCTTGAGTTGCTGATGCACCAATAGGACTTCGAGGTTCTTGAAGGGTTGGTAAAGGAGCGAGACGCGGCCGCCGCGCGCGCGATCGCCATTGTCGCGCCCGTTCACGACGTTATGGACATCGTTCGAGCTGCGGTCATATACCGCGGCCACACGCATGGCCAGCTTACCCTCGATGAGCGGTACGTTGACGGCCGCTTGCGTATTCCACAGTTTGTGGGATCCCCAAGTCTGGTTGATCGTACCCTCGACAGAATCGAGATTGGGCACGCGAGTCGCGACCGTGATGGCGCCAGCCGGCGAGGTCTCGCCGCGCAGCGTGCCCTGAGGACCACGCAGCACTTCGATCCGTCCGATATCGAAGAGACTGCGGAAGGCGTCGGACGTCGAAATCGGCGTTTCGTTCCAATACACCTGCACCGTCGGGCTCGCGCCTGTATCGGGGTCGAACGTCACGCCACGCAGCGAGATGTTCTGCCCTCGCCCGTCGGCGTTGTTCAGGACCAGTCCAGGGCTCAGCTTTTCCACGTCGGCGAACTGCTGGATGTTATTTTTTTGCAGCGTTTCGGACGTCAGTGCATCGACCGACATCGGCACCGATTGGATGCTTTCCCGGCGCTTGGAGGCGGTGATGACGACTTCCTGGATCTGGTTCGACTTTTGTGCCGTGGCTTGGGTGCCCGCGTCGGCAGCCGGCGCGGCTTGCTGGGCAAAGGTCGGGAATGCCATTGTCAGCGCGGCTGCGCACAGCGACAGTTTGAAGCCGGAATGCTGGTTGATACCGGAACGATAGTTCATGGGATTATGTCTCCTGGACCGACACGATGGACGTGACGCATCTGCGCCGTCGCTTCGCGCGGCCTTTTTTTTATCTGAGTAGCGGATTGTCGGCAGTGCTGCCCAGGCATTGGGCTGCGACTGCAGGAGGGCTTAGTGCTTGGGCGCGCCCGGCGGCGGCAACTTTGCCAGGTCGGCATCGATGCCGGCGAGGACGGCATCGGTAAATGCGTCGGGAGCGAACTGCTGGAGCGAACGCAGCGTCATGCTGCGCGCCTGCTCGATCTGGTCATCTTCGCCGATCGCCGGGATGTGCTTGACCAGGACGGCCTTTGCTGCGGGGTAGTCGAGGATGTCGCCGACCAACGAATCAACCGACAGTTTGCCCTGCGCTTGTGCGGCCTGGCCTGCCGCCGGTTGTTGACCGGCCTGGGCTTGCGCCATCGCCGGGCCAGACATCAAACCAGCCAAGATGGCCGCCACCGCAAGTTTCGTAAATTGCATTGCTATCTCCGTTTCACCATTTCGAACAGACGCGCGGTCAAGAGTGGTGATCTACCTGAGCGCGCTTTCAGTTGTAAATCCTTGTTTCCTAGTAAAAAGGACTTGCCGAC
>Ga0308166_1005125_pt1 | contig 10121 bp, 9 predicted proteins | sample PhyCR2_2_FD_202137 | JGI IMG/M metagenome (GOLD analysis project Ga0308166, IMG submission 202137) | Phyllosphere microbial communities from UC Gill Tract Community Farm, Albany, California, United States - DLSLCC.R2 | ecosystem: Host-associated > Plants > Phyllosphere > Unclassified | place... | reverse complement strand
CGCCTTTCTGCCTCATTTTTCAGCGAATACGGGGCATGGGGCGAAAAAATAGTTATTGATTATACTCAAATCGCTAATTTTTATTCAAGGAAAATCCTTGCCATGCCGGATGCATGTGATGTGCCAAAGCATCAGCCAACATCAGGGCTGGCGCGGCCTGAACTGGATGATCGCCTCCCCTGCCGCCGTGGTCTTCGGCACCGGCCGGAACGCATGTCCGTAGATGACTTCGAAGCTGAGCGGAATTTTTCCGTCCGGCCCCCGCTGCGCTTCGAGCGCCGCCAGCATGCGCCCCCAGGCCGCCCGGCCCACCAGGCCACGGCGCCGCGTCGCCAGCGGATTGCCGCCGATCGCGCGCACATCGGCCAGCAGCGCCTCGGCCGTGCCATAGGTGACGGTGATGCGCTCGACATCCATCACCGGCGTCGAGAACCCGGCCTCGACCAGCTGGTCGCCGAAGTCGTGCATGTCGACGAAGGGCAGCGTATGCGGCGACTCGTCGATTGCCGCGAACGCCGTGCGCAATTCCTTGAAGGTATCCGGTCCGAAGCTGGAAAACATCAGCAAGCCATCCACGCGCAGCACGCGGCGCCACTCGGCGAACACGCGGTCGGGCTGGGGATGCCAGTGCAGCGCCAGGTTCGACCACACCAGGTCGAGCGAGTTCGGGCCGAAAGGCAGGGTGCCGAAGTCGCCGCAAACCAGGTCGACGCCGGTCTTGGCCGGCATCAAGCGGCTGAGCATGGAGCCGAGCGAACGCGGCGCCGGCGCCGGGGTGGCGGCCTGGGCCAGCACGCCGGGCGCGGCGTCGAGCCCGACGATATGGGCGGCCGGATAGGTCTTCTGCAGCACCGCCAGGTCCGGCCCCGTGCCGCAGCCGGCGTCGAGCACGCGCTGGGGCACGATCTTCACCAGCGACAGGCGCTCGTGCATGCGGCCGGCGATCTCGCGGCGCAGGAAGTCGGCCGGCGCCACCCGGGCCGGATCGGCGAACTGGGCGCGCACGCGCGCCTGGTCGATCGGCGCACTCATTTTCGACGGGGATTGGGGAGATGCCATGATGTTGTTGCGTTCAAATGAGATAATGGCGGGAGTGTACATGTTTGTAGGAAGATGATCCGATGACCGGGCGCCTGCGACTGTGGAGCCACCGCTGGCCGCGCGCCCTGCTCGACGCGCTGCTGCCCTGTTCCTGCGCGCTGTGCGGCGAGACCGCGGCCGCCGTCGTCTGCCAGCCCTGCCGGGCGCGCCATGCCGTGTCCGACGCCGCGCGCTGCCCCTGCTGCGCGAATCCGCTCGGCGCCCATGAACAAGCCGGGCAGCGCTGCGCCGCCTGCCTCGCCGACGCGCCGCAGTTCGACGCCACCGTGGCGGCCGTCGACTACGCCGCGCCGCTCGACGCCCTGGTGTTGCGCCTGAAGTTCGGCGCCCAGTTGCCGCTCGCGCCCTGGTTTGCGGGCCGGATGGTCGACGCCGTGCTGGCCCGGCCCGGCTGGCCGCTGCCGGACCTGCTGTGCCCGGTGCCGCTGGGGCCGCGCCGCCTGGTCGAGCGCGGCTTCAACCAGGCGCTGGAAATCGCCCGGCCGCTGGCCCTCGCCCTCGGCGTGCCCCTGCGGCCGCGCCTGCTGGTACGCAGCGTCGACACGGCCGCCCAGTCCGGCGTGGCGCCGAGCGAACGCGCGGGCAATATCCGTGGCGCCTTCGAGGTCGCCGACGATGCACTCGGGCCGGTACGGGGGCGCCACGTCGGCGTCGTCGACGACGTCATGACCAGCGGCCACACACTGAACGAAATCGCGGCCACGCTGAAGCGGGCCGGCGCGGCGCGCGTGTCGAATCTGGTGTTCGCCCGCACGCCACCCCATTGATTGCGCCAATTTGTAAGGAGAAGCACTTGTTCCACGTCGTACTGGTCGAACCCGAAATCCCGCCGAACACCGGCAACGTCATCCGCCTGTGCGCCAATACCGGCGTGCAACTGCACCTGGTCGAGCCGCTTGGCTTTCCGCTGGACGACGCCAAGATGCGCCGCGCCGGCCTCGATTACCACGACTACGCGACCATGAAGGTGCACAAGAACTGGGACGCCTTCCTGCTTGATGCCCAACCGGACCCCGCGCGCATGTTCGCCATGACCACCCATGGCTCCGCGCCGTTTGCGAACGTCGGGTTCAAGCCGGGCGACGTGTTCGTGTTCGGCGCCGAATCGCGCGGCCTGGACCCGGCCCTGCGCGAAAGCTTCCCGCCGGCCCAGCGCATCCGCCTGCCGATGATGCCGGACAACCGCAGCCTGAACCTGTCGAACACGGTGGCGGTGGTCGTCTACGAAGCCTGGCGCCAGAACGGCTACGCCGGCGGCGCCTGAACAGCGGGGGCAGACCTGCCCCCAGGCTTGGCCCTGGTTTTCGACCAGCAGTAAAAGAGGCCCGTAAAATTTACCGTTTACAATACCGGATCTTCTTGCCCATGATCGTCATGTCGAATCCGATTGCTTCCCGCCTGAGTCACGCTTTTGCCGGCATGCTGCTGGCCTTCCTGGCCGTCTGCGCCGGCGCCTCGGCCGCGCCGCCGCCCGTGCGGATCGGCCTCGATGCCGAGTTCGGCCTGGACAACAGTACCTCGGCCCAGGCCGTGGAACTGGGCCTGCGCACCGCCATCGGCGAGATCAACCGCGCCGGCGGCGTATTGCAAGGGCGGCCGCTCGAGCTGGTGACCAGGGACCACCGCTCCCTGCCCGCGCGCGGCATCCGCAACATCGAGGAATTCGCGCGCATGCCCGACCTGGTCGCCGTGTTCGGCGGCAGGTTCAGCCCGGTGATCATCGAAGAGCTGCCGACCCTGAAGTCCACGCGCACCCTGTTCATGGCGGCATGGTCGTCGGCGGACATGATCATCGACAACGGCATGCAGCCGAACTACGTCTACCGCCTGTCCTTGCGCGACAGCCTGGCCATGCCCAAGCTGCTGGAGATGGCGCGCAAGCGCGGCCTGCGCCAGGTGGGCCTGCTGCTGACGAATACCTCCTGGGGACGCAGCAACCTGGCGGCGGCCGAGAAATTCGTCGCCGCCAGCCAGGACATCCGCATCGCGCATACCGCCTGGTACAACTGGCGCGACCAGACCCTGGTGGCGCGCTACCAGGCGCTGCGCAAGGCCGGCGCCCAGGCGATCGTGCTGGTCGCCAACGACGACGAGGCGGCCGTGCTGGTGCGCGAGGTGGCGGCGCTGCCGAAAGCGGAACGCATCCCCATCCTCAGCCACTGGGGCGTGACCGGCGGCGAATTCACGCGCCAGGCCGGCCCGGCCCTGCACCAGGTCGATTTTTCCGTGATCCAGACCTTTTCCTTCTTCGCTGCCGACAGCAAGCGCCTGGCCCACTTCATGCGCAACCTCGCCCTGGTCTCGCCGATCCGGAAAATCGAGGACATCGACGGCCCGGTGGGCGTGGCCCATGCCTATGACCTGATGCACATCCTGGCCAAGGCCATCGACCTGGCCGGCAGTACCGAGCGCAAGAAGGTGCGCGACGCGCTGGAAAAAGTGCGCCGGCACGAAGGCCTGATCAAGACCTATGCCCCGCCCTTCACCGCGGCGCGCCACGAAGCCCTGGGCCCGCGCGAACTCCTGATCGCACGCTACCGCCAGGACGGCGTGCTGGTGCCGGTGGACGACTGAGCATGTGGAACCAGCTCCGGGCCGGCAGCCTGACGCGGCGCTTCGCCATCGCCTCGGCCATCCTGACCGCCGTGGCGGTGCTGCTGGTGGCCGCGGCCTCGCTGTGGCTGGTGAACCGCCAGCACGCCGCCGCGGTGGAACTGCTGCAGGAACGCGAGACCGCCTTCCATGCGCGCACGGTCGGCAACACGCTGGCCACGCTGGCCTCGCGCATGAAGGACGTGGCCGACAGCCCCATCCTGGCCACCGGCCTGGTCGACAGCGCCGGCCGCGAAACCTACCTGGCGCCCTTCCTGAACAGCCTCAGCCAGATCAACGGCATCCCGGTCCAGGTATTGTTCACCGATTTCGAAGCCAAGCCGATCGCGGGCAACGGCCAGGAACGTTTTGATGCCGACCAGCTGGCCTGGCTGCGCGCGCGCATCGACGGCGGCCAGGAAAGCGCCGCCATCTTCGTCCGCCCGGAAGGCGCCGAACTCATCGGCGTGAACCTGCTGCGCTATTCGCGCACGAACACGCCGGAAGGCGCGCTGGTCTACAAGGTCCGGCTGCAGGACCTGCGGCCCGTGCCCTCCGCCATCCTCGGCTGGAAGGGCGCGCCGCCGCAGCCGGCCAGCGGCCGGGGCGTGGAGGTGGCCGCGAAGGTGGACGTCAAGGCGCCGCCGGAGTTCGCCCACCTGGGCCTGACGCTGACGGTCGACGTGTCCGCCGCCAGCGCGACGCTGGAGACGCCCTGGACGCAATACGGCCTGATCGGCGGCACGACCGTGCTGTTCGCGCTGCTGGTGTTCCTGCTCGGCTCGCGCCTGTCGCTCGGCCTGACCCAGGACCTGCGCAAGCTCGAGCAGTTCGCCGGCAAGCTGGGCGAGGAAGGCATCGGCGAACTGCGTGCCGACGCCGCCGGCAGCAGCGAAACGATCAACCTGGCGACAGCCATCAACCGCATGCTCGACCGCCTGCACCGGCAGCAGGCGCGCCTGGAGCGCGAGCACCAGCGCAAGGACGAATTCCTGGCCATGCTGGCCCACGAGCTGCGCAACCCGCTGGCGCCGATCAGCAGCGCCGCCCAGCTGCTGCGCGTGCTGTTCGCCGACGTCCCGCGCATCAAGGACGTGAGCGGCGTGATCAGCCGCCAGGTGGCCCACATGACCCACCTGGTCGACGATTTGCTGGACGTCTCGCGCGTGACGCGCGGCCTGGTTACGATCAGCCAGGCCAGCGTGGAACTGGGCGACGTGGTGCGCGAAGCGGTGGAACAGATCAAGCCCGTGATCGATGCGCGCCGCCACCGGTTGGCGCTGGACCTGCCGTCGTCGCCGCTGCCGGTGTGCGGCGACCGCACCCGCCTGGTCCAGGTGGTGGCCAACCTGCTCAACAACGCGGCCAAGTACACGCCCGACGGCGGCGCGCTGCAGGTATCGCTCGAACGGGATGGCAGCGTGGCGGTCCTGCGCGTGGGCGACAACGGCATCGGCATCGGCGCCGACCTGCTGCCTGTCGTGTTCGATTTGTTCACCCAGGCCGAGCGCACGCCGGACCGCGCACAGGGCGGGCTCGGCCTCGGCCTGGCGCTGGTGAAGAAGCTGGTCGAGCTGCACCACGGCAGCGTCGAGGCGGCAAGCGCCGGCGCCGGTCGCGGCAGCACGTTTACCATCCGCCTGCCGCTGCTGGCCGCATCCGAGGCCGTCGCCGCGCCCTCCCCGGCCGCCGCCAGCCCCGCGCCCATCGGCGCCCTGCGCATCCTGGTGGTCGACGACAACGTCGACGCGGCGAGCACGCTGGGCATGCTGCTCGAAACCGCCGGTCACGCCGTGACGATCGACTACTCGGCGCAGGCGGCGCTGGCGCGTGCCGGACACCAGCGCTTCGACGTCATCCTGCTCGACATCGGCCTGCCCGACATGAGCGGGCATGTGCTGGCCGAGGCCTTGCAGCAACTGCCGGGCTGCGCGGAGTGCGCGCTGGTGGCCGTCAGCGGCTATGGCCAGGAGCAGGACCGGCAGATGTCGCAGCAGGCCGGCTTTGCCGCCCACCTGGTAAAGCCGGTGCCGCCCGGTCTACTGGTCGATACCATCGCACGCGTGGCGAAGAGCGGCCGGGTGGCCCACCCCGGCTGATACCAACCTGAACCTATGTGAACTGATCGATGCGCGAACTTCCTGTACCAGTCGAAAACGACGGCGACGACAACGCCACCGAAATGGCGCGGGTGTGGCTTGGCAACGGCAGCTGCAATGTGTCGCTCCTGCTGGGCATGTACGAGGATGCCGAGGATTGCGACGTGGACGAGCTCGAAGCTTGGGGCAATATCTTGAGCGATATCGCTCAGCATATTGCGCATGGCTTCAAGCAAAGCCATGACTGGGACGAGGTCGAGACCATGTCCCGGCTGAAAAGGCATTTCAATGCCGCGATCAAGGAGCGTGCGCCCGGACTCGAAGGGCATTTCCTGGACGAGCATTAAACCTTGATCCCAGCAGGGGCGGGCGGCATGACGCCGGCCGCCGCCTATTCTTCGTCATCGTCGCCGGTAAGCCATTCGGACAGATCATCGACGGGATTTGGCAGGCGCCCTTCCAGCCATCGGTGCGCATCGGCTGGCGTGAATGCCGGATCGGTGTTTTCGATCGCCCAGGACAAGAACGCTTCCGGGCCACCATTCATGTAAGGCGGTGGCGACACCGGAATGAAGCGCGTCGAAACGCGGGTCGGGAGGCGTCGTTGACATCATGGCGTGGACGGCGCGGCGTCAGCCCGCCCTGACCCTGGTCAGCAGCTTGGTGGTCGAGCGGTCGTGCTCGAAATCGATCGCCACCGCCTGGCCGCCGTAGGCCAGCACCGCCTGCCCTTCGGGAATCGCGCTCATCACGTAGTCGCCGCCCTTGGCATAGATGTCGGGCCGCGCTTCCAGCACGGTTTCCAGCGCCGTGTCCTCGTCGAACTCCACCACCAGGCTGACCGATTCCAGCGCAGCCAGTACCGCCAGCCGGTCGGCCAGCGTGTTCAGGGGACGGTCGTCGCCCTTGCCCAGGCGCTTGACCGAGGCGTCGGTATTCGCCGCCACCACCAGCGAGGCGCCCAGTTCGCGCGCCTGCGCCAGGTAAGTGACATGCCCGCGGTGCAGGATGTCGAACACGCCGTTGGTGAGGACGACAGGTTTCGGCAGCGCGGCCACGCGCGCCTTGAGCTCGGCGCGCGAGCAGATCTTGTTTTCGAAATTCGGCATAAACAATCAAACAGGGTTGGCGGGGTCTTCCGGTTCTTCTTCGAGCGCCATCGACAGCGTCGGCGACTTGCCTGCGCCCTCCTCGCCCGGCTCGCGGCGGTCGCCGGAGAGCTTGATCTGCAGGCGCAGGCCGTTGGCCGAGTCGGCGTTGCGCAGGGCTTCGTCGTAGCTGATGTAGCCCTTGTTGTAGAGCTCGTACAGCGCCTGATCGAAGGTGCACATGCCGAGTTCGCGCGACTTCTGCATGATCTCCTTGATGCTGTGGAAATTCCCCTTCAGGATCATCTCGCTGATGGTCGGGGTGTTCAGCAGGATTTCGATGGCGGCCTTGCGGCCCTTGCCGTCCTCGGTGCGCACCAGGCGCTGCGAGACGATGGCGCGCAGGTTGGCCGACAAGTCCATCAGCAGCTGATTGCGCCGCTCTTCCGGGAAGAAGTTGATGATCCGGTCCATGGTCTGGTTGGCGTTGTTCGCGTGCAGCGTGCCCAGGCACAGGTGGCCGGTTTCGGCAAAGGCGATCGCGTGCTCCATCGTTTCCGTGTCGCGGATCTCGCCGATCAGGATCACGTCCGGCGCCTGGCGCAGCGTGTTCTTCAGGGCGTTGTGCCAGGAGTGGGTGTCGACGCCGACTTCGCGGTGCGTCACCAGGCAGCTCTTGTTCTTGTGCACGTACTCGACCGGGTCTTCCACGGTGATGATGTGGCCGGCCGAGTTGCTGTTGCGGTAGTCGATCATCGCCGCCAGCGTGGTCGACTTGCCGGAACCCGTGCCGCCCACCACCAGCACCAGGCCGCGCTTGGTCATGACCACGTCCTTCAGCACCTCAGGCAGTTCGAGCTTTTCGAAGTTCGGGATTTCCGAGGCGATGGTGCGCACGACCATGCCCACGCTCTGCTGCTGCACGAACACGTTCACGCGGAAGCGGCACACGCCCGGCAGGGAAATGGCGAAATTGCACTCCATCTCGGCCTCGAACTCGGCGCGCTGGCGCTCGTTCATCAGCGACAGGGCCAGCGCGCGCGTGACTTCGCCCGACAAACGCTGCTGGCTCATCGGCTTCATGCTGCCCTGGTGCTTCATGCTGGGCGGGAAGTCGGCGGAAATGAAGAGGTCGGAGCCGCCCTGCTGGAACATTACCGTGAGCAGCTTGTGGATATAGGCCTGGGCTTCCGCCGGGCCGAAGGGAGTGGTCATGCTTGCCTTTCTGGTCGGGGCGGACGCCTGTAAAGACGACGTGCGCCCGCCCGACAATTATATCGACTAAGATGTTCGGTAAAATACACTTTCTTTGGTCCACAAGACCGCCCAAGGCAGGATAATCATTGCACACCTGCAATTTGACTACCATACGCCCATGACACTCACCGAGCTGAAATACATCGTCGCGGTTGCCCGCGCCAAACACTTCGGACACGCCGCCGAATCCTGTTTCGTTGCGCAACCCACCCTGTCGGTCGCCATCAAGAAGCTCGAAGACGAGCTGGGCGTCACGCTGTTCGAACGCGGCGGCTCCGAAGTCTCGGTGACGCCGGTCGGCGCCCAGATCGTGGCCCAGGCCGAGCGCGTGCTCGAGCAGACCGCGGCGATCAAGGAACTGGCCAAGCAGAACAAGGACCCGCTGGCCGGCCCGCTGCGCCTGGGCGTGATCTACACCATCGGGCCCTACCTGCTGCCGCCGCTGGTGAAGAACCTGATCGACAACGTGCCGCAGATGCCGCTCGTGTTGCAGGAAAACTTCACGGTCAAGCTGCTGGAACTGCTGCGCCAGGGCGAGCTCGACGCCGCCATCATGGCCCTGCCCCTGCCCGACCACGGCATGCAGATGCAGACCCTGTACGACGAACCCTTCGTGGTGGCGATGCCGCGCACCCATCCCTGGGCCAGGCGCAAGGAAATCGCCGCCGACGACCTGAAGGCCGAGACCATGCTGCTGCTCGGCAGCGGCCACTGCTTCCGCGACCAGGTGCTGGAAGTCTGCCCCGAGATGGCGCGCTTCTCGTCGCCGGGCAACGGCATGCAGCGCACCTTCGAGGGCTCGTCGCTGGAAACCATCCGCCACATGGTGGCCAGCGGCATCGGCCTGACCGTGCTGCCGCGGGCCTCGGTGCGCGACATGGACGACCCGAACGGCATGCTGAGCTTCGTGCCGTTCTCCAAGCCGACGCCTTCGCGCCGCGTGGTGATCGTCTGGCGCAAGAGCTTCACGCGGCGCGCGGCGATCGACGCCATCGTCAACGCCGTGGCCGAGTGCGACTTGCCGGGGGTGGATATGCTGGCGCTCGACAAGGCGGCTTGATCGGATCCGACACCGCCGATTGGTCGAAACGCGAAACGTACGGTGGGCACTGTGCAGTGCTGGCATTTAGCCAGCCCTGCTGCCCACGCGGTTACGTGCTCGTCCGTATTCCGCTGCGTGGACATATCGCTCGCGGAATGTGCAGTGCTCTCCAGGCTAGCAATGCGCTGTTTGTTCGGCCAACAATGCTCACCGTTCCGCGTGGGCACGCAGTGCCCACCCTACGTCCCTCCGGCAAGCGATACGCAACAGCAGGCGCCCGCGGTTCCAAACACAGTAAAATCCCTGTCTTGTACACAACAAGACCGCGATTCCATGAACAAGCTGGCGCTCTATTTTCGGCTGGTCCGTGCCGACAAGCCGATCGGTATTCTTCTCCTGCTCTGGCCCACCCTGTGGGCGCTGTGGATGGCGGCCGGCGGCACGCCGCCCTGGCATGTGGTCCTGATCTTTGTCCTCGGCACGGCCCTGATGCGCTCGGCCGGCTGCGCCATCAACGACTACGCCGACCGCGACTTCGACCGCCACGTCAAGCGCACCGTCGACCGCCCCGTGACCAGCGGCCGCATCAAGGCCTGGGAAGCGGTGATGGTCGCCGCCGTGCTGGCCATCGTCTCCTTCCTGCTGATCCTGCCGCTGAACACGCTCACCAAGCAGCTGTCGGTGGTGGCCGTGATCGTGGCCGGCACCTACCCCTACTTCAAGCGCTTCTTCGCGATTCCCCAGGCCTACCTCGGCATCGCCTTCGGCTTCGGCATCCCGATGGCCTTTGCCGCCATCCAGGGGCAGGTACCGGCCGTGGCCTGGTGGCTGCTGGTGGCGAACGTGTTCTGGGCCGTGGCCTACGACACCGAGTACGCGATGGTCGACCGCGACGACGACCTCAAGATCGGCATCCGCACCTCGGCGATCACCTTCGGCAGA
>Ga0308166_1005123_pt1 | contig 10125 bp, 10 predicted proteins | sample PhyCR2_2_FD_202137 | JGI IMG/M metagenome (GOLD analysis project Ga0308166, IMG submission 202137) | Phyllosphere microbial communities from UC Gill Tract Community Farm, Albany, California, United States - DLSLCC.R2 | ecosystem: Host-associated > Plants > Phyllosphere > Unclassified | place... | reverse complement strand
CTGGTACTGGTCAACCACGGCAATGCCAGCGGTGCTGAGCTGCTGGCGCTGGCGCGCCGCATTTCGGCCTCGGTGCTGGAGAAGTTCGGCGTGCCGATCGAACCGGAGCCCCGCCTGCTCGGCGCACAGTGGTGAACACTCCCGCCCTCTCCCCCAGCGCCGCCCCGATGCGGGCGGCGCTGTTGATGCTCGGCAGTACGATGGCGTTCGGCCTGATGGCGGTCGCGATCCGCTACGCCACCCGGTACGTGCCAACCCAGGAAGTCGCGTTCTTCCGCAATGCCTTCGGCTTGCTGGCGTTGCTGCCGATGCTGCTGCGGCCGGGCCGTGCTCCGCTGAAGACGCAACAGCTGCCGCGCTATTTCGTGCGCAGTGCGATTGGCCTGGGCTCGATGCTGTGCGCGTTCTGGGCACTGGGCCACCTGCCGTTGGCGCAGGCGGTGTCGCTCTCATACTCCACGCCGCTGTTCGTCACCATCGCCGCCGTGCTGTGGCTGGGTGAAACCGTGCGCGTGCGCCGCTGGGCCGCGGTCGTGGTCGGCTTCATCGGTGTGCTGGTGATCGTGCGACCCGGTACCGCCGGCTTCACCGCGGGCAGCCTGGTCGCCGTGGCCGCCGCAGTGCTCAGTTCGCTGGTGGCGATCCAGATCAAGCAGCTCACCCGCGTCGACAGCGCCGATACCGTGGTGCTCTACACCTACGTGTTCTGGGTGCCGCTGTCGCTGGTTCCGGCGCTGTTCGTCTGGGTCTGGCCGAGCGGCATGGCCTGGCTGTGGCTGCTGGCCACCGGCGTGCTCGGCACCATCGGCCAGCTGTTGTGGACGCGGGCGCTGCGCCTGGGTGAAGTCTCGGCGCTGACCCCGATCAGCTTCCTGCAGCTGCCGCTGGTGACGCTGTTCGGCTGGCTGCTGTTCAACGAAAGCGTGGACCGCTGGACGATCATCGGCGCCGGCATCATCCTCGCCGCCAACGCCTACATTGCCCACCGCGAGGCCGTGCTGTCGCGCCGCGCCGCCAGCGCAGCCGCCTCATCAGCGGCGAAGCCCGCCGAGTAAATCCGCGCCACGCGTGGATGACGCTGCACTCCTCTGTAGAGCCGAGCCTACGCTCGGCTGCTCTTCGCGCCTCCACCGTTGACTGAGCGCGCAGGGTTCATCCACGCATGGCGTGGATCTACAGCGCGCGATACACCCGCTCGGCCGCGTCGAACACATTGCCCGGTGCGAACTGTTCGCTGAGGAAATGCAGCGACTGCCGGCGCAGCTGCGGCGACCGGTCCTCTCCATCGCTGCCCAGCAGGACCTGCTGGAACTCGATCAGGTCCTGCAGGATGCGCCAGTGACGGTACCAGGCGATCCAGCGAGGGTCGCCGCGGTCACTGCCATAGCCTTCCTCGAATCCCAACGGGTTCTCGCGGCCCCAGCGCCCGCCGACAGCGCCACCGATGAACATCAGGTCGCGCTCGCGCGGTGCCAGCGACAGGCCATCCCAGTCGATCAGGTGCAGGCCGCCGTCATTGCCCATCAGCAGATTGCCGGCATGAAGGTCGGTGTGGCACAGGTGCAGCCGCACCGGCACATCCTGCAACGCCGCGTGCAGCTGCAGTGCCTGCGCGTGCAGCGCCGCGATGCGCGCGTGCTGCTGGTCCCAGACGGAAACGAAGGCACGGCCCAGCCCATCCTTGGCAGCCGCCAGGCCTTCGCCGGCCAGCCACTGCCCGACGGTATCAAGCGCCGCGGTTTCCATCCGGATGCTTGGCAGCGCTTCCTGCAGCGCCGGTGGCGGGCACGCCTCGTGCAGGCGCCGCAGCACCTCGCCCAACCGTTGCCATTGCGTGCGGCTCAATGCCGCCTCGAAACCGGACTGGCCTTCCACATACGGGAACAGGGTGAACTGCAGGCCCCAGCGCTGCACCGATGCCCCGCCGGTCAACGCCGGCCAGGGCGCAACGATCTCCTCGATACCCAGCGTGCCGCGCAGCCAATGCAGGGTGTCCCAGACGGCAGGGGCCACCTGATAACTGCGGCATTTCAACCACCACTGCCCGCGCCGTGCATCGATGCGATACACGCTGGCGTTGGCATCGGCGCCAACCGGGCGTGGCACCACGGCGGTCGCGGTGATGCCATAGGATTGCTGGAGGACTTCGCCGAGATGCTGCGCCGAAGCGGATGACATGGATGTAAGCGGAAAGTGTTATCTGCGACAACTATCGCAGATGTGCCCGCCACGACACAGACATGTCCGTCACAACATCGTGCCTGCGCGACCAACGTGCTAGCCGGCGACGCGACGCATCACCGCTTCCAATGGCCCCCGCGTGAACCGCCACGACCACAGCCACGCTGCGCCCGTGGCCAGCATCAGGAACAACAGCGCCCACAGCAGCACGGTCGGTAGCGACGCGCTGCCATCGAGCAGCCCCAACCATTCCAGCGTACCCATGCCCAGCAGGATGTGGCCGACGTAGAGGGTCAGGGTCATTCGCCCTGCTGCAGTCAGCGGTTCCAGCCAATCCCCCGGATACCGGCGGCTGATCCAGAGGCACGCGGCAATCGCGCTGCAGGCTGCGCCCGCACCGGTCAACACGTAGGCCGGTCCCGGCGGCATCGGCTGCGTTCCCAGCCACGGCTGCCAGGGCGTTCCCTGCGCAAGCTGCTGCACGGCCTGGCCTGCGCCGATCAGCAGCAGGCCCGCCAGCAGCAACGCACGCTGCACCCGCGCTTGTGACAACGGCAGGCGCGCCAGCAGCATGCCCAGCAGGAAGAAGCACATCCAGGGCAGCAAGGGATGGAAGCCGTTGAACAACAGGTTGCGCGCGGCACCCGGCCACTGCCAGAGACCGGCATACTCCAGCGTCTGCCAGTTCCAGCCCTGGCTGTAATTCCAGTGCAGCAGTGCCCAGAACGACCCGGCCGCCAGGCCGGCGATGCTGGCCAGCAGCACCCGTGACGACGCACGCAGCCACAGCACCGCCAGCGCGAAATACACCGCGTAGTAGTGCAGGATGTCGGCCGGGAACAGGGTCAGGTTGAGCAGGCCCAGTACCAGCAGGAACAGCGCGCGCCGCCAGGTCTGCGCGCCGGCCGGCATCCAGCCAAGGCGCTGTGTGGCCAGTACCAGGCCAAGTCCGGCCAGGGTGACGAAGGTCGCAGAGGCCTTGCCTTCCAGCAGATGGAAGAAGCCGGCCAGCCAACCCTGACCCTCTGCCGGCACGGCCATCGCCAGGCGGAAATTGACCAGCACCATGCCGGCCAGCGCCAGATACCGTGCCAGATCGAGGCCGTGCAATCGCCGCTCAACCGCGCTCATGCGCGTGCACCGAGCAGCAGCGCGAGCAGGCCAGGGTCCAGCGGAGCCTCATCGGTGCCACCGGCTTCGCCCAGCCCGCGACGCAGCGCATCGCTTTCGATGGCATCCAGCAGCACCTGCGCCTGCAGTGCCGGGGCCAGCACGGGACGCCGACGTTCACGCTGTGCCACCTGCTGCAGCGCTCCGGCCAGCACAGCCTGCAACTGCCTGCGATTGGCCGCAAATGCCTCGGCCACGGCCCGATTGCGTGCGCTCTCGGCCAGCACTTCGACGGCGAGCGTCGCCCATTCCGGATGGCTGCACAGCGCGTGGAAGTCCTGCAGGAACGCCAGCACCTGCGTGCGATCACCGTCGGCCACGGCCAGCCGCTGCAGCAACGGCGCCAATTCCTCGCTCTCGGCCACGGCCACTGCAAGGATGATCGCTTCCTTGCCAGGGAAGTGGTTGTAGAGATTGCCCAGGCTGACGTCGGCCGCCTGCGCGATGTCACGCATGCTGGTCTGGTGGAATCCCTTGGCGAGGAAGCACTGCAGGGCGGCCTGCAGGATCTGCGCGTTGCGTTGCGCGTTGCGGTCGGCTCGGTTCATGGCGCCAATAATGAACGAACGTTCGTCCAACTGGAAGATGGCAACCCGGCCAACCAGCGAGTTCCGTTCAGCCGGCCCTTGACCTCAACTGCGGTTGAGGCCCGATGCTGCGCGGCCCGTTCCAAGCCCAACCCGGAGAGACTTCATGCCGCGGATGATCACCGCCCTGCTCGACAGCCGCGTGCTGTGGTTCCTGGCCCGACTGCTGCTGGCCGTGGTGTTCCTGTCATCGGGTCTGGCCAAGCTGCTGGCGTGGGACAACAGCGTGGCCGAAATGCAGGCGGCCGGGCTGCAACCGCCTGTGCTGTTCAACCTCGCCAGCGCCGTGGTGCTGCTGGGTGGCTCACTGTGCCTGCTACTTGATCGCCTGCTCTGGCTGGGCAGCGGCGCGCTGGCGGTGTTCATGCTGCTGACCATCGCCATCGTGCATGCCTTCTGGACCAAGCACGGCGCGGAACAGCAGCTGGCCCTGTTCTTCGCACTGGAACACCTGAGCGTGATCGGTGGGCTGATCTGCGCGGCCATCGCCAGCCGCGCGCGGGCTCAGAAGAACTCGTCGAGCAGCCGGTAGAACGCCAACCGGCGCTCGTCGGCTACAGCGCCGTAGCGTTGGAACAACGGCGTGACCCAACGCGTATCACCGAAGTTGTGGACCAGGCTGCGCGCGGCCAGCGCCAGGTCCTGGTAACGGTCGGCCACGCCCAGCCGCCCACAGTCGATGAAACCGCTGAAACGCCCCTCGGCCACCATCAGATTCGGAAGGCAGGCATCGCCATGACTGACCACCAGATCTTCATGATCGGGACGGGTGCTGCACAGTTGGGCGAAGACCTGCTGTGGACTCTGTCCCAGGCGTTCGTCATCGAAGTCATCGGCGTCCACGCGCCCCGCCTCGACCCGTGCCTGCGCGGCCGGCAGGCGCGAGGCCAGCCGCTGATCGAACGGACAGGCTGCTACCGGCAACGCATGCAGCCCGCGCAGCGCGTCGGCCAGTATCTCCACCCGTTGCTGCGGCGCGAGTTCCGGCGACGAAGCCAGATCGCGGCCAGGCAGCGCGCTCATCAGCAACCAGTGCCGGCCCGCTTCTTCGGCCGTGGCAATCACCGTTGGCGCCGGTTGTCCCTGTGCCTGGAGCCAGCGCAGGCGCGCGATCTCATCGCCCAGCTCACTGAAGGCATCGATCAGTTCCGACTTGAGGAAGGCGTCGGGTCTACCTGGCCGCAGCACGCGGGCAACGTCGGCCCGCGAAACACCCATCGACTGCCGCTCGATGCGCGCGTCGGCCAACGCTTTCTGCCACGCCAACGGCAGCGGCATGCCATCAGTGGTGGCGTTGTGCTCGTCCATGCCAGGAGATTCCTGTTGCCGGTGACCCTACGCATTCTCGCTCATCCTGGCGCACATCGCCCCCGGTGCGGGAGGCGATGTGCGAGCTGACCGGGCGGTCGGCGGCCACTGCGTCCCAGCGCCTGCAGCAGCGACGGCTGCTGCCACGGTACCGGTGCCAGTTCGACGACACGGCCTCGACCCTTACCGCCGAACGCGGCGGCCTGCGCGCGTTCGCCAAGTGGAGCACCGTTCTGGCAGCCGATCGTGGCTGCCGCAGTACAACGAGGAAGCAACATGAGATTGATGGTCATCGGCGCCAGCAAGGGCCTGGGGCGCGCGTTCGTGGAAGGCCTCTGTGCCATGGGTGACACTGTGATTGGTGTCTCGCGCAACCGCCCGTGCGGCATCGCCTGCGCTGACGGCGTCACCCTGCAATGGATCGAAGCAGACCTGTCCCGGCCGACCGTGGCTGCCGACCACATCGCAGCGCAGGCACCGGCCGATATCGATGTGCTGATCCACAACCTGGGTATCTGGGAAGACAAGGCCTTCAGCGACGAGTACGCCTTCCTCGATGAAAGCGATGCTGCACTCACGACGCTGGTCGACGTCAACATCACCGCGACCCTTGTACTGCTGCAACGCCTGCTGCCCCGCGTACTGGGCGCAGCGCGCCCGCAGCTGGTGCTGACCGGTTCGACCTCGGCCCTGCCTCGCAGTGGCCGCCCGGAAGTGGCGTTCGGCGCCTCGAAGTTCGCCCTCAACGGCATCGCCGATGCGCTGCGCGAAGGCTTCCGCGATCGCCGGCTGGCGGTGACCAGCCTGCAGTTGGGCTACCTCAACACCGACGACGCCTTGTCGGTGCCGGTGGCCGAGGCCGCAGCGCGCGGCGACGGTGAGCAGGTGCCGGTCCACGATGTCGTGGCCATGGTAAGCGCCCTGTTGCAGCTGTCATCCTCCGGCTTCGTGCGCGAACTGGTGCTGCCCGCCATCGCCGACCCGCGCTACTGACCTTGCCGGCCGCCGCAGAGCACGCTCAGTGGCCGCGCGCGCGGTCGTGGTTTACCCTGCTCGTCACTGGCCGTCGGTCACAGGCGGGAACCTGCTATGGATGCGCTTTCACGGGTCTCGACCCAGGTCCTGGACAGCGCCCTGCCCAGCCTGCCGCTGTATCTGCTGCAGGCCACGGCAGTGATCGGCATGATCGGCGTGCTGCTGATCGCCACCCGTCGCGCCGGGCACGCCATTGAAGGCCGTCGCCTGTATGTCGGCGTAGCGCTGGGCCTGATCTACCTGTTCAATTCCTGGTTCGTGGCCCGTTATTCCCAGGGTGTGGTCAAGCTGCACCTCGGCTTCGACATCCTGCTGGTCAGTGGCCTGCTGGGCGGATGGCGCGGGGGCCTGGCCTGCCTGACCGCCGCCCTGCTGGCCCGCTACCAGTTCGCCGGTATCCCGTTCTTCCTGCCTGCCAGCCTTGAGGCCGTGTTGCAGATGGTGGCCGGCGTCTGGCTGCGCAGGCACCTGTACCCGCGCATGCTCAACGAGCTCTCGCCGCGCATGATCCTGCAGGCCTGGGGCGTGCGTATCGGGGTAACCGCTCTGGGTTTGGCGCTGGGTGTGGCGATCATTGGCGCCGATCAACTGCCGGTGGCCGAGCTGGCGATCCAGCGCGTGCTGGCACTGCCGGTCTCGCTGCTCGTGCTCGGCGCTGTGTTCGCGCTGGTCTACAACGATGCCCAGATCGATGCGCAACGCCAGCGCGAACAGGCCTGGCTGCGCATCGATCCGATCAGCGGGCTGCCCAACATGCGTGCGCTCGGTGAACGCCTGCAACAGTACTGGCGGGATAACGACGGCACCGGCAAGGCCTGCCTGATCGTGGCCGAGATGGGCAACCTGCGCGATCTGCGCCTGCGCTACGGGCCGTTGCAGGACAACGGCCTGTGGCAGCGCGACAGCACCGAAGAAGTGCATCGGTTGCTGCCCTCGCTGTCGGCTGCGCAGCTGGAGATCTATCAGTTCGGTGATGCCGCGCTGGCGATCCTGGTGCGCGGCCTGACCTTGTCCACACTGCGCACGCAACCGCAGATCACCGAGCTGGCCAGCAACCTGGCCGATCGGGTCGGCCGCGATTGGCCGGGCTTCCGGCCACTGTTCCGCTGTGCAGTGGTTGAATTGAAGCCCCCCGCTGATGCCGACGAAGGACATCTTCCATTCCGCGCCATAACCCTGGCACTGAGCGCGATCGAGTCGGGCGTGGTGTTCTTCGATGACCCGATCCAGCGCGACAGCGAGATCGACGCCCTGATCGAGGCTGCGCTCGAGCACTGGCTGCAGCAGGGCAATGCGCCGCTGTGCTACCAGCCCAAGCATCGTCTGCAGGACCGCCAACTGGTCGGCGCCGAAGCACTGCTGCGCATGCGCGACGGCGAAGGCCGGCCGATTGCCCCGATGCGGGTGATCTCGCTGCTGCGCCGGCAGGGGCGGCTGGCAGACCTGGAATGGGCCACGCTGCGGTCGGCGGTGCACTTCCTGCAGCACTGCCGGCGGGACGGCGCGGCGCTGACAATTGCAGTCAATGTTTCAGCCGAATCGCTGCGCCTGCACGACTTCGGCCTGCGCCTGCAGGAGCTGCTGCAGCTGCATGACATCCCCGGTGCGATGCTGCGCCTGGAGATCGTCGAATGGACCGAAATCGTCGAGCGCGACGTGGTCGATGCCAACATCGCACAGCTTCTGGCAGCCGGGGTCACCCTGTCGCTGGATGATTTCGGCGCCGGCTATTCAACCCTGATCCTGCTTTCGCAGCTGGCCATCGCCGAGGTCAAGATCGAGCAGGCACTGATCGCCACGCTGTCCGACGCCAAGTCACAGTCGATCGTTCGCTTCATCGTCGAGGTCGCGCACCGCTGCGGCGCGATCGTGGTGGCCGAGGGTACCGAGACCCTCGCCCAGGAACAGAAGCTGCGCGCACTCGGGGTGGATGTCGGCCAGGGCTACCTGTACTCGGCGGCACTGCCGGCCGACGAGTTCCGTCGCTTCGCAGCCAGCTAGACCGCGTAGAACCCCAGGAACATCGCCACCGCCGATTCGGCCACGCGCGCACGTTCCTGCGCGGTCAACGGTGGCTGCCCCATCGTGACCTGCGGCCAGAACGCGAAGCTCTTCACCAGCCCATGCAACTGGTGGCCGGCAAAGTCCGGATCCACCTCGCGCAGGCGGCCATCGGCAATTGCTGCGCGGATCCAGGCACTCTCGCCACTTTCCTTCTCGCCCATGCGGCAGACGATGGCCTGCGCGCGCTCCGGTGAATGGATGATCTCGGCCATCGCGACCCGCGCCAGATCGATGAAATTCCCATCGCTGAGCAGGTCCAGCTTCTGGCCCAGCAACTGCAGCAGCTGCGTCTGCAGCGGCTGGTCGGCGCGGTACGGCAGTGCGTCGCTGGCCACGCTGCGCTCCCACAGCTCCTCCAGGATCATCGAGAACAGTGCTTCCTTGCTCGGGAAATGGTTGTAGACGGTGCGCTTGGAGACCCCCGCCGCCTCGGCGATGCGGTCCATGCTGGTCGCCTCGTAGCCCGATGCACGGAACTCCTCCACCGCCGCGCGCACGATGGCGTCACGTTTGCGGTCGGTCAGGCGTTGCGGGGGACGGGACATGGCGGGAACCGGATAACTGAACGGATGCCTCCATTTTACACTCGACAGTGTACTTTTTAAAAACCACGAAACTACACTGTGCAGTGTACCCAGCGGACGTCACCCATGAAGCGCCTGCTCCTTGTCCTCCTGCTCGGAATCCTCGCCGTGACCACCTACACCTTCTGCAAGTCCTGGTCCCTTCCCGACTTCCCCGATTCGCCGCAGTACCGTGATGGCAAGTTCCGCAATGCCCTGCCCCGTCCGGCGATGGGCCTGCGCGACGGCGCGGAGATCTGGTGGACGTTCCTGTTCAACAAGCCCAAGGGCACCGTGCCCGCGCACCCGATTCCGGTGAAGCCGCTGGACCGCGCCACGCTGGACGCCGCACCGGATCGCAGCCTGTTCCGGCTGGGGCACTCCACGATCCTGCTGAAGCTGCGTGGCCAGTACTGGCTGACCGATCCGGTGTTCTCCGAGCGCGCCTCGCCGGTGCAGTGGATGGGGCCGGCACGCTTCCATGCACCGCCGATCAGCATCGACGCGCTGCCGCCGATCGCCGGTGTGATCCTCTCGCACAACCACTATGACCACCTGGACCATGCCGCGGTCATGCAGCTGGCCGGCAAGACCGCGCGCTTCATCGCACCGCTTGGCGTTGGCGACCAGCTGGTCGCGTGGGGGGTGGATGCGCGCAAGGTCGAGCAGCTGGACTGGTGGCAATCCACCGAAGCCAACGGCCTGCGCCTGACCGCGACCCCGGGCCAGCACTTCTCCGGCCGCGGGCTGGGTGACAGCGACCGCAGCCTGTGGGCTTCATGGGTGATCCAGGACGGTGACTTCCGCATTTTCTTCAGCGGCGACACCGGCTACTTCGACGGCTTCAAGGCCATCGGCGAGAAATACGGTCCGTTCGACCTGACCATGATCGAGACCGGCGCCTATGATCGACGCTGGGCATTCGTGCACATGCAGCCGGAACAGACCCTGCAGGCGCACCTGGACCTGCGCGGCAAGTGGCTGCTGCCGATCCACAACGGCACCTTCGACCTGGCCCTGCACGCATGGCAGCAGCCATTCGAACGCATCACCGCGCTGGCCGCTGCAAACAATGTTGCAGTGGCTACGCCGATGATGGGCGAAGCACTGGACATGCAGGCGCCGCAGGCAGGTACGCGCTGGTGGGAGACGGTGGAGCTGTAATGCGGTGGGCTACAATTCTGGCCGCCGCTACGTCTTCGGGTGAAGCCTGCGCC
>Ga0308166_1005116_pt1 | contig 10148 bp, 8 predicted proteins | sample PhyCR2_2_FD_202137 | JGI IMG/M metagenome (GOLD analysis project Ga0308166, IMG submission 202137) | Phyllosphere microbial communities from UC Gill Tract Community Farm, Albany, California, United States - DLSLCC.R2 | ecosystem: Host-associated > Plants > Phyllosphere > Unclassified | place... | reverse complement strand
ATGCGCGACCCTGCCGTCGCGGCGGTCACGGCAAGCGTGCTGGCCGCCCATACGAACGCAAACTTTCAAACATCCGCATAATGATAGGAATCAAGATGAACACCAAACGCACGGCGCAGCTCGTGTTAGGCGTCCTGCTGGGTGCCGCCGCCTACGGCACTTGCTGGGCTCAAAAGGCCGAGGGCCTGGCCAGCACCCCGCAAATGGGCTGGAACAGCTGGAACAAATTCGCCTGCGAAATCGACGAGCGCCTGATCCGCGAGACCGCCGACGCCATGGTCAAGCAGGGCTTGAAGGACGCCGGCTTCCAGTACGTGAACATCGACGATTGCTGGCAAGGCCAGCGTGACGCCGACGGCAATATCCAGCCCGACCCCAAGCGCTTCCCATCCGGCATGAAGGCGCTGGCGGACTATGTACATGGCAAGGGACTCAAGCTGGGCATCTACTCGGACGCCGGCGCGACCACCTGCGGCGGCCGTCCCGGCAGCCGCGGCCACGAGTATCAGGATGCGCGGACCTATGCCAGCTGGGACATCGATTACGTCAAGTACGATTGGTGCAACACCCCGAGCATGAACGCTGAAGCGGCCTACACCACGATGCGCGACGCGATCGCCAAGGCGGGCCGTCCGATGCTCTTCAGCTTGTGCGAATGGGGCATGAGCAAGCCCTGGGAGTGGGCCGGCCAGGTCGGCCATTCGTGGCGCACCACACCCGATATCTATAATTGCTTCGACTGCGAATTCAGCCCCGGCCTCTCGACCGGCCTGGGCGTGCTGCGCATCCTCGACAAGCAAGCAGGCCTGCGCAAGTTCGCAGGGCCCGGCCACTGGAACGATATGGACATGCTCGAAGTGGGCAACGGCATGAGCGAGGATGAAGACCGCGCCCATCTGTCGATCTGGGCCATGATGGCCTCGCCCCTCATCCTGGGTAACGACCTGCGCTCCATGTCCGAGTCGACCCGCCGCATCCTGACCAACCGCGGCGTGATCGCGGTGAACCAGGACAAGCTGGGTGTGCAGGCACTGCGCGTCCTTGCCGACGGTCCGCTGGAAGTCTATGCCAAGCCGCTCGACGGCGGCCAGTGGGCACTGATGTTCCTGAACCGCTCCAACCAGCCTGCCGACGTTCACCACGACTGGAAGAAGCAAGTCCTGATCGACGACCTGAACAACCGGTCAGCCGATTTCAAGCAGACCGTCTACCGCTGGTCCGACCTGTGGAGCAAGAAGACGGGCGACACCAGCGCCAAACTGGAAGCGCGGCTGGCGCCGCACAGCGTGCTGATGCTGCTCTTGACGGGCCCTGCGAAACCATAGGGCGTGGAAGCGGAGCCCGCGCCGGGCGGATGCGCCGGACCTGCAGGACAAGGTGCTGGCGTCCGACGCACGGGCACCTGACGCATGAGCCGACGCCGCCCAGGTTCCATCATGGACCTGGCGCGGGGCGTCGTACCGTCTGCGGTCGTCCGGCGACAAGAACCACTCTGGCGTCGGACATGCCGCTGCGGACCTTCAGCCACGCGTTGATCCGCTTGACCTCGTCCGCACGCGGCATGCGTCGGCAAGTTGCGCTGAGGAAAGGCACGGGCGCCGCGCCGTCGACGCCGTCCTGCGCGGCCTTGCCCACGAGGACGTCGCCGCACTGCGGGTACTGCGCCTCGAACTCGCGCGTCACCGCGCCGGCCTGCGCCACCCATGCCTGCTGGGCGGCCACCTGGCGGCGCAGGGTGTCGATCGTGGCATCCTTGTCCTGCAGCGCGTCCTGGTTGTTGCGCACGATGTCGGCCAGGATGTCGGCCTTCAGGCTGCCGACGTCGATCTTCTGGCTTTCGACGTGCGGCACCTCGCCCTGGTGCACGAACAGGCGAGCGTTCGCCAGGCCGGCGGATGCCAGTCTCTGTTCGATGGCCTTGATCGCCGCCCTGGCCAGCGGCGTGCCGATCAGGGTGACTTCGATATCGTGCGTGCCGGGCGCGACGCGGGTCTCGAGCACGTGCACCGTCGCCGCGTTGAACTCCTTGCGCACGAACTCGCGCGCGCGGCTGCCGAAGACCTCGTTGTCGACGAGACGCGCCGCCAGCCAGATGCTTGGCAGCGCGGTGAGCAGGACGACGGCCAGCAACGCCCGCTTGACGCGGCGCTCCTTGACCGGGTCGATGAATTTCCGGTGCGGCAGACGGAGGAAGTCGATGACGATCACGGCCGCGAATGCGATGAACACGCAATTGATCGAGAACAGGTAGAAGGCGCCGCCGAACACCGACCAGTTCGCGTTGGCAAGGCCGTAACCGGCCGTGCATAACGGCGGCATCAGCGCCGTCGCGATGGCCACGCCGGGGATCACGTTCGATTTTTCGCGTCGCGTCTGCCCGATGATGCCGGCCAGGCCGCCCGCCAGCGCGATCAGGACGTCCCACAGCGAGGGTGTCGTCCGCGCCAGCAGTTCCGACTGCGCTTCGGCCAGCGGCGTGACGAGGAAATACAGCGTCGACGTCCCCAGGCTGATCGTGGCGGCGATGCCGAGGTTGGCGAGCGCGCGGCGGATCAGCGCGAAGTCGAGGATGCCGATCCCGTAGCCGAATCCGACGATCGGCCCCATCAGCGGCGACACCAGCATGGCGCCGATGATCACGGCGGTCGAGTTGGTATTCAGGCCGACGGACGCGATCAGGATCGCCAGCATCAGGATCCACAGGGTCGCGCCCTGCAGCTCCACGCCGGCGCGGATGGCGCGGTCGATCTCGGCGTCGTCCGCCTTGTCGTCGTGGAGGCTGAAACGGTGGGCGATGGCGGCGCGCAGCGATGGCGGCGTGGATTGGGTGTCGGGTGCGTTCATGAAATCGGTGGACGACTGAGGATAACCGGAGAATTTTCGCCCACGCGTCGCATTTGTCCAAACATTTCTTGCGGCGATGCATCAAATCGTTGCACGATTGCCGCCCTGGCTACAATCGCGGCAAGTGCGGACTCAGCCGCGCGCCGCGAGCCGGTTTCGGGCCAGCCATGCACGCACCCGGTTGGCGTCGGCCGCACGGGAAAATTTTCCCTGCGCGTCGAGGAACACCATGACCGTCGGCCGGCCCGCGACGGTGGCGTGCAGGACCATGCAACGGCCCGCCTCCGAGATATAGCCTGTCTTCTGCAGCCGGATCTTCCAGCGCCGGCTGGCCGTCAGCCGGTTCGTGTTGTGGTAGACGGTACGCTGCCGGCCCTGGCGGATCGTGAACTGCCGGTCCGTCGAATAGCGCCGTATGAGCGCATGGCGTTCGGCGGCGACGACGAGCCGGGCCAGGTCTTCCGGCGTGGAGACGTTGGCGCTCGACAGGCCGGTCGGCTCCACGTAGCGCGTACGCCGCATGCCCAGCGCGCCGGCCTTGGCATTCATGGCCGCGACGAATGCCTTCGTTCCGCCCGGGTAGTGCCGTCCGAGGGCCGACGCCGCGCGGTTCTCCGAACTCATCAGCGCAATGTGCAGCATGGCCGCGCGCGACAGGCGCGTGCCGACGCGCAGCCGCGACGACGAGTATTTGAGACGGTCGACGTCCGCATTCGTCACCTTCAACATTTCCGCCATGTCCTGCCGCGCTTCCAGCACGACCAGGGCCGTCATGAGCTTGGTCAGCGACGCGATGGGCATCACGGCCCGCGCATTCTTCCCGTACAGGACCGCTTTCGTCTTCGGATCGAGGATGAGGACGGCACTGGACTTCAGCGCCACCATCCTGGCCACCTTGGCGGCGCGGGCGTGACGCGCCTGGGCGGTGTGGAACGGCACTGACAGGCACGCCAGCACCAGCAAGAGAAAGGCAAGGAATTTCATATCGCCGGATCGGCAGTTGGGTGAACCCGACCATGGTAGGCAGGCCGACTTAGCAAACTCTTAGCGTCAGGAAATCAGTAAGGCGGCATGTCGAAGTGACCGTTATCGATGCTGACCGTATAGGCGTCCACGCCCGACCAGTCGGTGAGATTGAACACGGTCCGGGAATCCGCGAGCTTCCTGATCTCGACCCGGTCGATCGACAGCGGCACGCCGGGTTCGCATTCGATCGGCGGCGCCAGCGGACGCACGAAATACACGGCGCCCTCGGCGTCGCTCCACGGATTCTTGACCCTGCGGGCGATATAGTCGTGCTTGTCCGGCGTACTTTCGATGAGCAGGGCCGCCTGTTCGCTGACGCCGATGCCCCGTACGCCGGCCAGGTTGTTCTGCGCCGCCGACAACTTGCCCAGGCAGCCGCTGCCCTCCCCGCCACCCAGGCGCGACAGGAAGGCGATCAGGCGCCCCATCCGCTTGCGACGGACGAAGTGGGAGTCCGTCAGCACGCCCATCATCGGCTCGGGGACCAGGAAGCTCTTGCCGGGGTCGGCCGGGTCGGGGTCGAGCGTGATACGCGGATCGAACGGGTTGGACAGCGCCGCCGCGGAATCGATCGTGCCCTGCAACGCGGCGAACGCATATTCGCCCAGGATGGCGAGGCCGGCGCTCGTGCCGCCGATCGGTATGTTCCGGCTCAGCAAGGCGTTCAGGCTGCGCTCGAGCGCGGTTCCTTTCCAGAAGCGGATATACCGGCTCTGGTCGCCCCCTGCGATGAAGATGGCGTCGGCGCGGCGCACGACGGCGTTGACGAATGGATCGTCGGCGGCGGCCCTGCTCGGAACGACAACGGTCTCGACCGAGCTCAGGCCCAATGCCGCTCCGCCTACCCAGTAAGGTTCCGCCTGTTCGCTTGTCTTGTTGCCGGGACCGCTGTAGTAGATATACGGATTGTAACCATCGGCCCCGCTGGCCCGCAGCACGACGAAGCGCCCGCCTGTGCCCGGCTTGATCCCCGCCCTGCGTATCATCCAGCGAAAGGCCTGGTCGACGTCCTGGCCACCGCCCATCAGGACGATGCTTGTCTCGGGATGACGCACCGGCAACGCGATACTGGCCTGCGGCTCGCCGATTGCGACATAGCGGAAATCGTCGCCGTCCGCGTGTACGGCACCTGACCACATGAACAGCAGAAAGCCCACCAGAAGCATGGCGAATCGACGAGGATCGGATCGGGTGCGTTGGGTCATGTTTACGCCAGGTCACGGTTACCGGCAGCGCCATCAGTATGCCTCCATACCGCTGCCGCAGGGTGCGTGATTCGACTGCGCCGCGGGCTAAGGGTTTGCTAAGTGAGGGCCTCTATCCTTGCGCTCGTCACGCGATCGGGGAAGGAAGTCGAACATGGTTGGATGGATCCCGCCGCAGCGCTTCGCCGCCGCGCGGCCGGGCAGCATGAGGATCGGACTCGAGTGGATGGTGCTCGACCACGAGACGTACGATCTGCATCCCGCGGCCCCCGCCATCGCGTTCCGGCTGGGCGGGCAGGACGCGGCCTGGGCGGCCACCCCGGAAAGCGACGCGGCGACACTCGACGTGGCCACCTCGGCGCTGGACGGCTACTGCGCGCTGGCGGACGCGCTCGAAGACATGCGGTGCCGCGTGCGGCGGGCCGCCCGCTCGGCCGGGGCCGCGGTCGCGGGCGGCGGCTCCCATCCGGTCCGGACGGGCGGCCGGCAACGCAACCATGCCGCGGGCTTCGGCATGCACGTCCAGATCGGTGCGCCGGGCGCCGACGAGGCGGTGCGCATCGGCGCCTGGCTGAACCAGCGCGCGCCACTGTTCATCGCGCTGTCCGCAAGCTCGCCGTACTGGCGCGGGCAGGACTCGGGCTTTTGCAGCGCACGCAACAACGTGGCCGCGACGTTCCAGGGCAGCGGCATCATGCCGCCCGCGCTGCGCAGCTGGCAGGACGTCGTGCAGCATGTCGCGCGCCTCGCGGAATACGGCCTCGCCGCGCGCGTCGAGGACGTCGACTGGGACGTCCGTCCGGATCCCGGACACGGGGCGGTCGAGCTTTGCGCGCTCGACGCGCCCTTGCATCCGGCCTATGCCGCTGCCCTCGCCTGCTACGCGCGCGAGTTGTGCGTCGAAGTCGCGGAACGCCCCGGCAGCTGGCCCTGCCGGCGGGCCGCCGACGTGTATCCATGGAACCGCTTCAACGCCACGCGGCGGGGCGTGCTGGGCGAGTGGATCGACCCGTGCACGCGGAAGAAACACAGCATCGCCCACGTGGTGCGAAACGACCTCGCCCGCCTGGCGGCACGCTCGGACGATCCGGACTTCCCGGCCGCGTGCGTATTGATCGATGAGCTGCTGCATAATGGTGGACAGGCAGGCTGGCTGACCGCGCACATGGCCGCCGGCGCCCGGCCGGATGACCTGGCGCGGCTGGCGAGCGCGATGTTCGACAGCCCGGTGCTGCCCGGATGGAAAGTGGAACAATGAGAGTATTGCTGGTGGAAGACGACCCCATGATCGGCACCGTCGTCCAGCATGCCCTGCGCGACGCGAGTTACGCGGCCGACTGGGTATGCGACGGCGAAGCCGCGCTGACGGCGCTGCTGGTGCATGAGTACGCGCTGGTCCTGCTGGACCTGAACCTGCCCCGCATGGACGGCATGGACGTGCTGCGCCGCATCCGCGCGGCGCACAACGGCGTGCCGGTGCTGCTGCTGACGGCGCGGGAAACGACGGAAGACCGCGTGGCGGGCCTCGACGGCGGCGCGGACGACTATCTCGTCAAGCCGTTCGCGATGAACGAACTGCTGGCGCGCATGCGCGCGCTGAGCCGCCGCGCCGAGGGTACGGGCAGCACTGTGCTGGGCAACGGCATCGTCGAACTGGATCCCGCGACCCACGAGGCGCGTGCCGGCACGACGACCGTGCGCCTGACGGCACGTGAATTCCCGCTGCTGCAGGCGCTGCTCGTGCGGCCTGGGGCCATCCTCTCCCGACTGGAACTCGAACACAGGGTCTACGGCTGGAACGAAGAGATCGAGAGCAACGCGATCGAGTTCCTGATCCATTCGATCCGCAAGAAGCTGGGCAGCGACATCATCAAGAACGTCCGGGGCGTCGGATGGATGGTCGCGAAGGGCCGTTGACGGCGTCGTTGCGCTTCAGGCTGTCGCTGTGGATCTCGGCGGCCATCCTGGTCGGCGCCGTCGGCGCCGGCCTCTATTCCTACATGGCCGCCACCGCCGAGGCGCACCGCGGCCAGGACACGCAGCTGCGCCAGGTCGGCTACCTCATCAGCAGACTGGACGCCGTGCCGACATCGCCGATGGCGCGCGAAAAGGTCGGCGACGTCGATTTCGACGCGCGCCTGATCGTGCGTTTCATCGACGCGCCCGGCACCCGCATTCCCGAACCGGAAAGGCCCCCGCGTTTCGGCCCGTCCCTGCCCGATGGATTGCAGACCGTCGCCATCGGCGACGAAACATGGCGCGTCTTCGTCCGTACCAACGTGAAAGGCGTACGCGTCGCCGTCGCGCAGCAGACGGCGGTCCGCGACGCCGCGGCCCGCTCGAGCGCCCTGCGCACCGTGATGCCCATCCTGTTCCTCGGCCCGGTCCTCATCCTGCTGACGGCGCTGCTGGTGCGTACGATGTTCCTGCCCCTGCAAAGGCTGGCCGTACAGCTCGGCAAGCGCCGCGGCCACGACTTGCGGGAACTGGACCGGACGCCGCTCCCGTCCGAGGTGTGGCCCTTCGTCAGCGAGATCAACAAGCTGATCGCCCGCACCGCGCGCGCACTGGCGCTGCAGCGGCGCTTCATCGCGGACGCGGCGCATGAACTGCGTTCGCCGATGACGGCCATGTCGCTGCAGGCGGAGCGCCTGGCGGCGACCGAGATGCCGCGCGAGGCGCGCGCCCGGCTCGACACCCTGTCGGCCGGCCTGGCACGCACGCGCATCCTGCTCGACCAGTTGCTGACGCTGGCACGCGCCCAGGAGGGTGGCGGCGAGCCGTTGACGCAGGTACCGTTGCAGAAGGCGATCCAGGAAGCCTTCGAGGACCTCGTGCCGCTGGCGGAGGCCAAGGCGATCGATCTCGGGATGGTAGGCGATGCCGATGCGTCGGTTACCGGGCGCGCCATGGACATCCGGATCCTCGTCAAGAATCTCGTCGACAATGCGATACGCTACACGCCGGAAGGCGGACGCGTCGACATCGGCGTGACCGCCGCGAGCGACCGCATCGTGCTCGACGTCGACGACACGGGACCGGGCATCGTCCCCGACGAGCGCGAGCGCGTGTTCGATCCGTTCTACCGCGTGCTCGGCAGCGGCGAGATCGGTTCGGGCCTGGGGCTCGCGATCACGGCGTCGATCGTCGACCGGATCGGCGCGACCATCTTCCTGCTCGACCGGCCGGACGGCGAGCGGGGACTGCGGGTCCGCGTCGTCTTCCCCGCCGGTGTGCATGGCCAGGCGGGTCCTCGACGTGCCATGCCTTCGCCATGATCCGCTCGGCGAGCGCCTCATACGATGCATGCTTGTCCTGAACATGGCGATAGATGGCGCCACGACTGGTGCCCGACGCATGCGCAGTTCGCGCACCGCCCACGGCTTGTCGATCTCCACGGCGGTCAGGCCGAGCGGCCGGCCGATGGCGAGGAACACGTCGTGCGTCCAGGTCGAGCCTGATCTGTTCGTGCTGCGCGAGGAAGGCGCGCAGGTCTTCCGGCAAAAACGCCACGATGGCCGACAGGTTGGCGACCATGCGCACGTAGCCGCGCAGCCCCTGGGCATGCTCGGCGAGTTCCTCCCCGATCTTGTCGACGCTGAGCAGGATGCGCCGCGCGTGGGTCAGCAGCGACCCGCCGGCCGGTGTGAGCTTCATGCCGCGCGGGTCAGCGCCCCTTCTTACCGGATCGCCAGGAAAAGCTGGAGCGTCGTCAGGTCCAGCCGTCTCAGAATATTGTTCAAGTTGTCATGCGCACTGCGCGGGAAGGCGTGGCCAGGAACGCCGGCCGGTCGGACCAGGATAACCACGTTCGCAACGCCCATTCGCCAAACGCGAACGCTGTCACCCGCCGACAACGGTTCGTGAAAATAACCGCGAATCTGGTTGATGTCGCTGCCGCAAAGCAACTATAAATAGTCGTACATACGAAAAATCCGCAGCAGACGGACCATCGTGTGCGGCGCCGCCGCAGAGAAAACGACAACATTTCAAGAGAGACAAACCGATGCGCATTTTCGCCAACCTCAACATTGCGAAGCGCCTGGCCGCGGGGTTCGCCCTCGTGCTGGGCCTGACCCTCGTCATCGCCGCCACCGCCATCTGGCGCATGCATGCCATCGCCGACGCGACGCACGCGCTGATGACCGTTCCGCTGGCCAAGGAGCGCATGATCGCGGACTGGCATACGCAGACGTTCGGCGCGATCCGCCGCACGGCCGCGGTCGTGAAAAGCTCGGACCCCAGCCTGGTCGAGTTCTTCAAGGCCGACACCGTCCAGACGGCCGCGCGCGGCAACGCGTTGATCAAGCAGATCGAACCGCTGCTGGAAGGCGACACGGAACGCACGCTGTTCAAGAGCATCGTCGACATACGCAAGGCCTATACGGTCGCCAAGGAAAAGGCCGTCAAGGCGCGCGCCGACGGCGATGTCGACGGCGCCCTCCGCGTCCTCAACGAGGAATTCATGCCGCTGTCGGTGACGTATGAAGCCCGGCAGGCGGAACTGCTCAAGATGCAGCAGGACCGCATCGACGCCATCGCCAAGGGCATCGACGACGCCAACCGTGACAGCGAGCGCCTGATCGGCGCGGTGGCCGGTGCCGCCCTGCTGTTCGGCGCCGTCTGCGCGTGGCTGCTGGCCAATACGATCGTCCACCCGATCCGCCAGGCCGTCGACGTGGCCGAGAAAGTGGCCGGCGGCGACCTCACCCAGCACATCGACGCGAGCGGCACGTGCGAGACGGGCGCCCTGCTGCGCGCCCTGCGCCACATGAACGACAGCCTCGTGGGCATCGTCAGCCAGGTGCGCAGCGGCACCGATACCATCGCGACGGCATCGGCCGAAATCTCGGCGGGCAACATGGACCTGTCCTCGCGCACCGAACAGCAGGCCGGCTCGCTCGGCACGACGGCCAGCACGGTCGAGGAACTGACGGGCACCGTGCGCCAGAACGCGGACAATGCGCGCCAGGCGAGCCAGTTGTCGATCGCCGCGTCGGAAATCGCGACGCAGGGCGGCGCCGTCGTCGACCAGGTCGTGCAGACCATGGGCGCGATCAACGATTCGTCCAA
>Ga0308166_1005115_pt1 | contig 10149 bp, 10 predicted proteins | sample PhyCR2_2_FD_202137 | JGI IMG/M metagenome (GOLD analysis project Ga0308166, IMG submission 202137) | Phyllosphere microbial communities from UC Gill Tract Community Farm, Albany, California, United States - DLSLCC.R2 | ecosystem: Host-associated > Plants > Phyllosphere > Unclassified | place... | reverse complement strand
CAGGCGCTAACTCACTCGCCTGTACCGTGGGCCGCTCAACCAGCATGGTGATGCCGCAGCCGGTCTCCGTTAAGCGCTGCTCCTCTTCCGGCTTCAGCTGCTGCTGGGTGAATCCCGCCAGATGGATGACTTTCCAGAACCGGTTGCCGGGATGCGCAAAGTGAAACCCCTGATGGGCCGTTGACTGACCCGGATTAATGCCACAGAACAGCACATCAAGACCGGAGGTGATGATGTCGCGGATAGCGTGTTCACTCATGCCGCCACCTCCAGTGTGCGCTGCTTCAGCGCTTCGCGGCTGCGTTGTAGCATCTGGCTGGCCTGCTCTGCATCCGGACAGGCTCGCGCCAGCGCCAGCGCACCAACCATCTCTGCCAGCATGCTGGAAGCCAGCGCTTCCGCATCCGGCAGCCTCAGCTCACGTAATATCTGCGCCAGACCGGCATGCATCGCGTTAAAGCCCTGTGCGAAGATCTGCCGCGTTGGCTGTGGAAGATGAGCCACTTCACTCACCAGAGCGGCTAATGGACAGCCCTGCGCCGGCGCATTGCGATGCGCCTCGGAAAGATAGCTATCAATAAAATCTGCCAGCTGCTGTGCTGGCTCTGTCACGGACTCCGCAGGCTTGAAGGTATCGGCTTCAGCAAACATATGCTTCAGCACCTCCTCAACCAGCTCCTCGCGTGAGGTAAAATGCGCATAAAAACCGCCGTGTGTCAGACCGACCCGCTTCATCAGCGCCGCTACACCAATTCCTTCGGTGCCGGTTTCACGCATCACGCGCGCCGCCTCATCAAGGATACGCTGCCGCGTATGCGCTTTGCTGCTCTGCTTCTCCATCTCATCTCCTGCGGTGTCTGCTACGTAGCGTCTGGCTATTATAGTAATTATTACGGTCATCATATTCCAGCTTGACGACAGATATGATGATCGTCATATTGATGGCTATTATGACGATCATCATACGAGGAAAAAAAGATGTCACAATCAGGCACAGCTTTAATCACCGGCGCATCCAGCGGTATCGGTGCGACCTATGCAAAACGACTGGCAGCACGCGGTTATGATTTGATTCTGGTCGCGCGCGATCAGGGCCGGCTCACCACCCTGGCTGACGCACTGGCAAAGCAGCACGATATTCGGGTGACGGTTATGGCGGCTGACTTAACGCACGAGCAGGATCTGCAACGCGTGGAGTCGGAACTCGCGAACAACGCACAGATTACGCTGCTGCTGAACAACGCGGGCATGGGTGTTGAGGGTGAGTTTCTGGAGGCGGACATCACACGCATTAACAGCATGCTGGCGTTGAATATTCTGGCACCCACCCGTCTGGCACAGGCGGCTGGCCGGGCTTTTAAAGCGCGCGGTAATGGCATCATTATCAATATCGCCTCGGTGTTGTCGCTGGTGCATGAGATGTTCAACGGCGCTTATAACGCCACTAAGTCTTACGTACTGACTCTGACGCGTGCGATGCAGCGTGAACTCGCAGAGAGCGGCGTGCAGGTACAGGCGGTGTTGCCCGGTGCGACCCGTACGGAGATTTTCGATCGCGCAGGCCAGTCTATCAATGAAATCCCGGCTGAAATGCTGATGGACGTTGATGAGATGGTGGACGCCGCGCTTGCCGGACTTGACAGCAAGGAGACGGTAACCATTCCGTCGCTGGAAGATCTGCAGATGTGGCACGACTACGATCAGGCTCGTGGCACAATGGTTCCCCATCTTTCGCGGAATCAATCAGCATCCCGTTATCGTCAGCGCTGAGTCAGCCATCAGCCATAATGACTGAAGTCCGGTTTCACTAAAGGCACGGAGAAGCATTATCCGTGCCTGTTTGCGACTTTGGGATCGCGGTTCGCCAGATTTGTTATAGAAATCAGCAGGTAAATCACTGCTGCTTATTTCAGCAACCGGTGGCTGAGTGCTGGATTGCCCTGAAGAGATACTTTATAATCCCCGCTCCGCTGGCCCCTTAGCTCAGTGGTTAGAGCAGGCGACTCATAATCGCTTGGTCGCTGGTTCAAACCCAGCAGGGGCCACCAAATTTTATCTTTAAAATCATTGAGTTAATGTCTTTTTCGTCTCTAGACGATGTTCAATGCTATGCAAAGTGTCTCAAAAGTGTCGCACGGCATAATTAGCAATAGTATCAAAGCTTAAAATTTGGCTTTCCAAACTTCCCGCCATTAAATTGCAAGCCATTACGTAGTTATGATTTTTGGCTTTTATATGTCAATATATGTTCAGTCTATCTTTTTTGAAGAATGCTGGCAGTAGTTGGCATACAGTTGGGTCGTAGCAGCCGTTCAACTGAAATTAAAGAAAGTGCTACGGATTTGAGTGCCCCATTAAGGCAACCTCTAGGAGTTTCGATGAACACTTTCGAAAAGGGCTCAGATCTGCTGTCAAAGCGTATTTGTGCTATGAGCGGCCTGATCATGGCATTAGCGAACATCGGGTTACATCCATTGCTCGTTATTCCAATTAGCGTCGTATTAGTAGCACTTCTGCGGAAATGATAGCGTAAAAAATCCGGCCTAACGAAAGTTAGGCCACCCTCCCCTTTTCTATAAGCTTTGAACTTCTTATTTATAAAAGGATATTGCATGGCTACGCAATTCGAAAAATTAGAAAAAGAGTTAGTTGAATTGGATAAAATGGGGCACGTTCTTTATTTTTCTATGCTTAAAGAGTGCAAACAAATTGACTCAAAACATGTATCAATACTAAAAGAAAAAGGCTTTGAACTAGTTGACTTCAGATCTGAATATCAAAACTGGTACACTAAGTCATATAGAGTAGTATCTCAGCTAATTAAAGAAAGACTTTCTGAGTTTGAATATTTGTATAAGGGTGACCCTAAGAGAAAAAGTATAAATTACGTTAACTATTCAATTACAGATTATCTTCTCAAACTGCAAACTAAGAATGGATTAGGTGAAGTAATCTGTAGCACTTCCGATGCAATAAGTAAGATGGAAATGCAATATAAAATATTATCTTCAGCCAGAGAGAGATTTACTAGCGTTCTCTTTGATATTAAAGATATTGTTCAAGCTGATATTTTTGATTCAGAACTTGACACCTCGCGAGAACTGAATAAGAAAGGCTTCATACGGGCAGCTGGTGCTGTAACTGGCGTCATTATTGAGAAACACTTGTCCCACATTTGCTCGTTACATGATATTAAATTACGTAAAGCTAACCCGGGGATTTCTGACTTTAATCAGGCACTGAAAGATTCAGAGATAATTGACACACCAACTTGGCGATTTATACAGCATTTAGGTGATATACGTAATCTTTGTGACCATAAAAAAGATCGCGAACCAACAAAAGTCGAAGTTGATGATTTTATTACCGGTGTTGAGAAAATTACTAAAACCGTATTCTAATATAAATAATGAAGGCTTTTTTGCCTTCATTATTTTATTTTCTCCCAATGTGCATAAGCGGCCGTCAACGCCTCATCCGCATTCGCAAATGGTTTGTCTGCTACAGCAAGCCATTCAAGTTTATTGTTCTTAACCTGCTTAAATCGAACATCCCAATACTTACCGCGCGGCCATAGCACGTATCTGTTATCCAGCCCCAGTCGGTCATTCCAGATCGCATCGTGAATTAGCTTTTCTCCACGTTCCATAAACATCAATAGCGCGCCATTGAGTGAAAAACGTCGCATTTCGCCGCCCTCTTGCCTATACCAATACTGTATATAATAACAGTATTTTTCTTGGTGTGTTTTTCAGTTCTGCAATAAGTCCTGAAACCTCTGCAGCACTTGGCCTGTATGGAATTGCTGGCTGATCACTGACACCCAACAGAGATCCGACTGAGATTCACAAGGCGACCAAAAAACACAATATCCTTTAATTTCAATAATTTGATTTTCATTTGAGATCTATTCCCGATCCCAAAAACTGAAAAGTACTGAAATTACTTTCACTCTTTTCAGTTGGCGAACGCTGGCAGAAAGCCAGCGGTGACGCGCTCAGGTGAGGTGATTTGTAGAAAAATTAAACTGAAAATTTTTTATGATCCAAAACCTGCAGGCGGGTGCGATGTAGCGCCGATTTTGTCTGCCGGACGATTATTTCGCCGTACTGACGCGCAGCCAGTGCCGCGCTGTGCGGATGATCTGTTTATGGTTGTCGTGCTGAAGGGCGCGCCTTTGCGTGGCGCATCGTGCGTCTGAGGCGTTCTGGTGACGGGCAATAAAAAACCCGCTGCGATAGCGGGTTAGTGTGCTGGCTTACTTGCCGATGACGAGTGAATATTTCGTACTGAGCGCGGCGGCCTGCTGGCTACTCTGTGCGATGGCACTGCTGTTCGTGGGCTGGCCGGTTGACGGGTGCGTATGGCTGGCAAGCTGGTCAGCCAGCTGCTGCACAAGCGCCACGGTATCGAGCATCAGCTGGGCCACGTTAATCTTTTCTGAACCAATCCACACAACTGGCGCGATATTTTCCTGACGCGTCCCGGCAATGCTCTGGTGCAGCTGGCCAATTTTCTCAGTCAGTGACTGCCCGACTTTTTATCGCCGCGCTGCCGGTGATGTCCGTTTCCGCATTGCCGCCCACTGTAATCAGCTGATTCTGCTGTGCGGCCACGCTGTAACTGCTGGTAGTTACGTGCTGAATAGCTCCGGCCAGCTGTGACGCCGTTCCGATTACAGTGGTCCTGTCCGTGGCTTTGACTGTCGTTTCCCTGCTGACCAGATCACGCGTTTCCGTATCGGTTTTAACTTCCCAGCTCATGGACGTTTCACGGATAGCCTGATCGGTCTGGCGCTCCCAGTATCCGACCTTGCCGCCTACTGTGAGTATGTCGGTTAACAGTACCGGGCGGTTTAGCCGAAAAGTGGCCGCGTCGTCGCCGGTACAGACCAGCCCGAAAACCGCGGTGCTAACGGTGGTGATAATCCTGTGCCATGTAGCGGTTCTCCTGTGAAGGGGTTCCACTATGGTCCTTTTATCTTACGTTTCAATCATGCAAATATCGTTGTATCGTAAATGGTACAAGATTTTAAATGGAAGGAGACATAATGTATTTCAGCGACATGACGGTTTTTACTTTTCAGGTTACAGCTGCATTGATGATGGGATGGGACTATCTGATGCCTGCCAGATGGAGAGAAAAAATGAATAATAAATTAAAAAATCGCTTTTTAACTATCCAGAGTAATGTTGATAATAAGATGATAGATTTCATTAAAGAAATCACATCAGATTATAAAGCAATAATAATATCAGCACTCATGATAATCTTAGGGTTGGTTATGATTAACAATATCAACGTACTGATGAAAATCGGATATCCTTCTTTAGCTTTTGTTATATCTTTGGTTGGTGCCATTAGTTTAGCTTTAGGTGGTTTTTTTCTTATAAATTTAGTGAGCAATATAATAACGCACTTTTTTATTAGTGGAGTTATACCTAGAATATTACTTAAATTTCTGACCATGACCGAAAAAGGCCCATTCGCGGGAATGGGCTTTATTGTTCTGTTGGTTTCTTTCTTCATGAGGTATCAGAACATAATTCATCAACCAATTAAATAGTTATTAAATGTCTGGGCGAGGCGGCCAACTAATTTTTGACGTGTGGGAGATGTCGATATTTTTAAGGACTGAATATATTTCATCCATGAGACGAGCGAAGCCTTATCCTTATCCTTATCGGTGATCATGTCCAGGCGCAGTTGCGTTTGCCATGCCTGAGTAATACTGTTTGCTTCGGCAATCAGCTGGGCCTGCCGTTCTCTGGCTTCTTTGACTTCTGCCGCTTTCTATTTTGCGGAATCAGTCACCCACTTTTCACCATCCCATTTATCCCATGCAGTTGCAGGTTTGAGCGGCGTAGTGTCTGACGGATAATCACCCGGCACGTTAATTACTACTGCTGTGCCGTCAATGACTGAGTAAACCGTTTTCCCACGGTTATCTGCTACATCAGCCCATGTGACCTTCTCCCCGTTGATTAGTACACACCAATGTTAGTAATGTCTTCATAAGCTACATGAGGACATCCCCATTAAGAAGCGTTTTTCCGACGAACAGATCATCAGTATCCTCCGCGAGGCTGAAGCCGGGGTTTCTGCACGGGAACTCTGCCGTAAGTATGCTATTTCAGACTCTACTTTCTACACCTGGCGCAAGAAGTTTGCCGGCATGGAAGTCCCTGAGGTAAAGCGGCTTAAGTTACTTGAAGAGGAGAACGTCCGCCTTAAGAAGCTGCTCGCCGAAGCCATGCTGGATAAGGAGGCGCTTCAGGTGGCTTTGGGTCGAAAGTTCTGACGACAGACCAGAAGCGGGAAGCCGTGGAGGTCATGTGTGATGCAACGGGTCTGTCGCAACGCCGTGCATGCAGGCTGGCAGGTCTGTCCCTTTCAACCTGCCGTTATTCGGCTCAGCGTCCGGCTGCTGACGCGCAGCTGTCTTTACGCATCACAGAGCTGGCACCTGAACGTCGCCGCTTTGGTTACCGGCGCATCTGGCAGTTATTGCGCCGGGAGAGCCTTCACGTCAACCACAAGGGGGTATACCGCATCTGTCCCTTAACGGCCTGGGTGTAAAGCGCAGGCGACGCCGTAAGGGTCCGGCGACTGAGCGGCTTCCGCTTCTTCGCCCGGATGCGCCCAATCTGACCTGGTCAATAGATTTCGTCATGGCTGCACTGGCCGCCAGTCGCAGGATCAAGTGCCTTACCTGCGTCGATGACTTCACAAAGGAATGCCTGACAGTCACTGTTGCCTTTGGGATTTCAGGCGTGCAGGTCACGCGTATTCTGGACAGTATTGCGCTGTTTCGCGGCTATCCGGCTACGATAAGAACTGACCAGGGGCCGGAGTTTACCTGCAGAGCACTTGACCAGTATGCCTTTGAGCATTAAGTGGAGCTGCGGCTTATTCAGCCCGGTAAACCAACACAGAACGGATTTATTGAGAGTTTTAACGGACGCTTTCGCGATGAATGCCTGAATGAGCACTGGTTCAGCGATGTTCTTCATGCCCGGAAAATTATTAAGGACTGGCGGTAGGACTATAACGAGTCCAGACCTCATTCATTGCTGAATTACCAGACTACAGCTGAATTTGCAGCAGGCTGGAGAAAGGGTAATTCTGAGAGTGAAGGATCCGACATTACTAACTGAGCCTTGTATCTAATACTGGGAGCAGGTCACCCCAACTGTGGGTTTCCACCATGTGCGGGTGCTACCGGCGCGCAGGGAGAGCCAGTTAATCCAGTTGGTTTCAAGGTCGCCAGTTTTCACCCGGCACAGCCAGTTCACCGGATCAACTTCGGACACGGTGCCGGTGCAGATCAGGTTGGTGATTAGGCGCATGATTTCGCTGAGTTTAGTGTTCATGCCTTAAGGATTAACTAAAAGGCATGAGCACTAAAGAAGTAGCTATTATATGGCAGATGGTACAACTTACTGTGATGTAACAAGGAGATAACTTTTCAAAGCCACTATGTTTTCAATATCATCCTTATACATCCTTAATAAGTTAGATACTTTGTCTGCTAATTGGTCAAATACCTTTTCATCAATCATCAATTTTTGACCGTGAGCAATATCATTTCTTGCATTAACAATACTCTCATCTATGTAAGGATAGTAATCCTTATATGGCTTAGTATCGATACCTATAGACTTTGCAATATTATCAAACACCGTCGAACTCAGGTTTGATTGAGTATCGACGTAGTTTTCATGTTTTATTGCCGCAATTGATGTCTGGCGTTCAAAAAGAGCGTTTAAAAATATTATGCAGGCATCAACATTTTTAGCCTCAGAAAAAGAATGAATCTCTTTTTTCATTGCATGAGTGACGTATACTAACTGAAGATCAGAAATTAAAATTTTTTGATAATTAAGATAATTGAGAAAAAGCTCTGTAGAGTTTTTAATAAAACCTTCCCAGTGACAATATGATATCGCCACACCCGAGCGTAAAATCGTATCCTTTAAACTACCATGTTTAGCTTTAGCTTCAACTTTCAAGTGAGAGATTTCTTTTGTTCGCCATGATAGCTCATTAGATAATTCCCTCATTAATTTATCAACCGTTCTAATTTCCATTTCAGCGCATCCAGTCTTCCGCATTAGGAAGAGTATTCATTAGCCTTGTTGGCCCGCTAACACCTGCACGAGCATACTTTGTAAAATTTTCATTATTCCAAAGTGATTTTATTTTTCCGACTAAATAATCATCACTCTCACCTTCCAATGCGTCGATATTTAAAGAAGCGCCGTGAGTTATAACTTCATAAGCTGAAATCAAAAAGCCTCTTGAAAACACTTGCCCATCAAATTTTTTAAAAGCGTCAGTACCTACTTTGCTAGCCAAAAGATCAAAAGTTCTCTTGAAAATAACAGACTCTCTTTCTATATTGAAATCAGGATCGCTTGCGATAGCTCTTGATACAGTATTTAGCCATTCATTTATATCAGTGCTTTTATCGAATGAAGAATATCTATAAGCTAGGAATCTTAACGTTAATTCCAATGGCTTTTGTTCTGAAATTGACTTTTCAGTTTGCAATGTTATTTTCTTGAAGCTAGGGTACTCACTTAATTGTGTAAATGACTCAAATAACCTGTTATTTAGCATTATCATGACGCAATTTCTAACTTCCTGTTCAGTTAGAATTGAGCCACCAGTGTTTAGACGTTCGAAAAGTTCATATTTTGTTTTTTCATCACTCTCTTTTTTTAAAATCTCAACACGTAAACGTGAACGCTCAAAGTCTAGTTTTACAGCAAGAGGCATAGTTTCTTTAGCATCTTCATTATCACTCCAGCTCATCCCATCTAACGATGGTAAAAGATGGGTACCAGAAGGTATAAATGCAGGAGCTATATTATTATCTTTCTTTAAACACCCTACAAACTCGAATATGGTTGATAATCTCTGAAGACCATCGATTACTTCCCATCGCCCATTTTCATCTGTAAAAACAAATATTGGTGGTAGTGGAATCCCCAAAAGAATTGACTCGATAAAACGTGTCTTTTGTGACTCATCCCACCTGAACAATCTTTGATATACAGGATTTATAATTAGTTCATCTCTTTCATAAATTCTTGTCAATTCACCAATTGACATATCAAAACTGTCTTTAACAATTTCTCTTTTGGCTTGTTTAAGTTCGACCTGAATTTCCATGAATGACCTCATACATTACTTTGAAGGAGATATATAATGTAGCATGAGGTCTCGTATGTGATCCACCAACTCTAGATTGAAACCTAAAAGTCTACGTTCAGAATATTTGACTACATTTGCACGACCTCTCATCTTTTCTCTCAATCCGTAATGATGGACCCGAGTTATCTGGAAAACTTCTTTAGCAAACCCAATTTGCGCCTGCTCTTTATTAACACTTACTTTAAGATATTCAGCTGTTTTCAGCTTTGCGAACATCCCACGACGGATGCGGCCCTTTTTGCTGAGTGCGCTAAAGCGGCGCGGTTCCCATGCGGTGCCGTCAGGGGAACGTTGTGCGGTGATGTTCGCCTGTTGAATGCGCCGCACGTCACGCGCTACTTCACGCAGCATCTTCTTCTGGGCCGCCGGTTCCAGCTGCGAGAGAAGCGCCGCCAGCCAGGCATCCACTTCATGCTGTTCAGCCATGCTTCACCGCCCAGATTTCCTCTGGCAAATCCAGTTCCGGCATCGCCTCAATGCTTATTTTACCGTCCACAGTGGTTGCCACGACTCGCTCGGTCAGCTTCAGATCCATGCTGATGTCGCAGCGGTCATTTGCCAGAATATCGACCTCAAACGTAAACAGCTTTTCGCGCGTCTCGCTATTCTGCAGCGGGTCGGGCTGGTTTTCGCGCAGCCATAAAAGCACCGGAGCCATCAGCAGATTCTGATCGCCGGTGAAGTCGGTGATCACCACGTTCAGCGTGTAGCGATACTCCCACGACAGGGACGCGGCTGACGTGGCAACCAGCTGTCCGCTGGCAATGAACAGATGCAGGCGGTCCGGGTTATCGGCCACGTAAGGGACCGACTTATTCAGGGCGCTGCGTAAGGACTGCGGCTTGTTCATCGTCTTTTTCCTGACAGCTGATGATGGTATCGACCTTACCGGCACATGCCGCCCAGGCGGCCTCCGTTTCGTCCAGCAGG
>Ga0308166_1005114_pt1 | contig 10152 bp, 6 predicted proteins | sample PhyCR2_2_FD_202137 | JGI IMG/M metagenome (GOLD analysis project Ga0308166, IMG submission 202137) | Phyllosphere microbial communities from UC Gill Tract Community Farm, Albany, California, United States - DLSLCC.R2 | ecosystem: Host-associated > Plants > Phyllosphere > Unclassified | place... | reverse complement strand
TTCCCCATCACGGGGTCGCAGGCGTACACGGCGTCGGGGTTCGCGGCCTTGACGCGCGCCACGGCTTCGATGATCACGTCGCCGATGCCCTCGCCGCCCTGGTAGCCGCTGAGCACGGCGTCGATCTCGCCGAACACACCGCGCTCCTCGATGCCGGTGATGACCTCACGCACGTCGTCGGGCGAGATGAGCGGGCCGCGCCAGGCGCCGTAGCCGGTGTGGTTCGAGAAGTTGACCGTGTAGACCGGCAGAACCTCGACGCCGATGCGCTGCAGCGGGAAGACCGCGGCGGAGTTTCCGACATGTCCGTACGCGACGGCGGACTGGATGGAGAGGACCTTCATTCCCCGATCCTTTCAGTGAGGGCGGGAGTGCTCCCGCGGCGTGGGTGATGATGCGATGGGTTGATCGTGAAGCGTGTCATCGTGCGGCCGCGACCAGGTCGGCGACGAGCGTCGCGGTGTCGTCTTCGGACAGATCGTGCACCGTGAGACGCAGGTGATGCGAGGGATCGGCGCGTTCATCGAGAGCGAAGTCGTCGCCGGTGCGTGCGAGCCAGCCTCGGCGCATGAGCCTCTCGGCGACGAGGCGCGCGGGCTTCGGCAACTCGATCCACAGACTCAGGCCGTCGGTGGTGGGGGAGTCGAGGCCGTGCTCACGCAGGCGCGAGGCGAAGGCCTCGTTGCGTGCAGCGTAGTGCTCGCGTGCATCGGCGATGCGTGAGAGCACCGAGCCGTCGGTCAGCTGTGTGAGCGTCAGACGCTGCAGCAGATGGCTGACCCAGGTGGTCCCGGGGCTCAGGCGCATGGCGAGGCGCTCGGCCGTGGTGGCATCCGTCGCCGCGATGGCGAGGCACATGTCGGGCCCCAGGAACTTCGACACCGAGCGCACCAGTGCGAACCGGCGATGATCGGGGCCGATCAGTGATTCGTAGGTGCGCTGCGACAGCATCGAGAAGTGATCGTCCTCGATGATCAGCACGTACGGATGCGCGGCGAGCACGGCACGCAGCTCCGCCGCACGAGCGGGCGTCAGACTCGCCCCGGTCGGGTTCTGAGCCCTGGGTGTGCAGATCACGGCGCGAACGCCGGCGTCCAAGGCTGCGCGCAGCCCCTCGACAGTCATCCCCTGCTCGTCGACCGGCACGGGCACAGCGCGATAACCGCCGAGGCGGACCGTGTGGATGCTCGCCAGGAAGCAGGGATCCTCGAGCGCCACGGCGTCGTCGCGCATCAGCGCCTGGGCGAGGAGGCGTTCGACGGCGTCGACGGCGCCGCTCGTGACGGTGACGCCGAAGTCGAGGTGACCGAGATCCTGCGCGATCCATTCGCGTGCCCACTCGTCGAGTCCGCGGTCGATCACGGGCTCGCCGTAGAGCACCGGACGACCGGCCACCGTCGCCAGCGCCGGCGACGGATCGGGGATCAGACGGGGGTCGGGGTTGCCCGTCCCGACGTCGCGCAGCACCGTGTCTGAGGCGTAACCCTCCTGGGCGACCGATTCGAGCCCGGCGATGACGGTGCCGGCGCGCCCTCGCGAGATGACGAGCCCGGCCTGGGCGAGCTGTCGGTAGGCGGCGACTGCGGTGTTGCGGTTGACGCCGAGGAGGGTGGCGAGCTCGCGCACGGGAGGCAGGGGACTGCCGGCGCGCAGCACGCCGCGGTCGCGCAGGCCGCGCACGCTGTCGGCGATATCTGCGGCGGTCGTTCCGGTGATCTGGTCGCTCATGTCTCCTCATCACCGATTCTAGGTCGTTCCGGACAGTGCTACTGTTTGGCCTAGATCAAACGAGACATCGTTCGACACCTCATGCACATCGTGCTTCCCCGACAGGAGCTCTCATGACCGAACAGACCACCACCGGATCCTCGCGCGTCAAGCGCGGTCTCGCCGAGATGCTCAAAGGCGGCGTGATCATGGACGTGGTCACCGCCGACCAGGCCAAGATCGCCGAAGACGCGGGCGCCGTCGCCGTCATGGCACTCGAGCGGGTTCCCGCCGACATCCGCGCACAGGGCGGGGTCTCGCGCATGAGCGACCCCGACATGATCGACAGCATCATCGCCTCCGTATCGATCCCCGTCATGGCGAAGGCACGCATCGGCCACTTCGTCGAAGCGCAGGTGCTGCAGGAGCTCGGCGTCGACTACATCGACGAGTCCGAGGTGCTCTCTCCCGCCGACTACGTGAACCACATCGACAAGTACGGCTTCACGGTGCCCTTCGTCTGCGGTGCCACCAACCTCGGCGAGGCTCTCCGCCGCATCAACGAGGGCGCGGCGATGATCCGCTCCAAGGGTGAGGCCGGCACGGGGGATGTCTCCGAGGCGATGAAGCACATCCGCCGGATCCGTGGCGAGATCGCCGCTCTCACAGCACTCCCGAAGGATGAGCTGTTCGTCGCGGCGAAGGAGCTTCAGGCGCCATACGAGCTCGTCGCCGAGATCGCCGAGACCGGAAAGCTCCCGGTCGCGCTCTTCGTGGCCGGCGGTGTGGCCACTCCGGCCGATGCCGCGATGATGATGCAGCTCGGCGCCGACGGCGTCTTCGTGGGATCGGGCATCTTCAAGTCGGGCAACCCTGCGGAGCGCGCCAAGGCGATCGTCAAGGCGACGACCTTCTTCGACGACGCGAAGGTGATCGCCGAGGTCTCCCGCGGACTCGGAGAGGCGATGGTCGGCATCAACGTGTCCGATCTCCCCGCACCGCACCGCCTGGCCGAGCGTGGCTGGTAGTCCACGGGTCGGCGTCCTCGCTCTGCAGGGTGACGTGCGCGAGCACGCCGCCCTGCTGGCGGGGCTCGGCGCCGAGGTCGCGCTGGTGCGTCGCCCCGAGGAACTGGCGGACGTCGACGGTCTCGTCATCCCCGGCGGCGAGTCCAGCGTGATCGACAAGCTGTCGCGCAGCTTCGGGATGCAGGGGCCGATTCGCGCCGCGATCGCGGCGGGTCTGCCGGTGTATGGCACGTGTGCGGGGCTGATCCTGCTCGCGAACGAGGTGCTCGACGGCATCGAGGGGCAGCAGTCGTTCGGCGGTATGGACGTGAGTGTTCGCCGCAACGCCTTCGGCCGCCAGACCGAGTCGTTCGAGGTCGCCCTCGACGTGTCGCTGGTGGGCGATGCACCTGTGCACGCGACGTTCATCCGTGCGCCTATCGTCGAGCGCGCGGGCGACGGAGTCGAGGTGCTCGCCTCGTTGCCGGACGGCGGGATCGTCGCGGTGCGGCAGGGACCGCTTCTCGGCACCAGCTTCCACCCCGAGGTCGACGGAGAGACCCGGTTCCACGAGGTGTTCCTCGAGGACGTCAGCGAGCACGCCTCCCGGCACTGACGCCGCGACGTGCGACCCGCCAGGAACGCGGGCGTGACGTACCGGGACTCGAGGTCGGACTATCCTCGATCGAGTGACTGGATCCAGGGCTGAGGCCGCGTATGCGCGCGCAGTCACCGCATTCAGCACCCCGACCCTCGATCTCCTCCATGGTCGGTTCGCCCCGTTCGTGGTGGCGTCGCTCAGTCTGCTGTTCACCGCCGACCGGGCATCGGTCGCGGTCGCGGATGCGCATGCCGAACTGGCCGAGGTGCTCGACGAGCTCCGCGCGGCGGGCTACGACGACGACGACCGGAGGCTGCCGTCCGGGAGTGGACGCGACGTATGCCGGAACTGGGTGCGCCTCGGCTGGCTGATCCAGCAGATCGACGATGACGTCGAGGTCTATCGGCTGTCGGCTCATGCGGTCGCCGCCCTCGAGATATCGGGCCGCACCGGTGGCGGGCGAACGAGAGTGTCGAACTCCCGCGTGCGCACGCTGCTCGAGGCTGTGGAGCATCTTTCGGCGAGCGCCGAAGTCGACCCTGTTCGTCGCCTCTCCCGGCTGCAGGCGGAGCGCGAGCTGCTCGACGCAGAGATCGCCCGCATCCACGATTCCGGGCAGGCGGATCCTGCGGACGACGAGGAACTCCTCGAAGAAGCGGAGAACGTGCTGCACCTGGCACGCGAGCTCCCCGCCGATTTCACTCGGGTCGCGGAGTCGCTCAGAGCGATGCAACGCGACGTCGTCGCTCACCTGCGCAGGGACGAGAGGCCGACGAGCGAGGTGCTGCGCGAGTACCTCCAGCGTGCACAGGACGTGATGCAGTCGACTCCTGAGGGGCGCGCCTTCGCCGGGGCCCTGCGCCTGATCGGCGACCCCGACCGCATCGACGCGCTCACAGAGCAGCTCCGCGGCCTCCTCGACCAGCCCTTCGCACGCATGCTCGACGGTACGCAACGTGCCGAGCTCGACGCGATCGCGCGACGCGTGGAACTCGGCGTGGAGGAGGTGCTGGCCGCACAGCGCCGCGCCTCGCACGTCATCACCGGACAGGTGAAGACCCACGATCCGCTTCGCGATCGCCAGATCGACGACCTCCTCCGCGACGTCATCGCAGGACTCCACGGGTGGTCAGGTCCTGCGGCCGTCGTCGACCCGGTGCGCAGCATGCCGCTGATCGATCTCGGGCATCTGCGTCAGACCACCAGCGACATCCGTCCTCCGCGCGCTCCGGCACCGCTCACCGACGCCGACGACGTCGATTTCCTCGATCACGACACGCGGGCGTGGGGCGGTCCGCGATACGCGGAGCTGGAGGAGTACGTCGCAGGTCTCGGCGAGGAGTTCGATCTCGCCGAGGCGTTCCGCGCGGTGCCCGACGCTGCGCGGCGCCCTGTCGATCTCCTCGGTCTGCTCGAGATCGCGCACCGGAACGGTCTCACCGACGGCGACGGGATCTCGACGGTCGAAGCTCGGCGACCCGACGGGACGACTCGCCGATTCGCCTTCGGCACCGTGAGCGCCCGCAGCACGAAAGAGGATGCAGATGAGTGACGACGACCTCACCACGGCCGACGCGGACGAGGGATTCATCGCTCCCACGGCGATGGAGCACGACCTCGAGGCGCATTTCCCGGGCGACCGCGGCACGCTCGACCCCGAGATCAGGCGGGTGCTCGTGCATCTTCTCCAGCGGCGCTTCATTTCTGCGGAGCGCAACCACCGGGAGTGGACGCTGCTGCTCGAGCATCAGCAGGTGATCGAGTCGCGCCTCAACGACATCTACCTGCGGCTGATCATCGATCACGCCCGCGGGTTCGCGTACAAGCAGCAGTTGCGCTCCGATGAGGTCGAGATGCCCGTGCTCCTGAAGGACGCTCCGTACTCGCGTGCCGAGACGCTCGTCCTGGTGCACCTGCGGACGGTGTATCAGCGCGAGTCGGCGTCCGGCGAAGGGTCCGTGCGGATCGACATCGAGGACGTCGAGCAGACGGTTCTCAGCTATTTCGCCGACGTCGACGGCGGAACGGCGAAGCAGCAGCGGGCGATCCGCAGTGCGCTGGACCGCTTGGACCGAGAGGGCATCGTGCACGAGGAGACCAGCGGACGGTATCGGATCACCGCACTCGTCGAGGTGGTGCTCAGCGCCGAGACGCTCAAGGAGCTGCGGGAGTGGCTGCGAGCCCAGGCGGTGGTGACGCGATGACGATGATGGACACGCTCTTCGGGATGATCCCCGCGAGCTCCCGAGGCCAGCAGTGGGTCGCGGAGGAGTTGCAGCTCATCAACTGGGGCGGCTATGACGGCGGTCCGCATCGGGTGCGGTTCTCACCCGATGCGACCCTGCTGTGCGGCGGTTCGGGGTCGGGCAAGTCCACGCTCATGGACGGCTACATCGCCCTGATGATGCCGCACACGACTCCGTTCAACGGTGCCTCCAACGGTGGAGTCACGGGGCGCCCGCGCGGAGAGGAGCAGCGGAACATCCTGTCGTACGGTCGGGGGAAGATCGACGAGTCCCGCACCGACGAGGGCACGAAGCTCCGCGTGCTGCGCGGCGACGGCGAAGACACGTGGAGCGCCGTCTCGATGACCTGGTTGGACCACGACGGCTCGCGCTTCACGGCGGTCCGCGGGTGGTACATTCCCGCCGACGCCCGAACGCTCGAGGACACCACGAGGCTGCGCGCCACTATCGATGGAGCGTTCGACCTCACACAGCTCGAGCGCGCGGCCGTGCAGCGGCTCAGCGACGCATCGGTGCGCGCCGCCGGGCTCGATCCCGTTGCGACCGATCGTGAGTTCTCGGCGCGACTGCACGCGGTGCTCGGCATCGGCGCTGCCGGCGCAGGGGCGAAGGCGATCAGTCTTCTCGCCCGCATCCAGGCAGGTCAGCAGATCACCACAGTCGATGATCTGTACAAGAAGCTCGTACTCGAGGAACCCGAGACGATGGTGACCGCTGACGCGGTGGTCGCCCACTTCGACGAGCTGGAGAGCACACGCACGCGGATGCTGGTCGCCAAGCAGCAGGTGGCAGCACTCGAGCCGATCCGCGGGATCTCCCAGCGCATCGAGGAGGCATCCGAGCGCATGCGGGTCGTGGACGAGGTCGGGGTCTTCTCCGATTCGACCTCGCTCGCGGCGCTGTGGAGCGCAGAGCGTCGCCTGGACCTGCTGCGCGAGGTGGAGGCGGATCTCCGCGACCGGACTCAGGCGCTGCAGCTGGCCGTGCGCGAGAAGAACGCCCTCATCGCCGCCGCAGAGGCCGAGCGCGAGGGGCTCCTCGACGTCCTGCGTCAATCCGGGGGTGATCGCCTCGAGACTGCCCGACGCGAACTGCGCGGCGTCGAGCGCCGGCTCGAGGAGGTGCGCCGCGAGCGAGCGCGTTTCGACGCTGTCGCCGTCGAGCTCGGCATCGAGGTGCATGACGCGGCCGCATTCGAGAGCCTGCTCGCCAGTCTCGGTCGGGATCTCCCGCAGTCGGGGATCCGGGGCGCCCGCGCCGCATTCGCCGACGCCGAGTCCGCACGCAGAGCAGTGGAGAACGAGCTTGCACAGGTGCGTGCCGAGCGAGACCGCACCCGAGACCTGCGGGGCAGCATACCCGCACATCTGCAGGAGTCGAGAGCCCAGCTCGCTCAGGCCGCCGGGCTCGCTTCGACGGATCTGCCCTTCGTCGGCGAGCTGATCGAGGTGCGTACGGAGTTCGAGCCCTGGCGGGAGGCGTTCAATCTGGCGCTCGGCGGGTTCGCGCGGACACTGCTGATCGACGTCGCGCACCTCGCACGTTTCCGGGCCGCGATCGAGAGCGTGCGCACCGCCGAGCGGATCAACTATGAGGGAGTGCACACCGGCCTCGCCGAATCTCCGACGGCTGACCCTCGGACGCTCCCCGGTCGTCTCGACCACCGGTCGACGTCATTCACCGGGTGGCTCCAGCAGCGACTCCGCGAGCGGTTCGAGTACGTCTGCGTCGACTCCTCGGCCGAACTCGCCGACCACCCTCGTGCGTTGACCATCACGGGGCAGGTCTCGCAGGGAGACCGCGGCTCGCACGGTGGCCACGGCCGCGCGAACCTGCTCGGGTTCTCGAACGCACGTCGTCTGCGGGAGCTCGACGAACAGGTCCGCGAGCTGGAGAGCCGCAGCGATGCGGCGTCCTCGGCGGCTGACGACGCGGAGGCGGCCCTGGATCGGATCGAAGCCAGGGCGAAAGCGCACGCGAAGATCGAAGACCTCGCCTGGGAGCAGATCGACGTCGAGACCGTCTCGGCGGAACGCGCGCGCTGGCTCGCGGTCGAGGCGGAGGTCACCGAAGAGAACCCGAAGATCGCCGAGCTGCGTTCACAGTCCGAAGAGCTCAGAGATCGAGCGGGCCGTCTGCGGGATGAGAACTCCCGTCTCGGCGGCGATCTCACGCTCGCCCAGGATCGTTGGGTGGAGGTGACCGACCAGGTCGACGCCTGTCAGCGGATCGTCGATGCGGCCGAGGCGTCCGGGGTCACGGTCGAGGATCGGCACCGATCCTTCCTCGACGCGCGCTTCCTCGGTGCGGATGCGGCCGTCAGCGTCACCGCGTCGGAGCGACTCGCCCACCTCGACTCCGCGTTGCGCACTGCGGCGACGAGGCTGCTCGAGGATCGTACTTCGGCAGCATCTGCGCACGCCGACCAGCGCGAGCAGATGCGACGCCTGATGACGGGATTCCTCGAGCGCTGGGACACCCTCACGATCCTGCCCGACCCGGACGAGTCCGTCGCCGAGTTCGAGGGGATCCTCGAGGCGCTCGAGACCAACGGCCTGCACGAGCTGGAGTCCGAGTGGCGCGACAGCCTGCTCAAGCTCTCCGGAAACGACCTGACGAGTCTCGATTCGACTCTCGGCCGCTCGCTGCGCGAGATCAAGAACCGGATCGACCCGATCAACAGGATCATGGCGGAGCTGCCGTTCTACGACGAAGAGCACCGCCTGCAGATCACTCCGCGCGAGAACCAGTCCGAGGCGCGCAGACGATTCCGCAGGGAACTGCGCGAGGTGCGGGGCCTCATCGAGGCAGCGACCACGGATGCCGATCGTGAGAGCGTCTACCGGAGGATGAGTCGCCTCATCGGTCGGATGCGGCGGACCGCGCCGGACTTCGCCGAGCTCATAGACGTGCGCAACCATGTGCGGGTGAGTGCAGAGCGGATCCACGCCACGACCAGAGAGCACGTCGCGCTCTACGACCACATCGGCGAGAAATCGGGTGGGGAGTCGCAGGAACTCGTCGCGTTCATCGTGGGCGCCGCGCTGCGCTACCAGCTCGGCGACGCGGGAGCTGCACGTCCGCGGTACGCGCCGGTGTTCATGGATGAAGCCCTCATCAAGGCCGACGCCCACTTCACCAAGCGCGCGATCGGCGCCTGGCGGGGACTCGGGTTCCAGCTCGTGATCGGCGCGCCCAACGACAAGTACAGCGCGATCGAGCCGCACGTCGATGTGGAGTACGACATCCTGAAGGACACCCGGGGTCGCTCGTGGGCGCGCCCCAAGGTGGGGCTCCCGGCCGAGAGCGAGTGATCGGACAGGGCGCGGCTCACCCTGTCACGAGACTCCGGATCGCACCGACCGTGCGGTCGATGTCATCTCGAGTCGTCGCCCAGGACGACATCGAGCAGCGCAGCGCTGCGCGACCCCGCCACTGCGCGCCGGTCAGAGCGGCAGTGCCGTCGGCGAGCACGGCCTCGCCGAGAGCGCGGGTCGCTTCGTCGTCATCGAGCCGGAACATGACCTGGGTGTAGTCGACGTCGTTGAGGATGCGGATGCCGTCGATCGTGGCGAGCCCCGCGGCCATCGCGACCGCATTGTCGTGCAATCGGTCGATCAGATGCGCGATGCCATTCCTCCCCAAGCTGCGCATCGCGGCCCAGGCGGGGACGCCGCGCGCGCGACGCGACAGCTCGGGGGTGACGTCCCACGGATCCAGGCTCGTGTAGATCAGGTAGTCGCCGCCGGTGCGGAAGGCGGCGATCGAGTCGGCGGGGTCGCGCACGATGGCCATCCCGCAGTCGTAGGGCACGTTGAGGGTCTTGTGCGCGTCTGTGGCCCAGGAGTCGGCGTCGGACATGCCCGTGGTGAGCGGTCGCAGTGACTCGGATGCCGCGGCCCACAGGCCGAACGCCCCGTCGACGTGCACCCAGGCGCCGTGCTCGTGAGCGATCGGCACGAGGGCTGCGAAGTCGTCGAACGCGCCGGTGTGCACTTCGCCGGCCTGAAGACAGACGATGGCCGGTCCTGAGCCGTTCACGAGGGTGCTGCTCAGCGCGGCGGGTCGCATGCGCCCCTCGCCGTCGGACTCGACGACGGTGATCTCGTTGCTGCCGATTCCGAGGAAGCGTGCCGCTCGGTCGATCGACCCGTGACGGTCGGCGCCCACGACGAAGCGGATCGGCGGCGACTCCCGCATACCCTGTTCGCTGAGATTCCAACCGACTCGGGCGAGCACGGTGTTGCGTGCCGTCGCGAGGCAGGTGAAGTTCGCCATCTGGCCGCCCGTGACGAAGCCGACACTCGCTGACCCGGGGAGGCCGAGGACGTCGAGCATCCAGCGTCCGGCTGTGCGCTCCAATGCGACGGTGGTCGGGGTGAGCAGAGCCGAACCCGAGTTCTGGTCCCACGCCGAGACGAGCCAGTCGGCGGCGAGGGCTGCGGGGTGCGTGCCGCCGATCACGAATCCGAAGAAGCGTCCGCCGGGGATCGCGACGAGGCCGGGGTCCGCCCGCGAGACGATCTGGTCGATGACAGCCTCGGCGCCCATTCCCTCGGCGGGCAGTGGTCCGCCGAACGCCTCGAGCATG
>Ga0308166_1005111_pt1 | contig 10164 bp, 5 predicted proteins | sample PhyCR2_2_FD_202137 | JGI IMG/M metagenome (GOLD analysis project Ga0308166, IMG submission 202137) | Phyllosphere microbial communities from UC Gill Tract Community Farm, Albany, California, United States - DLSLCC.R2 | ecosystem: Host-associated > Plants > Phyllosphere > Unclassified | place... | reverse complement strand
CAGGTCTCAGGGCTGCTGCGCAGCCCATCGGGGATAAATCCCCTCACCACAATGAATCTTTTTGTCTCGCAAATGTTCTCGGTTTACCGTCAGTCATGAGGCACCTTGGTGTCAGCGAACCGCGCTGACCCCATCCAGCGTCGAGAACGAGGTGTCCTTGGCGGTCAGCAGGAAATCGCGCATGTAAGGCGCATCGAGCATGTCCGCACGAATCGCCGCGTACAGCGTGGCAAACAGACCTTTCTCACCCAGGCGCTTGGCCTTTACGTAGCCGCGTGAGCTGTATTCGTGCAGCGCCCAGTGCGGCATGCCGCAGACGCCACGGCCGCTGGCGACCAGTTGCATCATCATCACCGACAGCTCCGAGGTGCGCACTTGCGCCGGTTCGATGTCGGCCGGTTCGAGGAAGCGGGTGAAGATGTCCAGCCGATCGCGTTCTACCGGGTAGGTGATCAGGGTTTCAGTCAGCAGGTCTTCGGGGACGATGTACGGTTTGCTCGCCAGCGGGTGCTGGTTGGCCACCGCGAGCATCGCTTCGTAAGTGAACAGCGGCACGTAAGTGATGCCGGCGATGTCCAGCGGATCGGAGGTCACCACCAGATCCAGATCGCCGCGGGCCAGTGCCGGCAACGGGGCGAAGGCGAAGCCCGAGGCGAGGTCGAGTTCGACTTCCGGCCAGGCGTCGCGGAACTGGTCGATGGTCGGCATCAGCCACTGGAAACAGCTGTGGCATTCGATCGCCATGTGCAAACGCCCGGCGGTACCCCCGGCCAGACGACTGATGTCGCGTTCGGCAGCGCGCAGCAGCGGCAGGGTCGCGTCGGCCAGTTGCAGTAGGCGCAGGCCGGCGCTGGTGAAACGCACCGGTTTGGTCTTGCGCACGAACAACGGCATGCCCAGGCGTTCCTCCAGTTCCTTGAACTGGTGCGACAGCGCCGATTGGGTCAGGTGCAGACGGTCGGCGGCATCGACCAGGCTGTCGGCCTCGCGCAGGGCGTGCAGGGTTTTCAGATGACGTATTTCAAGCACTGCTGGCCCCATGAAGAAAATTTGTGATCATGACGAAAGCGGTGAGTTTGTCTCATGTTGACGGCGCTGTCGACCGCTCAAACAACAGCGGGACACAGTCCGTGCCCCGCTGGTTTTGCTTTAGAGATCAGCGAAATGCCGGATTCCCAGCGGTTTGCCGATATCGCCACGCCAGATCGCCTCGACCTGCGCACCGCCGGCGGCCTGGGCCTGCTGCCATTGCAGGCCGAGATTGCGTTGCTCCGGCAATTTCAGATGGGCTTTGACGAAGTCGGCGAACGGCACCTTGTCCGAGGTGTAGTGAAAGTGCGCATACCACAGCGTGCGCGGCGGCGTGCTGGTGAGGTCGCGCACTTGGTATTCCTGAAGGAAATCCTTGCGCCCGTCAGCGCGTTTGCCCAGTGCCCGCAGCGATCCTTCCTTGCGAATCTCCACCACTTGCTGTTGCAGCAAATAATCCAGATAGCCTTCGGTAGGCGTCTTGCTGCGCCGTGACTGATCAATGCGCAGCGTGCGGCCGGTACGCCGCAGTTCAGCGGCCGTGTCGTGCAGTTGTCGCACTACAGGTTCAGTCGGTGACAATCGCTCGATGACCTGCGCGCGGGTACTCAGCTCGGTCGCTTCGCTGACGAGCATGTGTTCCAGATCCACCGGCAGCATGTCCTGAGGGGCGTAGGCCTGAACCCGGTTGCTGTAGGCCGGAACCGCCGCGAGACGTTTTCGCGCCTCGGCCAGCAACGGCTGAACATCGGTCGGCAGTGGTGCAGCGGCTGGCGCGGGTTGGGCTTGCAGATGGTATTTACCGCTGGAGCGCTGTAGCCAGGTTTCGCGGAAACCGTCGATGCCTTCGACGGTGAAGCGTTTTTCCCGGGTGCCGGGGTCAATGCTTTCGGTACCGATCAGCAACTGGTTGTCCTCGGTTTCGAACAGTTGCCTGCCGCCCGGCTCTCTCGGTTTGATCGGCGGGCGCTGTTTGATCGAGTGCCGCGCGTGTGCTTCGACCTTGGTCAGGCCATCGAGGAATGGCCCGACCTGTTCCAGATCCAGATGCTGCGCATAACCCAGTGTCCAGGCGTTGAGCTGACGACGGAAGCCGGCATAGATCTGCAGGCAATCCTCGATCACTTGTTTGCGCTCGACCAGGCTGGCGCTGACCTCTGGCAGGTGATGCTGGGTCAGCAGTGCGCGCCCGACTTTGACCCGGGCGTCTTTGAGCTGGGTATGAAAATACACCCAGGACAGGTCGGTGACTGCGTCGTAACGAGTAATGATCTCCAGCAGATGCGCAGTCCTCAGGTAGTGGTGCGTGTTGTCGCCCAGGTTGCGGTTGAGCGCGGTCATGTCTTTCGCCATCTGGGTTTTCTGCGCGCGATTGCTGATGCGGTTGTTCCACAGGTTGGCCTGCTCGGTGATTGCGTGCAGTTGATCGAACTCCATGAGGAAATCCTTGCGCACCTGCTTGCGCCGGGCCATGAGCTTTATATGGGCCGCTGTATTGCCGAAAGGGGTGGCATCGGACTCGGCGACCAGTGCGTCGATCCGGTTCAGGTGTTCCAGCAAGCGGTCGCGGGCGACGGTGACGCGCTGCACGGCGCGGTCGACCACGATCCAGGCACAGCGGCTGCGGATGTCTTCGATCTGCAGACGCTTGCGGCCATGGCTCAAGGGCAACAGTTCGGCAAGGTTGTCGTATTGGGCGATCGCGAGGTCGATGTCATTCAGGCATGCTGCGTCGACTGCTGTGTGTAGTGGCTTGCGCTGGGCAACGTCGAGTTTCTGGTAGTTCTCCAGCAGCTGGTTGGAAGCGCGTGTCTGGGTATCAAGGCGCCGGGTATAGGCGTCGGCGGTGTTGGTCAGGGTCAATTGCCTGCGCAGTTGCCGATCGGTCCACCAGCGCGGTAACCACTGGCGAATTGGCGCGGGCCAGAGCGGGTCCATGCCGTCGGCCAGATGTCCGAGCACTGCGCCGCCGCCGGCACCGCCACCGTCCATAACGGTGCCGTACACCGCGTAATGGGTGTTCCACTGGCCGTTTTCGTCGAGGGCGATCGGTTGTTTGTAGCTGCGCATCCGTGAGCCATAAAGCCTCCAGCCACGCGGGGCATCGCTGAGCTGAACCCGATAGATGCGGCCCTGACGAATGATGAAGTCACCATCGGCGTGACGATAGACGTTGCGATAGACCCCATGGGTGGCCGGGTGCAGGCCGGCGAGGGAGATGTCGAATTCGTACTCGTAACCCTTGAAGCGCTCGAGCGACTGCCGTGCCCATTGCCAGGACGTCGACATCGCGGCGGATCTGCCCAATGCCGCGCGTTGCCGCTGGCGGCTGGCCAGACGAGCGGCTGCGGGTGCCGAGACAGTTCCGGGCAGCACATCCATTGCCGCGTCGATCAGCGACAGCAGCACCGCCTCCACCTCCGCCAGACCATGCCCGAGCTCGCCGCGCAAGAACGCCGCGACGGCCAGATTGGCACTGTTCCAGGCGTCATACAGGGCCACGGCCGCGCCCACGAACGGCAACATGCCGATGGCCATTTTCAGATAGTTGAACAACGCCCCGGACTTCAGTGCACAGCGTTCGAGATACAACGCATCGTTGGAACGTGAACTACTGCGATGGGCCTCCAGCAACCGGCCCATGTGCACGTTCAGTAAATGATTGGCCAGTGATGTGGTCGCCGGCCAGGCCATCCCGACGCCGATCAGCGCATCGAAATTGCGCAGTTGGGCCTGGTTGATCCGGCTGACATGGCTGGCAAAATCGCCGCTCACGGTGCGTCCGGCCAGGTAGCTGACCACGTTGCTGTCCACACAACGCCTGAACAGATCCACTCGCGCCTGTTCCAGCGTTTCGTATTGACGCAGGAAGATCGCGTCGGGGCTGTCGGGCAGGTACAGCAGGGTCAGGCCACTGGTTTGCTCGACAATGAACGTGACACCCGCGAGCGTGCTCGGTCCCTGATGCGCGGTGTCCCCTCCACCGACGGTCAGGTGCACCGGCAGCAGCGCGATGCGTTGTCCATTAACGGCATACGCCTGAGGTGTAGTCGCCTCGATGGCGACTTTCAGCACGGCATGGCCGGCACTGTCGATGTGCCGTTGCAGCAGGGCGAACTCACCTTGCAACCTGAGCATCAGTCGCCACGGTTCGCTCAGGCATTCACGGCGCCAGGCCTGCTGAAACGCCGGTTCTCCCGGCGCGCCGAAAAATGCCTGGCGAATCAGTTCTTCGTAACGTCCGGGCAGATCCAGCTCTGTTACCAGATTGCGCAAATAGGCCGGGGTGATCCCGGCTTCGAGGCGCTGTCTATCAGTGGGGTTCTCGGCGCGGATCCTGGCCCGCATGAAGGACAGGCGCCACTGCACCTCCTGATCGATGTTTTCCTGTGCCAGTTGTTCAAGGGTGAGGTCGCCGCGCTTGTCGCTCGCGGTCAGGATATTGCGTTGCGGTGTGCCAGGCGCGGCGCCTTCCATCACGTTTTTTTGCCAGAAGGTCGAGTCGGGCAGGTCGAGGCTCACGCTCACGCTTTGTTTGAGCGCGAAGTCTGCGCGCAAGCGGGCGTCGATGCGTTGTTCGGCGAAGGCCTGACGCGGCGGTAATTCCCGTTCGAGCAACGCATGAGCGCGTTGCATGGCGCCGAGGTACTGGCTGATCAGCGTTTTGATCCGTGCACGTGGCGCGTCGTCCAGTTTTTCAAACCATGCCGGCAGGTTGCCGGCCAGCGCCGCGCTGCGATCTTGCGCCTGACGTTCGGTAAATGCCCGTTCACGGGCTTGCGCGACCGCTACGGTCAGGCGCGGCAGGTGTTGTTCGCGCAGCTTTTCCATCTCGGCCCGGCGTTCGTCGGCCCGGCCGGGCAGCGGGTTGTCACGCAGGATCTGCGCGGCTTGCTGTTCGCAGTCATAGAGTTGCTGATCAAGCGACCAAACGAGCGAATCGCCAGCCAGTGGCGTCAGGTGCAAGGTCAGCCCGCCGTCGTTGGGCGAGCGTTTGAACAGGTTCTGCTCCAGCGCCGCACGCGAAGTAAAACGTTGCAGTCCGCCGAAGTGGCCGGGCCAGTAAAGCAACAGGCTGTCGCTCGAGTCGGGCGCCAGCGCCGCAGTCGTCGCGATGATCAGCACGCCATGCAGCTCCTCGACGGCGGTAACGCCCTCATTTGTCGCCGCCAACGATACGCGCGCGATAACCCCGTCCGCTGTCGGCAGGTTGCGCCCCGGTGCGTCCAGCATTGCGATGACGCGCCGATGCTCCTCGATGGACAGTTGCTCCAGCGCCCGTTGCAGTTCGACCTCGGCGCGCAGTCCCGCGATACGCGCCTGAAGCAGGGCGTGGTAGTGCTGGTTGCTGGCCTGGCGCAGTTCGAGCATCGTCAGCGGATGGTGGCTGTCGAGCAGGGCGGATGCCGCGTCATGACTGGCTTGCTGCGCCTCGCTCAAAGCGTCGAATCGTTGCGCCAGTTGCTGACGTTGCGGGCTGTTCAGCTCGGCGTCGCCAAACAAGCGGTCGAGCGCACGTTGTTCCAGCGCCAGCGTCTGCCGGCGCGCGTCCAGGGGAATATCGGCAACCAGCAAACCGAAGGGCGCAACTTCATCGACGGTTTGCCCGGCACTCTCCGGCAAGGTGGGCGCGACCGGGAAAAATTTGTCGAGCGCGGCCCAACTGGCACCGCTGCTTGCCGATGTGGACAGCAGTGGTTCAATTCCGCGTGTGAGTGGATCGCTACCGAACTCGATGAAGTCCAGCGAGGTGATGCGTAACGGATCCGGCTGCTGGTCAATCAGCCAGCGTTCCAGCGCGGTCTGCTGTTCGAAACGGATCAACGGTTGCGAGTGCGTGGGCAGATAAAGCAGCAGCGTTTCCTCCCGCTTGATCAGCAACGTGCCGTACACACGCAGGCGGCTGTTATCGACGCGGTTGAGTACCGGTTGCGCGACCCGCAGGTCCGCCGCGACCTTGTTCGAAGGGGGGAGGAGCTGCGACAGCCTCTGTCGTTGTGTGGCGTCGAGCCTGCCTTCGGCCCCCGCCCAATGAAGCGCGGCCTCGAAATGCCGGTGATAGAGGCTCAGGGCATGCTCGCGCCGCGACAGCGCAGTGCCGGGCGCGCGGACATCCCACCAGGCGCTTTCGGGTTGTTGGGGATGGTGGGCCAGGAGATCCAGCCATTGCTGGTGACAGTCGTTCAAACGAGCCGTCGCCAACAGGTAAAGCGTTTGATCGACGCATGGCTGTAATCGTTGATCAAGGCCGAAGTCGGCCGTTGCAGAGGGCAGTGCGTGGGACATGCGACAAGGCTCCAGAGGGCATGCAGACCGGGTAATCCCGGCCTTCATGCCTATTAAAGGCGCGCTCTCACAGGCCCTTGCGGTACATGGTTATCGCTGGGTAGTGGTTTTGTTTCAGAGGATGTACAGACCGCTCCGGCCTGATTCGTTGCCTTCATCGCGCTGGCGTAGAAGATCGTGTCGGACGTCGGAACGCTGTGCAGGATGACCGCTCGGCAATCTTCATCAAACTGTCACGCAACTGTGGCAGCGCGCTTGAACAAACTTCATCAGACTCGCGCTCTACTGGGGTTCTGCGTTTCGGTGTTTCTTCATGCGTTTATTTTTTCTGTTGGCCGCGCTGTTGTTCGGCCTGCCGTCGATGGCGGCTTCGCGTTGCGACATCAATGTACCGACTGAACGGGTCGATCTGGCACAGGTGAGCCTGGCGTACCAGAGCATCGGCCGTGCCTCGGATCCGGCGCTGTTGCTGGTCATGGGCCTGGGTGGTCAGTTGATCCACTGGCCGGACGAAGTGGTGGTTGCGCTGTGTCAGCAGGGCTTTCGGGTGATCCGCTATGACAACCGCGATGTCGGCCTGTCGACCTGGCGGCAGGCCCCGGTCGAGGCCAACCTGACCTTTGAAGTGCTGCGCTACAAGCTCGGCTTGCCGGTGTCGGCGCCCTATTCGCTGACGGACATGGCCGACGATGCGCTGGGCTTGATGGACGCGCTGCACATCGACCAGTTTCACGTATTGGGCGCGAGCATGGGCGGGATGATCGCCCAGCATCTGGCGGCGATGGCACCGCAGCGGGTAGAGAGTCTGACGCTGATCATGACCAGTTCCGGCGCCGAAGGTTTGCCGGCACCGAGTGCGGCGCTCGTGCAATTGCTGGCGCGGCGTGGTGCGCCGAATCGCGAGGTGGCGCTGGAGCAGCAGGCCGATCTGCTGGCGGCGCTCGGTAGCCCGGCGGTCACCGATGACCGGCAAGCGTTGCTGCATCAGGCGGCGGTAGCCTACGACCGGGCGTTCAACCCTGAGGGCGTGAAGCGCCAGATCATGGCGATCCTTGCCGAGCCGAGCCGGGTGGCCTTGCTCAATCAACTGCGGGTGCCGACCCTGGTGGTGCACGGCACGGCCGATCCGCTGTTGCCGGTGATGCACGGCGTGCATCTGGCGGCGCACATTCGTGGCAGTCAGTTGAAGCTGATTCCGGGGCTGGCTCATCGCTTTCAGGAGGCGTTCAAGGCGCCGTTACTGGCGGCGGTTTTGCCGTATTTGCAAGAGCACCGTGAAGACACCTCGCACTGGGCGCAGATCGAGCCGGTGGCGAGCGGTAACCTGCTGTAGGCGAGGTTTTGGCGGTGTTGATTCGGGCCTCTTCGCGAGCAAGCCCGCTCCCACAAGGGGAACCGTATTCCGAATGTGGGAGCGGGCTTGCTCGCGAAGGGGCCATCACTGTCACTCAAAGAGTAGGCAGGTGTATCCGGGGCGAGCCGGCAGATCTTGAGTGAAGCCAATGCTGTGATCAGCTGTGCAGGCGCACCCAGACCGTGACCAGCACGGTCGCCGCGATCAGCCACGCGACCACCGCCACCGCCAGTGAAGCCTCCAGGCGCATGCGGTCGACCATCACGTACAGCGTCGCCAGATAGATGAAGTACGGAATGATCGACCACATGCCGAACACGATGGTCGCCTTCAGATCGTCGATCGAACGACCTTTGCCGACGATGTAATGGGCGATCAGGGCGAAGGTCGGAAACAGCGGCACCAGTCCGGCGATGTAATAGTTTTTGGTCTTCGACAGTGCGGCGAGGATCAGCACCACCGCCGCGCCGAGTGCCGCTTTGAGTATCAGATCCATCAGTGGCTCAACCCGTACTTTTTCACTTTGTCGAACAGCGTGGTCTTGGCCATGCCCAGTTCTTGACTGGCCTGGGTCAGGTTGCCGCCACTGCGTTGCAAGGCGTCATTGAGCAGGTTGCGCTCGAAGGCTTCCACCGCTTCAGCGAACGCCAGCCCCTGACCGCCGCTGCTGGCGCCGGACTTCTTGAACGCCGGCAGGCCGAGGGCAAAGCGCTCGGCGACGTTACGCAACTCACGCACGTTGCCCGGCCAGTCGTGGCTCATCAGGTTCGACAGGGTCTGGTTGTCCAGCTCCGGCAACACCCGGTCGAAACGCAGCGCCGACTGCTGGGTGAAGTGTTCGAACAGTTGCAGAATGTCTTCGCGACGTTCGCGCAGCGGTGGCAGTTCCAGCGTCACCACGTTGAGGCGGTAGTACAAGTCGCTGCGAAACTCGCCGGCCTTGCTCGCGTCGTCGAGGTCGGATTTGGTTGCGGCAATCACCCGGCAATCCACCGCCACGCTCTGGTTCGAACCGAGGCGTTCGAGGGTGCGTTCCTGCAACACCCGCAGCAGTTTGATCTGCAGGGGCAGAGGCATGCTTTCCACTTCATCGAGGAACAGCGTGCCGCCGTCGGCGTGTTCGATCTTGCCGATGCGCCGTTTGCCGGCGCCGGTGAAGGCGTTGGCCTCGTGGCCGAAGATCTCGCTTTCGAAGAGGTTTTCCGGCAGGCCGCCGCAGTTCAGCGCGACGAACTGCTTGGCATGCCGACGACTGAAGTCGTGCAGGCAACGGGCGACCAGTTCCTTGCCGGTGCCGGTCTCGCCTTCGATCAATACGTTGGCCGAGGTGTCGGCGACGTTGGCGATCAGTTCGCGCAGGTTCTGCATGGCTGGCGAGCGCCCGATGATCCGGCCTTCGAGGGAATCGCGTTCGGCCAGTTGCCGACGCAGCGAAGACACTTCCCGAGCCAGGCTGCGTTGCTCCAGTGCGCGACGAGCGACGTCCACCAGACGCTCCGGCGAGAACGGTTTCTCCATGAAATCGTAGGCGCCTTTCTGCATCGCGCCGACCGCCATGGAGATATCGCCATGACCGGTGATCAGCACCACCGGCAGGCTGCGATCACGGGCCTTGAGGCGGGTCAGCAGTTCCAGGCCATCGATGCCGGGCAGGCGAATGTCGCTGATGACGATGCCGGCAAAGTTGTCGCCGACCCGCTCCAGCGCTTCTTCGGCACTGCCGACGCCGATGCAGGGAATGTCTTCCAGAGTCAGCGCCTGCTGGCAGCCGAGCAGCACATGGGGGTCGTCTTCGACGATCAGCACACTAAGGTCGTGGTTCATATTGGCTCGGCAGGAGTAGGGCTTACCAACGGTAAACTGAGGACGAAGGTGGTGCCACCGCTGGCCGGGTGTTCGACACCCAGATGACCGCCGGTGGCGGCAGCGAGGCTGGCGGAGAGGGTCAGGCCGAGGCCCAGACCCTGTTCGCCGGGTTTGGTGGTGAAGAACGGCTCGAACAGATGCTTGCGTGCTTCGGCGTCGACACCGTGGCCGTTGTCGCGCACCCGCAGGCGATATTTGCCGTTGAACTCTTCGCCTTCCAGCCACAGCTGCGGTGAAGGTTGCGTCTGCATGGCGTCGAGGGCGTTGCCGATCAGGTTGACCAGAATCTGTTCGAGGCGGGTCTGGTCGATCTGCACCTGTACGTCGCTGAACTGCCGGTGCAGTTGCAGCGCCATGCCCTCGACCCGCGCGCCGAGCAGTTGCAGGGCCGCGTCCACCGCTTTGCCGAGGCTGGCCTGGCCTTTGTCGTCACCACGGCGGGCGAACGAACGCAGGCTGGCGGTGATCCGGCCCATGCGGTCGATCAGGTCGTTGATGGTCTTGAGGTTGGTGCTGGCGACGTCGAGCTGGCCGCGTTCCAGAAAGCGAATGGTGTTGCCGGACAGGGTGCGCATCGCCGCCAGCGGCTGGTTCAGTTCGTGGGCGATGCTGGTCGACATCTGGCCGAT
>Ga0308166_1005104_pt1 | contig 10175 bp, 9 predicted proteins | sample PhyCR2_2_FD_202137 | JGI IMG/M metagenome (GOLD analysis project Ga0308166, IMG submission 202137) | Phyllosphere microbial communities from UC Gill Tract Community Farm, Albany, California, United States - DLSLCC.R2 | ecosystem: Host-associated > Plants > Phyllosphere > Unclassified | place... | reverse complement strand
CCAAACAAAAGGTAAATAACTGATTGCGCACCAAAGACATATTGGAATCACGAAAGAACAAATACTGAGAATCAGCTTGTTCTTTCGCGTAAATTCCTTTGCAACATAACCCATATCGAGAGCTCCCCATTTTTATCAGTATTACGATTTTCATAAAACGTAATATTGTTAAGCAAAATAGGTGCCATCTTTAAAGTGCTCTAGATGACTTAAGACGAGGGAATTAAAGTTTCATGTAAATACACCCAATAACACTTTTTATCTTCTACTTTGATGCAGGCTGTAGAGGTACGTACTGTCTCGGTTTCACTCGTTTGCTGATGTTCCTGATATTGCACCCAACAATAATTTTCAAATTCGTATAAAGCTGTACTCTTAAGAATGTCGATTTTTAAAGAAGGTTTCTTCCCAATATTTTGGTTAAATAAACTATGCACTTCGGCGAAACCAATGCTGTGACCTTGAACTGTTACCATCTTAAAATTTTGATCAAAGCTATCTAAAAGCGGGCTCAGACTTTGCTCTGCATTTTTGCCTGTAAATACATTTTCTATTAAAACATGTAGGTCAATGACACTTTGAATGGCTTGATCCATTTGTTTAGACATGGGTTTTCTCCATTAAAACCTTATCTTTCTTTTAGATAAACTAAAAAGTATGTAAGTTAGGGGAAGATAAGCTATTTTATATAAATAGACAATTCTGTCTGTTTTTTATAAAATATCGATGATTATGACTCAGTTTTTATAATAATGATGTCCCATAAAATATTTCAAATTTTAGATAGTTTAGGGTTGGTCGCACAGAACCGCGTTCTTCATGTGCAATTTTCCAACGCATCATTAAACAATCAAGTCTTCTTGCAACGTATTGAAGGCGAACATACGCTTAATCAGGGCAGCGTTGCTGAATTACTGTGTCTATCGACGAACGCACATATTGCATTAAAACAATTTATTGGCTGTCAGGTTGCCATCGATCAGGTGACTGACATGGGCCAGTTCTTTAGAACAACAGGCATTATTACCGAAGCAAGCCAAGGGCAAAGTGATGGCTCACTCACTATTTATAACCTCACCTTAAAAGACCCAACTGCGCTCTGGCATAAACGTCGTAATAGCCGCGTGTTTATGAACAAAAGCGTGCGCGATATTAGCGAAATTCTGTTTAAAGAATGGCAGGGTAAAAGCCCGTTATTTGCCGCAAGCTTAACCCTCGACACATCTGGGTTAACCAAAGACTACGATGTGCGTCCATTTGTGATGCAGTCTAACGAAAGCGATTATGACTTTTTAACCCGTTTGTGGCGTAGTGAAGGTATTAATTGGTTAGTCGATGAATCACAGCTTTTAGTAGTGGATCCGAATGCGTCCATTCAGCCACAAGTCTTACGTTTAATTGATGATAACCAAAACTATCAGGCGCTTGAGCGCCGTAGCCTACGTTACCAACGCAGCAGTGCCACAGAACAGTTTGATACCATTACTCAAGTCAAGGCAGAGCGCCGCTTACAGCCAACTTCAGTTCATGTGCAACGCTGGCAAGCCGATGCCCTGCAACAAGAAGAAGGCAGCGGCAGTGTACAAGGTAAGCAGCAGCACAGCGAACACTATGACAATGCGAGCTTGAATCTTGAAGATGCATGGCACGTTAGCCCCGCGTGGACGCAAGACTTAAACGGTGAAGACCAAGCCACAGCTTCAGGCAATAGTCAGATTGAACAGCTTAACCAGCACATCAATGCTTATCATCACCTAAGTTCGAAACAGTTTACCGTTTCAGGTAACGTCCGTGATGCACAGGTCGGTTACTGGTTTGAGCTGAATGACCATCCTGAACTCGATCAGCATGACAGTGCCGATAAAGAATTCTTAATCTTAAGCAAGCATTACTATAACCAGAATAATTTACCGAAAGAATTACAACAGCAACTTGAGCACTTATTACCAAAAGACAAGCTCAAGGCAGCCCAACTCGACAGCCAAAACCCTGAGCAGCGCCACTATGCTGAGCTGAACGTGGTTCGTCGCAATATTAAAGCGGTGCCTGAATATCACCCGCTAGAGCACCGACCAGCAGCTTACCCGCAGCGCGCTAGAGTGGTTGGATTAGAGGGTGAAAGCATTCATGTCGATCAGTGGGGACGCATTAAAGTCCGCTTCCTGTTTACCCGAACTGATGACCATAGCCATGACGGTGGGGCAGGCAGTAACGACAATGACACTGACTCGGCTTGGGTAGATGTGCTGACCCCGTGGGCAGGCGCGGGTTATGGCGCACGCTTCTTGCCTCGCGTGGGTGAGATCGTTGTCATCGATTTCTTTGACGGCAACATTGACCGCCCGTTTGTGGTGGGGCGTATTCATGAAGCTGAACGTCAGCCAACTCAGTTCGATCAGAAAGGCCAGTTACCCGACACCAAGAAACTGAGCGGCATCCGCTCCGAAGAAGTCGACGGTAAAGGTTTTAACCAACTACGTTTTGATGACACGACAGGTCAAATCAGTGCCCAGCTACAAAGTAGTCATGCAGCAAGCCAATTAAACCTCGGTAACTTAAGCCATCCAAAAGACAAGGCTGAAAGTGAAGGTCGTGGAGAAGGGTTTGAACTTAGAACAGATCAGTGGGGCGCGGTTCGAGCTGGTAGTGGATTACTCGTTAGTACTCACAAACAGGATCAGGCTCAAGGCGGGCACCTTGATGCAAATGAGGCTAAACAGCAAATCGAAGGCGGTCTGAACAATGCCAAGGCACTCAGCGAAGTTGCTAAAAATCAGCAAACTGATCCATTGGAAATGCTTGAGAACCTAAAAACGTTCATAGAGCAAATTGAAGAAAAAGATCAAGACAAATCTGCCGCTTTTAAGCAAGCCTTGATGATATTAACGGCACCTAACAGTATCGCTTTAGCCAGTAATGAAGACATTCACCTCAGCGCAGATGCTCAGTTAAGTCAAACTGCTGGTGATAGCATTAATCTGACTACGCAAAAGAACCTGATTGCACACGCCCAAAATAAAATTAGCCTTTTCGCAGCGCAAGAAGGGGCAAGACTCTATGCAGGCAAAGGCAAAGTCGAGATACAAGCACAAGGTGACGGAGCAGATTTAATTGCCCGTAAAGCTGTTCAGGTGATTTCAACAGAAGACAAAATTGAAATTAGTGCTTCTAAAGAAATCGTTATCACGGCGGGTGGATCTCAAATCAAGATTAATGGTTCAGGAATTTTCCCTGTCACTGGCGGCAAATTTGAGGTAAAAGCTGGGCAGCATTTGTTCATGGGAGCGGCAAAGGCGAACTATGCTTTGCCTTCTTTACCAACACAAGAAATCAAGACTGATGACTTAGTGCTGGAATATTTACATAGTGATGGCACACCAGTTAAAGGTGCTGATTATGAGGTTCTATTATCCGATGGTTCTATCCGTAAAGGAAAATTAGATGCTTCGGGTAAGGCTATTGTGAGTGGCGTACCTGCTGGACGAGCCAAAATCCAATATGGGGAAGACCAAAGTAAAGATGAGTTTCCAGCTTTAGAAGTAGATGACTGGTTTACTCAACTTGGAAACAGTGCAAAGACTGGAAAAGAGGAATAAAGAATTATGCCAAATCCTCAAAATCAACAATTCTGGTCTAAGATCGCAGAACGACCTAAGGAAATACAACAGGAGTTCTGGTATGGTGCTGAAAAATTAGCAAAGTATCTCAATGATAACCCAGCTATGTATAAAGGTTATATGACCTATGATACGAGTAAGCCTGATCCTAATTTGTCATGGTGGGAAAAGATATTATTTTACAGTGGGCAGGCTCATTACAATGAGGCGGTGACCCACTATAACACCGGTAAAGTAATCGCTGATCAAGGGAGCTGGTTGTGGGGCATGCTCAAAGGTGACTTTAATAAAGACCCTTCAATGTCTCAGATTATTGTTGGTGGACTTATTAGTCTTATACCTGTAGCTGATCAGGTGTGTGATATCCGTGATTTGATTGCAAACTTTATCACCTTATCGGATGAGAAAGCCCGAACGAAAGATAACTATATGGCACTGGCTCTCACAAGTGTAGGTATAATTCCTGAAGTTGGTTCGGCAATCAAAACTGTTGTGAAATCGAGTCGTGCGAAAGATGTCAGTAAGGTCAAGTTATTTAAGTTCATGGAATATTTTGAGGAAGCTTTAACAAAACTCAAAATCAAATGTCCATGGGGCAAGGCACCTGAGGCATGGTTAAGGTCTCGACCATGGAAGGGCATAGCGACACAAGGTTTTAATGCTTTAAAAAATAACATTAACCGAATCCTATCTGTAATTAATAAGTGTTTGAAAAGGTTCAATGGTGCATTGAAAGCCGCCTTAGCAAAATTTCAGGCAACACTAAACCATGTTTTAAATACCATCAAAAAGTATATTGATCAGTTGTGTGATGAAGTCGATAAGGCAGTCGGTCGTTTATTACCTCAACAACCATTAGCAATAGCACATGCTGGTGGAGGTGGTAAGAACACCCCTACAGGGCGTTATGAAGTAAATGTCAATTCTGGTAAGAAAACAGAAAAGAAGCATCAGCAAAAAGCGATTGAACCAGAAAAAGAAAAGCCTAAAAAAGATAAGATACTAGATGACCCATGTCTGCTCAGGCCTTATAAACCTGATACATGTAAACCTTTAGGTAAGACTGGACATCATGTTGTACCTGATAGATGTTTTAGGCTAGGAAGTAGAGCTGGTGATAAAAGAAACCCAATTAGTGGAGCTTTATCGGAAGCTGAAGGCTTAGTAATTTGTTTGGAAGGTGCAACTCCTACACCTACAAATGAGCATGGTAGAGTTCATGCCCAATATAGTATTTATGAAAAAGCTCTTAAGGGAATACACATGCCTGAAGCTACTGCTCCCTTAGTTGAAGTGGAAATTGCAGGAGCTAAGGCTGTATCAAAGGTGCTTAAGAAGTGTAGTGCCGAAAAATTGGCTATTCAATTACGAACATATCATCAATCAAAAAATCTGGGAGCCAAATATAGGGTTCGTGTTGATGTAAGTGGCAAAACAGCACGAAACTTACCAACAAAAGTATTCGGTTCACCTACAAAGAATAGTGATAGAGATTTCTAAGATGGAAAAAACACCAATTACCTTTACTGCTGGATGTGCTATTAGTAATAACAACTATTACCTTTCTGCTAGTATTGACGAATTAGACTCATGGGATACGTTTAGCAGAGTATTCATTTATCGTCATCAATCAGATACAAATTGGTCTAGTCATGATTTAGATGGCTGGAAAGTTATTTCAGTGGCTTACGCGAATTTATTAAATAATAGATCTCTAATCTCGCTTGATAAAGAGGGAAATGTAGAGATTTTTCAGCAGGCTGGTGAAGAGTACCAACAAATATGTCCTGTTACTAATGAGCAGTTTATATATGGGCAATTTAATCGTTTGCGTGTAATTCAAGATAGGATTTATGCTTGTGGAGATGGTGCAAAAATCTATATTTATGAAGATGAAAACTGGACAAGTATCGCCAACAACTTAGAAGAGAAACCTTTAGAAATTCCTAAAAATGATGATTTTTTTCTAAATAATGATCAAGATTTAACTTTCAAAAAAAATCTTTATGATATAAATGGTTTCGATAATAATAGTGTTTATGTATGTGGAACACAAAATGATGAAGGCTTTATTGCATTTTTTAATGGCTTAAAATGGCTCGAAGTTAATCGTATAACGCCATCTGCACTGTATGCAATAGTTCCTTGTCCTGATGGAAAAAACATTCTGGTTCTGGGTCAATATGGAACACTTTTAAGAGGTAATATTGATAATGGATTTAAGAATTTAAAAGATATAAGTATTAATTCTACATTTTATAATGCTGCTTTTTATAATAATAAAATTTATATAGCTTCTGAACAAGGGCTTTATCTGTATGAGGAGGGGAAATATTCCATAGTCTCAGAGTTAGAAGCTGTTCAAGGAATAATATCAGTTGAAGTTAAAGAAAATATTCTTTGGGTGCTAACATATAAAAAACTTATACGCTATGACGGAAATGTTTGGGAGATAATTAGCCATCCTGATAACGATGAGTTAGATAGACAGTTATTAAAGTGTGAGGCTGGAGATGTTTGTCCATACTCTGGAGATTGGTATAGCCCAGCTAATAATATGCAGAAGAGATACTTTACCAAAGGTGAAATCATGCCTGATATTAAAGATAATTCTTGGGGAGAGACTATTTGGTATTTAGATCTAGAAAATTAATAATATTTTATTTTTGATCTTTTAATATAGGGCCTATCCATATGATAGGTTTTTTCATGTCTGGCAACATTTTTATGATGAATTAAATAATCGAACTACAACCATCCGACCAGATGGACAGAAAGTAGATTGGCTGACTTATGGAAGTGGGCATGTCTATGGCATGGCATTAAATGGTGAAGATGTTGTTAGCTTTGAGTGCGATGATTTACATAGAGAGACTTTACGGCCCTATACAAATGGTCTTAGCCAGCAACAACGTTATGATGAAGTCGGACGTTTAACCCAGCAATTAATGTTGAATGCGCATGACAAAGGCTATCAGGCCCAAACAAAAAATAATGCCATCCAGCATACCAACCAATTGATTGAACGCTTATATCACTACGATAAAACAGGTGAGTTAACGCTCATTAAGGATACTCATTGTGGAACCATTCATTATAAATATGATCCTGTTGGGCGTTTATTAGAGGCAACTAGTAAGCTTGGAAAAGAGACATTTAATTTTGACCCAGCAAGGCAAGTAATATTCTAGATCGATATAACAGTACCAAAGAGCAATCTTCACAGCATATTGCCACTGAAAATGGTCTTGGTTATAACCGCTTAGTCAAAAACATCGTACAAGAATATCTTGACCAACAATATCAATATGATGCTTTTGGGCAACTGATTCGACAAAAGTCATCACAAGGTGATTTAAATCTTGAGTGGGATGTGTTGGGGCGTCTTGTTCGTAGTAGAAACAATCAATACACGGCAGAATATCGCTACGATGCTTTAGGTAGACGTATTCAAAAAAGAAGTAAACATCACCATACTGGGCAAGAGCAGAACATTATTTATGGTTGGGATGGTGATACTTTAGCTTATGAATCTAGCGCTGATATAACTAAACACTATTTCTACGAAAAAGATAGTTTCGTGCCTTTGTTGCAGGCGGCGTATCATCACTCAATTGAACTACATCAAACCCAAGACTCGACAGATAAAACATATAGCATTTATAAAGACCCTCTTTGGAATACGGTAAAACAAAGCCAAGGTTTTGATGATGTATGGTTTTATCACTGCGACCATTTAGGCACACCGCAAGAAATGAGTAACCAGACAGGCGCCATTGTTTGGAAAGCTCAATATAAAGCTTGGGGTGAGTGTAAGGTAGAACAGGCTAAATCAGATTTCTTTGAAAATTCAGAAATTATTAGTAATAACATCCGTTTCCAAGGTCAGTATTTTGATTGGGAAACTGGGCTTCATTACAACCGTTATCGTTATTATTCGCCTTACGTTGGACGTTTTATTAATAAAGACCCGATTGGGTTGCTGGGTGGCTCTAATATTTATGCTTATGCACCTAATCCCGTGGGTTGGGTTGATCAGCTTGGGCTAGCAAAAACACCAACTCGAACTCTGCAAAAAAATTGGAAAAATTATGTAGGTTGTAAACATACTAATTCAGATATTCATCATGGTTTTCCCGAAGAATATGCAGAAAGATTTAAAAATATAGCTGGTATCGATGTGAATAATCCACAATATTATTATAATCTTCCAAAAGAAAAGCATACTAAATCTCCTGGTATTCATACTAACAGTTCGCGTACTGGTCAGAATTGGAGTAAAACTTGGGGAGGAATTTTAAACCAAGTTGAAGCTATGAATTTATCACAAGCTGAATCGAAGGAAATCTTGGAGCAACGCTTGAGAGCATTAGCAAGGAAAGAGCGTATTGGAAAGCACAATGCTACAGCTGTTAAGGGTGCAAACTTTTGTCAATTACAGTAAGTTAAAAGGTATATGAAATGTTTGATAAATTAATGACAGATCAAGAAATTAAAGCGAAATTATTTGAAAGAACTAGCGAAATAAAGAAATTTGGCAAACTACCTCAGCTCGATGATAATTATTTATCTTTTTTAGGTAAATATAGAGAAATAGAAATTACACCTGATATTATAATTTTGGGGTACGAAACAGCATTAAAAGAAAATCAATATCTTCATGAAAATTATCCTGAAATTAGTGAGAAAGTTTGGATAATTGGTCGTACCGGTCAAGGTGATGAATGGTTTATAGGTAAGGAAAAAAATAATATCTTGTTTTATGACCATAACCAAGGGGAGTATTTGAATATTAATCAGTTTATAGATATGAGAATTACTTTTGAAGACTTTCTTAAAATGGCATTTTCTTATCAACAACTTGAAGAAGAATTGGATATAAACGAAGAGCTTAATAAAGTTGAACAAGATCAATTTAAGAAATTAGTCAATTCTATTAATGAAGGTTTATATGAAAGATATCCCTTTGAATATTTTTAGTTTTTGTGTTGGGTTTTAATGATTTTTAGATAAAATATTTGATACTATTTAATTGTATTAAATAGGGAGTCTTAATAGTGCAAGTTTGTTTTAAAAAATTATTAGAGAGAGTTGATGAATGTAATGAAATAATTTATGGTGAAGGATTCCTTATTAATCAGGTTAATTCTGTTGATGATGATCTGTTTAAAAGCTATTTAAGATGTATTCCTGAAAATGATTTTAATATTGATTTAGGAGGGAATATAAATGATTTTTTAGGAGAAGATTCGTTAGATAATATTCAATATATGTTTGAAGATATATTCGAGGGGGAAAGTGCTACAGTATTTTTAACACAGCATGATGTAAATATCGTATATATAAATAATAATAGTGGCGAGATAGGAGTATGTATTTCAGGTGATGAATTACATATCATTGCTAAGAATTTATTTGATTTTTTTTCGCAAATTAATATTGTGCAGAATTTAATTATTGACCTATATGACTCTAACCCTAGAGGTGAAAATGGAGGGTATAAAACAGGTTTTTTAGGAGAGTTAAAGAAAATTCTTATAAATGAAAAAGTATTGTTAGATGTAGAGTATTTTATAGAATTTTTTTATGGTTAAAGTGTAAGTAATATTCAAAAATAAGTAGTATTTTTAGATGCTTCTTTAGAAGTACTACTTTGAAATAAGATATTTTAAAGGTGGGTTTGTGAATTTTTATACAATTTATCCGTCTGAGTATATTGATAGAGATTTTTCTTTTGATTTGAAAGGGAAGCAAGAAATTACTGTTAACTATCTTAAATTTGACTTGAGTAATCAGTTTTTAAAAAATCCTAGAATAAATTTAGATTATGATAATATTTTTTCAGATCAATTGAATGAAATATTGGAGACGGATTTTTATTATTCATCTTCAGGAATTTTACTTTTTTCAAAAAGATTTTTTAATGAAATGAAGGAAGTTCTTGCAGACGAATGTGATTTCTATCGATGTTATGTAAGAAATCAAGAAGCAGATATTTATGCTATGTATATTAAAAGAAAAAATAATTTATTAGATGAAGGTGACTTTATAAAAAATGATCTAGTAGTAGATGACTTTTTTATTGCTAGAGATACGGATAAACCTTATATCTACGTAGTGAGCAAAGAATTTGTAGATATTGTTAAAAAATTTAAATTCAAAATGAATTTCTTGGAATACTAAAAAAATAGAAATTTTAAAAATGAATTAGTAGCGTAATTTTTTAATTCACTTTTTTATATTTATCACGGATAGTATTCTCATTCATTCGTGTAGTCATATGGTTAAGTTTTCCTTTACAAAATAGACAGATGTTTCTGTATTTTATAAAATAATGCCAATCCTGACAAAGTTTTCATAAAAAAGATGTTATCTCATATACATAGAATTCTAGAAGATTTGGGTATCAGCTCGCAAAAGCGCGTGCTTCATATTCAGTTTTCTAATCCATCGTTGAATACTCAAGTCTTTTTACAAAGTATTGAAGGACAGCATCAGTTAAATGAAGGACTGACTGCCGATTTATTTTGTCTTTCTACCAATGCCCATATTTCATTA
>Ga0308166_1005103_pt1 | contig 10175 bp, 7 predicted proteins | sample PhyCR2_2_FD_202137 | JGI IMG/M metagenome (GOLD analysis project Ga0308166, IMG submission 202137) | Phyllosphere microbial communities from UC Gill Tract Community Farm, Albany, California, United States - DLSLCC.R2 | ecosystem: Host-associated > Plants > Phyllosphere > Unclassified | place... | reverse complement strand
GCGAGGCGCGCCTCGTCGACGCTGAGCCCCGACACGATCACGATCTGATCGGCGAGGTCGAGTGTGGCGGACATCACCGAATGGACGATGCCGGTCCCCGTGTCCGTCAGCACCAGCGAGTAGTAGTGCGCCGCGACACCGGCGACATCCCGGTAGTCGCTGTCGCTGAACGCCTCCGCGATGCGGGGGTCGGAATCGGAGGCGAGCACGTCGAGTCGGGTCGCATCGCGAGCGACGATCGCGGAGATGTCGTGATACCCCCGCACCTCCTCGTGGATGCGCACGAGATCGCGCACGGTCTTGTTGTGATGAGGCCGCACGACGCGGTCGGCGAGAGTGCCGCGATCGGGATTCGCGTCGACCGCGATGACCCGATCGTCGCGCGCGTCCGCGAGCGCCATGCCGAGAAGCGCGGTGATCGTCGTCTTTCCCACGCCACCCTTGCGAGACAGCACGGGGACGAAGCGCGCGCCCCCGATGATGGGGGCGGCGATCCTGGCGCTCAGCGCCTTGCGCTCACGCGCGCGCTTGCCGTCACCGATGTTGATGCGACGACCGGAGATCGTGTAAAGAAAGTGACTCCAGGCGCCTTCCGGTTCGGGCTTGGTGAGTCGGTGCGGATCGAGCAGCCGATCCGCCGTGAGCAGGTCGGCGCTTTCGCGCGACGAGTCGCCGAGGTCGTCCAGGCGCTTCGATGCGAGTTGCACCTCCGCACGGCCGGCGCGGGTTGCCCGTGCGGCGGCCGGCGTGTTCTGGGATGGTTCCACTGGCTGGCTCTCCTTCTTGGCGAGTGATGCCGAGGCCGCCGATCGGCGCGAGCCGTGCCCGGCGTCGAGGTCGGCGCGCGCTCTCGCGATGAACGCCGCCGCAGCCGCGGCCTCCTGCGCGACGACGTCGGTGCCCGAGGCGTTCGCCGGCGCGGCGGACGCGACTGGCTCTGACGTGGCCGGCCCTGACGTGACTGGCCCTGACGCGACGGGATCGGGCTCGATCACGCGCGCGCGAGTGATCGAGGGCTCCTGCGCAGTCGCCGCCTCAGGCTCCGTTTCGGGCTCGGGTTCGGGTTCAGGCTCGGGCTCAGGCTCCGGCTCAGGCTCAGGCTCAGGCTCAGGCTCCGGCTCAGGCTCAGGCTCAGGCTCAGGCTCCGGCTCAGGCTCAGGCTCAGGCTCAGGCTCAGGCTCAGGCTCCGGCTCAGGCTCCGGCTCCGGCTCCGGCTCCGGCTCAGGCTCAGGCTCAGGCTCAGGCTCAGGCTCAGGCTCCGGCTCAGGCTCAGGCTCCGGCTCAGGCTCAGGCTCAGGCTCCGGCTCCGGCTCAGGCTCAGGCTCGGCCTCGGCCTCGGCCTCGGCCTCATCGTTCGGCTCCGCGTCCGAATCCAGATCCGCCTGCACCGCGGCAGCAGCTGGTTCAGCGGGTAGCTCGATGATCATGGGAGCAGATCCCAGCGCCGGCTGCGAGACCTCCGCCGCCGCGGTTTCAGCGGCGGCCTTCGCCGCAGCCACGGGCTCGTCGATGATCAGATCTGCGACGACTTCGCCGTCGACCACTCCGTCGTCGTCCAGATCGTCATCGTCGTCCTTCGGAAGGATGACGCTCACCTGAGCGGTGGTGCCGAGGATGCCGATACCCGAGGTGTCCAGGGATGCGGCGTCGTCGAGCACGCCTCGGGACTCCTCGTCCGGCGGTTCTGCCACGTTGTTCGGGGTCACGTTGTCGCTCCAAGCTTGTGCGGGCCTCGGGTGCGCTGCGTCGAGCGCGGCCTCGCCCGCACAAGATTAGTGCGCCGGACTGATGACGACCAAAAGATCTCCTGCTTCGACCTGCTGCGTGGTGGCGATGGCGAGGCGTTCGACGACGCCGTCGACGGAGGCGGTGATCGCCGCCTCCATCTTCATGGCTTCGATGGATGCGACCGGTTCGCCGGCACGCACCGTCGCCCCGACTTCGACCTTGAGCGTCACCACACCCGAGAATGGCGCAGCCACGTGACCGGCGACCGAGGTGTCGGCCTTCTCTGCCTCATGCGTGTCGACGACCACCGCTCTGTCTCGCGCGAACACCGGTCGGAGCTGACCGTTGAGGGTCGTCATCACGGTGCGCATGCCCTTGTCGTCTGCGTCGCCTATGGCCTCGAGGCCGACGAACAGCTGCACTCCACGGTCGATCTCGACCAGATGCTCCTGCCCCTGCACAAGTCCGTAGAGATAGTCAGTGGTATCGAGCACCGAGAGATCGCCGAAGCGTTCCCTCATCTGAGTGAACTCGCGCATCGGCGCCGGGAACAGCAGGGTGTTCAGACGAGCGCGACGGCTGGCGCTGTCACCTGCGAGCGCGGCCTCGTCGTCCGCCGAGATCTCGGTGAGTCCTGAACGCACCGTCCGGCCGGTCAGCACCTTCGTGCGGAAGGGCTCCGGCCAACCGCCGGGGAGGTCTCCCAGCTCGCCCGCCATGAAGCCGACGACCGAATCCGGGACGTCGTACTTCTCGGGGTTCGCCTCGAAGTCCGCCGGGTCAGCTTTGACCGCCGCGAGGTGCAGCGCCAGGTCGCCGACGACCTTCGATGACGGCGTGACCTTGGGAACGCGTCCGAGGATGCGGTCGGCGGCGGCGTACATGTCCTCGATGAGCTCGAAGTCGTCTGCGAGGCCCAGAGCCTTCGCCTGCTGGCGAAGGTTCGACAGCTGGCCACCCGGAATCTCGTGCCGGTAGACGCGCCCCGTGGGTCCGGGCAGCCCGGACTCGAACGGCGCGTAGACCCGACGGACGGCCTCCCAGTATGGTTCGAGGTCCGAGACACTGCCGAGGTCGATGCCGCTGTCGCGATCGGTGTGCGCCAGCGCTGCGACGAGCGACGAGAGCGACGGCTGGCTCGTGGTGCCCGAGAGCGGTGCGGATGCCGCATCCACCGCATCCACGCCCGCAGCGCTGGCAGCCAGGAGTGTGGCGAGCTGTCCGCCGGGGGTGTCGTGCGTGTGGAGGTGCACGGGAAGGTCGAAGCGCTCCCGCAGTGCTGCGACGAGCTTCGCCGCTGCGGCGGGGCGCAGCAGCCCTGCCATGTCTTTGATGGCGATGATATGGGCGCCGGCCGCGACTATCTGGTCCGCGAGCTTCAGGTAGTAGTCGAGCGTGTAGAGGTCCTCGGCGGGGTCCAGCAGGTCACCCGTGTAGCAGAGCGCCACCTCGGCGACCGCCGTGCCCGTATCGCGGACGGCCTCGATCGCCGGGCGCATCTGCTCGACGTCGTTCAGCGCGTCGAAGATGCGGAAGATGTCGACGCCACTCGCCGCCGCTTCCTGCACGAAGGCCTCGGTCACAGCTGTCGGGTACGGCGTGTATCCGACAGTGTTGCGGCCACGGAGCAGCATCTGGATCGCGACGTTCGGCAGCGCGGCGCGCAGCTTGTCGAGACGCTCCCAGGGGTCTTCCCCGAGGAACCGCAGTGCGACGTCGTAGGTCGCGCCGCCCCAGGCCTCGACCGAGAGCAGTCCGGGCGTCATCCTGGCGATGTGCGGCGCCACGGCGACGAGGTCCCTCGTGCGCACACGGGTGGCGAGCAGCGACTGATGGGCGTCGCGGAAAGTCGTGTCGGTGATGGCGAGAGCACTCTGTTCGCGCAGACTGCTGGCGAAGCCCTCCGGGCCGAGCTCGAGGAGCCGCTGGCGCGACCCCGCCGCGGGTTCGACCGAGAGGTCGATCGCCGGCAGCTTGGTGCGCGGGTCGAACTGCCCCGGGTGAGCGCCATGCGGCTTGTTGACCGTGACGTCGACCAGCCAGTTCAGGATCCTCGTGCCGCGATCCTTCGATTCGCGGCCTCGGAGCAGATCGGGGCGTTCGTCGATGAAAGAGGTGCTCACGTCGCCGGCGATGAATGCATCATCGTCCAGCAGCGCCTGGAGGAAGGGGATGTTCGTCGAGACGCCGCGGATGCGGAACTCCGCCAGCGCACGCCGCGCCCGAGCGACGGCCGCCGGGAAGTCGCGGCCACGGCAGGTCAGCTTCGCCAGCATCGAGTCGAAGTGCGGGCTGATCTGGGCGCCCTGGTGCACGGTTCCGCCATCGAGGCGGATTCCGGCGCCGCCCGGTGAACGATACGTCGTGATCTTCCCGGTGTCGGGTCGGAACCCCTGCGTCGGGTCCTCGGTGGTGATGCGGCACTGCAGGGCCGCGCCCCGCACATGGAGATCCTTCTGCTCGAGCCCCAACTCTGCGAGCGTCTGACCGGCCGCGATACGCATCTGGCTCTGCACGAGGTCGACATCGGTGACCTCTTCTGTGACCGTGTGCTCGACCTGGATGCGCGGATTCATCTCGATGAAGACGACCTCGCCGGTGCGCTCCCCCGCAGTCTCCAGAAGGAACTCCACCGTCCCAGCGTTCTCGTACCCGATCGAGCGAGCGAATGCGACCGCGTACCCATGCAGTGCCGTGCGGATGCTGTCGTCGAGATTCGGAGCCGGCGCGATCTCGACCACCTTCTGGTGGCGACGCTGCACCGAGCAGTCCCGCTCGAACAGATGGACGGTCTCACCTGACCTGTCGGCGAGGATCTGCACCTCGATGTGCCGCGGCCGGAGCACGGCCTGCTCGAGGAACATGCGCGGATCCCCGAAGGCACTCTCGGCCTCGCGCATCGCCTCGGCGAGTGCGGGTGCGAGCTCAGCAGCGGTCTCGACGCGACGCATGCCTCGTCCACCGCCGCCTGCGACGGCCTTGGCGAACAGCGGGAAGCCGATCTCGGCAGCCTGTGCGACGAGTGCGTCGACGTCGTCGGACGCCTCGGTCGACCGGAGCACCGGGACCCCTGCCTCGATCGCATGGCGTTTGGCCTCGACCTTGTTGCCCGCCATCTCGAGGACCTTCGCGGGCGGGCCGATGAAGGTGATGCCGTTCGCGGCCGCCTTCTCCGCCAGCTCCGGGTTCTCGGAGAGGAATCCGTAGCCGGGATAGATCGCGTCCGCCCCGGCGTCCTTCGCGACGCGGATGATCTCGTCGACGTCGAGGTACGCGCGCACAGGGTGCCCCCGCTCGCCGATCTCGTACGCCTCATCGGCCTTGAGCCGGTGGACCGACCCGCGGTCCTCATGAGGGAAGACGGCGACGGTCCTGGCCCCGACCTCGAATGCCGCACGGAAGGCGCGGATCGCGATCTCGCCGCGGTTCGCCACAAGGATCTTCTGGAACATGCACACCTCTGGGGGCTCGATGCACGCCTGAATCGTCGCGCATGGGGCGGGGCTGAGTGTGCACCCAGCCTAGGGGAAGGTAACGTGGTGTTCGTGCACGTACTCAGCGTCAGCTCTCTCAAGGGAGGCGTCGGCAAGACGACCGTGACCCTCGGCTTGGCTTCAGCGGCCTTCGCCCGTGGTGTCCGAACGCTCGTCGTCGACCTCGACCCGCAGTCCGATGTGTCCACCGGGATGGACATCCAGGTGGCAGGTCGGCTCAACATCGCCGATGTCCTGGCGAACCCGAAGGAGAAGGTCGTCCGTCAGGCGATCACCTCCAGCGGCTGGGCGAAGGTGCACCCTGGAACCATCGACGTGCTGATCGGGAGCCCCTCCGCGATCAACTTCGACGGACCGCACCCGAGCGTGCGCGATGTCTGGAAGCTCGAAGAGGCATTGGCGGCCGTCGAGGCGGACTACGACCTGGTGCTGATCGACTGCGCGCCCTCGCTCAACGCCCTCACCCGCACGGCCTGGGCCGCCAGCGACCGCGTCATGGTCGTCACCGAGCCCGGCCTGTTCTCGGTGGCCGCTGCCGACCGTGCTCTCCGGGCGATCGAGGAGATCCGCCGAGGCCTCTCCCCTCGCCTGCAGCCGCTCGGCATCGTCGTCAACCGCGTCCGCCCTCAGTCGATCGAGCACCAGTTCCGCATCAAGGAGCTGCGTGACATGTTCGGTCCGCTCGTCCTCTCCCCGCAGCTTCCCGAGCGCACGTCCTTGCAGCAGGCGCAGGGTGCGGCCAAGCCGCTGCACATCTGGCCGGGCGACTCGGCTCAGGAGCTCGCCTCCGACTTCGATCAGCTGCTCGACCGGATCATCCGCACTGGTCGCATCCAGGTCGCGGAATCGGGCGCACAGGCCTGACCGAACCCAGACAGCAGAACGGCCATCCTCTCGCGAGGGTGGCCGTTTCTTCGTCGTCTGTGCGCAGCTCGAAGCCGCGGTGCTCAGGCGGAGCGCTTGGTGCGGCGCGCCGACAGTTCGTCGACGGGGTCCGGCGCCGTCGCATCGAACGCGACCAGCGTGGATTCGACCTCGCGGAGCACCTTGCCGACAGCGATGCCGAAGACACCCTGGCCACGGCTGACCAGGTCGATGACCTCGTCGTTCGACGTGCAGAGATAGACGGAGGCGCCATCGCTCATGAGGGTCGTTCCCGCGAGATCGCGGATACCCGCGCGGCGGAGCTCTTCGACCGCGGTACGGATCTGCTGCAGGGAGATTCCCGTGTCCAGCAGGCTCTTCACGAGCTTGAGCACGAGGATGTCACGGAAGCCGTAGAGACGCTGCGAACCGGATCCGCTGGCGCCGCGAACAGTGGGCTCGACCAGCTCGGTACGTGCCCAGTAGTCCAGCTGACGGTAGGTGATGCCAGCTGCGCGAGCAGCTACGGCGCCGCGATAACCGACCTCGTCGTCCATCGCGGGCAGACCGTCGGTGAAGAGGAGTTCGGGTACGAACCGCGGGTCGCCTGCACGCTCATCCGCATTCATCTGAATTCCTTCCTGGAGCCGTTACCTCCACGCTAGAGCAGCCCTCCGGCACCGGCAATGACATCCGTACGACACCGAAGGTGTGTCGCAACCAGTTCGTTACGAAAGCAGCCGGGCGATCGCGTCTTTGACGAAGAGCGATCGCACTTCGTCGATCTTCAAGGCCAGGTTCGGAGCCATCTCGCTCGCCTTGGCCCGCGACGCGGCATCCGTGCGCCGCAGCAGTGAGGACATCGCCGATTCGATCAATGCGACCTCGCGTTCGGCACCCTGTCGCAGTGAGCGAAGGTGCCGAGGCTCGATGCCATGACGGTCGAGAGCGACCAGACCGCGCAGCAGCGTGACCGTGGATTCCGGATAGCTCTCCTGCGCCACTATCACGCCGGTGCTGATCGCGTCGTTGAGCAGCTGCGGGCCTGCGCCTGCCGCAGAGAGAAGCTCGCTCCGACGGTAGCGACGCGGGGTCGGAGCGATCGAGGGCGGCGGCGCGAGAGCCGCGGATTCGCCGTTCGCCTCAGCCTCGTCGAGCTGCTCACGGATGACGCTGAGGGGAAGGTAGTGGTCCCGCTGGAGGGTGAGCCCCAGACGCAGACGCTCGATGTCCGCCTGTGAGAACTTGCGGTAACCCGACTCGGTGCGCGACGGCGTGACGATCCCCTGGACTTCCAGGAAGCGGAGCTTGCTGGACGTGAGCTCGGGGAACTCCGGCGTGAGTCTCGCCAGGACTTGACCGATGCTCAGAAGACCCGCGGACGCAGAACGTTCGCGGGCGGGGGAAGCCGCCATCAGTCGATCGCCGCGACGCGATCGACGGGAGAGGCGAAGAAGTTCAGTCGGAACTTGCCGACGCGGAGCTCGGTGCCGTCGACCAGAGCACTGCGATCGACACGCTCACCGTTCACGTAGGTGCCGTTGAGAGAGCGCTGATCGATGATCTCGAAGGTCGTCCCGCTGCGAGTGACCTCGGCGTGACGACGCGACACGGTCACGTCGTCGAAGAAGATGTCCGCCTCGGGGTGGCGACCGACAGTCGTCACATCCGTGTCGAGCAGGTAGCGCGCACCCGCCAGGGCTCCGGAGCGCACCAGCAGCAGTGCGGACCCGGACGGGAGGGCCGAGATGGCGGTCTGCTCCACATCCGTCAACTCCGCGCCGAAGGGCACGAAGGAAAGGTCCGAGTCATGCCCGAACGTCTGCGTCACGTCGTGCCTCTGCTCGCCGGCACGATGGATCGCGGCGTCTCCGCCCGATCGGCTTTCGCTGTCTGTCACTTTGCCCTCCTAGTCCTCCAGACTAACTGATCAGCGGCCCCGCGCGGGAGCTCGCTTCACACTCAGCCATCGCATACCGATGCTTCATAGGCTGGGCATGTGAAAACCACAGCTCGCCGCTTCCCCGCAGCCCCGATCGCTCTCGCAGCCGCCCTTCTGACAGCGTTCCTGGTGCTGTTCGCGCCGCTCTCCGCCTCAGCGCACGACAGCCTCATCGCATCGTCCCCCGAGGCGGACGGCACGGTCGAGACGCTTCCCGCCGAACTCACTCTCACCTTCAGCGCGAAGCTCATCGACGGCGAAGGCGCGACCGAGATCGTCGTCACGGACCCCGCCGGCACCTCCGTCACCGATGGTGCGCCGACCCTCAACGGTGCGATCGTCACCCAGCCGCTCGCATCCGAGGCGCCGGCCGGCTCCTACCACGTGATCTGGAAGGTCGTCTCGAGCGACGGCCACCCCACCTCCGGCGAGTTCGACTTCACCGTCACGACCGGCACGGAGAGCATCGCGACCGAGGAGCCGACGGCATCACCCACGACCGCCGAACCGACTCCCGCCGCGACCGCCGCACCCGGGACCGGCGCCACGTCCGCCCCGGAGGAGAGCGATTCGTCCCCCGCGACGACCATGATCTGGGTGCTCGCGATCGTCGGGGTGCTCGTGATCGTCGGCATCGTCGTGTGGCTCGTCATCCGCGGTCGCCGCAGCCCCGGATCGACCGATTCCGACGTCCCCACGGAGCGATAGGCTTAAGGCATGCCACACTACGATGTCGTCATCCTCGGTGCAGGTCCCGGCGGATACGTCGCTGCGGTTCGCAGCGCGCAGCTCGGTCTGTCCACCGCCATCATCGAAGAGAAGTACTGGGGTGGTGTCTGCCTCAACGTCGGCTGCATCCCCTCCAAGGCTCTTCTGAAGAACGCGGAGCTCGCACACACGCTCAACCACAAGGCCGACTTCTTCGGCATCTCGGGTGAGTTCACGATCGACTACGGCAAGGCGTTCGACCGCAGCCGTGTCGTCGCAGACGGGCGCGTCAAGGGCATCCACTTCCTGATGAAGAAGAACAAGGTGACCGAGTACGACGGTCGCGGCACCTTCACCGGCCCGAAGGCGATCTCGGTCGCCAAAGCCGACGGCACCACCGAAGAGGTCACCTTCGACAACGCGATCATCGCGACCGGATCGAAGGTCCGTCTGCTCCCCGGCGTGCAGCTCAGCGACAACGTGGTGACCTACGAGGAGCAGATCCTCAGCCGCGAGCTCCCGAAGTCGATCGTCATCGTCGGCGCCGGTGCCATCGGCATGGAGTTCGCCTACGTGATGACGAACTACGGCGTCAAGGTCACGATCATCGAGTTCCTCGACCGCGCACTCCCCAACGAGGATGCGGACGTGTCGAAGGAGATCGCAAAGCAGTACAAGAACTACGGCGTCGACATCCTCACCTCCACCAAGGTCGAGTCCGTCGTCGACAACGGATCGTCCGTCACCGTCTCCTACACCGGCAAGGACGGGCAGCAGTCGTCGATCGAGGCCGACAAGGTGCTCATGTCCGTCGGCTTCGCCCCGAACATCGAAGGCTTCGGACTCGAGGCCACCGGAGTGAAGCTCACCGAGCGCGGGGCGATCGACATCGACGACCACATGCGCACCAACGTCGAGGGCATCTACGCCATCGGCGACGTCACCGCCAAGCTGCAGCTCGCGCACGTCGCAGAGGCCCAGGGTGTCGTCGCGGCAGAGACCATCGGCGGCGCCGAGACCCAGACGCTCGGCGACTACCGCATGATGCCCCGCGCGACGTTCTGCTCGCCGCAGGTCGCCTCGTTCGGACTCACCGAGCAGCAGGCCAAGGACGAAGGGCGCGAGATCAAGGTCGCGACGTTCCCGTTCATGGCGAACGGCAAGGCGCACGGACTCGGCGAGCCCGTCGGCTTCGTCAAGCTGATCGCCGACGCCGAGCACCTCGAGCTCATCGGCGCCCACATGATCGGCCCCGATGTCTCCGAGCTCCTGCCCGAGCTGACGCTGGCGCAGAAGTGGGACCTCACCGCTCTCGAGCTGGCCCGCAACGTGCACACCCACCCGACGCTGTCGGAGGCGCTGCAGGAGGGCTTCCACGGCCTCGCAGGTCACATGATCAACTTCTGATCCGACGATCAGATCTCGAAGGCCCGATGCGC
>Ga0308166_1005099_pt1 | contig 10186 bp, 9 predicted proteins | sample PhyCR2_2_FD_202137 | JGI IMG/M metagenome (GOLD analysis project Ga0308166, IMG submission 202137) | Phyllosphere microbial communities from UC Gill Tract Community Farm, Albany, California, United States - DLSLCC.R2 | ecosystem: Host-associated > Plants > Phyllosphere > Unclassified | place... | reverse complement strand
CCGACAACTGGACCAACCTGCTCGCAGGACAGTCCGGAACCCGCACCCTCGAACATGACTGGGTTCAGCAGTACGAGCTGCCCGTCACCTTCGCCGCTGAGGCGATCGTCCGTCCCGAAGAGGTCCTGCCCCGCCACGAGGCGAAGCGGCTCGATCCCTCCTCCCAGTTCGCCCTCATCGCCGCGCGCGAGGCCTGGGCGGACGCAGGATCCCCCGAGGTCGCTCCCGAGCGCCTCGGAGTCGACTTCGCCACCGGCATCGGCGGCCTCTGGACCCTCCTCGACGCGTGGGACACTCTGCGCGAGAAGGGCCCCCGCCGTGTGATGCCGCTGACCGTGCCGATGCTGATGCCGAACGCCGCCGCCGGCAACCTGTCGCTGCAGTTCCAGGCTCGTGCCTACGCCCAGACCGTCGTGAGCGCCTGCGCCTCGAGCACCGAGTCGATCATCCACGCGTTCCATCACCTGCAGGACGGTCTCGCCGACGTCGTGATCGCGGGTGGAACCGAGTCGGCCATCCACCCGATCACCATGGCGTCGTTCGCTTCCGCGCAGGCGCTGTCGCGCCGGAACGACGACCCCGCCACCGCATCCCGCCCCGGCGCGATCGACCGCGATGGGTTCGTCATGGGTGAGGGCGCCGCGGCGTTGATCCTCGAGACCGAGGAGCATGCCGAGGCTCGTGGCGCCAAGATCTACGGCTACGTGCTCGGCGGCGGAGTGACCGCTGACGCGTACCACATCACGGGCAACGACCCCGAGGGCAATGGCGCGGCCCGCGCGGTGACCCAGGCTCTCGAGGAGGCCGGCATCACCGCCGACCAGGTCGCCCACATCAACGCTCACGCGACATCGACACCGGTCGGCGACCCCAACGAGTATGTCGCACTCAAGAAGGTCTTCGGCGACCGGATCGACGAGATCCCGGTGTCGGCCACGAAGGCATCGACCGGTCACCTGCTCGGGGGTACCGGAGCGCTCGAGGCCATCTTCTCGCTGCTCGCGCTCCGCGACCGCGTCGCGCCGCCGACCATCAACATGACCGAACCCGACCCGGCCGTGCCGTTCAAGCTCTCGGGCGAGGCGCAGCCCCTCGGTGACGGCACGCTCTACGCGATCAGCAACTCGTTCGGCTTCGGCGGGCACAATGCCGTCGCGGTCTTCTCGAACGCCGGCTGACGTGCAGACATGAGAGCGGCCCTCGGGAGATCCCGAGGGCCGCTCTCGTCTTCCTGCCGCCGGACTACGCTCTGGCGAGCTGCTGCGAACGAGCCGTCCGCATGCGCGTCGTCCACGGTAGGAACCAGCCGACGAGCGGGCCGACCCCGAACGCGAAGAGCACCGTTCCCACTCCGACCGGCCCGCCGAGAAGGAAGCCGATCAGCAGCACACTCCCCTCGATCAGGGTGCGCACCAACCAGACGGGCCGGCCCGTGCGCGCCACGAGGCCCGTCATGAGTCCGTCCCGCGGCCCTGGGCCGAAGTCCGCGGCGATGTAGAGGCCCGTCGCGAAGGCGAGCAGGAGCAGCCCTGCCACGAACATCGGCGCGCCGATCCAGACCGACGGGGGTGCAGGGAGCACGAACAGCGCGAGGTCCGCACTCGGCCCCACGAGCAGGGCGTTGAGCAGGGTGCCGAGCCCCACGCGCTGCCGGAGCGGGATCCACAGCACGAGAACGAGCACCGACACGAGCACGGTGACGACGCCGTATCCGATACCGGCCTGCCCGGAGATCCCCAACGCGAGCACGTCCCACGGTGCGACGCCGATGCCGCCTCGCACCATCAGTCCGAGGGCGACGCCGTAGAGGAACAGACCCACGAGCAGCTGGACGACGCGCTCGACGACGTCGCGGCGGCTGGTGGCGGCGATGGGGAGGAAGGCGGAACGGAGGTGCATCGTTCCATGGTGGCCCTGCTGCCCTGCGCGACGCCGAGGCCAGTCGGTGAAAAGTGGCCTGCTGCAACCAGTCCACTTTGCGGCATGCTGGAGTGATGACATCACGTTTGGTCGAGCAGCTGGGCGCGCGCAACGTCGCCGGGGCCACGGCCGCGTCGCTCGCCGGGCAGATCCGCGCTCTGATCCTCGATGGTCGACTCACAGTCGGTGAGCGGTTGCCCAGCGAGCGGGCTCTCGCGCTCGAGCTGCGCCGTTCACGGTCGACCACGACCCGGGTGTACGGGCTCCTCGAAGAAGACGGCTACGTGTCCCGGCTGCACGGCGGCAGCACGCGGGTCGCCCTGCCGCACTCGACCCCCTCCTCCCCGAGCACGGACGACGGCGACGCCATCGACCTGTCCATCGCCTCGATGGACTCGACGCCGGGCCTGTACGACGCCACGGTGAGGTCACTCCCCCGGCTCGCCGCCCTCCGAGGCACGAGCGGCTACTCGCTGCGAGGGCTCCCCGAATTGCGCGAGGCGGTCGCACGCCGCTTCACCGAACGCGGGGTAGAGACGGACGCCGACGAGATCATCATCACGTCAGGCGCGCTCAATGCGTTCCACCTCGTCCTCGCCACGATCGGCCGGCGAGGAGAACGAGCCCTGGTCGAGCAGCCGACGTTCCCCCACGCTCTCGAAGCCCTCCACCGGCACGGGTACCGGCTGCTCCCCACTCCGGTGGACGTCACGGGTTGGGATGAACGCCACCTCAGCGACACGCTCCTGCTCAGCCGCCCGCACGTCGCGTACCTCATACCCGACTTCCACAACCCGACCGGGGCGACTCTGAGCGACGCCGTTCGATGCCGCATCGCGACGACAGCCCGGAACTCGGGGACGCACGTGATCGTGGACGAGACCACCGCGGAGCTCGACATCGATCGAGGGTGGTCACCCCTGCCGATGGCGGCGCACAGTCCGCAGATCATCACAGTCGGCTCGATGTCCAAGATCGCCTGGGGCGGGCTCCGCATCGGCTGGATCCGCGCAGAGCGCTCACTCATCACGCGTCTGCTCGCCACACGGCCCTCGTTCGAGCTGGGAACCGCTCTCCTCGAGCAGTGCATCGCGGTCGAGCTGCTCCAGGACATGCCGGCGCTCACCGCTCACGTCACGGCGAGGCTGCGGGCGGGGCGAGAAGCGGTCGCGCACGGCCTCGCATCCATCGGCGGACTGTCGGCGCCTCCGACACACGGCGGCCTCTCCACCTGGCTCGATCTCGGCGCGCCGATCTCGACGGCGCTCTCTCTCGCGGCGCGCGACCACCGACTCATCCTGCCGCCGGGCCCGCGATTCTCGACGGGAGGAGTGTTGGAGCGACGCCTGCGTATCCCGATCACGCTTCCGCCGGAACGGACGGCCGAGGCGATGGGACGACTGCAGCTCGCCTGGAACGACGTGCGGGCCGGCGGATCGTCCGCGCTCCGGGAGACGCCGAGCTCCGCCGTCATCTGAATGCAGACGAGGACCCCGTCCCTGATCCAGGGGCGGGGTCCTCGTCATGTGGAACAGGGATTCGCCTTCTCAGCGTCCGGGATCACTCACCGGCATCCGATACTCGCGCCTTCCGGCTCCAGGCCTGAGCGGTGTCGTCGACTAGCCCACCTTGTGCAGCCAGACGACCCTGGCGTCATCGCTCGCATGACGGAACGGCTCGAGCTCCTCGTCCCAGGCCGAGCCGAGGGCGATGTCGAGTTCCCGTTGCAGCTCGCTCGCGCTTCCGGCGGCGATCTCCATCGCATAGCGGATGCGGTCCTCGCCGATCACGATGTTGCCCGCCGCGTCCGTCTGCGCATAGTGGATGCCGAGATCGGGGGTATGCAGCCAGCGGCCGCCGTCGCTGCGAGGGGTGGGATCCTCGGTCACCTCGAAGCGAAGGTGCTCCCAGCCGCGGATCGCGGTGGCCAGAGCCGCTCCGGTGCCGACCGGGCCGTCCCAGTAGAACTCGGCGCGGCGTGCACCGTCGAGCACCGGCTGGTCGCTCCAGTCGAAGTTCACCGCGCGACCGATAGCGCGTCCGACCGCCCATTCCAGGTGCGGGCAGAGCGCGCGAGGTGCAGAGTGGACGAAAACCACTCCGCGTGCGTAAGCCGTCGCCATGATCTCTCCGTTTCATCAGGTGCGTCTTCCCCAACGACCTGAAACAACGAGAACTGGCGTGAATATGCGGTTATGGGGCTATTCTCGCCCAGACCAGGTGAAATCACAAGCATGTGATTCCACGAAGAAGGCCCCGGTCACGAGGACCGGGGCCTTCGGACCGTCGCCGGCCCTTGATCGATGAGGCTCAGGCCTCGCTCATCGCCTGCTTGACCTGCTGGCCCTTGGCCGCGTAGTACGCGGCACGGGCGGCGTCACGACGTGCCTGTTCGGCGTAGCCCGCCTCCAGGACGTCCTGCGGAACCTCGACGTTCGGCACATCCTGCGTGCCGTGGTACTTCTCGATGTAGGCGTCGAGCTCCGGGCCCGACGTCCACGAAGTGATCAGGCAGTAGCGGGGCTCGGTGCCGACGTGGGTCGCCGCGTGCCACAGACGCTGCGTGTCGACGATCAGCTGCGCTCCGGCCGGCAGCGCGATGCGGTACTCGATGCTGGGATCGGTGCGGTTCTCGCGGAGGACGAAGAAGCTGTCCTTGTCGTCGCTGAGGTTGAAGAAGCCACGGACGACCCAGCCGGTGCCGTCGGGGTTCAGACGGTTGTTGTCGTCCTGGTGGAGGTTGTAGAGGCACTCGCCGTACGGAGTCGGCTGCAGCTCGATGACGCGGCAGCGGCCCACATTCGCGCCCGGCTCCTGCGCGCGACGCGTGAGGTTCGGAGCCTTCTCCGTCTGCGAGTCGATCCAGACGCCGTCCTTGTCGGTGCGCGGCGGCTTGTGGTTCCAGAAGCCGTTGCACTCGATCTCGCCCTTGGCGCTGGCGAGAGGCGCGAAGCGGGTGTCACCCGACGACTTCCAGTCGTTGTACTCGATGTCGAGCCACTCCTTGGGGTCGAGCTCCTGGTCGTAGCTGTCGAGCACGACGAAGCCCTTGTCTTCGAGCGCCTTCGATTTGATGTATCCCATGATCGAGGTCATGTCCTTTCATCGGGGGCCAGCACGTTTTAACAGGCCCTGATAAGGCAAGCCTAACAGGGCGTCTCTGGAGCGCCGCCGAGGGCCGCCGTGAATAAGCGAATAGACTGAATCGGGCGCCTGGCGACTCCTCGGCGCCGGGCGTTACGGGAGGACGAGACACCAGCATGAGCACTGCGACCAACGTCGAGGCGACAGCTGTCAACACGATCGAGTGGCTCGCAGAGGACTCCACGACCATCGTCGTGCCGGTGTACCAGCGTCAGTACCGATGGGACATCGGCGGATGCGAGCAGCTGCTGGCGGACGTCCGGGCCGTCGCCCGCGAAGATGACTCCCATCGCCACTTCATCGGTTCCATCCTGTCGGCCGCAGACGACTCCGACGCCGACACCGATCTCGTGCTGATCGACGGCCAGCAGCGCATCACCACCCTCATGCTCCTCGTCGCCGCTCTGCGGCACGCGGTATACGACTCCTCCCCCGAGCTCGCCGCAGAGCTCGACCGCGTTCTCGTCCGCTTCGACGACGCCACCCGCACCAAACTGCGCCCCCATGACGCCTGGGCCGAGCTGTACGAGTCGGTTGTGCTCGAGCGGGGCGACCACGCCGACCGCGAATCGCGCTTCGACGACAACTACGCGTTCTTCCGCAGCCAGGTGCACCCCGACGAGGCTCCGCTGATCTGGCGAGGACTGCAGAGACTCGAGCATGTGTCGATCACCCTGGGGGCTGAAGCGAACGCGCAGCAGATCTTCGAGAGCCTGAACTCCACCGGCGAGCCGTTGCGCGACCACGAGCTGATCCACAACTACATCCTGATGGGGCTCACCCACACCGAGCAGCTCGACGTCGAGGCGAGATTCTGGCTGCCGATCGAACGCCACACAGGCGAGACCATCGGCGCGTTCTGGCGGCACTACCTCGTCATGGCGACGGGCCGCGAGGTCGCCGCCAACGGCGAGCACGGCGTCTACAGCGCGTTCCGGCGCTCCTTCCCCCGTGTCGACGTCGAGCACCTGCAGGCGGATGCCGAAGTGTGGCGGCACTATGCCGCGATCTACGGCATCCTGCTGGATCCCTCTCTCGAGGAAGACCCCGAGATCGCGCAGCAGCTGCGGTTCGTGAACACCTTCGGCCGCGCGTCCTATCCCCTGGTGCTGAGCGTCTACAGCGACCACTCGCGAGGGCTCATCGGACGCGACGAGCTCATCGAGACGCTCGAGTGGATCCAGACCATGTATCTCCGTCGCACACTGGTGAACCTCCCCAACGAAAGACTCGTCGCGCGGCTCTGCCGCGCTCGCGCCGGCGGCCGCGACGCGCTCGCCCGCGCCTTCGCACGCATCACTCCGTCTGACGAGCGCGTGAGCGCCGTGCTGAAGTACAGCGAGTTGCCGCATCCCGCCTACGTTCTCGGGCGCCTGGAGGGCGTCGACGACGCACTCGGCTTCGACGTCGAGCACATCGTTCCCACCGTACCCAGCGACAGCTGGTCGGGCGACGGCGTGCGGCCGTGGATCGACTACTCGGATGACGAACGCAACGCGCACCGGGCTCTCGCTCCCACGCTCGGCAATCTCACGCTCCTCGAGCAGCACCTCGCAGAGCGCGTGTTCGGCGAGTCGTTCGCGGTCAAGCGCGACTCTGCATACGTGCGCAGCGCGGTTCCCGAGACGAAGGCGCTCGAGCGCACCGACGCCTGGGGCACTGCCGCGATCTCGGAGCGCACTGTCCGCCTCACCGCCGATCTGCTGCGCATCTGGGCGCGCCCCGCTCTGCCCGAGATCGACGACGACGGCTTGACTCCCATCCTCGACGCCGTCCGCCGTCGCGGTTGGCCCGCAGGCTGGGAGCGGGAGTTCGAATACGTCGAGTACCGCGGCGAGCGGTGGGAGGTCTTCGACGTCAGATATCTCTTCAATCGCGTCTTCCGACGCGCGTGGACCGACACGCGTGCCGCTGCCGTCTCGTACTGCGCCGCCCACGGCGGACCCATCTACGATGAGATGGCGTGGAAGGGTCAGTGGGACCAGCTCGACGATTCGCACCACCTCTACATGGGGTGGGACTCGAACTACATGATGAATGCGGTGCAGGGCGTGCTCCAGGAGGCGGGCATCGCCTCTGAGGTGTTCGTCAAGTACTCCTACATCGGGAATGTGATGTGACATGACCACCACCATCCGCCGTCTGCTCGACCTCACCGTCGAAGAGCACACGCTCACCGTCCCGCTCGTCTGGGAAGACCCGGCTGATACCCGCACGATCGATGTCTTCGCCCGCGTCGTCACACGCGAAGGGGGCGAGCGACTCCCCTACCTCGTCTTCCTGCAGGGGGGACCAGGGCACGAGGCGCCGCGCCCCTTCCACTCGTCCACCTCCCCGGCCTGGCTCGATGAGGCTCTTGCGCACTATCGGGTCGTGTTGCTCGATCAGCGCGGCACCGGTATGTCCACGCCGGTCGGTGATGCGGACCTCGAACGCGGCTCCGCCGAGGTCGCCGAGTACCTGACCCATCTGCGCGCGGACTCGATCGTCCGCGACTGCGAGGCGATGCGCGAGCACCTCGCCGCCGAGACGTGGAGTGTGCTGGGCCAGTCCTTCGGGGGCTTCACCTCGCTGGCCTACCTGTCGACCGATGCGGATTCGCTCGCCGATGTCTTCGTCACGGGCGGTCTCAGCACTGTGACCCGGCACCCGGACGAGGTCTACGCGCTCTGCTACGACAAGATGCGCGCAGCCTCCGAGCAGTACTACCGCCGGTTCCCCGAGCACCGTGACACCATGCGACGCCTGGTCGATCGCGCACAGGCGGGCGACATCGTCCTCCCGGACGGCGAAGTCGTCTCCCCGTCACGACTGCGTTCCGTGGGCTCCGCGCTCGGCACGAACGACGGGTGGCAGACCGTATGGTCGCTGCTCGAGCGCGACCCTGCATCGAACGCCTTCCGCCACGATCTGATGCACGCGATGCCCTACGGCGGCCGCAATCCGCTCTACTTCGCCTTCCACGAGTCGAGCTATGCGAGCGGGCACGCGACACGGTGGTCGGCGGAGCGCACGGAGCCTCAGGACTTCCGGGACGACGTGACTCTGTTCACGGGCGAGCACATCCGCCGCGAATGGACCGAGACGGTGCCGGCTTTCCGGCCGTGGCGCGACGTCACGCTCGCACTGGCGGAGTTCGAGTGGCCCCGGATCTACGATGAGGTCGCCATCGCCACGTCCGGCGCGACAGGCGCTGCGGCGGTGTACGTGAACGACGTCTACGTGCCGATGGAGTTCTCCCTCGAGACCGCCCGCCTGCTGCCCGGTATCAAGCTCTGGGTGACCAGCGAGCACGAGCACAACGGTGTGCGTTCGGGTCCCGTGCTGACCCACCTCATCGACCTCGCGCACGGTCGGCGCATCCGCTGAGGATCACTGCCGGAATCCTCCTGCAGGCGGATGTCGACGCCGCACGCGCCGAATAGCCTGGACTCATGGCCGACACCTTGGGGATGCTCCTCACGATCGCGGTTCTTCTCGTCGTCGTGATCGCGGTCGTCGTCGTGATCGTGGCGACCTATGCGAAGGCGCCTCTCGAGAAGAAGTACGAGAGCGCCGGCGGCGGGATGGGCGGGTCGTTCGAGGCGGTCTGGATGCCCTCGGCGCACGAGGCAGGCATAGAACGCGACCGGCAGACCACGCGCACGGCTCCCGCACCGGTTGCTGGCGACCCGCCCAGCAAGATCGACGGCGAACGCATCGTGATCGACCTCTGACAGTCGCCACGGATACGACGAAGGCCCCGTGTTCCGAGGAACACGGGGCCTTCGAACGTGGCGGTCGTTACTTGGTGGATCCGCCGAAGCCCTTGAAGCGCTGGTTGAACTTCTCGACACGGCCGGCCGAGTCCATGATGCGCTGCTTGCCCGTGTAGAACGGGTGCGATGCCGACGAGATCTCGACGTCGATGACGGGGTACTCGACGCCGTCGAGCTCGATGGTCTTGTCGCCCGTCACGGTCGAACGGGTGAGGAACGTCTCTCCCGAGCCCAGGTCGCGGAACACGACAGCCTTGTACTCGGGGTGAATGTCAGTCTTCATGGGATTCCTTAGTTGCTGCCCTGGATTGTGCCAGGGACGAGGGAAGTCTGCGGTGCAGAGAGCACCAAGGATCGATTCTATCAGATCGCGATCAGGATGCCGCGCGCGCGGCGAAGCGGCCGTCTTCGCTGCTGAGCACGATCGGCATGCCGAAGGTCTCGGTCAACGCGTCGGCCGTGAGCGTCTCGGCGACCGGGCCGGCGGCGACGATGCGCCCCTCCCGCATCAGCAGCACGTGCGTGAAGCCCACAGGGATCTCTTCGACGTGATGGGTGACCATCAGCATCGCGGGGGTCGTCGGCGACGAGGCGTATCCGCTGAGCAGAGCCAGCAGCTCTTCGCGCGACCCGAGGTCGAGCGACGCCGTCGGCTCGTCGAGGAGGAGCAGTTCGGGGTCGGTCATGACGGCCCGGGCGATCTGTACGCGCTTCTGCTCGCCGTCGCTCAGCGTTCCGAACGTGCGGTCGGCCAGATGCTCGAGACGCCAGTCGCCCAGCACCCGCAGCGCGCGGCGCTCATCGATGTCCTCGTAGTTCTCGTTCCACCGGCCGAGCACCGAGTACGCCGCGGTGAGGACGGTGTTCACCACCGTCTCGTCGCGCGGCACGCGCTTCGCCATGGCCGAGGACGCGAACCCGATGCGCGGACGCAGCTCGAACACGTCGGTGCGCCCCAGGGTCTCCCCCAGCACCGTCACCGTTCCCGAGGTCGGATGCATGAGAGTGTCGGCCAGCTGGAGCAGCGTGGTCTTGCCCGCCCCGTTGGGTCCGAGGATGACCCAACGCTGATCGTCGTCGACCTGCCAGGTCACATGATCGATGATGTCGCGGCCCTCACGGCGCACGACGACGTCGGTGAATTCCAGAGCGCTCGACATGCCTTCAGCCTATCGGCTCAGGCGGTCAGCTCCGCGTACAGCGCGCGCGTGGTGTCGGCGATCGCACCCCAGCTGAACTCGTCACGCGCTCGCTCCCGACCTGCCTCGCCGTAGGCGCGGGCCCGCACGGGATCCGACGTCACCTCGGTCAGCACGCTCGCGAGGTCGGCGATGTAGCGCTCGGGGTCGACGGGCGTCCCCGTG
>Ga0308166_1005097_pt1 | contig 10187 bp, 6 predicted proteins | sample PhyCR2_2_FD_202137 | JGI IMG/M metagenome (GOLD analysis project Ga0308166, IMG submission 202137) | Phyllosphere microbial communities from UC Gill Tract Community Farm, Albany, California, United States - DLSLCC.R2 | ecosystem: Host-associated > Plants > Phyllosphere > Unclassified | place... | reverse complement strand
CGCCGGCGCGCTGCAGGCGGGGCTGATCGAGGCCGGCTATGAGCTGGTCGCGTCGCTGCCCGCCGATATCCGCCTGCCCGAACGGATCGCCCAGCTGCAGCCCGACATGATCATCGTCGACGCCGAATCCGATGCGCGCGACGTGCTCGAACATATCGTCGTCGCCACGCGCGACGAGCGCCGCCCCATCGTCATGTTCACGGAGGACGACAAGACGTCGTCGATGGAGGCCGCGCTGGAGGCGGGCGTCTCGGCGTATATTGTGGCGGGACTGAAGCCGGAACGCATCAAGCCTGTATTGAACGTGGCGCTGGCGCGCTTTCGCAAGGAAGAGAAGCTGCTGCACGAGCTGCGCGACACGAAGCACAAGCTGGCCGAGCGCAAGGTCATCGACCGCGCCAAGGGCCTCTTGATGTCGCGGCACGGCATGAGCGAGGACCAGGCCTACCAGAGATTGCGCACGCTGGCGATGAACAAGAACCTGAAGCTGGCCGACGTCGCGCAGCGGATACTGGACGTGGAGGATTTGCTGGGATGATGCACAACACTGGTGCGGCCCCGAGAGGGCGCCATGGAGATTGAAAAACAGGCCGTCCGGATCGGCTTCAACCCGCTGACCGATTGCGCGTCCGTCGTGATGGCGGCCGTGCTGGGGTTCGACGAACAGTACGGCATCCGCATCGAGCTCAGTCGCGAGAGCTCGTGGGCGGGCGTGCGCGACAAGCTCGTGACGGGAGAGCTGGACGCAGCCCATGCGCTGCTCGGCATGGTGTACGGCACGCAGCTGGGCATCGGCGCCCAGCGCCACGACATGGCCGTGCTGATGAACCTGAACCGCAACGGCCAGGCCATCACGCTGTCGAAACGGCTGGCGCAGCAGGGCGCCGTTGATGGGGCGTCGCTGGCGGCGCTGATGCAAAGCGAGCGGCGCCAGTACGTCTTCGCGCAGACCTTCCCGACCGGCACGCACGCGATGTGGCTGTATTACTGGCTGGCCGCGCACGGCATCGATCCGCTGCGCGACGCGCGGGCGATCACCGTGCCGCCCGCGCAGATGGTCTACAACCTGGCCGAAGACCATATGGACGGCTTCTGCGCCGGCGAGCCGTGGGGCCACCGCGCCGTGATGGACGGCGTCGGCGTCACCGTCGCCACCAGCCAGCAGATCTGGCCCGACCATCCGGAGAAGGTGCTGGGCGCCTCCGCCGCGTTTGTCGACGCGCACCCGAACACGTGCCGCGCGCTGGTCGCCGCCGTGCTGGCGGCCAGCCGCTGGATCGACGCCAGCGCCGCCAACCGGCGGGCGATGGCCGAGATCCTGTCCTCCGGCTGCTACGTCGGCACCGACCGCGCCGCGATCCTGCCGCGCATTCTGGGCCAGTACGACAACGGCATGGGCGGGCAGTGGCAGGACGCACATCCGCTGTGCTTCCATCAGGACGGCGCGGCGAATTACCCGTATCTGTCCGACGGCATCTGGTTCATGACGCAGTTCCGCCGCTGGGGCCTCCTGCGATCGCACCCGGATTACGACGCCACGGCGCGCGCCGTCACCCGCCTGCAGCTGTATCGCGAGGCGGCCGAACTGGCCGGCGTGGCTGTCCCCGCAGGAACGGCACGCAGCTCGACGTTCATCGATGGCGGCGTCTGGAACGGCGCTGATCCTGAAGGGTATGTCGCGTCCTTCACAATCCGGCAGCGCTGACGCTGCATTGCACCATTCCTGGGCGGCGCTGCACCGCGAACAGGCACTGCGCCGCCCGATTCCCCGCCCCGTCCCCCACTCCCCCTCTGACAGCACCCTGGCACGCCTCTTGCAAAGCTAACGTTGAACACGAAGGATCAATGACGATCCTTCCCAGCATTGCACAGCCGGCCCAACGACGGGACGGCACAGGACAACGGCGTCCGTGCGGTACTGCCCCATTTTCGCGGGCGGTACTGCGCGGGCGCCTTTTTTTTTCGATCATAAAAAAACGGGGTGCAGCATGTCCATGACGATGACCGGCAAAGCGCAAAGCATCAAACTCTTCTCGTTCGATACGCCGCAGATGCGTGCCTTCCACCTGGCGTGGATGGCGTTCTTCGTCTGCTTCTTCGCGTGGTTCGCCTGCGCGCCGCTGATGCCCGTCATCAAAGGCCAGTTCGGCCTGACGGTCGCGCAGATCGCGAATATCAATATCGCGGCCGTGACGATCACGATCGCCGTGCGCATGATCGTCGGCCCGATGTGCGACCGCTATGGCCCGCGCAAGACGCATACGGGCCTGCTGCTGCTGGGTGCCATCCCCGTGTTTGGCGTGGCCGCTGCGCAGAGCTACGAGAGCTTCCTGTTCTTCCGCACGCTGATCGGCGCGATCGGCGCCAGCTTCGTCATCACGCAGTACCACACGTCCGTGATGTTCGCGCCGCGCGTCGTCGGCACCGCCAACGCGGCCACCGCCGGCTGGGGCAATGCTGGCGGCGGCGTCACGCAGGCCACCATGCCGCTGATCCTGGCCGCCATCGTCATGCTGGGCGTGGACGAAGCCTTCGGCTGGCGCCTGGCGCTGATCGTGCCGGGCGTGCTGATGGTCATCGTCGGCCTGATGTACTGGCGCTTTGCCCAGGACTGCCCGCAGGGGAACTACGCCGAGCTGCGCGCGGCCGGCATCGAGATCGAAGGCGGGAAGAAGGGTGGCTGGGACAGTTTCAAGCTGGCCGCCGCCAACTATCGCGTCTGGCTGCTGTTCGTCACCTACGGCGCCTGCTTCGGCGTCGAGCTGTTCATCCATAACGTGGCCGCGGTCTACTACGTCGATACGTTCAAGCTGTCGCTGAAAGAAGCCGGCATGGCCGCCGGCAGCTTCGGTCTGCTGGCGCTGTTTGCCCGCGCGCTGGGCGGCATCGTCTCCGATCGCGTCGCGCTGCGCGGCAGCCTGAATGCCCGGGTCACCCTGCTGTTCGTGCTGATGCTGGGCGAAGGCGCGGGCCTGATCTGGTTTGCCCACGCCGGCAACGTCACGATGGCCATCGTCGCCATGCTGAGCTTCGGCCTGTGCGTCCACATGGCCTGCGGCGCGACCTACGCGCTGGTGCCGTTCATCGACAAGCGCGCGCTGGGCGGCGTCACCGGCATCATCGGCGCCGGCGGCAATGTCGGTGCCGTCGCCGCCGGCTTCCTGATGAAAGGCGTGGGCAGCACGCAGCAGACCCTCGTGATCCTGGGCGTGCTCGTCACCGCCTCCGCGCTGTGCGCCATCGCGCTGCGCTTCTCCGCTTCCACCAATGCAGAACACGCGCTGGCCCGTGCCGCCGCTTAAGGAGCCCAGTATGAAGATCGTCGTTATCGGCCACGGAATGGTGGGCCACAAATTCCTCGAATGCCTGGCCGAACAGAACGCGCACGCGCAGGTCACCATCCTGTGCGAAGAGCCCCGTCCCGCCTACGACCGCGTGCACCTGTCCGAGTTCTTCGCCGGGAAAAACGCGGACGACCTGTCGCTGGTCAAGCCGGGCTTCTTCGAGCGCGACGACATGGTGCTGAAGCTGAACGCCCGTGCCACCGCGATCGATCTCGCCAACAAGACCGTCACCGCCAGCACCGGCGAAGTCCTCGCATACGACAAGCTGGTGATGGCGACTGGTTCCTACCCCTTCGTGCCGCCGCTGCCGGGCAAGGACCGCAAGGACTGCTTCGTCTACCGCACCATCGAAGACCTGGAGGCGATGCTGGAAGCGGGCAAGCGGGTCAAAACGGGTGTCGTCATCGGCGGCGGCCTGCTGGGTCTCGAATGCGCCAAGGCGCTGCGCGACATGAACCTGGAAACGCACGTCGTCGAATTCTCGCCGCGCCTGATGGCCGTGCAGGTCGATGACGGCGGCGGACGCGTGCTGCGCGCCAAGATCGAAGAACTGGGCGTCACCGTCCATACCGGCAAGAACACCTTGCAGATCGTCGACGGCGAACAGGGCGCGCACCGCATGGAGTTCGCCGACGGCACGCACCTGGACGTCGACATGATCGTCTTCTCGGCCGGCATCCGCCCGCGCGACCAGCTGGCACGCGAAGCCGGTCTGGCTGTTGGCCCGCGCGGCGGCATCATTATCGACAATACGTGCCGCACCTCCGATCCGGACGTCTACGCCATCGGTGAATGCGCGCTGTGGAACGGCCAGGTGTTCGGCCTTGTCGCACCGGGCTACGACATGGCGCGCGTCGCCGCGAAACACCTGCTGGGCCAGCAGGCCGAGTTCACCGGCGCGGACATGAGCACGAAACTGAAGCTGATGGGCGTCGATGTGGCCAGCATCGGCGACCCGCATGCGAAGGAAGAGGGCGCGCGCAGCTACCTGTTCACCGACGAGAGAAAGCAGATCTACAAGAAACTGGTCGTCTCCAGCTGCGGCAAATACCTGCTGGGCGGCGTGATGGTGGGCGACGCCTCCGAATACGGCACCTTGCTGCAGATGATGCTGAACAAGATGGAGCTGCCGGAGTCGCCCGAGTTCCTGATCCTGCCGCAGGCGGACGGCAAGGCGAAGGTCGGCCTGGGCGTGGATGCGCTGCCGCCCGGTGCGCAGATCTGCTCCTGCAACGACGTCTCGAAGGGCAAATTGTGCGAGGCCGTGGGCGGTGGTGCCACGTCGATCGGCGCGCTGAAGAAATGCACGGGTGCCGGCACGGCCTGCGGCGGCTGCGTGCCCCTTGTCACGCAGATCATGAAGGCGGAGATGAAGAAGCTGGGCATGGACGTCAACAACCACGTCTGCGAACACTTCGCGCACTCGCGCCAGGAACTGTTCCACCTCGTGCGCGTGGGCCAGATCAAGTCGTTCGACGACCTGCTGGCCCGCCACGGCAAGGGCCTTGGTTGCGACATCTGCAAACCACTGGCCGCCAACATCTTCGCCACCTGCTGGAACGACTTCGTGCTGAAGAAGGAGCATGCCGGGCTGCAGGATTCGAACGACTACTTCCTCGGCAATATCCAGAAGGACGGCACGTATTCCGTCGTGCCGCGCATGCCGGGTGGCGAAGTCACGCCCGACGGCCTGATCGCCGTCGGCCAGGTCGCCAAGAAATACGGCCTGTACACCAAGATCACTGGCGGCCAGCGGGTCGACCTGTTCGGCGCCCGCGTGGATCAATTGCCGGCGATCTGGGAAGAGCTGATCGATGCCGGCTTCGAGACGGGCCACGCCTACGGCAAGTCGCTGCGCACGGTGAAATCCTGCGTGGGCTCGACGTGGTGCCGTTACGGCGTCGATGACAGCGTCGGTCTGGCCATCGAACTGGAAAACCGCTACAAGGGCCTGCGCACGCCGCACAAGATCAAGTTCGGCGTCTCCGGCTGCACGCGCGAATGCGCCGAGGCGCAGGGCAAGGACGTCGGCATCATCGCCACCGAGAAGGGCTGGAACCTGTACGTGTGCGGCAATGGCGGCATGAAGCCGCGCCACGCGGAACTGCTGGCGGTGGACCTGGACAAGGCCACGCTGATTCAGTACATCGACCGCTTCCTGATGTTCTACAGCCGCACGGCCGACCGGCTGCAGCGCACCAGCACCTGGCGCGAGAACCTGGAAGGCGGCCTGGATTACCTGAAGCAGGTCGTTATTGAGGACAAGCTGGGCGTGAACGCCGAGCTGGAAGCGGACATGCAGCGTGTCGTCGATACGTATGCGTGCGAGTGGAAAGAGGCCGTCAACAATCCGGAAACGCGCAAGCGCTTCCGCACCTTCGTCAACAGCGACGCGCAAGACGCCAACGTCGTCTTCATGGAAGAGCGGGGCCAGATCCGTCCCGCCACCGTCGAAGAACGCAAACTCATTCCCATCAAAGTCGCCTGAGGAGAACTGTCATGAAACGTGAAAATATCGCTGCCAGCTGGACCGCCGTGTGCGGCGTCGAAGACATCGTGCCGAACACCGGCGTTGCCGCGCTGCTGAACGGCGAGCAGGTCGCCGTATTCCGCCTCAATGATGGAGAAGCGCCGCGCGTCTTCGCTATCGGGAACTTCGACCCGAACGCCAATGCCGGCGTGCTGTCGCGCGGCCTGGTGGGCAATCTGGGGGAACGCATCGTCGTCGCTTCGCCGCTGTACAAGCATCACTTCGACCTGCAGACGGGCGAGTGCCTGGAAGTGCCGGAGCACTCGGTGCCGACCTGGCCCGCGCGGATCGACGAAGGCAAGGTCTGGGTCGGCGCATGAAGCCGGCGTTGGTCGTCATCGGCAACGGCATGGCCGGCATGCGCACGGTGGAAGAGCTGCTGGCGCTGGCGCCCGACCTGTACGACATCACGGTGTTCGGCGCCGAGCCGCACGGGAACTACAACCGCATCCTGCTGTCGCCCGTGCTGGCCGGCGAAAAGACGGTCGACGACATCATGCTCAATACCCGCGAGTGGTATGCGCAGCATGGCATCGCCTTGCACGCGGGCGATCCGGTCGTGCATATCGACCGCCGCCGCCGCATCGTGCGCGCCCGTTCCGGCCTGGAAGTGCGCTACGACCGCCTGCTGCTGGCGACGGGCTCGAAGCCGTTCATCATTCCCGTGCCGGGCCACCAGCTGCCCGGCGTGCTGGCGTTTCGCGACATCGGCGATGTCGAAGGCATGCTGGCGGCGGCGCGCGACCATCGCCACGCGGTCGTTATCGGCGGCGGCCTGCTGGGACTGGAGGCCGCCAATGGCCTGATGCGGCAGGGGATGGACGTCACCGTGGTGCACGTGACGGATGCGCTGATGAACCAGCAGCTGGACAAGCCGGCGGCAAAGCTGCTGCAGGCGGCGCTGGAAAAGCGCGGCATGCGCTTCCTGCTCGATGCGCAGACCAGCGAAATTGTCGGCACCGACCGCGTTACCGGCGTCCGCTTCAAGGACGGCAGCGAGATCGCCGCGGACCTCGTCGTGATGACGGCTGGCGTGCGGCCCAATATCGCGCTGGCGCAGGAAGCGGGCCTGCACTGCGAACGCGCCATCGTGGTGGACGACACGCTGCAGACCTACGACCCGCGCGTCTATGCCGTGGGCGAATGCGTGCAGCATCGCCGCACCACGTTTGGCCTCGTGGCGCCGATCTGGGAGCAGGCCAAGGTGTGCGCCGCGCACCTGGCCGGCACCGGTCACCGCCGCTACGTGCAGCGGGCCGCGCCCACCCGCCTGAAAGTCACGGGCATCGACGTGTATTCGGTCGGTGACTTCATCGGCGGCGAAGGCAGCGAAGACCTCGTGCTGCGCGACGCCCGCCGCGGCGTGTACAAGCGTCTCGTCATCGACGGCGGCCGCCTCGCCGGCGCCGTGCTGTATGGCGACGTACGCGACGGCCCCTGGTACTTTGAACTGATCCAGACGGGTGCGGACATCGCCGCGCTGCGTCATCACCTGCTGTTCGGTCCCGTGCAGCAGGCAGCCTGACCGCCTGAAAGCCATCCTATGAACCTGTCCCAGGAACACCTCTCCGTCCGTACCACCTGTCCATACTGCGGCGTCGGCTGCGGCGTGCGCGCCACGCCGCAGGGCGTCCAGCAGGCGACGATTGCCGGCGACGCGGTGCATCCGTCCAACGCCGGGAGACTGTGCGTAAAGGGCTCCGCACTGGGCGAAACCCTGGGGCTGGATGGCCGGCTGCTGCATCCGCATGTGCGTGAAAATGGCGTTTTGAAGCAGGTGAGCTGGGACGCGGCGCTGGACAAGGTGGCCGATCAATGGCGCCGCATCGTTGCCGAGCACGGGCCGGACGCGGTGGCGTTCTACGTCTCCGGCCAGCTGCTGACGGAGGACTATTACGTCGCGAATAAACTGATGAAGGGCTATGTCGGCAGCGCCAATATCGACACCAATTCGCGGCTGTGCATGTCGTCCGCCGTGGCCGGTCACAAGCGCGCGTTTGGCGAGGATATCGTGCCCGTCTCGTACGATGACCTGGAAGCGACCGACATGATCGTGCTGGTAGGCTCGAATCTCGCGTGGTGCCATCCGATCCTGTTCCAGCGCATCAGCAAAGCGAAAGAAGCGCGGCCGGACCTGAAAGTGGTCGTCATCGATCCGCGCCGCACGGCCACGTGCGAGCTGGCCGACCTGCACCTGCCCATCAAGCCCGGCACGGACGTGTGGCTGTTCAACGGTCTGCTCACTTACCTGCACGACAGCGGCGTCGCCGAACCGGCGTTCATCGCGGCGCATACGAACGGCTACGAGGCAGCGCTGGAAGCGGCGACCGTTACGCCCGACGAGGTGGCAACCGCCTGCCGCCTGAACGTGGCCGACGTGCTGGCGTTCTATGCAGCGTTTGCCGCCAATGCCAGGGTGGTGACGGGCTTCTCGATGGGCGTCAACCAGTCGAGCAGCGGCACGGACAAGGTCAACGCCATCATCAACTGCCACCTGATCGGCGGCAGGATCGGCAAGCCGGGCGCGGGACCGTTCTCGATCACGGGCCAGCCCAACGCCATGGGCGGGCGGGAAGTGGGCGGTCTGTCCAATATGCTGGCCGCGCACCTGGACCTGGACAACGCGGCACACCGCACCGCCGTGCAGCAGTTCTGGCAGTCGCCGACGATTGCCGACAAGCCGGGCCTGAAAGCCGTCGACCTGTTCCAGGCCATCGAGGCGGGTAAAGTCAAGGCGGTATGGATCATCGCGACCAATCCGGCCGTCAGCCTGCCGGACGCCGACCAGGTGCGCCGCGCCCTGGGCAAGTGCGAACTGGTCGTCGTCTCGGATGTGGTGCAGGATACGGACACGAACGCGCTGGCGCACGTGCTGCTGCCGGCGCTGGCGTGGGGCGAGAAGGACGGCACGGTGACGAACTCGGAACGCCGCATCTCGCGCCAGAGAACGTTCCTGCCGGCACCCGGCGAAGCGCGCGCGGACTGGCGCATCCTGGCGCAGTTCGCCCAGCGTCTCGGCTACAAGGGCTTCGACTACGCCAGCGTTCACGAGATTTTCGACGAACATGCGCGCCTGTCGGCGTGGCGCAACAGGCCCGACGAGGTGCCGCGCATCTTCGATATCGGCATCCTGGCCGGGCTGGATCGCGCCGCGTATGACGCGCTGGAACCCGTGCGCTGGCCCGTCGGCAAGGAGGTATTCGCCGACAGCCGCTATGCCCACGCGGATGGCCGCGCGCGTTTTGTCTCCACGCCACCGCGCCTGCCCGTGAACAAAGCCGACAGCGAATTCCCGCTGATCCTGAACACGGGACGGATGCGCGACCAGTGGCACACGATGACGAGAACGGGGCGGGCGCCGAAGCTCGCGGAGCACACGCCGGAACCGTTTGTCGACCTGCACCCGCAGGACGCGCTGCTGTGCGGCGTGCGTGAAGGCGAACTGGCGCGCATCGGCTCGAACTGGGGCAGCATGGTGGCGCGCGTGCGCCATGGCGGCGGCATCGCCCGCGGCAGCGTGTTCATCCCGATTCACTGGAACGGGCAAACGTCTTCGGACGCCCGCGTGGGTGCACTGGTCAATCCCGTCGTCGATCCCGTCTCGGGCGAACCGGAATTCAAGCATACACCGGTGATGGTGGACCGCTTCCCCGTGCAGTGGCATGGCTTTGTGCTGAGCCGCACCGTGCTCGAGCTGGACCAGGTGGCGTATTGGACGAAAGCGCAGGGCGCAGGGTTCAGCCGCTACGAACTGGCGGGGCGCAACCGCATCACGGACTTTGGCACGTGGGCGCGGGCGCTGCTGGGCGTGACGGACGACGATGCCGACTGGCTGGAATACAGCGACCGCAGCGCCGGCGTCTACCGCGCCGTGCACTTGGTCGATGACCGTATCGTGGCGTGCGTGTTCGTGTCGCCGCGCCCCGATCTGCCGGAGCGCGCGTGGCTGGCGGGCCTGTTCGCCAACGAGCAAGTGTCGGATGCGGACCGCGCCGGCGTGCTGGCGGGACGACCGCTGCGCCAGGGTGCCGATGCCGGCGCCACGGTCTGCTCGTGCTTCGGCGTCGGCAAGAACACGATCTGCAATGCGATTCGGGAGAATGACCTGACGACGTCCGCGCAGGTGACGGCATGCGTCAAGGCCGGCGGCAACTGCGGCTCGTGCGTGCCGGAGATCCGTCAGCTGATCGCGCTGGTGCGGGCGGAGGCGGCGGAAGCGGCCAGCTGAGCAAAGGGTCTAAGCAAAGGGGTCAGGTCCGACATTCGGACAAAATGTCCCAATGTCGGACCTGACCCCGAGTTTTAATCACCGA
>Ga0308166_1005096_pt1 | contig 10188 bp, 8 predicted proteins | sample PhyCR2_2_FD_202137 | JGI IMG/M metagenome (GOLD analysis project Ga0308166, IMG submission 202137) | Phyllosphere microbial communities from UC Gill Tract Community Farm, Albany, California, United States - DLSLCC.R2 | ecosystem: Host-associated > Plants > Phyllosphere > Unclassified | place... | reverse complement strand
TCTGCCGAGGTTGATGATGGCACCGCCGCCGTGGCCCTTCATGCGCTTGACGGCTTCCAGCGAGCCGTGCACGACGCCCCAGAAGTTCGTCTGCATGACCTTGCGCATGTCGTCCAGCGCTACGTCTTCGTTGCGGCCGTACACGCTCGTGCCGGCGTTGTTGACCCAGGTGTCGATGCAGCCGAAGCGTTCAAGGGCGACGTCGCCGATGCGCGCCACGTCGGCGGGGTTGCCGACGTCCGCCGTCACCGTCGCGACCTCGACGCCGCGCTGGCGCATCTCGTGCGCGAGCGTGTCGAGGGCGTCGCCGTCGCGCGCCACCAGCACGAGCCGGGCGCCGCCTTCGGCCGCCATGCGGGCCGTGGCGAGACCGATGCCGCTGGTCGCGCCCGTGATCACCATCACCTGTTCATTCAGTTTCTTCAGCTTGAGGGACATGCTGCCTCCTTGTTCGGTGTGCTTTGTCGTACATTGTTCGGACGGCGTCACAGCGCCTGGCGCAGGCGGTTGTTCGACCACGTGCGGGCGGCGGGGCGGCCCGCCAGCTTCCACGCGGCGAACAGCGCGCCGGCGCCGAGCAGCACGCCCATGACCTTGCCCTTGCGCAGCGACAGCGCCGTGTACGGAGACGTCTCGACCACGTGCGACGCCAGGCCCTGGCGCTCGCGCAGCTCGTGCTGCGGGTTCGGCGCGTGCAGGGCGTCGCGGCGGTTCGGCGCGCTCGGCACGTCGGAGGTCTGCAGCTTGAACATCGTGGCGCGCATGTACTTGTCGAGCAGGCGCGGCGCCGCGAAGTTGCCGGCGGAATTCGCCTTGGCCGCGCCGCCGACGAACACGTCGCGCTTCGGATGCTGGGCCGCGTACAGGATAGCCTTGGCCACCAGGTCCGGCGCGTAGATCGGCGGCGGCAGGCTCGGTTCCTTGTCCATGTAGTTCTTGGCGTGGGCGACGAACATCGTGTCGATCGCGGCCGGCTTGACCAGCGTGACGGCGATCGGCGCGTTGTCCTTGTCCAGTTCCACGCGCAGCGAGTCCGTGAACGCCTTGACGGCATGCTTGGACGCCGCGTAGATGCCCTGCAGCGGAATGGAGTGGTCGGACAGTTCGCTGCCCAGGTTGATGATGGCGCCGCCGCCGCGCGTCTTCATGTGCTTCACGGCTTCCAGCGAACCGTGCACGACGCCCCAGTAGTTGGTGTCGAACAGGCGCTGCATGTCTTCCAGCGACACGTCTTCGTTGCGGCCGAAGATCGAAATGCCCGCATTGTTGACCCAGGTGTCGATGCGGCCGAAGCGCTCCATCGCGGCCTGGCCGATGCGCTCGACGTCGGCCGCCTTGCCGACGTCCGCAACCACCGTCGCGACCTGCGTGCCGGTACGGCGCAGCTCGCTCGCCAATTGGTCCAGCGCGTCGGCGCTGCGCGCGGCCAGCACCAGTTTTGCGCATTGCTCCGCGGCCATGCGCGCCGTCGTGAGACCGATGCCGCTCGTCGCGCCGGTGATGACCATCACCTGCTCGTTAATCTTGCGTAATTGCACTGACATGAATGCTCCTTCGCTCGGTTGGGGCGGGGCCGCCACGGTACGCGACAGGCGCAGCCGTGCGGCCGCCCGTTGACTACGATCGTTCAGTTAAGACAATCGTGGCCGCGCGGCGGATTTCAAGTCATTTTTTACAAGATGGGGGAAAGAACATGGTTTGCAAGACCGGCCCCGTCCCCCATCCGGGTTACTTCCCGGCGCGTTTCACGACGATATTGGTTGCCGGGGTGGACTGGGGATTGCCGTACAGCGTCGCCAGCACGTCGAAATAGGCGGATGTCCATCCATTCGCCGGCGCATCGCCGAAGCTGGCGAAATGATTCGCAAGGCCCAGCGCGTGCCCGAATTCATGGGTCACGATGTCCTGGGTGACGTTGCAATGGCCATTCCCGAGATTGATGTACACCGGTCCCGAGGCGATGTTGTTGCCGGCATCGGGCACGATCATGCTGCCGATATTCGGCCCCGTGGCGACGTTGGCGCAATAGGCCGCGTAGTCGGTCGATCCCTGCGGCACGTACGAGGTGAGATAGCTGACCTGGATGAAGTTGCCGCCCGCGGGACGGTTACTGGTGAGGTCGAAGACCAGCAGACCGCTCAGTTTCGCGTTCAGCAGGTTCACGCTGGTCGTGACCTTGGCGGCGTAGTCCGACTCGGTCGCGTTGCCGGCGGCGGGTGCCGGCAGATACACGGCGATGTGCCGGTCCGGCGTGCCGGGCCAGCGCCAGGTGCCGGCCGGCCGGCCGTTTGCGCCCGGAATGAAATCGATATTGCTGGATTTGAGATACGCGACAATCTGCGCGTCCGGCGCCGCCACGTCGGCGCTCGGCCCCGGGCCGGCGTCGTCGTTTGCGGAGCCGCCGCCACACGCGGACAGCAGGACTGCCAGACTCAGGATGCCGGCGTACGGCTTCGGGAAATGCATGTTCGTTTTCGATGTCTTCATGAGTTTGCGCTCCTTCTTCTCACTTGCACACATAGGCTTTGCCCACCCATTCGCTGGTCATGCTGGTGCCTTGCTGCGACCAGACCACGTCGGTGGCTTTCAGTTGCACCGCCTGGTTCATCGCCCTGGCCCTGGCGTTCTTCGAGCCGATGCTTGCGCTCAGGCCGACGAACACGGCATCCGACCCCTGGATCGGGCCGGCCAGCTTGCAGCCCCTGACGGCGTCTTCGTTGACTTCGCGGATGTGGTTCGGCTCGACGGTGGCGCAGGCGGCGAGGCCGGCCAGCAGGGAGAAGCCGGCGAGGGTACGGAAAATGTCGCGCATGGTGGTTCCAGTGGAGTGGTGTCGAAAAGCGGTTGTCATTGTGCGGTTTGCGTTGCCAGCACGTTGCCCTTGGTGTCGGCCAGTTCGATCTTGAGGATCTGCGCCAGCACGACCTTCTTGCTGACGTCCGCTTCCTGCACGAAGCCGTAGATGGTCAGGCGCATCGCCTGGTACTTGCTGCGCAGGCCTTCGATCGTGCGCGCCTTGTCTTCCTCCGGGACGTTGAGGTAACGGAAGTCTGTCCCGTTGCTGAAGCCGATCTTGTAGTTGCCGTTGTCGCCGAAATAGCGGTACGAACCCTTTTCCCACACGGAAGAGTCGAGCGGGAAGCCTTTCTTCTCGAAATCGTATTTCCCGACCGGGTCGCCGATTTCCAGCTTGACGTAGCGCTGCTGTGCGGCCTGGGCGACGCTGGCATCGATCTTGACCTTCAACGCTTTCAGCAAGTCGTTCTTCTTGAATTCGTCGGACGTGCTGTTGTAGTCGCGCGAGTAGCTGCTGGCCACCTCGTTGTAGTCGATCGGCATGCCGGCGATGGCCAGGTAGGCGAACATGATGCGGTTGCCGCTGTCGATGTCGACGTAGGCGCTGGCCGGCGTGTTCGGGTCGCCCTTGGGCAGGCTGGCGCGCGCCTGTTCCTTGACCTGTTCGGCCACGACGGCCGGCTTGGCGGCATCGGCCAGGTTCGGTGCGCCGTTCGCCGCGCCGTTGGCGGCCGGGACCGCCGCCTTGTCGCGGCAGCCGGCCACGCCGGAAAGAAGGGCAAGCGCCAGCAGGGCGGCGAGCGGACGGCGGATCGTAGGGAGTGCGTATGGGGACATGATGTTCCTGGTGGTTGAATGCTGGATGTCGAATGTCGAATGTCGGACTTGCGTGCCGGATGCCGGATCAGGCCTTGGCCGCGAGGAACCGGATGGTGCCGCGGGCGGCCAGGTACAGGCCGGCGGCCAGCGCCACGTAGGCGCCGGCGCCGAGGGAGATGGCGCGCATGGCTTCGTGCAGCATCGCGTTGGCCATGCTCGCGGCCTGGGCGCCGCCGAAGGCGCCGGCCACGCCCTGCGCCTGTTTCAGGCTGTCGCTGATGCCCGAGTACACCATCACCGCGACCAGCAGCATGAACGCCAGCGGCAGCAGGCCGCCCAGGTAGGCGCGCCGGTCGTTCCAGAACTGCGGCGCCAGCGGCGCGGCCAGCGCGACGAGGCAGAGGAAGCTGTAGATGCCGCCGCCATTGCCCGCGCCGCCGTTGAGGCCGTTCATCAGGCCGGCCGGCGAGTTGAGCACGGCAAGGACTTTCCAGAATGACAGCCCCACGCCATAGTCGGCCGACAGCTGGATGGAGATGGTATTCAAGAAGAACCAGCCCGTCAGCAATGCGGCCAGTGCCCCGAGGGTAGGCGCGCCGAAACGCGCCGTCAGGCCGGCCGCCAGTTCGCCGCCCTTGGCCTTCGCGCTCTGCATCGCCTGCTCCGCCTGTTCCCGGGCGAGCTGCGCTTCGGGCACCGGAACGACCGCGGCCAGGTTGCCCGCCGCATCGAGGTCCACGTCGACCACCATGCCGACCCTGGGCGGCTGGTCCGATTTCCAATGCGATTCGAGGGTGAATGGATGCTGGTTGCCGCCGCTGCTCAGCAGGCCGGGACCGGCATTGGTATCCCGCAAAATCTTGCCGCGATGTTTCATGATGATGGTCGTCCTCTCCGATTTTCAGGACTGCAAGCGCAGCCTGTCACCGTGTTATTCGTCGCGCCGGCGCGCCCGGTTCAAATTATTTTCGTGTTTTTCGAAAAAGATTTTTTGTGACGGCGTGGCAACATTTTTTGTCGACAAAACCGGATCGGATGACCCATAATATTTTCATGGCTACCACAATCGAACCTGGAATGCCGGCTGCGCATCCCATGTGCGGGCCGGCATGAGCACACAGACACTGGCGCCCGGCGAACTGCTGGCGGCCATGGCGGGCGGCGACCAGCGCGCCCTCGATGCCCTGTACCGCGGCTGGTCGCGCAAGGTCCGCGTGTTCGCCCATGCCACGCTGCTGCACTGCGGCCTGGACGCCGCCGCCATCGCCGACGAGGTCGTGGTCGACGTGTTCCACGACGTGTGGCAGGACCCGCTGCGCTATGACGGGCGCGTGGCGTTCGCGACCTGGCTGCTCACGCTCACCCGCAACAAGACGGTCGACCAGATCCGCCGCCACGGCAAACGCCAGGTGCTGGAAGAGCCGTACGACGAGGACGCCGAACGGGCACTGGATGCGGATGCCCGGACCGACACGGCGCCCGATCCGCAGACACTGCGGGAACAGGCGCAGCGCCGCGCGGCGGTGCTGCGCTGCCTGCAGCGCCTGCGCAATCCGTTTCAGCGCGAAAGCCTGACCCTGTGGGCGCTGGAAGAGCTGTCGGTACTCGACATCGCACGCATCCAGGACGTGCCCGAAGGCACCGTCAAGACCCGGCTGTTCCACGGCCGGCTCAATCTGCGCCAGTGCATCGAGCGCTGGTTCGTACAGGAGGGAAGTGGCCATGGATGAACGACAGCGCCTCTTGGAGCGCCTGCCCGATTACCTCGACGGCCACGTGACAGGCGACGACGCGCGCCGGATCGAAGCCTTGCTGGACAGCGACCCGGACTGGCAGGCGCAGGCTGCCCTGCTGGGGGACCTGCGCGAGGCCGTCGGCGCGCACATGGCCGCCATGCCGGGCGATGCCGGACTGGACGTGCTGCACCGCCGGATCGCCGCCACGCCAACGCCGCTGCCTGCGCCGTCTGTGCCGCCGACACGGCGCGCGCCCTGGTGGCAGCGCCTGTTCGCCGGCGGTTTCATGCCGCGGTTCGCGCCGGCGGCCATGGCGACGCTGGCCGCCGTGTGCGTGGCACAGGGCTGGATGCTGGCCCACGTGCCGGACGCCGGGGTGGCCTGGCGCGACGCACCGCTCGTGGTGGCCGCGCCGGAGGGGAATCTGGAAGTCCGCTTCGCCGCCGCTGCCACGCTGGAGCAGGTGGAGGCCGTACTGACGCGGGCGCACGTGCGCATCGTCGGCGGCCCGCTGGGCAGCCGGCGCTATCTGTTGCAGGCCGACGACCCCGGCGCGGCGTTGACGCAATTGCGCGCCAGCCCCGCCGTCGTCGAAGCGGGCCTGGTCACGGCGGGGCCGCCGCGCTGATGCGTCGCCGGATCCTCGCATTCTGGCTGGCGGCGTCGGCCGGCGTCGCCATGCCGGCCGCGGCGGCCGAGCGCTACGCGCTGCTGGTCGGCGTGTCGGCGCTCCCGGCGCTGCCGCGCACTACCTGGCTGGACGGACCGCGCCACGACGTGCCGGCGATGCGCAAGGCGCTGCTGGCGCAAGGCTTCGTCCCGGCCCGCGTCGTCAGCCTGGCCGACGGCATCGACGGCGCGGCCGCGCCCACGCGCGGCGCCGTGCTGGCGCAGCTGGCGCGCCTGGACGCGATCCTGAAGCCGGGCGACGTGCTGGTCATCTACTGGTCCGGCCACGGCATGTTGATGCCCGGCCAACCGGGCTTGTGGCAGACGCCGCTCGGCCAGCAGGTGCGCCTGCTGACGCAGGACACCCGCGTCGATGCCGGTACCCGCCAGCTGATGGGCGGGGTCGGCAGCGCCGAGATCGGCAACGCCATCGATGCCTTCGCGCGGCGCCAGGTGCAGGTGGTGGCGCTGTTCGACAGCTGCTATGCGGCCGGCAGCACCCGCGGCGACGCCGGGCTGGCATGGCGCGGCCTGGCGGGCGAGGCGCTGGGGTGGACGCCGCCGCCGCGCAGCCTCGTCGACGCGCCCGCCGGACACGCGGCACCGGCAGTCGCCGGCAGCGCGCCGGCGTCGCACGAGCGCCCGCGGTTCATCGGTTTTTTTGCCGCGGAGCCGCAGCAGCGCAGCGCCGAAGCCCTGGGCAGCGACGATCCCGACCAGGCGCGCGGCCTCTTCACGCGCGCCCTGATCGCCGGGCTGCAGGCCAATCCGGCCAGCTACCTGGCATGGGCCAGTCTCACGAACCAGTACTACCGCCAGGCGCTGGACGCGAAGCAGTTGCCCGCGAGCGCACGGCCATCGCCCGTGTATGCGGGAGCGCTGGAGCAGGCGCTGTGGACCGCTGTCGATACGTCGCGCCTGTGGCCGGTGCGCCAGGACGAGCGCGGGTGGTACGTGCCATATGGCCGCCTCGACGGTTTGCAGGTGGGCGACATGCTGCAGCAGGATGCCGCGGCCTGGCGCGTCACCGATGTGAACTGGGGCGAAGCCCGGCTGGCGGCCCAGGACGGCGCCGCCGCGGTGAGCGGCTGGGCCCGGCGCATGGCGTCCGTGCCGGCGGCCGGCAGTGCGGCGGACCTGGCGGTGCTGGGACGGCGCGGCCGTGCGCGCGAGGTCGAGGTGTCGCTGCCGGGCCGTGGGCCGTTGCGTCTGCGCGTGCGCGACGCCGAGCTGGCCGCCCTGCGTGCCCGCGCCGCCAGCGTGGCCGCGCTGCTGGCCCTGCCGTCGACCGCCGCCGCGGCGCCGCTGCTGCAGGCGCGCATCGAGATCCAGGCGCCCGGGCGCGCGGTCGTCAGCCTGCCGTTCGCCGACCGCGACCTGGGCTTGCTGGCGCCCGGTACGCGCCTGCGCGTGGTCGTCGAGAACGACAGCGGGACGTCGGTCGACCTCGGCATCGTCCATCTGCCGTTGACGGGGCCGGCCATGCGCGTGTTTCCACCGTTCGAAGGCGACAGCAACCGCCTGCCGCCGGGCGCGCCGCCGCATCGCAGCCGATTCGAGCGCGAATTCGAGGTCACGGGGCAGGGCGCCGACGCCGCGCCGGAATGGCTGGCGCTGGTGGCGGCGCCCGCGCCGAACGGCGCCATGCCGCGCCGCTTCGCCGTGCTCGGCGCCGTGCAGGGCGCGGCGGCCGACGCGGCCGCGCGCGGCGGCGCCCTGGCGACCGGACGCAACCCGAATCAGGCGCAGGTGGCGCGTATCAGCTGGCGCCCGGCCCCCGCCGGCAGGCAGCGATGACGCGCCCCGTGCATCGCGCGCTGCGCCGGCTGTCCGTGGCGACCCTGTTCGGCATCGCGGCGGGCGCGCTGCCGGCCGGCGCGGCCGCCGCGGGCGGAACGTGCATGCCCGCCGCCGACAAGCTGATCGACGCCGGTACGAAGGCCGTCGACGCGGAGCGCTACCAGGATGCGATCGCCCCGCTGGAACAGGCGCTGGCCCTGTGCCGTGCCGCCGGCGATGCGTCCGGCATCTCGGCCAGCCTGCTCGGCTACGGCCAGGCGCTGCAACTGTCGAACCGCTATCCCGAAAGCGAGGCGGCGCTGCTGGAGGGCTGGGCGCTGCGCCAGCGGATCGACAGCGGCCCGGCGCCGGACGGCGACCCGGGCCACGAGCGCATGTACTATCCGTCCGAGTTGATGTATCTGTACCGCCAGTGGAGCCGCTTCGACCTGGCCTGGGAGTGGGGCGACGTCGCCCTGCGGGCCAAGGCGCAAATCGTGGGCACGCAGTCCGTTTCGTACGGCACCAGCCTGTCGAACATGTCCGGGATCGCCTTGTCGACGCGCGATTACGCGCGCGCGCTGCCGTATGCGCGCCAGGCCATGGATATCTGGGAGCGCACCTCCGGCACCGACAGTACCGACCACGCCTGGGGCATGCGCGACGTCGGCATTCTTCTGCTCGCGCAGGGCAAGCTGCAGGAATCGTATGCGTATCTGGAGCGCGCTTACCGGATCCGCCTGGCTGCGTTCGGTCCCGACAGCACGGAAACCCAGACTAGCACTCAGGACATGACGTCGTGGCACATGCAGGCGGGCAACGATGCGGCGGCGTTGACGTTCGCCGAGCTGGGCCTGGCCAGCGCGGTGCGGCGCTTCGGCCCGGATGCGCTCGGTACCACGCATGCGCTGGCGCGTGTCGCCCGCATGCATCTGCGTGTCGGCGAAGCGGCCCAGGCGGCCGACGAAGCGGAACGGGTGCTGCGCATTCGCGAGGCGGCGCTGGGCGAGGCCAACGCCCAGACCGTCGCGGCCTGGCAGGACGTGGCCCAGGCCCAGCTGGCCAACAACCGCCTCGGCCGATCGGCGACGGCGGCGCAGTCCGGCTTGCGGGCATGCCTGGCGATCCCCGGCGGCATTCCGGCGTCGTGCGTGCAGCACCGGCTCGATTACGCCAGGGCGCTGCTGGCGCTGGGGCAGGCCGACGCGGCGCTTGCCGAAGCCCGGCAAGCGGCGGACCTGGCGCACGGCCATGGCGACATGGCCGGCGATGAACGCAGCGCCGTCATGCTCGTCGCCCAGGCCTTGCGCGCACTGGGGCGGCAGGCGGAAGCCGAGAGCACCCTGGCCGACCTGGCGCGGCGCGTGGCGGCAGCGCCCGGCGCCGCCGATGGCCAGGTCGACGTCGAACTGGCGCTGAACGCGGTGCGTGCGGAGCGCGCCGACATCGACGCCGCGGCGCTCGCGGCGCTGGCGGAGCGCAGCGGCGCGCTCGCGCAGCGGCTTGCCGACGGGCGCGGCACGTCGCATCCCGCCTATGCCGCCGCATTGCTCGATACCGCCGCGCTCAACGCGCGCGGCGCGGACCTGGCGCTCGCGCGCCGGCAGGGCGCCCGCGCGCTGGCGATCGGCGTGGCCAACCGCGCAACCCTGCTGCAGGCGCGCGCCGCAGCGCAGCTGAGCGCACTCGAGGACGGCGCGCACGCGGTCTTTCTCGGCAAGCTGGCCGTGAACGCCTTGCAGGCGGCGCGCGCGAACATCACCGGCCTGCCGGTCGAGCAGCAGAACAGCTTCGTCAAGTTGAAGAAGGCCGCCTACCAGGATCTGGTCGACCGCCTGCTTGACCAGCGCCGCATCGGCGACGCCGAACATGTGCTGGCGATGGTGCAGGAAAACGAATTCGACGATCTGGTGCGCGGGGCCGTGACCGATGGGATCACCGGCACACGCCGGGACGTGCGCGTCGCGCAATTGCCGTTCGACGGCGCCGAGCGGCTGGCCGAACGGCAGTTCGCGTCGCGCGGCGCCGCGCTCGAACGCGCCGGGGAGGCGCTGGCGCAGGCGCGCGCGCACTGGGCGCAGGGCAGCGCCACGGGTGTGGACGAACTGGCGGCGGCGCAGGCCGACATGGCGCGCCTGCTCGACGAGGCGACGGCGGCATGGAGCGCGCCGGCGCAGGCGCAGGCGGCAGCGGCGGCGGACGCCGGCCCCGCCGCGGACGGCGCGCGGCAGCCTGCGCCGCGACCCGCCATGCTGGCGCCGGGCCGGCTGCAATTGACGTATCTCGTCGGCGAACGCCGATTGCGCATCGTGGTGCGCCACGGCCGGGTGGCGCGTATCGTCACGCTGGACGTCGGCGAGGCCGAACTGGCACGCGAGATCGCGCAACT
>Ga0308166_1005095_pt1 | contig 10189 bp, 9 predicted proteins | sample PhyCR2_2_FD_202137 | JGI IMG/M metagenome (GOLD analysis project Ga0308166, IMG submission 202137) | Phyllosphere microbial communities from UC Gill Tract Community Farm, Albany, California, United States - DLSLCC.R2 | ecosystem: Host-associated > Plants > Phyllosphere > Unclassified | place... | reverse complement strand
AACAGTTCCGCAATTGCGCGGTACAGGGCGGGCGGGATCTGGCCGTCGAGGTCGATGTCCATCAGCAGCGACACCAGTTCCTTCGATTCGTGCACGAAGATGCCGGCGTCCTTCGCGCGGCCGATGATCTGCTCGGCCACCAGGCCGCGGCCCTTGGCCACCACGGTCGGCGCCTTCGATCCGGCGGCATAGGCCAGGGCCACGGCGCGCTGCTGGCGCGCGACGGGATCGTCGCTCACGGCGTGTCCGCCGGGTGGATGCGCAGCGCCGCCAGTTCGCTGCCGCTGGCCGCCAGCGCGTCCTGCAGGCGCGGCGCGCCGTCGCGCAGCGGCGCCAGCACGTCCGGGGCCGCCTGCAAATCGATCTGCACATGCTTGCCGCGCAGGGTGATGCTGGCCTTGATTTCGCCCAGGCGGGCAAAGCGCAGGCGCAGGCCGCTCTGCCAGCCGGCTTCCTGCTCGCCGCCGCCGTGCGCCGGTCTTTCTCCCTCGCGCGTGACCTTCCATTCGAAGGCCTGGCCCGGCGCCAGCTGGCCCTGCCAATTGACCTGCCCCTGTTCCTGGCCGGCCAGCTGCATGTTGATCATGCGCGCCAGGGCCGGGTCGGTGGGCGGGGTGCCGGGCGCCCTTTGCGCCTGCGGCTCGCCCATCAGCTCGGACAGCGGGCGCTTGCCTTCGGCCCACTCGGCCACGTGCGATTCGTAGAACAGGCCGCTCCTGGCGATGGCCTGCTTCAGCTGGGCGGCCAGCTGGGCCGGATCGGGTGTGCCTTGCGGAACGAGTGGCGTGGTGCCGGCCACGGTGGCCGAGGCCGGCGCGCCGTTCGCATGCTGCAGCACCTGGGCCAGCAGGCGCGCGGCCGGGCTCAGGCCGGCGCCCTCGTGCGGGGCGCCGGCCTGCGTGAAAGGAGCGCTGGCCGCCGCGACGGCGGCAGCCAGGGAGGCTGCGTTGGCGCCCAGCGGCACGGGCGTGCCGTGCAGGGTGGCGTCGCCCAGCTGGAAGGTCGGCTGGGGCGAGGCCGCCAGCACTTTCATCGACAGTTCGGCGCCGGGCTGGGTGCCGGCCGGAAGTGCCATGCGCACCTGCATGTCGGCCACCCTGGCCAGGAAGCTGCCGTCGCCCAGGCGCGCGAGCACCGACACCGGCACTTTGCTGCCGAGCATGGTCGCCAGCGAACGCTGGAACGCTTCAAGACGCGGGTCACCGAGGCGCTCGGTCGCCGCCACCGGCCGTACCGGCTGCGGGGCACCGACGCCAGGGCTGGGGATGCGCTCGACCATCGTTCAGCTGGGCGTCAGACGCTGCCGTAGGCGTTGGCGAGGCGGCGCTGGGTGCCGGAGTTGTTGATCAGAGCAGACAGATGGGCCATCCACGGCATGGTGAGGTCGCGGATGCGGCGGTCGTCGGCCAGGATGCGCTTGATGCAATCGATCTTTGCCTGGCGGCCAAGCGGGTTCAGCTGAACCGCGGCTTCACCGCTCTTGAGCACGTCGATGTGAGCGCTGCAGCGTTGTTCGAGTTCGGTCAGGTGGTCCCAGTCGCCGGCTTCGGCGGCGAGGAGCATCTGGCCCGTGAGCTCGGCAACGGCGGCGTATTCGGACAGCACTTCCTGGCCGGTCATCATCATGCGCTCGCCATGACAGGGTAGTGGGAAGCCAGCGCGCTCGGAGCGGCCGGCTTTTCGCCGATCTGGGTCCACGCGTCGCGCAGGTCGGTCAACAGGGTTTGGACTTCATCCAGCATTTCGGCCTTGTTTTGCAGGTTGGCGGTAAGCAGGCGCTCGGTCATGTAGGCGTACAGCGAGTCCAGGTTGCCGGCGATTTCGCCGCCGGCCTTCTTGTCCAGACTGGCGCGCAGGCCATTGTTGATGATGTCGAGCGCCTTCGAGATCGCGGCGCCTTTTTCCGCGATATGGCCCGCAGACATGTGCTTGTCCGCATTCCGGATCGCGCTCAGGGCGCCGTCGTACAACATGACGATCAGTTTATGGGGCGAGGCGGCGATGACCGAAGTCTCCAGGCCTACTTTTGCGTAGGCATTCACGCCGCGCTGCATCGATCCAAACATCAGAACCTCCAAATACTTCGGTTGTGCGCAAGCGCCTTGGGTGCTTGCCGCAGAGTTCGTGCTGGAGCTGGTCGGGGTGGCGTCGAGGCCGGCCTGCCATTCTTCAGCGAGGGTAGTTTACTCACTTAACGGCAGCATCTAACCGGACTTGAGAGCTGGAAATATATGCCTTATCGCGCTTTTATTACACGGACAAGAAAACAGGTGGGATATCGGGCAAGATACGCGCCCGCCCAGGCAAAGGCGGGACGGGAAGCGATGCGGTTCAGTCGTTGCGCGGCTGCTTGCGGCGCTCGTGATGGCGGCGGTGCAGGGGCGACTGCAGGGCGCGGGCAAGGATGGCGCGCGGCACGTTGCAGCTGTCGAGATACTTGAAAGCGAAATCGACCCCGCGGATATCGACCAGGTACAGGGCGTACTCGGCGGTAAGGGCAGTCTGTTCGTCGGTTCGTCTTTGTATCATGTACTTCTCCATGCCCGCTGAATGAGGGGCGGCGTTGGCACAATGATATGCGTGTGCCTGCCGCGCGCAGCAGGAGAAGTTGTTAACAATTGTATCGGCTGTAGGACGCGATGCTAGGCGCCCTGCGGCGGCCTAGTGGCGCAGCCGGGAACGACAGACGGAATGCGGCGGCGCCTGTGCTACGCGCGCAACAATGAACGCGGCCGCATCGCCCGGGGCCAGCGGACGCGCATACAGAAAGCCCTGGGCCTGGTCGCAGCCGGCCTCGAGCAGCGCCGCAGCCTGCTCCTCGGTCTCCACGCCCTCGGCCACGACCCCCAGGTTCAGGAGGTGCGCCATGGCCGCGATCGCCTGCACGATGGCGCGCGAGTCGGCGCTGTGGGCGACGTCCTGCACGAAGGACTTGTCGATCTTGAGCTTGTCGATCGGCAGGCGGCGCAGGTAGCTGAAGCTGGAATAGCCGGTGCCGAAGTCGTCGATGCTGAGCGCCACGCCGAGCGACTTGAGCTTGTGCATGACCACCATGCTGCGCACCGGGTCGGCCATCGACACGCTTTCGGTCAGCTCCAGCTCGAGCAGCGCGGGCGACAGGCGCGCGGCGGCCAGCTGTTCGCTGACGATGGCCACGATGTCGCCCTGCATGAACTGGCGCGCCGACAGGTTCACCGCCACCGGCACCGCCGGCACGCCGGCTGCGCGCCAGGCCGCCAGCTGGCTGACCGCCGTCTTGACGATCCACTCGCCGATCGGTGCGATCAGGCCGGTTTCCTCGGCGATCGGCACGAATTCTTCCGGCGACACCACGCCGTGTTCCGGATGGCACCAGCGCAGCAGCACCTCGAAGCCGGCCAGTACGCCGCTCGCCAGTTCGATCTTCGGCTGGTATTGCAGGAAGAGTTCGTTGCGCTCGAGTGCGCGCCGCAGCTGGCTTTCGAGTGCCAGGCGGCGTCCCATCTCGCGCCGCTGCGCGGGCACGAAGCGCTCGATGCGCCCGCCGCCCTGGGCCTTGGCGTGGCGCATGGCGCTGACCGCATTGTTGAGCAGGGTGTCGGCGTCCACGCCGTCCTGCGGATAGCAGGCGAAGCCGACGCTGCAGGTGAGCGAGATATCGGCGCCGCCGCCATAGGCATGGCGGTTGACCGCGTCGATCAGTTCCTGCAGGCGCGCCAGCAGGCGTTCTTCTCCGTCCGGGTCGTTCAGCAGCATGACGAATTCGTCGTTGCCCGCGCGTGCCAGCATGTCGCCCGCGCGCAGGTGCGCTTGCAGGGCGCGCGTGACCGCCACCAGGGCGGCGTCGCCGACCATGTGGCCCAGCACCTCGTTGAGCTGCTTGAAGCGGTCCAGGTTGAGGCAGGCGACCACCGCGCCCGCGCCCTCGGCCTGCCAGGCGGGGATGCTGTCGCCGATGTTGCGCAGCAGGGCCTGGCGGTTGGCCAGGCCGGTGAGGGCGTCGTGGGTCAGCAGGTATTTCACCTGTCCGGCCGCGGCCACGGTCGCGCTCGGTGCGGGGGCGTGGGCCGCGCTGTGCAGCAGCTGCTCGTGCAGTTCCTGGGCTGCGCGCGCCAGCTGGCGGTGGTAGATCAGTTCCTCGACCATGCGCGCCAGTTCGTGCAGCTCGTCGAGCTGTTCCGCGCCGAGGGTGCGCGGGCGGGTGTCGATCACGCACAGGGTGCCCAGCTTGTCGCGCTCGACCGAATACAGCTGCACGCCGGCATAGAAGCGGATATGGGGTTCGCCGACGACGAGGGGATTGTCGAAGAAGCGTTCGTCGCGGGCGGCATCCTCGACCACCATGGGCTGGTCGGTGAGGATCGCGTGGCCGCAAAACGAAATGTTGCGCGGGGTGGTCTGGGCGGCGAAACCACAGCGCGACTTGAACCATTGGGCGTCGCCGCCGACCAGGGAAATCAGGGCGGTCGGCACGCCGAGCAGCTTGGTGGCCAGGCGCGTGATGCGGTCGAAGGCTTCCTCGGGCGCAGTGCCGTAGAGCTCGGTGGCGTACAGGGCCGCCAGCCGCTTTGCCTCGTCCACCGGGATCTGTGGTCTCTGCATATGTAACAATTTACTGGGTCTGGCGTGTCCGTTGAGATGAATCCATTACGCCAGATTGTGAGTAAAACTGCAATGCGAGCACGACTGAAATCCGGCGTTTCATGCAGGATGAATTGTGAACTTTCGTCGCTGCCCGCCGGCCACGTCCCGTTACAGCGCAGCCAGGGCGCGCGCGGCCTCGGCCAGCGCGCCGGCCCAGTCGCCGCGTGCCGGCTGGCGCAGCAGGCGCACGCCCGGATACCAGGGGCTGTCCTCGCGTCCGGTCAGCCAGCGCCAGTCGGCCACGTGCGGCAGCAGTACCCAGACCGGGCGGCCGAGCGCGGCGGCCAGGTGGGCGACGCTGGTGTCGACCGCGATCACCAGGTCCATCTGTTCGCACAGGGCGGCGGTGTCGGCGAAGTCGTTCAGGTGGGCATCCATGCGCCGCACCACGCTGGCATCGAGCGCCGCCATGTCGGCAGCGCGGTATTCCTTCTGCAGCGAATAGAACTCGCAGTCCAGGGCAAGCAGCGGCGCCAGCTGGGCAAACTGGATGCTGCGGTTGTGGTCGTTCGCGTGCTGCATGTTGCCGCTCCAGACCAGGCCGACGCGCGGACGGGTCGCCGTACCCAGGCGTTCCTGCCAGGCCGCCAGGCGCGCCGCATCCGGCGCCAGGTAGCGCCGCGGCGCCGGGATGGTGTCGACCTCGGTGCCGAAGGCAAGCGGCAGGCTCATCAGCGGGCACTGGAAGTCGAATTCCGGCAGCGCCTCGCCCTTGGCCAGGATGCGGGCGGTGCCGCCCAGGCTGGCCAGCAGGCCGACCAGCGGCGGCTGCACTTCCAGCACCACGCGCGCGCCCAGCGCCGCCACCAGCGGCACGTAGCGGCAGAACTGCAGGGTGTCGCCCAGGCCCTGTTCGGCGAACAGCAGGATGGTCTTGCCTTCCAGCGGTTCCTGGCCCAGCCAGAGCGGCTGCTCGAAGTCGCGCTGCTCGTTGTACACGCTCAGCAGCTCATTGTTCCAGCGCCATTCGTAGCCGCGCCAGCCCTCGAGCAGGGCGCCGTACTGCAGGTTCAGCAGGGCGCGGTTCCAGTGCGCCGGCGCATACTCCGGATCGATTTCCAGCGAGCGGTCGAAGCAGTGCAGGGCGTCCTCGTAGCGGCGCAGGGCCTCGTAGACGTTGCCGCGGTTGTTCCAGGTGGCGGGGCTGTCGCCCTTCAGGGCCAGCACCTCGTCATACACGGCCAGCGCTTCCTCGGCGCGGCCCATGTCCTGCAGCACGTTGCCGCGGTTGAGCAGGGCGTCGGTGAATTCCGGGTCGACCTCGAGCGCGCGCTCATAGGCCAGCATCGCCTCTTCGCGGCGGCGCAGGCGCTGCAGGACGATGCCGCGGCCGTTGTGGCTGGCGGGCAGGTCCGGGTCGAGGCTGATCGAGACGTCGAAGCAGCGCAGCGCCGACTCCAGGTGGCCGATGTCGTTCATCATGTGGCCCAGGCTGGCGCGCAGCTGGGCCGACTTCGGCGCCAGCAGCACCGCCTGCTGGTAGGCGTCGAGCGCGTCCTGGGCGCGGCGCATGTGGCGCAGCACGTTGCCGCGGCCGTGGTGCGCCTCGGCCGCGTCGAGCGGGTCCAGCTCCTCTTCCAGCATGGCGTCGTAGACGTCGAGCGCGTCGTCGAGCGCGCCCAGCAGGCGCAGCGCCTTGGCGCGGTTGATGCGCACCTTCACATAGGCCGGCTGCAGGGCGATGGCCCGGTCGTAGCTGGCCAGCGCGTCGTCGGCGCGGCGCAGCGCCATGTAGATATTGCCGCGGTTGTCGAGCGCCTCCAGGTGCGTCGGGTCGAGCTTCAGGGCTTTCTCGCAGGCGGCCAGGGCGTCCTCGAAGCGCTTCAGGCTCTGCAGCACCACGGCGCAGTTGTTCCAGGCCGCGATGTCGCGCGGCGCCAGGGCCAGGGCGCGCCGGTAGCTGGCCAGGGCCTCTTCGTAGCGCTTCTGCGCCTGCAGCACGTTTCCGCGGTTATACAGGGCGTCGACGTTCTTCTTGTCCAGACCGAGCGCCTGCTCGTAGCTCTGCAGGGCGGCCGGGAAGTCGCCGATCGCCTTGAAGATGTTCCCCAGGTTGCTGTAGACCGCCGAGACGCCGGGATTGACGTTGATGGCGTCGCTCATGAACTGCAGCGCCAGCTCGTGGTTGCCGATCTGGTAGCCGAGGATGCCGACGTGGTGCAGCGAGTCGAAGTGGCGCGGCTGCTTTTGCAGGGCCGCCTCGTACTGGGCAAAGGCGTCTTCCAGGCGGCCGGCCTGGTGGGCGGCCAGGCCGGCGGCGAACAGGCGGTCGGCATGGGAGGGAGTGCGGTGTTTGGTCGTCATGGGCAGGAGAAGAGCAATGCTCGGTAAAGGGATAGCCCCGCGCGCGCATGCCGGGTCTAGGAACGATGCCTGCGAGTGTAGTCGAGGGAAATTATCTTGCATCCGGGGAATAGGCAGACAAATCACCCTCATATGCGGGCACTGGTTTTGTTGCCCTCAGGATATTCTGCACAGGTCGGGGTCCGGGGCGTCGTGCGGATTTCGTGTTGCCGCACCTAAATATTTCTCAGGTGCTGCCGTAGACGTGTTTGTTGCGGTGATGGCGTCATGTACCAACCAGGTCCGCTTCAGATGCAAAGTTACTCACAAACATTTTTTTTAAAAAATTTCCTCAAGGTTTTGCAGAGGGGTCCGTTAAAGAATTCAAGCGAGCGGAAAACGCGACGCACGAAACCAACCGAACCCTGATAGCAGCACCAAACTGAACTGCCCACTGGAGAACTAGCATGTCGACCATCAATACCAACCTGTCTTCGATCAACGCGCAACGCAACCTGACCAAGTCGAACAACGAACTGTCGACCTCGATGCAGCGCCTGTCGTCGGGCCTGCGCGTGAACAGCGCCAAGGACGATGCGGCCGGCATGTCGATCGCCACCAAGATGGATTCGCAGATCCGCGGCATGTCGCAGGCTTCGCGTAACGCCAACGACGGCATCTCGATGATCCAGACCGCCGACGGCGCCCTGTCGAACATCTCGGACGCGCTGCAGCGTATGCGTGAACTGGCGGTCCAGGGTGCGAACGACACCAACGGCGCCGACGAATGGTCGAACATCAACACCGAGATCTCGGCACTGAACACCGAAATCGGCCGTATCGCTTCGGACACCAAGTTCAACGGCACCTCGCTGCTGACCGAAACCGCCGTGACCAAGTCGATCCAGGTCGGCGCGGACTCGGGCCAGAAGATCGAAGTGAGCTTCGGCGCCAACACCGCCTACGCCGGCCTGTCGGCTGCCTCGATCTCGATCACCGACGCATCGACCGCTTCGGCCGCCATCAGCGCCATCGACGACGCCCTGAAGGCACTGAACACCGAGCGTTCGTCGCTGGGTACCGCGCAGAACCGCATGGGCTACGCCATCAGCAACCTGGCTACCTCGGTCGAGAACCAGTCGGCAGCAAAGAGCCGCATCACCGACACCGACTACGCTTCGGAAACCAGCAAACTGAGCCGCGCGCAGATCCTGCAGCAGGCCGGTACCGCGATGCTGGCCCAGGCTAACTCGGCACCGAACAACGTGATGTCGCTGCTGCGTGGCTAATTCGCCGGTATAAACCAGTGTTTCAACTGTGCGGGGTTCAGCCCCGCACAGCCGTTTGTAAAGAGGTGTTCCGATGCTGCAACCAATAAACGCTGGAAGCCCATCGGCCGTTGCAGGCACCCCCATGCGGCCGCAGGCCGAGGCGGCTGCCAAGCCTGCGGCGACGGGGCGCGTTGGCGCCGAAGCCCAGGCCGAGGCGGAGAAAAAACCGACGCACGAAGAACTGGGCAACGCGGTGGCCGACCTGAACAAGGTTGCCCAGGCCGCGTCCCAGGGCGTGCGTTTCTCGATCGACGAGGATACCGGCCGCACCGTGGTCAAGGTGGTCGACACCCAGACCGACAAGGTGCTGCGCCAGATCCCGTCGGTCGAGGCACTCAAGCTCTGGCGTTCGATGGAACAGATGCAGGGTGCGATGTTGCGCGACAAGGCGTAAGCCGGCGCAGCGTTCACGAGACTTGAAAGGAAAAACACATGGCTATCAGCGGTGCAGGCATGCTGTCCGGGCTTCCGGTCGACGATCTGGTCTCTTCCCTGATGTCGGTCGAACGGCAGCCGCTGACGCTGCTTCAATCGAAGCAGTCCAGCTTCAATTCCAAGCTGTCGGCGTTCGGCACCTTGAAAAGCGCGGTCTCGACCTTCCAGACCGCGGTCAAGAACGTGTCGAGCGACGCGCTGTCGGCGCTGACGGCAACGTCCAGCAAGGCCGAGACGGTCGGCGTCTCGGTGTCCAAGGCCAGCAGCGCATCGGCCGGCAACTATTCCATCGAAGTCCGCCAGCTGGCGCAGAGCGATAAACTCGTTTCCGCCGGCGTGGCCACCGGAACGACCTTCAGCGCCGCCGACAGCTCGATGGAGATTTCCATCGGCGGCAAGACCACCAAGCTGACACTGACCGACACCACGCTGTCGGGCTTGTCCAGTGCCATCAACAAGGCCAATGCCGGCGTCACGGCGACCATCCTGAACGACGGCACCGCCGACCGCCTGGTCATCACCGGCAACGAGACCGGCAAGGACAACAAGGTCGGCATCGTGGCCACCGGCAGCCTGGCCCAGTTCGCCACCAGCGGCGGCGGCATGACCAAGTCGCAGGACGCCCAGAACGCCGAGATGACCATCGACGGCATCGCGGTATCGAAAGCGTCGAACACCGTCACCGACGCGATCAAGGGCGTGACCCTGAACCTGAACCAGACCAACGTCGGCAGCCCGGTGAAGATCGACCTGGCCAAGGACACCGCGTCGGTGACGAGCAAGATCACGGCTTTCGTGGATGCCTACAACACCCTGGCGACGGCGGTGAACAAGCAGACCGCCTACAACGCCACCACCAAGACCGCGGCCGTGCTGAACGGCGACGCCGGCGCACGTTCGATCCTGACCGGCATCCGTGCCGAGCTCGGCAAGGCAGTGGGCGGCGGCGGCGGCCTGCAGGGGCTGTCCGACATCGGCATCTCCTTCCAGCGCGACGGCACCCTGAAGCTGGAAAAGCCGGAGAAGCTGAAGAGTGCGCTGGAAACCAATTTCGCCGGTGTCTCGAACCTGTTCTCGTCGAGCGACGGCGTGGCCACGCGCCTGACCAAGGTGACCGAAGAGATGCTCGGCTCGAAAGGCGTGTTCAAGAACCGTACCGACGGCCTGAATGCCTCGATCGAAAGCATGGAGAAGAGCCAGGAACGGATGGAGCTGCAGCTGGCGCAGACGGAGAAGCGTTACCGCGCCCAGTTCACCTCGCTCGATACGATGATGACCAACATGCAGAGCATGAGCAGCTACATGACCCAGCAGCTGGCGGCGCTGTCGTCCTGGTAATGTACGCTGCTGTAGCATGAAGAATGCCCGCTCGAAGCGGGCATTTTTTATGGCGCTGTCACCGCTTGCTGTGGATGGGTCCGATTGCAAGACCAAACAATTGATCGGCGGAAGTAACCTTCCCACCATCGAGCATCCGGCGCCAGCCCAGGTAGTTCGGCAGGTAGCGCGACGCGACG
>Ga0308166_1005094_pt1 | contig 10189 bp, 11 predicted proteins | sample PhyCR2_2_FD_202137 | JGI IMG/M metagenome (GOLD analysis project Ga0308166, IMG submission 202137) | Phyllosphere microbial communities from UC Gill Tract Community Farm, Albany, California, United States - DLSLCC.R2 | ecosystem: Host-associated > Plants > Phyllosphere > Unclassified | place... | reverse complement strand
TAGACGATCTGGTGGCGCTGGATGCGGCTCTTGCCGGCGAATGCAGGCGAGACGATGACGGCGCTGAAATGCTGGCCATCGCCCTCCACTTCCAGGTGGGTGCATTCCAGGCCCTTTTGGATGTAGCCGTGGATGAGTTCGGGTGTAGTAACCATGTTTTTTCAGTGACGCAGCTTGTAGCCGCGGCGAAGCAGATTGATTGCGATAGCGGCCAAGGCCACGAAGAAGACGGCGACGATTGCCAGGCTGGTCCACGGCGACACGTCGGACTGGCCAAAGAAACCATAGCGGAACCCGTCAATCATATAAAAGAACGGGTTGAAATGCGAGACTGCGAGCCAGAACGGCGGAAGTTTCTTAATGGAATAGAACACACCGGCCAAAAATGTTGCAGGCGTGATCAAAAAGTTCTGGAAAGCGGCCAGCTGGTCGAATTTTTCCGCCCAGATGCCGGCGATGACGCCCAGCGTGCCCAGGATGCCGGCGCCCAGCAGCGCGAACACGATGATCCACAGCGGCGCCACGAACGACAGGTGCGCGAACCACGCCGTGATGACGAACACGCCCAGGCCGACGGCCAGCCCGCGCACGACGGACGCCGTCACGTATGCGGACAGGATCTCCACGTGCGACAGCGGCGGCAGCAGGATGAACACGAGGTTGCCCGTGATTTTCGACTGGATCAGCGACGACGACGAGTTGGCGAACGCGTTCTGCAGCACGCTCATCATCACGAGGCCGGGCACGAGGAACGACGTGTAGCTGACGCCATCGAGCATCTCGACGCGGCCGTCGAGCACGTGGCCGAAGATCAGCAGATACAGCATCGCGCTGACGACGGGCGCGGCGATGGTTTGCGTGGCAACCTTCCAGAAGCGCAGGATTTCTTTATAAAACAGGGTGCGGAAACCCACGGAAAACGCGTTCATCGTACCGGGCTCCCTTCCATGATCTGGATAAAAATGTCTTCCAGGTCGGCCTGCTGCAACTGCATCTCGTCGATCTCGGCACCCGATTCGCGCAGGCGCGCGAGGATGCCTTCCACCTCGCTGTACTCGTTGACGCGCAGGGTGTAGGTGTTGCCGCCATTGTGTTCGTCGTGCGCGACGAGGTGGCGCAGGCCTTCCGGCAAGGCGCCGTGCTTCAGGTGCACGACGAGCGACGAGCCGGACACGCGGCGCAGCAGCTGCGCCATGGTGTCCAGCGCGACGACGTTGCCCGTCTTGAGCATGGCCACGCGCTGGCACATGGCCTGCGCTTCTTCGAGGTAGTGCGTCGTCAGGACGACCGTATGCCCCTCGCGGTTCAGGCGCGCGATGAACTTCCACAGCGTCTGGCGCAGTTCGACGTCGACGCCGGCCGTCGGTTCGTCCAGCACGATCACGGGCGGTTTATGGACGAGGGCCTGGGCGACGAGCACGCGGCGCTTCATGCCGCCGGACAGCGCGCGCATGTTGACGTCCGCCTTGGGCGTGAGGTCGAGGTTTTCCATGACCTCGTCGATCCATGGATCGTTGTTCTTCAGGCCGAAATAGCCCGATTGCAGGCGCAAGGTCTCGCGCACGGTGAAGAACGGGTCGAACACGAGTTCCTGCGGCACGACGCCCAGCTTCATGCGCGCCTCGCGGAAATCCTTCACGACGTCGTGGCCATGGATGCGCACGCTGCCGACGTCCGGACGAATGAGGCCGGCGATGGTCGAAATCAGGGTCGTCTTGCCGGCGCCGTTCGGGCCGAGGAGGCCGAAGAATTCGCCTTGTTCGATGTTCAGTGAAACGCCCTTGAGGGCCTTGAAGCCCTTGTAGCTTTTCTCGACGCTGTCGATCTGGATGGCTGCTGTCATGCGTTGGGGATCCGAGGGACCGGAACCGTGCGGGTGAAACGAGCCATTATAGAAGAAAACGCCACGGCGTTCCGGGCCGTGGCGTTTTCAAGGATGCGGTTACGCGCGGCCCAACAACCCGTCGACGCCGTATAACTTTGCCAACGCATCGACGTTGGCCGGCACATTGATGAATTTCAGGCTGCGCCCCTGTCCCTGCGCGCGGCGCTGCCAGGCCAGCATCAGGGCCAGGGCCGAGGAGTCGGCGGCCTTGACGCCGCCGAGGTCGAACTCGGTTTCGCCGGCGGACACGGCCGCGCAGCCCTGCGCCAACGCCGCTTGCGCGTTGTCGAACGTCAGGGCTTCGAGCGAGAGCATGGGGTTCGCTTCCGCCATGCTTACTTCTGCGCGGACTTGGCCAGCGGCTTGTTGGCCAGCTGCTCGTTGCGGTCGTGCAGCTTCTTGATCAGGCCGTCGATGCCGTTCTTGCCGATTTCCGACGCAAAGGTGCTCTTGTAGGTTTCCACCAGCCACGCGCCCAGCACGTTCAGGTCGAAGATCTTCCAGCCCTGCGGGCCCTTGGCCAGGCGGTAGTTCAGGGTGATCGGCTCGCCGCGGGTCAGGTTGACCTGCGATTTCACCTCGACTTCCGTGTCGGCCGGGTCGGCGCGGAACGGCTTGAACTCGATCGTTTCGTTCTTGATCTGCGACAGCGCACCGGCATAGGTGTACACGAGCAGCGTGCGGAACTCGGCCGCCAGCTGCTTTTGCTGCTCCGGCGTCGCCTGGCGCCAGAAGCGGCCGGCGGCCTGGGCCGTCATCTTGTCGGAATCGACGTACGGCAGGATCTTGCTGTTGACCAGATCCATGATTTTCCTGTTGTTGCCGGCCTGGATGTCCTTGTCGGCCTTGACGCTCTCGATGACGTCGGTGGAGACGCGTTTCACGAGGGCATCCGGTGCCTCGACGGCGGCACGGGCCGGCGCGACGAGAACGGCGGTAGACATGGCCACGGCGGCGGCGGTCACGATCAGTTTTGCGATGGGCTTCATACGCTTCCTTTAATTTGGTTGGGTCTGGCCAAGCGGTCCCGCGTGCTGCGCGGACGGCCTGGCTGTACCGTCGTTAACTATTTGCTGGCCGGTTCGGATGACACGGGCGCCGCTGCGGGCTCTTCCGCGCCATCTTCGGGCACCGGTTTCGGCCCCAGTTTCACGCCCAGCTTCGATTCGACCTTTTCCTGGACCTTTTCCAGTTTTTCGTGGACCTTGTCGGCGCGTTCCTGCGCCTTGTCCGTGTCGAGCACCTTGCTGTTGCGACGCTGCATGTAGCCGTCACGGATGAATTCGTAACGGTCGAGGGCGGCGTCTTCCAGCAGGTTCGACGCGTCCAGCACGCTGGCACGCTGGTCGACCGCGCGCAGGACGATGCCACTGGTGCGCCACGGCACATCGTTCACGTGGGTCCACGCATCGCCCCACCAGTCGGCGGGCAAGGTCGCGGTGTCACGGATCGTAGATGGGCCCAGCAGCGGCAACATCAAGTAGGGACCGCTCGGCACGCCCCAATAGCCGAGGGTCTGGCCGAAGTCCTCGTTATGCTTGCGCATGCCGGCCGGGGTAGCGATGTCCAGCACGCCGGCGAGACCCAGCGTGGAGTTCACGGCAAAACGCATGAAATCGTTCAAGCCGTCTTGCCCTTTCAGCTGGGCAAAATTGTTCAGCGAGCTCCACAAATCGGTCAAGTTACCGAAGAAATTGTTCACGCCCGTTTGCACGAAGGTCGGCGTGACGTTCTTGTAGGCGGTGGCGGCCGGCTTCAGGGCGACGCGGTCGACCGTGTCGTTGAAGCTGAACATGGCCCGGTTGAACTTCTCGAACGGGTCTTTCGGGTTGGCGGTCGTCGCACAGCCACTCAGCAATACGGCTGCACCGAGTGTCAGCGCCAGGCCAGTGCGGGTACGCGGCGAGGCGGAGTCATTGCGGTTCGTCATTTGCTACTGTCCTTTCCTTCGGCTGCCTTGCTATAGATAAATTGATTAATCAAGTCTTCGAGCACTGCGGCCGATTGCGTACGGGTGATGCGGTCGCCTTCGACGAGATTGTTCGTGTCGCCACCGGCCTCGATGCCGATGTATTGCTCACCGAGCAGGCCCGAGGTCAGGATCTTCAGGGAGCTGTCCTTCGGGAACTTGTAAGCAGGATTCAAATCGAGGCGGACGATCGCCTGGAAGCTTTTATCGTCGAACGAGATGTCGCCCACGCGGCCCACGACCACGCCCGCGCTCTTGACGGCCGACTGCGGCTTCAGGCCGCCGATGTTGTCGAACTTGCCCGTGATCGAATAGGTCTTGCTGAACGAGATCGTGCTCATGTTACCGGCCTTGAGGGCCAGGAAAAGGAGCGATAACGCACCCAACAGGACAAAAAGGCCGACCCAGACGTCAATGGATTTACGATGCATAAGTTTTTCCCAACTCTTCAGATTACTTGTTGAACATCAAGGCGGTCATGACGAAGTCCAGCGCCAGCACCATCAGCGACGCGATCACGACGGTGCGCGTGGTGGCGCGCGACACGCCTTCCGGCGTCGGCTGCGCTTCATAGCCCTGGAACAGGGCCGTGAACGTCACGGCCATGCCGAATACAAAGCTCTTGATGACACCATTCATGATGTCGCGGCGCACGTCGATGTTCGCCTGCATCTGCGACCAGAACGCGCCTTCGTCCACGCCGATCAGCTGCACGCCGACCAGGTAGCCGCCGACCACGCCGATGGCGGAGAACACGGCCGCCAGCACGGGCATGGCGATCAGGCCCGCCCAGAACCGGGGCGCCAGCACGCGCTGGATCGGGTTGACGGCCATCATTTCCATCGCGGTCAGTTGCTCGCCAGCCTTCATGAGGCCGATTTCCGCCGTGAGGGACGTACCGGCACGGCCCGCGAACAGCAGCGCCGTCACGACCGGGCCCAGCTCGCGCAGCAGCGACAGCGCCACCAGCTGGCCCAGCTTTTCCTCGGCGCCGAACTGGCTCAGCGTGTAATAGCCCTGCAGGCCCAGCACCATGCCGACGAACAGGCCGGACACGGTGATGATCAGCAGCGAATAATTGCCGATGAAGTGGACCTGTTCCGAGATCAGGGTCGGACGGCGCAGCGCGCCCGGGGCCTTGCCGAGCAGGCCGCCGAACGAACGCGTGACGAAGCCGACGCGGGCGAAGGTGTCGAGGACGAAGCCGCCAAGGAGTGCGAGAGGATTGGTCATCGCTTGCCTCCCAGGCCCAGGTCCTCGGCCAGCGATTTGCCGGGATAGTGGAACGGCACGGGGCCGTCCGGCTCGGCGTTCACGAATTGTTTGACGTACGGATCGGTCGAGCGGCGCATCTCGTCCGGCGTGCCCGAGGCGACGATCCGGCCCGCGGACAGGAAATACACGTAATCGGCGATCAAGAAAGTTTCGTTCACGTCGTGCGAGACGAGGATCGACGTCGAGCCGAGCGCATCGTTCAGGTTGCGGATCAGGTTGGCGGTCACGCCCATCGAGATCGGATCGAGGCCGGCGAACGGTTCGTCGTACATGATCAGCGCCGGGTCGAGCGCGACGGCACGGGCGAGCGCCACGCGACGCGCCATGCCGCCCGAGATCTCGTTCGGCTTCAGGTCCGCGGCATTGCGCAGGCCGACGGCATTCAGGCGCATCAGCACCAGGTCGCGAATGAGTTCTTCCGGCAGTTCCGTGTGCTCGCGCAGCGGAAAGGCCACGTTCTCGAACACGGTCAGGTCGGTGAACAGCGCGCCGAACTGGAACAGCATGCCCATCTTGCGCCGCAACCTGTACAGGCCTTCGGTGTCGAGCTGGTTCACCACCTCGCCATTCACGGCGACGGTGCCGCGCTGCGGCTTGATCTGGCCGCCGATCAGTCGCAGGACCGTCGTCTTGCCCGAGCCGGAACCACCCATCACGGCAATCAGCTTGCCGCGCGGGAAGTCCATGCTCAGGTTCTGCAGGATCGGGCGATCGCCATACGAAAAATGCAGATCGCGAATTTCGACGAGGTTGGACACAGTGGATATTGGTATTTGGAGAATCTCGTATTGTAGTGCAGAAACGGCAAGGCCTGCAGGACACGGCCCAATTCCTGGCATGTTATCGACGTGATATTACAACATTACTAAATCACGAGTCAGCTATTTTTGAACCTAAGTGCTTGTTTTTAATAACTTATGCATACAACACATTGTTTCACATCAGTAAACAATCTTTACAAATGCCTGAAGGAAACCCTTTTATGAGGGCCTGCTGAAGATCCGCGACATCGCGATTCGGCGTCCTGTCCCGGACGTCGGGAACGGGCGAATACCGGACTTTCGGTCACTTCCCAATTTAACAATCGGATGCCGAATCTTTGCCCCTGCCAGATGGTCTAACGATCATGACAAAAGCCCTGGTCCACATCGACAGCGGCGCGGCGACGATGGAAGGCATGCTCGAGCTGCCCGACACTCCCTCCGGCGTCGTGCTGTTCGCGCACGGCAGCGGCAGCAGCCGTTTGAGCCCGCGCAACAACCACGTCGCGCACGTGCTGCGCGACGCCGGCATCGGTACGCTGTTGCTGGACCTGCTCACGCCGCACGAAGACCGTCAATACCATAACCGATTCGACATTTCCCTGCTGACGGGCCGCCTGCGCGCGGCTACAACGTGGCTGGGCGCGCAGGACGCAACGGCCCCGTTGCCGCTCGGCCTGTTCGGCGCCAGCACGGGCGCGGCCGCCGCGTTGCAGTTGGCGGCCGATCCGGCGGTGCCCGTCGCGGCCGTCGTGGCGCGCGGCGGGCGCCCGGACCTTGCCGGCGACGACGCCTTGCGCGCCGTCGAGGCGCCTACACTCCTCATCGTGGGTGGCGCCGACGAACCCGTCATCACCCTGAACCGGCAAGCCTATGCCGAGCTGGGTTGCGTAAAACGGTTGGCGATCGTGCCCGGTGCAACGCATTTGTTCGAGGAACCTGGCACACTGGAAGAGGTGGCGCGGCTGGCGTCCGAATGGTTCACGACTTGGTTCACCCATGAGCCCTGACCTGCGCCTCGTGTTCGGCGGCGACGTCATGCTGGGCCGCCACGTCCGCGACGTCATGCTGCGCGACGGCATCCACGCACCACTGGAAGCCGTCTCTCCGTTGCTGCGTGCGGCCGACGCGGCCATCGTCAACCTTGAGTGTGCACTCACTGACAGCCCGGAGCACTGGCACGGCGTCCCCAAGGCCTTTTATTTCGCCGCGCCGCCGGCGGCCGGCCAGGCGCTGGCCGATGCCGGCATCCGCATGGTGAGCCTCGCGAACAACCACAGCCTCGACTACGACGTGCAAGGCCTGGCCGACACGCTGCGCACGCTGGACGCACACGGCATCGCCCACACCGGCGCCGGCCCGGACCTCGCATGGGCGCTGTCTCCGGCCGTCGTGGCGTGCGGCGAGGTGCTGGTCGGGATGGCGGCATTCTGCGACCACCAGGCCGATTTCGCCGCGACGGACACTCACCCCGGCATCGCCTGGCTCGGCCTGCACGACGAAGCGGCCGCCACCGACGCGTTCGCCCGCGCGCTCGCGCCCCTGCGCGCGGCCGGCGTGCGCTGGCCGGTCCTGTCGCTGCACTGGGGGCCGAACCGGGTGACGGCGCCCGCGCCGCACCTGCGCCGCCTCGCTCACGCCGCGATCGACGTCGGCTGGAAGATCGTCTACGGACACAGCGCCCACATCTTCCACGGCATCGAGCTGTACCGGGGCTGGCCGATCCTGTACGCGGCCGGCGACCTCGTCGACGACTACGCCGTCGACGCGGACCTGCGCAACGACCATCAACTGCTGTTCGAGGTGCACCTGGGCGAGGACGCCCTGCGCCGCATCGTGCTGCATCCGGTGTTCATCCGCCACGGCCGCGTGCTGCCTGCCGACCACACGCAACGCACCTGGATTTATACGCGCATGCAGGCGCTGTGCCGCGATCTCGGCACGACGGCGCGGCTGGACGGCGGCCTGCTCGTCATCGAGCCGGATGCCGCCACGCCGCACGAGTGATCAGCTTCGCAGACCGGCGTCTTCCGACACGTTCAGCGCCGCCGCAGTCCAGTCGAGCTCGCCGCGGTCCTTCGCCAGCGCGGACAGGAAGCGGTCGTGCATCATGCTGGCCAGCGGCATCGGCACGTGGGCCTTGCGCGCGGCCGCCATCACGAGGTTCGCATCCTTGAAACCCAGCGACAGCTTGAAGCCGGGGTTGGCGTAGTCGTGCTGCGCGATCAGCTTGCCGTAATTGACGTACAGCGGCGTGGCGAAGATCGATTGGGTCATCACGTCCATCATGGCCGAGCGCTCGACGCCGTATTTCTCGCACAGGGTCGCCGCTTCCGCCATCGCCTCGATGACGCCCATGATCATGAAGTTACCGCTCAGCTTGACGATGCTGGCGGCGACGGGGTCGTCGCCCAGCGGGAACACGCGCTGGCCCATCGTTTCCAGCAGCGGCATGATCTTGTCGCGCGCGCCGGCTTCACCCGCGACCAGGATGAACAGCATGGCGGCGGCCGCGGCGGTCGGGCGGCCGAACACGGGGGCGGCGACGAAGGCGGCGCCCCGTTCGGCGTGCAGGGCGGCGATGCGCTGCGTTGTCTCCGGCGACACCGTGCTCATCGACACGTGGATACCGCCCGGACCCAGTCTTGCCGCGATGCCGTCCGGCCCGCCGACGACCTGCTCCAGCGCCGCGTCATCGGCCACCATCGTGAACACGACGCCGTCGCCGGCCACGGCCTGGCCCGGATGCTCGACCAGCGTGGCGCCCTGGGCGATGAGGTCGGCCGCCTTGCCGGGCGAGCGGTTCCACACGCGGAGCGTATGGCCTTTACTAATGAGGTTGCTTGCCATGGCATGTCCCATGCCGCCCAGGCCGACGTAGCCGATCTCCATATTGTTCTCCGTGATTGTCAGAATCTGCATGCTAGCAGTTCGCGCAAAAAAAACGGCCCGGGCTGCACACCCGGGCCGTTCATCCAAACAGACGCTGGCAGATCAGCGCGGCAGTACCGACGAACCCATCAGGAATTCATCGACGGCGCGCGCGCACTGGCGGCCTTCGCGGATCGCCCACACGACCAGGGACTGGCCGCGGCGCATGTCGCCGGCGGTAAAGACTTTCGGCACCGACGTCTGGTAGCAGACATCGCCATCGGTCGTGGCGCGCGCGTTGCCGCGGGCATCCTTTTGCACGCCGAACGCGTCCAGCACCTGCTGCACCGGCGAGACGAAGCCCATGGCCAGCAGCACGAGGTCGGCCTTCAGTTCGAATTCCGAGTTGGCCACTTCCGTCATCTTGCCGTCTTTCCACTCGACGCGGCAGGCGATGATTTTTTCCACTTTACCGCCCTTGCCTTCGAAGCGCTTGGTGGCGACGGCGAAGTCGCGCTCGCAGCCTTCTTCGTGCGACGACGAGGTGCGCAGCTTGGTCGGCCAGTACGGCCACACGAGCGGCTTGTTTTCCTGTTCCGGCGGCATCGGCATCAGTTCGAACTGGGTCACCGATGCGGCGCCGTGGCGGTTCGACGTGCCCACGCAGTCGGAGCCGGTATCGCCGCCGCCGATCACGATCACGTGCTTGCCTGTGGCCTTGATCTGGTCTTTCACTTTGTCGCCGGCGTTGACGCGGTTCTGCTGCGGCAGGAAGTCCATCGCGAAGTGCACGCCCTTCAGGTCGCGGCCCGGGACCGGCAGGTCACGCGGTGCCTCGGCGCCGCCGGCCATGATCACGGCGTCGTAATCCTTCACCAGGTCTTCCGGGAAGATGGTGTCGCGCGCCATGTTGCTGACGGTGGTCGGGAAATCCTTGCCGATCAGGGTCGACGTACGGAAGGTGACGCCTTCGGCCTTCATCTGTTCGACGCGACGGTCGATCAGGTCTTTCTCCATCTTGAAGTCGGGGATGCCGTAGCGCAGCAGGCCGCCGACGCGGTCGTTCTTCTCGAACACCGTCACGTCGTGGCCGGCGCGGCCCAGCTGCTGGGCCGCGGCCAGGCCTGCGGGGCCGGAACCGATGATCGCGACCTTCTTGCCGGTCTTGACGGCGGCCGGTTGCGGGACGATCCAGCCGTGTTCCCAGCCGGCGTCGGCGATCTTGCGCTCGATCGACTTGATGCCGACAGGCTCATTGTTGATGCCCAGCGTGCAGGCGGCTTCACACGGCGCCGGGCAGATGCGGCCCGTGAATTCCGGGAAGTTGTTCGTCGAGTGAAGGTTGTCAACGGCGTAGCGGTAGTTGCCGTGGTAAACCAGGTCGTTCCAGTCGGGGATCTGGTTGTTGACGGGGCAGCCGGTGTTGCA
>Ga0308166_1005092_pt1 | contig 10193 bp, 14 predicted proteins | sample PhyCR2_2_FD_202137 | JGI IMG/M metagenome (GOLD analysis project Ga0308166, IMG submission 202137) | Phyllosphere microbial communities from UC Gill Tract Community Farm, Albany, California, United States - DLSLCC.R2 | ecosystem: Host-associated > Plants > Phyllosphere > Unclassified | place... | reverse complement strand
AGATATGCGTAGGGCTGCTCCTGTTTCGCAGTTGTGGCGACTGCTGATGGGGCTTCGCATTGCTGGCGCCCTCACCGAAGACGAGCTCTACGCCCTGTCAGGACGTTTCCGTGATCTCGATATGCGGCTTTATCCAGTAGAAGAAGATTGAGTGTTCCCTTGGCGCCGCGAAGGTCTTAGCTAACCCACTTGGAGGTGATAATGCGCGAGGAATACATTACGAGGGAACGGTTCATAGCCGCCCTGGTGCGTGAGTACCAGTCTGCTTACAACAAGCGCGATGTGCTGGCGCTGGGCAACGGCAGTGATCTTGAGATCGAAATCAAGTCCACGACCGACAGGTACCAGCTCATCATCCGGGGGAATGAGTTCCCTTCTCAGTGGTACATCCATGTCACGAAGTACAAGTGCAGCGTCGAAGGTTTGAAAGCCGCTCACCAGGAGGCGAGCGAGATCATGTTCGAGGCAGTGCAGAAACTGTCGGAGATCCTGGGCGAACCGGTGAGCATAGGCATCAGACCCGTATCATTTTTCCATGGCTGGTTCATCGAAGCGGTGACCACAGGCTATGAATGAAGCGTGTAGCGTGTTTCAAGCCTTCAGTGGAGTCGGGGCCTAGGCTGGCGCTGAAAACGGCTCAGATCGAAAGGGGGAGGCTTGCACAAGGCCTCGCCTTTTCACTGTCCGCTCATCCCCTGCCAAATGACGCCGGCTGCCGAGGATTTCTGAACGTCGCCCACAAAAAAACCGCCCTAGGGCGGTCCCTTGTGCACTCCGAATGGACGTTCGGTATGCGGTTCGCTGACAACATCAACGCGCTCACTCTAACCCCAGGCAGCCTTCTTCGTAAAGGCTGGCGCCTATCAGAACCGCTCGGCTTCTTCCTCAGGGACTTCCTGTGTGGCTGCGCCGTCAAAAACCATCAGTACGGGCTCGTGTTCTTTCTTGTCGGTACCACCACACAGTATCCGCATACCTGGCTTGCCCCAGGCATTGCCTTTACAGGTTTTGACCGTGCAGCTGTACTTGCTCTTGTTCGCTTTCTTGACCGAGGCTCGGGGCTCAATACCGATCTGAGCGAGAGCCGCAGCTGGCGCTTGCGCGAAGACCTTCATGCGCGGGGCATCGTCGACGTTAGGATCGGGTTCAGGGGGCGTCTTGAAGGCGTTTACAAGCTTCGGTGTGATGGTCGTGCTACCACCATCAGTCGCGCCCCCCTCGTGTGTGCCGCTACTGGTAGGAGCGACGTCCTCCTCCATTAGTTGATCCAGCGGGTTGGCTTTGGCTTGTGCTGATTGAGCAGGCTGTGCCGCCGATGCTGCTATGTCACTGTAGTCCTCGGCATCGGTGTCGCTGTCGTTATCCATTGCTGGCGCTTCAGGCGGAAGAGCGGGAGGGAAGCGATCTACCCAGGACAACTTGAATTCCGAGTCGATCAGCTTGGCGCTCGCAACGTCGAAGGCGCCCCCATCAATGATGTACGTTTTGACATTGTCGCCCACCCGCTTACCGCCAGGCTTACCAGTGTCACTGGGCATCAGGCCGATGCTCTCGCTCATCTCAGCCCACTCTTTGTTGCGATACCGCCGACGTGGTGGCTTCCCTTCCAGGAGCTGTAACAGGCTAACCATCTCGCGAACCATGACGCTCAGGTTCTCGGGGATCGACCGAATGGCAAAGTACATTGGGTTGAGGGTGATCTCGTGGCATGTAAGCCCTTTGTCGGCCCCATCGAGGTTAACGAACTGGTTGGCCGAGAAGTAGCCGTCTGTGTCGTGCTGGCGCGATAGGGTGATCATGCACAGGGGCAGCTTATTTTCGAAAAGCTCCGCGTTGTAATGCAGATAGGCCTTGTGCAGCTCTTCGTACGTGTCAATCGTGGGATTCAAGTCGCCCCTCCGTCCAGGCACCCCTGAGGGCCCCAATCAAACCATTTTTGCAGTCGTTTGTAGATGCCGAATCACTGGGTGAAGGCACACGCATACAACGTATAGTATTCTTGTACCATGCAAATCATCAAAAGATTTGACCTTTTGTCGTGACCTTAGGGGAATTCGAGCATGATCAAAACAACAAGCCAGCGTTTCTCCCTGCTGGTTGGCTGGCGCCTACTAGAGAGCCTGTGCATCGCATGGGTCATTGTTGGCCATAGCCTTGGCTGCCTGGCCTTCGGCTGGGCGCTGTTCAAGACCGTCTGTTCGATGACGGTTGCAGCTGAGCATTTATCGTTGGCCTACCAGGATGCGTTCACCTTCCTGGTGGTGGCAGCTGCTTGTTCGTTCTCTGCCAAGGTGGCAAAGACGCTGGCGGTGCTGGCTCGTGCGCGCCAGCACCAGATTGGCAAGCAGGCCTGCAGCAGGCCGTCACGCGTCGACCTGTTCCTGATGCTTGTGGTGGGGGTTGCTGGAGCTGTGCAGGCACCCGCGCTGTTTGCCTACATCGGGAGTGAGTGGGCGGGCGTCATCGTCTCCAGTTTGCTGGTAGTGGTTAGCATCGTCATTGTCGCGATGCTTCCTACCGCCTTCCGCCTGCCCGCGCCAGCACCCCAGCACAATTGAAACACCTGCGGGTAACGCCCTGTTGCCCGCCCCTCCCAAGTCTCCCTCCCCTACTTACTTCCCACAACGCTGCATCTCGCGGCGAATGATTTTCCTCAACCAGCTGTAGCCCCCAAAGGCACTGACCTTCTTCCACTGTTCGTCTGTGGTCCGTATCGTCGTGACGACGGTCGCAGGCTCAAGCTCTGTAGAATCTAGTCCCCGCTTTGCACGATTAATTCGCTGTCGGAGCCAAGCGGCGCCGCCGAATGATCTCAGCGCGACAGCTTCATCCACGGCTAGGCGGATGGTTCTGTTGCGTTGCCGCGCCGCCTGATCGACACGATGCGCGCCACGGTTTGCGAAAGCAGCGACCTGGTGACGCAAGATCTGCTCAGCCCTATCTGGGCCCTCCATCCGCTGCCAGGCATTTTCGCCTGCGGCCTGACGAATGACTGTACCGTAGTCCTCTACTCGTAGAGCTTGCCGGATGTGAGCGAGGTCGTCGCTGCGCGTGGCGCTCAAGTCGATGTTGGTGAGCCCCCGCCTGGTTAGGACACCTACCGAAACCTCTAATAGGGTGCTGGCCATGCTGGCAGACATAGCCGCTACTGCTTGTGTGCCCTCATCTGTGAAGAGCGCATAGCCAGAAAATCGAGCGTGCAGCTCTGCCCTCGACCATCGAGCCAAGAGCTTCCTGCAGCTGGCGCAGGACACCTCATCAATTGGCTTGTGTAAGGCCTCTACCCCAAGATCGGAGGCGCCGCAAAGAAGCTGACCCGCCAGCCTGGCAAACACGCCAAGCGTGAAGGCCTCGACAAGTCTGGCATGCACAGCGCTACCAATGCTGGCGCCATTAATCCTGGCAACAGGCTCTACATTGATTGGGAAAATGAAGCCTGATGAGTAAGTATGCGTCGTCATTTCAACTCTACTGCTCCTACCTGCAGGAGCCAATGATCGCGGAGGATACTAGCGTTCAAGTGTAATGCGCAATTAATCAACTATGCATTGCTCACACCCTTGAGATACCTCTCCGCACTGGCTAAAATCACCCCATTACAAACACATTGGAACCGGTCAATGTCCATCAAAGTTGTTTGCGTCACTAAGGTCGATGGCTTGCTCACCCGAAATGTCATCCTTGAGAAGGCCACCTCCCCAGAAAACCTAATCCAGGTAGCAGATCGCTTCATTCCACTCGCCCGTGAGCACGGCATTGCCAATGGTCAGCACTTCGATGGGATTGAATGTCTCGTTGACGAACGGCCCGTTCAATTCCGCTTTCTGGTTGAACAGGTCTCGACGGCCTTCTATCTGCTGAAGTCTCAGCTCTACGGAGGCGCCGGTTATGCAATGTTGAAGCATGAAGCCGAAGCGAAGCGCTTCCTGGAGGTGGTGCTTGCTGGTAATCTGCCCACTTACCTCGTGCCGCCGATGTGGAGAGGCCATCGCCCAAAACCATCACAGGCACAGCGCGCTGATGACGCAGCCCTCCAAAGTGCGATCAAGAAGCAACACGGCAAAGGGCCTGGCCATCTGGAGCAGTCGATTCCGCTTGCAGTCGATACGGCGCAGGTGGCCTCCAATGCGCCTTCCCCAATTGATCCTGGTGCTACAACATCGCCCTCGCAGCGCAGGCCAAGGAAGCTGACGGGCGCGAACCTTGGTCTGGGCGTGCAAGTAGCTCAGCAGGAATAGAGAGGTCACAAACAACAAAGGCCCGCGTAAGCGGGCTTTGTTTTGGTGCGACTGCCATTACGGTTGGCGGGGAGCACTTGGAGCATCGATCCCGCTGCCCTCCCCTCCCTCACCATCCGAGATCACAACCTGCTGGTATTCCACTCCCCTGTCCAGGGCGACCTCTTCGATCACCTGAGCGGACACCTGGTCTCCGACCATCTCCACCATTCTTGAGCGGCTTACCTTGCGGCCTATACGCAGCATCAGAAATCTAGCGCGCCGAGACTGCAGGACGTAACTGGTGAAATCCTGACTTCGATTCACCATCAGATCGGGTGCGCCACCCTCGGCGATCTCGCCAGAGCGCCACTGTCTCAGAATGACTTGTCCGCTCAGGCGTAGACTCAACCCGCGCCATCCTGTAGTGCACAAGACAGTCTCGGTAGACTCCTCCTTGCGGGTGAAGGTAACCACCTCAATGCCGAGGATCTGAAAGCGGAAACCGCGCCGCCTGGCGGTAGCGCCATGCTGTAGCACATCGAGGTCTTGAGGTTGAGTCATGCTGCGCCTTCTGAATGGAGAGGGGAATTGGAGTACGTCATAGACGCTTCGATTAGCAACGTGTCGTATTACGATACCTAACATCGGAAATTGAGAGCACTGTATAAATAAACAGTATTGGATAAATGAAGTTGTGCGCTATCCTGCCCCGACTTGTACCACGCAGGACGCTAGATCGTACCACGCTGGTACGCAACCCAAGAGGGCTAAAGCCCCAGGTTGCAAGCTTCAAGCGCTTTTAGCGGAGCGCTGAAAGTTCCAATCTGGAACTTTTTACATGGTGACCATGAGGTCTCATGCAAAGGATGCTGCCGATTATGAATGTCGGCATAAGGGGGATGTAGGGGCAAAAAAAAACCGGCAGAACATTCAGGACCTCAAAGACGCTTGCAGGCGGGTTTAGGGGGTCGAGATGCAAAGCCGGATTATGCGATTCCCAGGGTTTTTAGCGAAACCCTGTAGGACGCATATTCCGCTATCGTGGAACTCTGGTCAATACCAATTCCACGAAAAATTGTCATTTCCCTCCAAAAATTTGCACTCCATCGCTCTCTAGGTCACTGGTCGTTCAGCCTGGCGCTTATGAACCCCGTGCACCATGGCCTCCTCCCACCCTAAATCACCGCAAATGAGCGTCCTCGCCTTCAAGCAGACACTCAAAGACCGTATCAGCCAGTTTGCCACTGATCCGACCATTTTCACCGAGCTGGCGTTCTTGCGCACAGTTCGGCGCTCCCGTTGGGACGCTTCGCTCGATTACTACGGCAATCGAAAGCACGCCTCTGAGTATCGAAAGATGCGGGAAGCGAAAGAGGCGGGGTTGCCAGTTCCACGCGGGAACTCTAAGTACACCGACACCAGCTGCTACCCCCTACCCTCCCGAATCAAGCTTGAGCGGGAAAGCTTCGGCAACCACCAGATGCACGCCCAGCTGCGGCGCAGCATCGTCTCGGTACTCAACTACCTGGTCGACAAGTTGGACCTGGTGAGCGGCGTATGCGTTAACGTCAAGAAGAAGCGATACCGCGAGATCTATGTCCGTGAGATTGCAGTCGGGACTGGCCTTGGCAAACGGACTGTACAGCGGGCGCTTTCAAACCTATCCAGGCATCGCCTTCTCAATCGTGGTGTAGCGCTGATCGGCATCACGCCTACATTCTATAAGGCGCTCGGACTCTATTCGCTGGCGCGAGCTATGGCAGCGTCCCTCAAAGCCTTAATGCAGCACAGCGGATATCGCGGTGCCAAGATCAACCCGGAGCAGATCAAGCTGCACCGGAGCTTCCATCGCTTCAGTGTCAGGTCACCTGCTACCCCGTCGCTGAGAAAGCTGCTTGCGAGCGTCAACCTAGCTACGGACGCGACAGTTGCTACAGTCTCTGCGAAGCCAAAAGTTCCAAGCAGGAACAATTACAACGAGCAGTCCGCCCCACCCCCCACTACGGGTCCACCGCCATCTACCGAGGGCGCCCCTGGAGCCGAACGCAGCAAAGTTGGCCTCGACGCCCTCAAAATGCTAAAGGCTAACCTCCTAAAATAGACCGGTCGCAACGACCAGGTACACCCCTGCCCTGATTTCAGCATACTTCCACCGATTTAAGGTGTGAGCCCGCTTCCAAGGCTTTAACTGCCCCCACTACCTTCACCCTTCTAGCCTCATCCAGCCATTTGCCCTTACCACTAGGCAATTCATCCGCTTCGCTCATTGAAAGGCCGGTCCTATGGTCCTTTGTCTGATTGAAATCAGGCACCTCGGTATGGCAATTACAGGCACTCTATAAAGCGTAGCTTCAAGAGAATAGGAAGAAGGAATACCAGCCTAAGCACCACCAATCTGGGCTTTGTTTGAGCCCCAATGTTGGCGCTGGAAACCTGACGCAGTGCACACGTTCAAGTCAGCGCCTGGGCTTTTCTAGTCGACTCTCAAAGCGCTCACAGCGACCACTCAGAAGGCTTTTCTGAGTTAGCGCCGAAAGCTCAGAGTTAACGCAGAAGCTCCGTATCTCATCACGATACGTTGGTCAGCATTTACGTGTGCCATGAAGCCATCTCTGCATCGACCAATTTCGTAATCACTCACATCGCTAAAGCACCTAATTCAGCCGCGCTGCTGTGTGCGATCTACAGAGTCCACTGGCCTGCACCCTTGCAGAATCCACACAGCGGCGAGGTGGCAATGACTCTTTTTTTGCTCCGCACCCCCACAGACGCCTTCGAGTCGGCACCTCCCATCACCACCTAGATGCGATGCCAAGCTGGAACTATCAACCTGAGAGATTGAGGTTGGGCTACCTACTACCTCATCTACTGGTGATCCTTGAGAAGCCCGGCAACAGATTAAGTCCCCTGATGTAAGCCACCTCTGGTTGGCCTAGTCTCACCTGAGCATTGCAGTTTCACTGGACCTAAGTTCGAGATCGGCTGGACCGCGAATTCAGGTCTATTTGAGATTTCGATTCGCTGATCTATACGTTCTAGTGGTCTGGCAATCAGCGACTCTATCCGCGATCAATCGCTCGGTCGCTCCTGCAGCCCACCAGGGAGCCCCATGAGCAACAATGACACCTGCTGCAGGATGCGAGGCTACAGGTTCATTGTGTATCACTGCTTTGCCGATCGACGACAAGCTAGATGCACAACCAATGGATTCCACCCTGGAACTGCTGGCGCTGAGTTAACACATTGAGTAGATGCAACTGAGTCTGTTGTGAGGCCACTATCACAACCGAGCGACGGGCCCATGCTGGCGCCTCTCTCCAGATCTCCACCAATCTGCGACTGAATGACTGCGAGGATTTTTGCTGGCCGTCTTTGGTTTCTATAGCAACCGGACTCTGAGGCTGCTGTTGTTGAAGGCGATGGCCGCTCACCTGAAGCTGTTTACAAAGTTCCAACATGGAACTTTGCTTCCATAACAATACGTCCTTGAACCTCCAGCTAACGCGCCATGATTAGATCGGACAGTGGGAGTTCCTTGCTCTGATAGGCTTGATTAGCATAGAGGTTGAGATTTCCCATTCGCCCCTTCGCCCATCCGCTGGCGCTAATACTATTGCCAAAGTTCCAGCATGGAACCTTTTCTGGCTGTCATCGGTTTGGTCCAAATCGCCAGGCTATGCTGATCTCCCTTGGATGAGTTCCGATCCACGATGGATTAAATCCATTGAGCGTAGAGTTCCACTACCGTGCTTTGAAGGTTTCGACATGCCAACCTGTGAGGGTTTCCCCAGTAATGGTATCGAAGAATTCCCGTCCCACCCTGAATCCCCAAGAGACTTTCGACAAAGGGGAGGCTGACTAGAAATAGTAACTCACAGGCACGCGATGGCTTCGCACCTGACCCAACCCATCTACGTTGTTTGACCTGGGCCTGCAATAACTCAATGATCCTTACTCTCGCCGATCGCAAAAGTTCCAAGGTGGAACTCTACAGCCTCCACGCCCTGAAGGGCCTGGCTCGACCGGACTGATTTCTGAGTTTGCTCATCGTGTGCGGTGCGGAGCGATGCACGATGGATCTGCGTTAGAAGTTCCAGGCTGGAACTTTTTACACAGAGGTTATGATAGACGATCGTACGTCTATATGGGGTACTAATCGTGAGTGCTGGAACTTGCTTATTTTCTGATGCACCTGCCGCTGTTCTTTGCAGCCACAAACCGCTATGGTCGATTCAATGTATTCCAACAGATAACTCACACTGAGGCCTTGGCGATCCCGCTCCATGATCCCTCAGGGTTTTGAGGACGGCAGCCCATAAAAGTGGAACCGGTCGATTCTGCATGGCGTTACTATGAGGCACAGATCGGGTTACATCGGATTTGAGTCAGCGCATGTAGCCAGCGAGACCAAGGCCACCCAATACGCTCCCAGATTGATATTACCGATAGCCCGACCGAAAGGATCGCGCATTGCTTGACCCGCTGTGAGCCAAACGAAGTGGGGGCTCAATTCGGCTAGGCACATGCGGATCTGTCTATTCATGCGTCTGCAGGGCTTCCCTCGTATACCTGTTGCACGGCCCGGGCTACAGCACAGGTGTCGACCTGCAGGCCGTGGCCCAGGTTGGCGTACGCATCAGTGCCGAACTGGTGGCCGCCAGCGCGCCGATCAGCGCCACGCGCGTGGCCACCGACAACTGCTGGCGCTCGTTCTTCAGGCCGTCACGCGGGCCGACTTCAAACACTTTTACCGCTTGCACCGGGGTCATGGTCATTCGCCGCGCTTCTGTTGCAGCAGTGCCAGGGCGCGGTCGGCACGTACATCATGATTTTCTACCAGCTGCTGGGCAACCCAATCTACTTCATCGATTGCGAGAGTTGCTGGGGCCGATTTGACTTTGAGCGGGTAGGGGCTGCTTTGGTCACGGACACCTAATGGACAATCGCCCTGGCTGAACGACTATGGCAATGCATTCGCACATCAGCAGGGCACTGGCGGTATTGAGGGTGTGGGCCAGCCGTGCTCATCCAGCCACTTTCGGCAAGCTGGCGTCCTCACTTAGTGCAGCCATTCAGGGTTATCCGCACCGGAAGGATTTTGATGCGCTTCTATGGCCTGTGCTTGCGCATGCTATGTGCCTGACCGCTGAAAGCCTAGATGAAGCCACAGACGGATTCGCCCGTGGTAATGGACTAGGAGGGAGCCCATAGACTGAGGAGCTATTTATAAGGCTGCGTCACTTCTGTGAATGCTCAACCCGCCAAGACATCGGGCCTGATGCTAAAGATGCACGCCGCTGATCATGCAGCCATTTGGCTACGATGCTGGCGCAGATTGATGGTGGCGGCAGGAAGCAGGAAAAGCCTCTTAACTCTATGACTGCGACTCGGCACGACCAGGTGCGACCTGCATTGTGGACGCCTAGCCAGCCCCGGACTCTCCACGCAAGGCACATCTTTAAGACTCACGCCCTGGAGCATCAGCCTCTGGATGAGTAGGGCGCAGGCGCCTTGAAATACCCTGCATGAGTGAGACTGGTTAGTCCCAGCCTGGCACTTCATGACATATGGAGCCATTGGTCGCCTACGAACAAGACCGCTAACTGCATACCCACCTGACTTAAAGGGGCGCGTGGCTATGGATTTCAGGGCTTTCTTGTAGGTCCGGTGCTTATCCCGGCGCTGCACTATATTTCGCTCGTATCCCTGGTGATTCATGACTGAAGTGTGACCTCCCATCCGATCCGCCTGCAGCGAGGTGGGGCATAACCCCAAGAGGCCTAGCGCTGGGTACAAACCTGACCCATCTGCCGTCAGTCGTCTCACCCGACCTTCAAGCCTCGATCCAAAGTTCCAACTTGGAACTTTCGGTACCCCCAAAAAAAGTGAAGCTCCAAGTACGCCAATGCTTTCAGGGGGAAAAGTTCCACCCTGGAACTTTTGCCGTAACGATCACTTTAAACCCGCCGACAT
>Ga0308166_1005090_pt1 | contig 10194 bp, 8 predicted proteins | sample PhyCR2_2_FD_202137 | JGI IMG/M metagenome (GOLD analysis project Ga0308166, IMG submission 202137) | Phyllosphere microbial communities from UC Gill Tract Community Farm, Albany, California, United States - DLSLCC.R2 | ecosystem: Host-associated > Plants > Phyllosphere > Unclassified | place... | reverse complement strand
ATGCGCGGCATTGTCCGCCGCCAGCTCGCTGACCACGGTCACCGGTAAGCGATTGAGGATGCTGCTGGCCTCGCTGTTGTGCAGGGCCAGACTGATGTCGCGGGCGTGCACCTTGCAGCGCAGGGCCTGACCGACCGCCATCGGCGCGTGAGTCACCCGGATGTTCATGGCAGTCGCCGGCAATTGCAGACTCAGCAACTGGTACTCGGCATCGTAGGCGCTGACCTGGCCTTCGATGATTACACCAGCGTCATCGCCCAACGCCATTGGCAGGTCAAGGCGCGCGAGGGTTTCGCCAATCGGGCCGCTGGCCAGGGCCTTGCCGTCGCTGAGCAGCACCAGATGATCGGCCAGGCGGGCGACCTCATCCTGCGCATGGCTGACGTACAGCACCGGGATGTCCAGCTCGTCGTGCAGACGTTGCAGGTATGGCAGGATTTCATTTTTACGCTGACTGTCGAGGGCGGCCAGCGGCTCATCCATCAGCAACAGTTTCGGGCTGGTCAGCAACGCGCGGGCGATGCCGACACGTTGGCGTTCGCCGCCGGACAGATGCTGCGGATGACGCTCCAGCAAATGACCGATGCCCAGCAGTTCGGTGGCTTGCGCCATGTCGACCCGGCGCTGGGCCTTGGCAATGCGCTTGAGACCGAACTGCAGGTTGGCCAGCACTGACAGGTGCGGAAACAAACTGGCTTCTTGGAACACGTAACCCAGCGCACGTTTGTGCGGCGGGACAAAAATCCGCCGTTCGCTGTCCTGCCAGACTTCGTCGTTGATCTTGATAAAGCCCTGTTCAGCCCGCTCAAGCCCGGCGATACAGCGCAGGCAAGTGGTTTTGCCCGACCCGGAATGACCATACAGCGCAGTCACGCCACGCCCCGGCAAATGCAGATCGACATCCAGGTTGAAACCCGGATAAGTGATTTTCAGACGTGCATCAATCATCGATCAGCTCCAACCCGCGCGGGTCTTGCGGCTGGAGTAGAGCGCCAGCAACACCAGAAACGAAAACACCAGCATCGCCCCGGCCAGCCAATGGGCCTGAGCATATTCCATCGCCTCGACATGGTCGTAGATCTGCACCGATACCACGCGGGTCTTGTCGGGAATGTTGCCGCCGATCATCAGCACCACGCCGAATTCACCAACGGTATGCGCGAAACCGAGGATCGCCGCCGTCACGAAACCGGGGCGGGCCAACGGCAGGATCACGCTGAAAAAAGTGTCCCAGGGATTGGCGCGTAGGGTCGCGGCCACTTCCAGTGGGCGGGTGCCGATGGCGGAGAACGCGTTCTGCAACGGTTGCACCACAAACGGCATGGAATAGATCACCGAGCCGATCACCAGCCCGGTAAAACTGAAGGTCAGAGTGCCCAGGCCCAGCCATTGCGTAAAGTGGCCGAGAAAGCCGTTGGGACCCATCGCCAGCAGCAGATAGAAGCCGATCACGGTCGGCGGCAGTACGAGGGGCAGGGCGACGATTGCGCCGATGGGGCCGCGCAGCCAGGAACGGCTGCGCGACAACCACAGGGCAATCGGCGTGCCGACGACCAGCAGGATAGCGGTGGTCAGGGACGCCAGTTTCAGGGTCAGCCAGATCGCCGCGAAGTCGGCACTCGTCAGCGACATTTAGAGCTGGTAACCGTAGGACTTGATCACCGCAGCGGCTTTCGGGCCTTTGAGGTATTCTACCAGCGCTTTGGCGGCGGCGCTGTCCTTGCCTTTGTTGAGAATCACCGCGTCCTGTTTGATCGGGTCGTGCATGTCGGCCGGAACGATCCACGCCGAACCGCTGGTGACCTTGCCGTCCTTGTAGATCTGCGACAGTGCGACAAAACCCAGTTCGGCGTTGCCGGTGGACACAAACTGGTAGGCCTGGGTGATGTTCTGGCCTTCGACGATCTTCGCCTTGGTCGCCTCAGTCAGATTGAGTTTTTCCAGCACTTGAGTAGCGGCCAGACCGTATGGCGCGGCTTTCGGATTGGCGATGGACAGGTGCTGGTATTCATTCTTCTTCAGGACTTCACCTTTGGCGTCGACATAACCATCTTTCGCCGACCACAGGGCCAGGGTGCCGATGGCGTAGGTGAAGCGCGAACCCTTGACGGTGTCGCCTTCTTTTTCCAGTTTTTCCGGCGTGGTGTCGTCTGCCGAGAGGAACACTTCAAACGGCGCGCCGTTTTTGATCTGGGTATAGAACTGACCGGTGGCACCGTAGGCGGCGACCAGTTTGTGCCCGGTGTCTTTTTCGAAGTCGGCAGCAATGGCCTGGATCGGCGCGGTGAAGTTGGCGGCAACGGCCACCTGCACTTCATCAGCCTGAGCGGTACCGAAGGCGAATACCGAAAGCAGGGTGGCCAGGCAGGTTGGGGCAAAACGTGGGGCACGAATGGTCATGTAACAGCTCCGTTATGGGCGAGTGCAGAGGGCAGTTATTGTTGGAGGTAGACTGCACCGATGCGAAGGGTGGAACGCTATATAGCGAAATATATAGCGAAATGCCGCTAAACAGGAAGTGCTGGTGAACACAGGGTGAGGTGGTGCCATGTCTCACCCTGTGCCGGATCAGCAGCGGAGCAGTTTTGCCAGAGCGCCATCCGCCAGTTGCCGGGTCAGATCAGCGCTGTTCAGCTCTTCGCCCAATGGGAACGCCTGACCGGCCCAGAGGTTGCTGAACTGCGCTTCACTTTTGGCACGCAACGGTATCAGCGCCCCGCCGGCCAGCGGGAAGGCCGGAGCTTTCGGTGACATCGGGCCGATTTCGCGCATCACCCGATTGAGAATGCCGCGAGCCGGGCGGCCGGTGAACAGGTTGGTAATCGCGGTTTCGCTTTCCTTGGCGCTGCGCAGCGCCTGGTGATGTGAGGCGCTGACTTTCGCTTCCGGGGTGAACAGATACGCGGTGCCGACCTGCACCGCCGATGCACCCAGCATCAACGCCGCCGCCACCCCGCGGGCATCGGCAATGGCACCGGCAGCGATCACCGGCACCTTCACCGCATCGACGATCTGCGGCACCAGCGCAAAGGTGCCGACCTGACTGCTCAAGTCATCGCTGAGAAACATCCCGCGATGCCCGCCAGCCTCGTAACCCATGGCGATGATCGCGTCGCAACCGTTTTGCTCAAGCCACATCGCTTCATCGACAGTGGTGGCGGACGAGAGGATTTTCGCGCCAGTGGCCTTGACCCGATCCAGCAGGGATTTTTCCGGCAGACCAAAGTGAAAGCTCACCACCTCAGGACGAAACTCTTCGAGCACGGCGCACGCTGCCGCATCGAATGGCGCGCGGTTGGAAACCGGTGTCGGTGCGTCGAAATCCACGCCCAATTCGCGGTAGTAAGGCTCCAGCAGGTTTTTCCAGTCTTGAGCACGCTGTTCATCGGCGGCCGGTGGCTGGTGGCAGAAGAAATTGACGTTGAACGGTTTGCGGGTGTGCTCGCGAATGGTCTTCAGCTCTTCGCGCACCTGCTCGATGCTCAGCATTGCAGCAGGCATCGAACCCAAGCCGCCGGCGTTGCACACGGCGATCACCATTGCCGAAGTCGTGGCGCCGGCCATCGGGGCCTGAATGATCGGCAGCTCGATGCCGAGCAGGTCAAGAATGCGAGTGTCAGGCCATTGGCTCATGAAAGCGGTTCTCCGAACGATGAAACGGGGCAGGGACGGCAGAGCCGGTTTTTTAACAGCAAAACCGGACTCGGGGCCAGTCTGAATTTTCAATGCAGCCATCAGCGGCGATGAAAACCGCCGCCCCCGCCGCCCCCAAATGAGCGGTTCATGACTTGCGAGGAGTTGTGAAAGTTGTTGGTGCGCTGGTTGCCGAAGTTGCGCGCAGCAGACTCGCGATTGAGGTTCTGCAGTTGCGCATTGTTGTTGACCGGCGCCGTGCGGGCCGGGCTGCCCTTGACCATCGATTGCCAGCCGTTGTCGGTTTTCTTGTAGACGTTGCCGTCGCGCCCGGCATAGACGTTGTCGCCAACCCGTGCGGCGCCGCCGTTGCGGCCTTTCACGCCGGCATACTGCGTGGTCTTGTCGGTGTTGGGGTTGTACACCGCGCCACGATTGGCGGTGACCTGGGTGCCGGTGCGAGCATTACCTGCGGTGACCCGGCCACCGGCGATGGCGCCACCATTCGGCCCGACCACTTCACCGCTGCGTCCAGCCGCGTAGTTGCCGGTGTAGGCGTTGTGCACCGCGCCGCGTTGGCCTGCCGCCGCAATGCCGGTGCGCGAGTTATAGGACGAGCCAACCTGACCGGCCCAGCGATTGCCGGTCCAGGCGTTGTATCCGGCGCCATAGCGACTCACCGTCGCGCGATCCCCCCACTGACGATAAATGTTGCCGGTGGTGCCTGCCCAGCCACCGGGCCCCCAGGCCACAGCACCGCCACGATAGCCATAAGCGGCGCCGCCCCAGGCCAGTGGCGCGGGGTACAGGCGCGGGCCCCAGGCGTAACCCCAGCCATAATTGCCCCACCATGGATAAGCGCCCCAGCCCCAACCCATCGCCACGGTGTTGCCGCCCCAGCTCCAGCCGAAGCCGAAACCGAAGGTCCAGCCAGTCCACGGCGTATAGCGCATGGCGACGCCGAAACCGTAGGTCACCGGCGGCCCGTACCAGACGCTGCCGACCCACGGCGTGTACGGATAACCGGTGCCGTAGACCACCACACCGGTGGCCGGATCCAGATTCGACCCCTGATAACCCGGGGTGTAGCCGACCACCACGGTGTCGCCACTGGACTCATAGACTTTGACGTAGGTGAGGTAATGCATCGGCGAACTCGGCGGGATCGAATAGATCACCGCCGGCACCGAACTGGCGACGCTCCATGGTCCGTTCACCGAGGTGGCGCTGAACCAGATACCGTTTTCCACCGCATACCAACTGTCGTTATCGACCCGGATGATCGGTGTCGCGCTGTTGACCACGTACTGCAGCGATGTGCTGCTGATTGCCTTCAACTGCGGTTCGCCATCGAACTGCGGCGCGGTCATTTTCACAGCGCTCTTCTTGATCGCCGAGGTTTGCGGGATGGTCGCCGCGATCGCGGCTTCCTTGGCCTGCGGTGTGCCGGCGACCGAAGCCTTGACGTTCTCTTTCGGGCTGTCATCCGGGATGTTGGCGAAATCTGCCGGTAGTTTGTCCGCCGGGGTAAACGTCCATGGGCCGCGCATGTCGGCAGCGCGAAACCAGCGCCCGGAGATCAGCACGTAACTGTTCTGGTCACCGATTTCCTTGAAGATGTGCCCGGTGGTGTTGCTCACGTAGAGCAGACTGGTGTCCTGAATCGGTAGCCACTGCGGCGCGCCGTCGGTGACGATCAGCTCGGTGGGCGTGGTGGCGATGAAGATTTTCGGCTGCGGCGGTTTGGCCAGATTTGGCACCTTGTCTTTCGGATCACTCTGCCCGGTCAGCAAATCGACCTGACGGCTCTGGATCGCCGCCTGTTTGGCCTTCTCCAGATCGGCCGGTGGTGTGGTCAGACGGGTGTATTCGCCGCTGAGGCTGTCAGCGACCATCCAGCCATCGAACACGTGCAGGTAGTGCTTGCCCTCGGCGTCCTTGAGCAATAGCGGGCGGGTGTTGATCACCCGTTGCAGCGCGGTGCCATCGATCGACCGGTACACGGCGTCGCCATCGATGTAGACGAGCAGGGCAGGGACGTCGGAACTGATGATCGTCGGCGGGGTGTTTTGCAATGGCGCGCTGTCGGCTTTCTGCTCGGCCGACAGTACGCCGACGGCGGCTTCAAGTTGATCGAGGGAGATGGTTTTCTTGCGACTTTCGGCATCTTTCTGCAGCGCGCCGAGCCAGACGTCGGCCTGACTGGCGTCGGCAGGGAAGTCGGCCTTGATGATCTTGTACTGATCCAGTGCGACCCAGCGCGTGGCCTTGTCGACCAGCGTGTGCGCGCTGAACTGGACGATGCCGAAGGTGGGTTTGCCGTCGGCGCCGGTGGCTTCGACGGCAGCCCGGGCATTGAGGGTGTAGCCATCCCAGCTGTCGAGTTGCGGCTGGTACACGGTCAGTTTGGCCTTGCCGCTGCTGATCACTTGCGGCCACGTCGGAGCGCTGGCGGCAGCGTCGGCAGCAGCAGGTTTGCTGGCGGTAGCCGGGGCCGACCAAGTGTCGCCAACGGTCAGCAGGCACAGCATCAGTATCGCAAGCAACGAGCGCGGGTAAGACATTGTCAGCTCCATCGACAGGGCCGCTTTCAGCAGGATGGCAGCGAAAGCACGGCCGTCGAAAAAGCATAGTCGCCCGCTCTGGAATTACTGGGCGGATTTGCGAATTGGCGCAAAGTCGGGTGGGGCAATGTGTTGCTTTGTGTTATTCCAGGGCACGAGTATTTGAATCCATTGATTGAGAGGCAGCCATGTTCAACGGCATTTTGATCGACAAAGACGACAGCGGATATCGCGCCAGCCTGCAGCAGATCAACGAAGCGCAGTTGCCTGAAGGCGACGTGACGGTGAAGGTCGCGTACAGCACGCTGAACTTCAAGGACGGTCTGGCGATTACCGGCAGCAGCCCGGTGGTGCGCAAGTTTCCGATGGTGCCGGGGATCGATCTGGCGGGTACGGTCGAGGTCAGTTCGCATCCCGATTACCAGGTCGGTGATCAGGTGCTGCTCAACGGCTGGGGCGTGGGCGAGAGTCACTGGGGCGGGCTGGCGCAGAAAGCGCGGCTCAATGGCGACTGGCTGATTCCGTTGCCCAAAGCCTTTACCGCGGCGCAAGCCATGGCCATTGGTACCGCCGGCTACACGGCGATGCTGTGCATTCTGGCGCTGGAGCGTAACGGCGTGTCCCCGGATCAGGGCGAAGTGCTGGTGACTGGCGCCAATGGCGGGGTGGGCAGTTTCGCCATCGCCTTGCTCAGCAAACTCGGTTATCGCGTGGTGGCGTCCACCGGCCGGGTGTCCGAGCATGAGTACCTGAAGCAACTGGGTGCCAGCGAGATCATCGATCGCGCAACTTTGTCTGAGCCGGGCAAGCCCTTGGCTAAGGAACGCTGGGCCGCAGTGATCGATTCGGTCGGCAGTCACACCTTGGCCAACGCATGTGCCAGCACCCGCGCCGAAGGCACGGTGGCGGCCTGCGGTCTGGCCCAGGGCATGGATTTTCCGGCGTCGGTGGCGCCGTTCATTTTGCGCGGCGTGACGCTGGCGGGGATCAACAGCGTAACTCAGCCCAAAGCGCGGCGGATCGAGGCCTGGGCGCGTCTGGCCAAGGATCTGGACTTCGCCCTGTTGCCAGTGATCAGTCACGAAATCGCCCTGAGCGAGGCCATCGATGCGGCACCTGAGCTGCTTGCCGGACAGCTTCGCGGCAGGGTTGTGGTCGACGTCAATCGCTGACAGAGTAGGCTTCATTGCGGCCCTGTGTGGCCGCACTTCTATACAGGGAGCCGCAATTTCGATGGATTTGAAACGACAGCAAATCGACGCCTTCACCGTTGCTGGGCTGCAGGTTCGCACCACCAACGCCGCAGAGCACCAACCCGAAACCGCGAAAATCGGCCCGATGTGGGGCCGGTTTTTCGGCGAGGAGTTGGCCGAATCCATTCCCGGCAAGTCAGCCAATTCGCCGATTTATGGCGTGTATTCGGCTTACGAGTCGGATGCTTCGGGTGCGTTTGACGTTACCGCTGGCGTTGCCGTGAATGCTTCAGTCAAAGACTTTGAGTCCGTGCGGATCGAAGCGGGCGAGTATCTGGTGTTCGAAGCACAAGGGCAATTGCCTGATGCGGTCATCACGACCTGGGGGCGGATCTGGGAGTTCTTTGAGCAGAATCCACAGATTCAGCGCCGTTACGCCACGGACTACGAGGCCTATACCGGCCCCGAGTCAGTGGCGGTCTATATCGGCGTCCGCTAAGGCTGCGTTTCGCGCTCCAGCAATTGACGTTTACGCTCAACGCCCCAACGATACCCTGACAGATTGCCATCGCTGCGCACCACGCGGTGGCAGGGAATCGCCACAGCCAGGCGGTTGGCGCCGCAGGCCTGCGCCACGGCGCGCATGGAGGTCGGCGCGCCGATGCGTTGGGCGATTTCGGCGTAACTGGCGGTGCGACCCACCGGGATTTCCCGCAACGCCTGCCACACCCGTTCCTGAAACGCTGTGCCACGCACATCCAGTGGCAAGTCGAGGCCCAGCGCTGGCGCCTCGATGAAACCCACCACTTTGGCAATCAACTGCTCGAAGCCGGCATCGGCGCCAATCAGGTTTGCGTTGCGGAATTGATCCTGCAGATCGCACACCAGTTGATGCGGATCGTCGCCCAACAGAATCGCGCACACGCCGCGCTCACTCTGTGCCACCAGAATCGCCCCGAGGGAACATTGGCCAACGGCAAAATGAATGTCGTTGTTGCGTCCAGCCGCGCGGTAGTCGCCGGGCTTCATGCCCAGTACCTTGTCGGCTGACTCATAAAAGCGGCTGTTGGAATTGAAACCCGCGTCGTACAGCGCATCGGTCACCGTGCCGCCATCCGCGAGCCGTTCACGCACCCGGCGCGAACGATGCGCCGCCGCGTAACCCTTTGGTGTCAGGCCGGTAGCCGCCTTGAACACGCGATGAAAATGGAACGGGCTGAGGCCGGCGACCTCGGCGAGCTCATTCAGCGCGGGCACTGTTTCACTCGACTCGATCTGCCGACAGGCGATCGCCACGGTCGCGGCGTGCTGGCTGGCGACTTCAGTCTGATCCTTGCTGGTGCGCTTGCTTGGGCGGTAACCCGCTGCCTCGGCAGCTTGAGCACTTTCGAAGAACTCGACGTTCTGCGGCTTGGGCAAACGTGAAAGGCTGCTGGGGCGGCAGTAGATGCCGGTGGTTTTCACCGCATAGACAAACTGTCCGTCGGCCCGCGGGTCCCGTGCAACGACGGCGGCCCAGCGTGGATCGGTTTCAACGTTGATGAGGGGTGAAAGCTTTTTCATGGCGAGTAGTCCGTTGACCTGTTTGATTCAGGTTAACCAGCGGCAATGTTGGTAACACTCCGGGCCTTGCGGTCAAACTTTTCAGATCACCCGGCGACACGCAAGGTCAGGTTGATCCGGCGTTCGCCCAACTGCGGATGCCGCCCGGGTTTGATCGGCAGCACGCCGTGAAAGCGCAAGCGATCAACCCCGCCCCAGATCACCATGTCGCCATGCAGCAGAGGAATGCGCTGGCTTTTGTCGCTACGGGCAAAACCACCGAATAGGAACATCGCCGGCAACCCCAATGACAGCGAAACGATCGGCGCCGCGTAGGCTTTTTCGTCTTTGTCCTGATGCAAAGACATTTTCGCGCAGGGGACATATTGGTTGATCAGGCAGGAGTCTGGTTGAAAGTCGGCAAATCCAGCGCGCTGTGCTGCTTTGCGCGCCAGTTCTGACAACACTTCTGGCATTGCCGGCCAGGGCTGGCCACTCAGCGGGTCGACGGTGCTGTAGCGATAACCGCTACGGTCGGTGATCCAGCCCAGGGTTCCGCAACTGCTGGTGCCCACCGACATGCTGAAACCGCCCGGGGTCATCATGTGGCGCAACGGTGCTACGGCGAGAATGGCTTCCAACGCTGGCAATAGTTGATCGATCACCGGCAAAGCGAAGCCGCGCAACACCCACGATTGTTCGCCGATCTGCTCGGCGCGGGGTTGTTGCTCGGGTTCGTGGTCGGCGAACAAGTCGAAGGTGGTCGGGTGCATGGCGTTCATGATGCGTCGTGGAAGATGATGCCCAGAGTATGCCGATTTCCGCTGTGCAGGCGACTGACGCCGTGACGCATGGTCACTCGATAATCGCCGCGAGTGCCGCTGACCGGACGCTGGTTGACCGCGAAAATAACCGCGTCACCCTTGTGCAGATCCACGACGTGCGGGCGCGACTGCATGCGTGGACGCTGCTCGGTCAGAACGAACTCACCACCGGTAAAATCCTCTCCGGGCTGCGACAGAAGAATCGCCACTTGCAGTGGGAAAACCAGTTCTCCGTACAGATCCTGATGCAGGCAGTTGTAGTCCTGCGGGCCGTATTGCAACAGCAAGGGTGTCGGCCGCAGTTGGCCGGCAGCCTGACAGCGCTGCACAAACTCGGAATGGGTTGCGGGAAAGCGTACAGGCACATTCATGCGTTCGTACCAGCGGTTGGCCAGTGGCACCAGGCGCGGGTAAAACGCAGTGCGCAGACGTTCGATG
>Ga0308166_1005088_pt1 | contig 10196 bp, 13 predicted proteins | sample PhyCR2_2_FD_202137 | JGI IMG/M metagenome (GOLD analysis project Ga0308166, IMG submission 202137) | Phyllosphere microbial communities from UC Gill Tract Community Farm, Albany, California, United States - DLSLCC.R2 | ecosystem: Host-associated > Plants > Phyllosphere > Unclassified | place... | reverse complement strand
ACAGGGCTGCACTACAATCTGTTCCGGTATTATGACCCGGACTGCGGAAGGTTTACGCAGCAGGACCCGATAGGGCTGGCGGGGGGGATAAACCTTTACCAGTATGCGCCGAATGCGCTGGGGTGGGTGGATCCGTGGGGGTTGAGCCGCGAGTGTAGCGGTAAAACAAAACCTGATTTCTATGTTGGTCCAAATGGCCCTAGTTCGACTATGCCTTCTACAGCATATCGTTATATGGATAGCAAATATGCTCCACAGACAATAGAAAATAAATCAGCCCCGTTAAGTTATTTTGGGTATACGAAATATAAATCTGCACATGAAGCCAGGGACGCCTATCAAATTTTTTATGAGAAAGGTAATCCTGATTCATGGAGTGATGCACGTTTATTAGGTGAGTTTGATACATTACAACTGTATAAAAATGGAGTGCCTCAGGTGCAAGTACCTCTTGCCAATGGTGGTCGAGGGCCTGGATATGAGCTTTTCACCAGTGCATATCCTGAGTATGGTAAAGGTGGGGCATTACAGTTGCTACCAATCGAACGTAATTACCCTGTTATTTTTGAACGTGTTACTATAATTCCGGAGTAAAAGCGATGACAGATGAAGAGTTACGAAAGAATCTTGTTTTTTTAATAAAAAAATATGTTCCGGAAAGTCAACAAAAAGCATTTTATGATGATATATCAAAGTCTACTGTGCCAGTGAAAGGTATTTTAGCTGACTTTAATAAAATCAAAACCAGAACTGTTGATGAAGTTGATGGAGATTTAATACGGGATATTTACTTTTATTTTTGTTGACAGGTAATTACGTGGGGGATTTATTTTTCCGTTCGTTTTTATATTTTTTTGGTTGGGAATGGCTCGGTAAAGAGATGAAAATTATCTTTACCGGCAATCAAAATATCAGCAATGGCGTTTAGGAAATTATTAGTTACGCTGATCTCACAGAAAAAATAATTGAAAATATTTAATTATGCTGGTGATTTGTATAATGGAGAGGACTAAATCAGGCGGTTAGTTGTTGCCGAATATCCTAATTAAACTATAATGGGGGTTTCAGGGTTTGCGCTTGTTACTAACATGCTGCTCAAAGTTTGAGCAGCAGGGGAAGGGTGCTTCCCCTATCAGTTTTCATATTACAGCTAATCATTAACCCCTTAAAGAATTTCACAAGCATTTTATTTTTAATGGACTGACCCCACATTATCGGTAGAACGATAATAAAAATCGAGGTAATGTAATGAATGATAAAAAAATACAAATAGTTGAGCTACTGATTTCACATAGTCAAATGTTGTTACGATCCAGAGACTATGACGAAAAGCTGAATTACTGGGGAAAAGGCAATGTTTCTCAAGGTGCTGTTCTTCACAAAGATTATGTTATATTCGACCCATTACCAGAGGACGCATTTGGAGCCAACGTCAATATCAAAATAGATAATTCTTTTATATTAGATGAAACTGCTCAACGCTGCATTGTAGTGCCATTTTTTATTACAAATAAAAATAAGCTTCAGGTCGCATGATTGAATTTAAATTCAACCCGATTACCGGTGAGCTAAACCTTGATGGTCTTCCTTTAAAAATAGATACTGAAGAAGGCTTTTGTAAGTGTGATTTATACCACGAATTAGTAAAACGCAAAGCTGTAAATAAAAATATGTCGAATCACTACCTTGTTGACTCAGTAATGTTTTTCGATAAAGAATTTCAAGTTACTATACGCCCGGTGTGCTATGGTTTTCATTTTATGCTTCATCTTGTTGATAAAAATAGTCAATACTATAAATCATTAAATGATTGGAATGCACGAACTAATGTTCACATGCTAAATGAATCAGTGAAAAGCCTGTCTGATTGGCTGAAAGAATCACTGAACCTGGACACGCCTGATACCACGGAAACAGACATCATTAGGTGGAACTTTGAGTGGGGGCGGGTTTCAGTCTCATATGAGACAAAGTCATTTAATCATGGGGTATATATAGTTTGGAATATAAAGTAGTCACTTCCAAAAAAGGTGGTTTAGATATGTTAGAAATGAAACTTGATGTTCATACTGGATTTGTAGAAATTAACAACTACCCCATCGAATTAAAAGATGTTGATACTTTTAAAAATTCCGCATTTTACAAGTTTTTCTCGCCATTGACTACAGTAGGTCCTTTTTATTTCGCTATCGATAATGTTAAATGGAAAGATCAAGTTTTCATTTTGGAACTGAGGCCTTCAGCATTTTCTTTTTCTCCATCATTATTCCTTACTAGTAAGGATGGAAGTTTTTATAAAACGTTAGAGGATTGGGATAAAAGGGCTAGTCTGAGTAATTTATCGGATGAGCAGCAGCGTTTGACAGTATGGGTTGAGAATGAAATTACATCAAAGCCTAATCTTAAAATTAACAATCCCCCATATGGATTTCAATGGAGGCATGAATGGGGAAATATTGTTGTACAGTCTAATGAAAAAAGCTTCGATTGTGGTGTTTATATAGAATGGAATGTTTGACTAAATGATGTTAATGATTAATAAAATCCTCCATTTCTTATAGCCTTACTTTTTTATTGATAAACTTAAAATTTAAATAATGAAACTTACTAATCGACTGAAAAAGAAGTTATTAGTCCTTGATGGCATTGACAATGATTTCATAGAGTATGGAAAGGAAATAACATGCCCTGAATGCGAGGGGGTAATAGTCTACTCTATCGTAAACTCATATGAGTTTGACACGCTCACAGAAGAGGTAAAATGCTTTTTGGTTAAGAAAATGAGAGGTGTGAAACTTGTTAGTGATCATAATGAATTTAGCTATGATGAAAGCAAATTATATGTTTTGAAAAACACATGTTCAAAGTGTTTAAAAGAGTTTTCTACTGTATTAACGTATAAAGAAGTGCAGCCAGCCCGATACCGGGTATATCTTGTGGGGCTTTTTGACGGTGATTTGAAACAGTTCAAACTTTAAAAGTTGAAGTTTACCAATGATTGAAAATCTCATTTGTATTAAAGAAAATGACCTGCTTCAATGGGCGTGTGATGAAAGTAACATACTGGTTAGTATGCCATTTTTAGACTATGCACTGGTCGACTCGACACGCCAGTTAGTCTTTGCGTTAAGCGAGCCAAAGCCACTATCAACCGTTTTGACCATCTTCAATGCGCAGGGCGAAAAACTATTTTGGTCAGCACCTCCTGAAGGCGCAGCTTTCTATTACTTAACTTTCAACCTGTCAAAGCAAGTGGTTGTGGTCTGTAGCTATGCGGAAAAGGAAAACGGCTGGCATGACTGGTATTATTCCTGGGATATGAGGCATAATGCTTTGTCTCAATTGGGCCCTGCGTATTAACATCAAAAGCGCCAAAAAACGATAACAATAACTGTTGGCAAAAGAGGGACTGTACAGCAGTTCCAACAAGCAGTTTAAAAAAACAGAGTTAAGAGGCAAAGGATGAGCAGTGTTTAGATTGTCATTTTAACCTATATCAAACCACTCGAAGAGATTGACGCAGTGATACCTGCTCATGTGGAGTGGCTTAAAAAGGGTATTCAGAGGGGATATTTCTGGCATTGGGTAGACGGAGCCCAAGAACCGGTGGAGTCATACTCGCTAAATGTGAGAGTCTGGTCTCTCTCGAAGAACGCTTGCGTGAGGTTCCTTTTCAGGCATTAAAGCTTGCGACTGCCGACATCATTCTCTTTGAACCCAGTATGAAAACAGAACTATTAGAAAATGTGTTTTAACCCCGCGATAAATAAAACAATCAAACGTTAATGACTGTCTTGGGCGACTGTACCGCCGGGACGTCTTTACCGGCAATGCCCAGCGCCCGTCGCCGCGCCGCTGGTCCCGCCGCTGGGATTACGACTATCGCAATAACCTGGTCCGCGAAGAGCGGGACGATAACCCGTTCAGCTGGTACCGCTGGCAGTACGACAGCGCAGGCCGGCTGCTGGTTCAGGACGGTACGCTGCCCGGTCAGGAGCAGTGGTGCTGGGATGCAGCCGGTAACCCGCTGGAAGGCTCTGCTGAGAAGGTCACGCACAACCGCCTGACGCAGCTGAACGGCATTCGCTGGCGCTATGACATCCACGGCCGCACCGTTGAGAAGGATAACGGCCAGACCCGCTGGCACTACCGCTACGACGGTGAGCACCGCCTGACGGAGGTGATCAGCCAGCCGCGGGACCGCAACAGGCCGCAGACGCTGGTCAGCTTCCGCTACGATCCGCTCGGGCGACGCATCAGCAAAACGCGCCGCCAGATGCTGGGCGGCCAGCCAACCGGTAAGCCAGTCACCACGCGGTTTGTCTGGGAAGGGTTCCGGCTGTTGCAGGAAGTGCACGGGGATGTGCCACTGACCTACGTCTACAGCGATCAGGACAGCTACGATCCGCTGGCGCGTATCGACGGGGTTGATGCCCCGGAAATCTTCTGGTTCCACTGTCAGCCGAACGGCACGCCGGAACGGATGACGGATAGCGAAGGACAGGTGCGCTGGGAAGGGGTAAACAGCGCCTGGGGCAAGCTGTTGCGGGAAAGCGAGACGCAGGTATCAGGATATTCTCAGAACCTGCGGATGCAGGGGCAATACCTGGACCGTGAGACAGGGCTGCACTACAATCTGTTCCGGTATTATGACCCGGACTGCGGAAGGTTTACGCAGCAGGACCCGATAGGGCTGGCGGGGGGGATAAACCTTTACCAGTATGCGCCGAATGCGCTGGGGTGGGCAGATCCGTGGGGGTTGACTCCTGACGATCTCATTCGTTACCGGCCACATGATTCTCTTTCTGCTCAAGGTGGAGCTAGAAGCTCTGCTATTTCTAGGGCATGGGTGCAAGAAAAAGCCTTATTGCAGGATGGTGGGGCTGGCACAAGAAATTGGACAGCGCAAGAGAGGGATTTAATTTTGAAGACTCCCAACAAGAGCCTAACCTCTGTGATGTCCCGGGCAGGCTATACCGGGCATCATATCAATTCGGTAGAAGGCAATGGTACACTTGGTTCCAAATGGCAAGGTGATCCGAGGAACATTGTATTCTTGAAAAATCATAACCATCCCGACAAGTTCAATGAGCATGTCCATGGTGATCAAGGACATAGAGGAATACTAAGAACTCGACGCGTAGGCGCTTAATCGATAGAGAAAGAACACTAAAATCTAGACAACGATGTAAGCAATTATAGGTGGAAAGATGAACATAAAAAATGCAGTCCAAGATCTTGTGAACAAATTTAAAATGAATGAATTGAATATGGGAGAGATAGACTATACAGACGATGAAAATGAGACTTCTTTTCCCGTGAATTTAAATGGGGAGGTTGATTTTTTTTATCGTCATTTGATTTTAAATGACAGTCCAACATTTGATGGTACTTTTTATTTACAGATTATTGAACCTCAAGATCTCAACGAAATATTATCCGGTTGGCGAGTTCAAAATGATACGGCTTGGCGCGATGAATATATAATTTTTGCTGAAAGAAATGGTGACGTTCTTTTTTGTGACACCCAAAATCTAACATCTCCTGTTTATGGTAGCATTCAAAAACGAAACTTTATAATTTCTGGTTCCTTAGCTGACTTTTTGAATGCTTTTTGTTCTGCTATTGAGATGGAACAAAATAATTATGATGGTGATGCTACAGATGATGAATTTAATTTAAGAGAAGATTTTCTGGAAGATATCGATGTGATGCTTAAAACTAAACTAAAAGATGTTGAGGTTGAAGGGTTTAAGAAATTCTTTTTTGGTTAGTTTTTAAGGTTTTTAATAATAAAGATTTACTGTCTTAGATACCTCCTTGCTTCTAAAAGCATTTATTTCTTATTCCCCTTTTTATAGGTGAGGAGGTTTATTTGCTATTGCTAATGAATAAACACATGAATAATATTTACATCTCTTGTAGAAAAAGGAAACGAATTTCATGATAAAAAAATAAGCCGAGGCTTTAGAGCAATAACAAAATGTCCGGCAGGCTCTTCCTGAGCCGCAGATCGAATGGAAAATTGCCAACTGCAACTCTGCGTACATGTACAGTGCTTGCTTTGCTCTCAAGGAGAACGATGAGGCGAAAAAATGGGGGGAGAGGATACTTAGTACACGTGGATCGGATATAGAGACAGCGCCGTTAATCGACCTCGGCATGGTTTTTTATGAGTTGAATCAATTTGATGAAGCGTACAAATATTTTAATGATTCTTATAACTACGTCAAAGAACGAACGTTTCAAGACAGAGCTGAAAAATACCTTGAGTTCTATTTTCCTAAGGGTGCGCAAGTTCGTTTTTTTCATAAAAAACAAATCAAACTTTAAACAAGAAGTTCATCCCATCGCCATTTTTAACGATTTGATTTTATGCTTTCTGCACGCAACTTACCTTTTTCTTTACGTCATGCTCATTCTTTTAAGTGTAAAGTCTTTAGATATTAGACTCTGAGCATTTAAAAGTCTTTTACCAGCTGTACGCAATAATGAAATTATGACAACTGCGATCGTCTGCTGGTAATCCACCTCGAACGACTTGCTGGAAAGGACACGCACAACCTCCTGACGCATGCTTAATCCGTTAAATCAAGGGGTATTGGCTCCTAAGCACGTTGATCCAACAACGCCAGGTAGATCGTATGTATTACCATCAGTATGGGCAGAATGGCTTGAAGAAGTAGCGATTCCAGGCTCCGGTAATGTAAAATAGGTTACTATATGAATATTAATAAAGATGATGATCTCCTTGTGATAGTAAAGAAAGAAGGAATATATTATTGGTTCGTGGCGTTCAAAGAAATGTGGGTTTTAGATAGAATTAAATGGATAGAGGATTTTGTGAAAAGTGGGGTGGAAATAAATCTACAGGATGTCCATAAGGAAAGATATGACATACCCGTAGTAAATGAAGAAAACGCGCAGATTTTTATTGATGGGTTAATTAAAGATGGCTATTCATTCGATAAGGATGACATAGCTGATGAGTTTTTTAGTAGGCTTTCGCAAAAAACAACTTGGTGGGATATATATGATCTTATGCCGGATTTGCTTATAGATTTTGATAATAAAAGACTATATTCGGAGTATGTTGAAAGTATGCATTATCAAAAATATGTTCCTGATGGTTGGCAAGGTGAGCTTGTTGATTTCTGCGGTAATGGAACGTTACCTCAAGATGAAATGTTCTGGATAAAGAATGGAACAAATCATAGAAACGTTATCATTGCTAAAGGGTAAAAAAAATTTTCAGCATACCATTTTAGATTATGCAATGGTCTTACAACACGCGAGTTAATTTTTGTGTTAACCGATAAAAAGCCATTATTAACCGTTGTAACCCTATTTGATGCTTAGGGCAAAAGCTTCTTTGCCTGCACTGCCACGAGGCACATTTTTCTATTACTTAAAAATCATCTGAACGAAGAAGGGGTTGTTGTCTTTAGCTATGTGGAAAACCAAAATGGCTGGCATGATTGGTTTTATTTAAATGGTATGAAGCGTAACGCGTTGTCTCGATCAGGCCCTGCTTATTATGATAAAATGCGATTCAAAACTTTTAACGATTCCCGCTCGCAAAAAAAAGGATTTAGAAGATATATTATTGTCGACCGGCAGACCTCTCCTAAGAAACGGTGGTGTCAGCCTCGCTAAGTATTAGAGTCTGGCCTTACTTGTTGAGTGATTAATCGAGGTGCCTTTTCAGACGTTAAAGCTTGCGACTACACAAATCATTTCTTTGGAGGTGAGCAAGAAGTCAGATCTCTAAGATATTTTTTTGACTCCCTAATAAAAAATGTACGTGAAAGCGTGGATTTTTCCCGTTCATAAAAATTAAACGTAAACAAGAAGTTCATCACATCGCCATCTTCAACAATGTAGTCTTTTCCTTATGCACGCATCTTGCCTCCTTCTTTCGCGCCTGGCCCTTCCTGACCCAGCTCTTCCATAAACTCTTCACGGTCGGCATCGTCCAGTTCAGTATTATCGGATTCAACCGTGGCGCAAACTACTAACACTAACGAACCCGCAGCGAATATGACCGTCTTGGCCGCCTGCATCGCCGGGATATAGTTACCGGTAATTTTCAGTGCTCTTGGTTGCACCGCTGGGATACTACCGGTAACCCGCTCGAAGGATCTGCTGAGAAGGTTACGCACAACCGGCTGACGCAGCTGAACGGCATTCGCTGGCGCTATGACGTCCACGGACGCACCGTGGAGAAAGATAACGGACAGACCCGCTGGCACTACCGCTACGACGGTGAGCACCGCCTGACGAATGAATGCTTTAAACCGAGCGGCTCAACGAGGAGAGTTAGTTTGGTCTCCTGGCACCCATGAGGTTAGGATTTCATCTTTGCAAAGTTCTTACAGACAGGCTGTTTCTGCGCGCTTTGAAAAAATGTTTGGCTCAGCACCTGATCTAAGTAAGCTAAACGCTGATCATCCTGTTGATTTAATTGTTGGAGGTTCGCCTACACAAAGATTACAAATGCTGAATGAAACTATTAATAAAAGTGTCGGTAGTTCTTTGAAAAATTCAGGCAGAAAGGCGGGGCTTCAGCCCGGAGATGCCATCAGTGAAATAATATTTCAGTAGGGGGTAAAATGAATAAATCCATTAATATACAGACGGATACTGCCACATTAGTAATTTATGATTTGATGTCATTAAAGCATAGGATTAATGATGATGCCGATTGGTGGAGTCTTCCAGAAGATGAAGTTGAAGAAATAAATAAAGGGAATGTGTTATTTCTCAATCTTGGAGATGATGGTACCTATAAAATTGATATTAAAAATGACATTGGTGAATATACCGGATCGTTATTTTTAAACGTACCTACTGGAAAGGTTTTCATAGGGGCGGGAGAGGATGTCACTGGCGGAGATCTGGAACCAGATGATTCAGAAGCTATTTCAGGCGAGTTTGTTACTTTAGAACCTGGTAGTTACGAGGTTAAATATAAAAAACAAGGTTCAGATGTTCTAATTTCCTTTACAAAAGCAGTGTTTACTGAAAATTCATTAGAAGAGGGAGTTTATCTCTGAATGAAAATCCACGCCAAAGCGTGGATTTTTTTTATTCAAAACAAATCAGACGTTAAACAAGAAGTTCATCACGTCGCCATCTTTAACGATGTAATCTTTCCCTTCCGCACGCATCTTGCCTGCTTCTTTCGCGCCTTGCTCACCCTTGTAGGTTATGAAGTCTTCAAACGCGATAGTCTGCGCACGAATGAAGCCTTTCTCGAAGTCGGTGTGGATCTTACCGGCCGCCTGAGGCGCGGTCGCACCCACAGGGATGGTCCACGCACGCACTTCTTTTACACCAGCGGTGAAGTAGGTTTGCAGGTTCAGCAGCTCATAGCCCGCGCGGATCACGCGGTTCAGGCCCGGCTCTTCCAGACCCAGCTCGGCCATGAACTCTTCACGGTCGGCGTCGTCCAGCTCTGCAATATCAGATTCAACGGCAGCGCAAACCGCAACCACTACAGAACCTTCAGCCGCAGCGATTTCACGCACTTTGTCCAGATACGGGTTGTTCTCGAAACCGTCTTCGTTAACGTTGGCGATGTACATGGTTGGCTTCAGGGTCAGGAAGCTCAGGTATTTGATCGCCGCTTTGTCTTCGTCAGTCAGGTTTTTCAGCGCGCGCAGCATGCCCGCGTTTTCCAGCTGTGGCAGACATTTTTCCAGCGCAGCCAGTTCCGCTTTCGCGTCTTTGTCGCCGCCTTTGGCTTTCTTTTGCACGCGGTGAATGGCGCGTTCGCAGGTGTCGAGGTCAGAGAGGGCCAGCTCGGTGTTGATGACGTCGATGTCGTCAGCTGGATCCACTTTATTGTTAACGTGGATAATGTTGTCGTTCTCGAAGCAGCGCACAACGTGGCCGATCGCTTCGGTTTCACGGATGTTGGTCAGGAACTGGTTGCCCAGGCCTTCACCTTTGGATGCGCCTTTTACCAGGCCCGCGATGTCCACGAACTCCATGGTGGTTGGCAGAATGCGCTGCGGCTTCACGATTTCCGCGAGCTGGTCCAGACGCGGATCGGGCATAGGAACAACACCGGTGTTCGGCTCGATGGTACAGAACGGGAAGTTCGCCGCTTCAATACCTGCTTTGGTGAGCGCGTTGAACAGGGTGGATTTGCCCACGTTTGGCAGACCGACGATACCGCATTTGAATCCCAT
>Ga0308166_1005087_pt1 | contig 10197 bp, 8 predicted proteins | sample PhyCR2_2_FD_202137 | JGI IMG/M metagenome (GOLD analysis project Ga0308166, IMG submission 202137) | Phyllosphere microbial communities from UC Gill Tract Community Farm, Albany, California, United States - DLSLCC.R2 | ecosystem: Host-associated > Plants > Phyllosphere > Unclassified | place... | reverse complement strand
CAAGGCGCAGTCGAAAGACAAGGGATCGGGCGCCAACGGCGGCGATCTGGACTGGGCGAACCCGGGCACCTACGTGCCGGAATTCTCGGCCGCGCTCACCAGCCTCAAGAAGGGCCAGATCACCCAGACGCCGGTCAAGACGCAATTCGGCTGGCACGTGATCCGCCTGGACGACACGCGCGACGCGAAGATCCCGTCGTACGAAGACGTCAAGCCGCAACTGCTTGAAATGATGATGGGCGACCAGAACTGGCAACGCAGCAAGTTCCAGGCGATGCTGAAAGACCTGCGCGAAAAAGCGAAGATCCAGTAAGCAGCGGCCCGTTGGGGCAGTAAAAAAAGGGGCCTCGTGCCCCTTTTTGATTTGATGGCTGCGTTGCATCGCACGCAACCGGAATCCCCTTTCCTGCCCCGAGTTCTTTTGAAGTGTTTGCTGAAAAGCATTGCGATTTGTCCCATAATGTGCGCCCACGTGCGCCGGCATTGCACTGCTTCGGTGCACTCAAGAATCAAGAGAGTCTGAAAAACCAACCACGCCGGCACGGGCATATCCCGCTCGCCGCCAGAGCGAAACCACCCAAAAGGAAACAGGAGATCCTTATGTCCACGTTCAAGCACGCCTTCCGCATTGCCGCGCTCGCTGCCATTCCGATGGCTCTGCTGCAAGCCGCACCTGCGCTGGCCCAGGCCACGAAGTCGGTTGAAGTGCTCGCCATCGTTGAGCACCCGGCGCTCGATGCCATCCGCGACGGCGCCAAGGAACAACTCAAGGCCGAAGGCTTTGACGCAGGCAAGAACCTGAAGTGGGAATACCAGAGCGCACAAGGCAGCACGGCCACCGCCGCGCAGATCGCCCGCAAGTTCATCGGCGACAAGCCGGACGCCATCATCGCCATCGCTACCCCGTCGGCGCAGGCGGTTGTGGCTGCCACCAAGTCGATCCCCGTCGTGTATTCAGGCGTGACCGATCCGGTGGCCGCACAACTGGTCAAGAGCTGGGCGCCGACCGGCACCAACGTGACCGGCGTGTCTGACAAGCTGCCGCTGGACAAGCAGATCGCCCTGATCAAGCGTGTGGTGCCGAATGCCAAGCGTATCGGCATGGTCTACAACCCGGGTGAAGCGAACTCGGTCGTGGTCGTCACTGAGCTGAAGAAACTGCTGTCGGCGCAAGGCATGACGCTGGTCGAATCGGCTGCACCGCGCACGGTGGACATCGCGCCGGCCGCCAAGAACCTGATCGGCAAGGTCGACGTGATCTACACGAACACCGACAACAACGTGGTGTCGGCATACGAATCGCTGGTGAAGGTGGCCAACGAAGCGAAGATTCCGCTGGTGGCTGGCGACACTGATAGCGTGAAGCGTGGCGCCATCGCCGCCCTGGGCATCAACTACTACAAGCTGGGCCAGCAGACCGGCAAGGTCGTCGCCCGCATCCTGAAGGGTGAGAAGCCCGGCGCCATCGCCTCGGCCGGCAGCACCGACCTGGAGCTGTTCGTGAACGAAGGCGCGGCCAAGAAGCAAGGCGCGACCCTGTCGGCGGACCTGCTGAAGGACGCCAAGGAAGTCATCAAGTAACTCGCAAGGCGCCGGGTCGGCCTCCGCCTGACGGAGCCGGCCTGGCGCGGGTCTGGCTGCCCGCGCCGCAACGTGGCTATCCGCCGCATAATGGCCGGGCGCTTACGCTGCTACCCACAAGCGTCCCGTTCATTGCACACAGGCCGGTGCCCAATCACCGCGCCCTACTCCGTCATGTCACTGTTTTCATTGCTCGGCGCCCTGGAGATCGGTCTGATCTTCAGTCTCGTGGCGCTCGGGGTGCTGATCTCCTTCCGCATCCTCAACTTCCCTGACCTCACTGTCGACGGCAGCTTCCCGATGGGCGGCGCTGTGGCGGCCACGCTCATCGCCGGCGGACACGATCCGTTCGTGTCGACGCTGGGTGGCACCCTGGCCGGTGCCGCTGCAGGCTTCGTCACGGGCTGGCTCAACGTGCGCCTGAAAATCATGGATCTGCTCGCCAGTATCCTGATGATGATCGCGCTGTACTCGGTCAACCTGCGCATCATGGGCAAGCCCAATGTACCGCTCATCTCCGAGCCGACCGTCTTCTCGCTGCTGCAGCCGGACTGGATGCCCGACTACGTGTTCCGCCCGGTGCTGCTGGGTGTGGTCGTGGTGGTCGTCAAGCTGCTGGTGGACTGGTTCTTCTCCACGCAGATCGGCCTGTCGCTGCGCGCCACGGGCGCCAACCCGCGCATGGCCCGCGCCCAGGGCATCGCCACCGGCGCAGCCACGCTGGCCGGCATGGCGCTGTCCAACGCACTGGTGGCCCTCGCTGGCGCGCTGTACGCGCAAACGCAGGGCGGCGCCGATGTGTCGATGGGGATCGGTACCATCGTCATCGGCCTGGCCGCCGTCATCATCGGCGAGACCGTGCTGCCGGCACGCCGCCTGGTGCTGACCACGCTGGCCGTGGTGGTGGGCGCGATCCTGTATCGCTTCTTTATCGCCCTGGCGCTCAACAGCGATTTCATCGGTCTGCAGGCACAGGATCTGAATATGGTGACCGCTGCGCTGGTGGTGATCGCCCTCGTGCTGCCCGGCATGCGTCGCAAGGTGTTCGGCAAGCTGGCCAAGACCGGTACCAAGGGGAACTGACATGCTGAGCGCACAAGGACTCACCCTCACCTTCAACCCAGGCACGCCCATCGAGATGCGCGCGCTGCGCGGCCTGTCGCTGGAGATCCCCTCGGGCCAGTTCGTGGCCGTGATCGGCTCGAACGGCGCCGGCAAGTCGACGTTCCTGAACTCCATCAGCGGTGACTACATCGTCGATTCGGGCAGCATCACCATCGACGGCGAAGACGTCACGCGCAAGACCGCGTGGCAACGCGCCGACAAGGTCGCCCGCGTGTTCCAGGACCCGATGGCCGGCACCTGCGAAAACCTGACCATCGAAGAGAACATGTCGCTGGCCATGTGCCGCGGCCAGCGTCGTGGTTTCCAGTTCGCGACCAACCGCAAGTGGCGCGAGATCTTCCGCGAACAACTGCGCCGGCTGGACTTGGGCCTCGAAAACCGCCTGACCGATCGCATTGGCCTGCTCTCCGGCGGCCAGCGCCAGGCCGTGAGCCTGCTGATGGCGTCGCTACAGCCGTCGCGCATCCTGCTGCTGGACGAGCACACCGCCGCGCTGGACCCGAAAACGGCCGCCTTCGTGCTGGAGCTGACCGCCAAGATCGTGTCGGAGAGCAAGCTGACGACGATGATGGTGACGCACTCCATGCGCCAGGCGCTCGACTACGGCGATCGCACGGTGATGCTGCATCAGGGCAACGTGATCCTCGACGTGCAAGGCGAGGAACGCCGCGGCCTGGACGTGCCGCACCTGCTGCAGAAGTTCGAGGAAACGCGCGGCGCCAAGGTGGATGACGATGCGTTGTTGCTAGGCTGAACCTGTCCCTGGGCGCCACCGCGGCACTCAGAATCGGCACCGCCACCACATGACACACAGCCCGGGCTCCCTTAGTGGAGCCCGCGACATTTCCGCTCCATGACCAAGGCACACCGTCCGCCCATTAGCATTACGCCCAAACAGCACGCGGACGACTCGCCAACGCTGACAAAAGGCCAGCGAGCATTCAACGCGCTGATCAAGCAGATTGAGAATCGGCGTAAGCGGCTGGCGGACTGGGAGGCGGCCACCGTTCGGTTCCAGAGCCGATATGCCAGCGAGTTCCTGCCGCTGGAGCGAACCCGCGCCGAGCTGCAGATCCGCCTCGTCCACAGCCTCGATCAGGTCTACGAGCATGACGGCTTTACCAAAGCCGAGCGCCGCAAGATATCCGCCCTCATCGTCGAGCTGACGACAGATCTGATTGACGAAGACCCGAGCCTGAAGGCGCTTTACAACAAATACAGCGGCACGGACTTCGACCGGGAAGCCGCGCTGCAAGCCGCAGCGATGAAGGCTAGGCTGGAAGCGGCACTCGGTGTCGACCTGGGCGACGACACGGATGTCGATTCAGAGGCGGCACTCCTGCAACGCGCCCGCGCGCACATCGAGCAACGGGCCGAGAAAAAAGCCGCCGCAGCAAATAAGCGCGAAGCCCGCCGGGCCGCCCGGAAGAAGTCTCCCAAGCAACAGGCCGCAGAAGCACGGGAAGAAGACGAACAGGCGCAGATCAGCCTGTCCATCCGCGAGGTCTACCGCAAACTCGCCAGCGCCCTGCACCCCGACCGCGAAACTGATCCGCAGGAGCGGGAGCGGAAGACACGGCTCATGCAGCGCGTCAATGAGGCCTACGACAAGAACAACCTGCTGCAACTGCTGGAGTTGCAGCTTGAGCTTGAGCACATCGATCAGCGCTCAATCAACCACATCAGCGAAGCGCGGCTGACGCATTACAACCAGATCCTGAAAGACCAGGTGCGCGAGCTGGACCGGCAAATCCATCGTGTCGAGACGACGTTTCGGCACACGTACGGGTATCAGCAGTTCGGGGCGCTGCCGCCGGACGCCATCTTGCAAAAGCTCGACATCGACATCGCTGCGCTCCGCCAAGATGTTCGCAATATCGAGCAGGATCTTGCCGCCTTTGACGATTTCAAAGACGTGCGGCGGATGCTGAAATCCCGCCCGGCGCTCGACTGATGGCCCGCTGAACTGCGCGCCGATCCAACAAAACGGGCACCCGAAGGTGCCCGTGTTCGTTACAGCGATCGGTCGATTGGCCGATCAGAAGCGGTGCTGCAGGCCCATCGTCACGCCAACCTGGTTGTTGGCGTAACCGATCACGTCGCGCGACAGGCTTACGTTCTGGCCGTTCTTGGCCTTGGCATAACCGGCAGACAGGTACGCCGTGGTGCGCTTGGACAGCGCGTACTGGCCGCGCACCGAGAACAGGATCGGATCGGCATCCGTGCCGTCCTTGATGTTCTGCTTGTACACCGCGCCGTACAGCGTGAAGGCCGGCGTCACGTCGTAGCTGGCGCCCGCCCAGTACATATCGCTGCGCAGGCTGGCGGCCGCCGTCGTGAAGGCGCGCTTGTAGTTGCGATAGCCCGCGAACAGCTTGAGCGCGCCGAAGTCGTAGCTGGCGCCGGCGTGTATGCCCTGGATGTAATCGGTTGTATCTGCCGGCGTGGTGCTCGTGCCTGCGCCGTTCTGACGATCCCACGTGACTGCGGCCGAGAAGTCGCCCACGCTGTAGCCGACGCCCAGGTCGTACTTCGAGCTGCTCTTGAAGTTGCCGGCTGCCTCGCCAAAGCCCACGGTGGCACCCAGCTTCAGACCGCCAAAGGTGCCGTCGTAGCGCACGGCGTTGGAAGCGCGCGAGAACAGGCCGTCCTTGCGATCGCCCGTGGCCGTGGACGACGTGGCCCACGAGTAGTTCGGCGCGTAGCCCATCGGGTCGTACGGCAGCATGAAGTCGTACGTGGTGGTGAACGTGCGGCCTGCCACCACCTGCCCGAAGCCGCCAGCCAGACCGACCACGGCGCGGCGGTCGAACAGCGTGTTGTCGGTGTCGAGCTTGCCGGTGTCGATGGCGATGCCGCTTTCCAGGTTGAACACGGCCTTCAGGCCGCCGCCCAGATCCTCGGTGCCGCGCATGCCCCAGCGCGACGTGTTCTTGCCGCCCGAGACGAGGCGCGTGGCGCTGCCGCCGTTCGGGCCAGCGTGGTTCACATACTCGATACCCGAATCCATGATCCCGTACAGGGTCACGTTGGAGGATTGAGCGGCGGCCGTGCCGGCCGTGGTGGCGGTGACAAGCGCAACCACTGCCAGCGCCATCGAAGTCTTGTTCATCAGGTCTCCCTTATTCGTTGTCCTTGCGCAAAAGCCCCATTCACAGGGCTTTGGGCGGGACGGATCGTATGAGGGGCGCACTTTCAGTTCACTTTCGATTGGCGGGAAATTGCCGGTGTGTGTCGCGGCGTTCTCGGGGGTTTCCCTAGCTTCAAAACATGCGGCGATGTCTGTATTCCTCTGCGGCTGATTGAGAGACGTCCGATATGCGCATCCTGTTGGTGGAAGACAACCTGAAGCTGGCCAGCACGCTGGAAGAAGCCCTGAGCCAGGCCGGCTTCACGGTCGATTGCGTGCATGACGGCCATGCGGCCGACTTGCTGCTCACCACGCAGGACTACGCGCTCGCCATTCTCGACATTGGCCTGCCGCGCATGGATGGGTTGGAAGTGCTGCGCCGCCTGCGCGCGCGCAAGAACCCGCTGCCCGTGATGATCCTGACCGCACATGGCGCCGTGGAAGAACGCGTGCGCGGCCTGAACCTCGGGGCTGACGATTACCTTGCGAAGCCGTTCGACCTGACCGAAGTGGAGGCCCGCGCCCGTGCGCTCATCCGGCGCAGCCACGGCCACGAGAGCACGCAGTTGCAATGTGGGCCGCTGCACTACGACGGCATCAGCGGCGCCTTCACGCTTCACGGCGAACTGCTCGCCCTGACCGGCCGCGAGCGCGCCGTACTGGAAGTGCTGATGCTGCGCGATGGCCGCGCCGTCAACAAAGCCGCCATCTCGGAAAAGATCTTCAGCATCAACGAATCGGTCAACGCCGATGCCATCGAGATCTACGTGCACCGCCTGCGCAAGAAACTCGACGGCAGCGGTGTGGCCATCGTCATGCTGCGCGGGCTCGGGTATCTGCTGGAAGCCACGCCCAGCACACCGGCGAACGCAGGCCGATGAGCCTGCCCACCCTGCGCCGGCAGCTTTCGTTCTGGTTGCTGCTCCCTCTGATGGGGCTGCTCGCGCTCGACGCCTGGCTCACGTATGCGCGGGCCATGACCGCTGCAAACGCCGCGTTCGACCGCACGCTCGAAGCGTCGCTCAAGGCTATGCGCGAGGGCGTGCGCCTTCGCGACAAGCAGTTCGCCATCGACCTGCCCTACCTCGCGCTGGACGTTCTCCAATCGGAAACCGGCAGCAGCGTCTTCTATCGCCTGACCGATGCCAACGGCAAGACGCTGACCGGTTATGACGACCTGCCCATGCCCACAGGGCGGCGGCCGGCGCCCTATCGCTCGGTTTTTTACGACAGCCAGTTCCAGGGCATGCCCGTGCGCCTGGCCGCGCAGGCGGTGCCGGTGCGCGATACCCAGTCGACGCAGATCCAGCTCGTGTGGCTGTTGGTGGGCGAGACCCTGGAGCCCCGCGAGGCGCTGGCGCACGAGATCCTGGCGGGCTCATTGCAGCAGGAGGGCTTGCTGGTGGTGCTGGCGGTCGGCATCGTCTGGTTGGGCATCAGGCGGGGTCTGCGGCCCCTGCGCCAGCTGAGCGAAACCGTCGCCGGACGCGGCACCGATGAGCTTGCCCCGCTGCCGCAGCAGGGCTTGCCGGCAGAAGTCGCTCCGCTGGTCGAGGCCATCAATCAGTATGTGGCGCGCCTGCTGCGCATGGTGCAAGCCCGCAAGCGCTTCTTTGCCGATGCCGCACATCAATTGAAGACGCCGCTGGCCGTGATCCAGGCGCAATCCGAACTCGCCCTGCGCGAACCCGATGGAGACCGCATCCGCCGCCATCTTGAGCCGCTGCACGGCACCGTGCGAGAGGCTGCGCGGGGCGTGCAGCAACTGCTGTCGCTCTCCCGCCTGGAGACCGACAGCGGCTACGCACCGCAACTCCAGCCGCTGCGCCTCGACACCCTGGCCGGGGATGTCGCGCTGGAACTGGCGCCCGTTGCGCGCAAATCCGGCGTCGACCTCGGCTTTGAAGGCGAACCGGTGACGGTGGCCGGCGAGCCGCAATGGCTGCAGGAGCTGATCGGCAACCTGCTCGACAACGCCATCCTCTACGCCGGAAACGGGGCGCGCGTCACGCTGCGGGTCAAGCGTCAGGCGATGGCGATGCTCGGCGAGCAGGCCGTGCTGCAAGTGGAAGACGATGGCCCTGGCATTGCGGTGCCTGAGCGCGATGCGGTATTCGGCCGTTTCTATCGCGGTGCGGCATCGGAAGGCCACGACGGCAGCGGCTTGGGTCTGGCCATCGTCCGCGAGATCGCGCGCCTGCACGGCGGCACGGTCGCGCTGTCGGAAACGCCCGGTGGAGGACTGACCGTAAGCGTCTACCTGGCGCTGGCATTGACTGAAGAGCCGGCCACCTGAACGCGGGTTGCTGCACGACAACATTGTCTTCCTAGCGCTCCATAAACCTGCCCAACGCCGTGCACCATTTGCGTGACGACGCGGCGCACCATTTCCACGCGCCCTGACCCGGCCCGCTGTTCCGCCAAAATTGGTTCCATCCGCGCGCTGTTATGCCCGCCGCACGTGGGCTGGCGCACGACCTAAACTCAAACACATCGCAACCACCACACGATCGGCCGCCGAGCTTGCTCGGGCAAGGCATCCGGGGTTTTCCCTATTGTGGTGCCGCGGGCCGCACGCCCGTAGGCCGCGCCTGAGGTGTCGCCAAAAATGGCTCCATCAAATAACCAGGATTGGGTCCACTTTGCAGAACAATGAGCCGCTATAGTCCATCAACAATTCGTCACAACACGGCATGTTGACCGACCCGAAAGGATCGGAGAACGGCAGGAGGCAGCAATGAAGACCGACGACGTGATCGTCAGCTTTCGCGGTGTACGCAAGACGTATGACGGCGAGACCCTCGTGGTCAAGCATCTGGACCTGGACATCTACCAAGGCGAGTTTCTGACTTTGCTCGGCCCCTCCGGCTCGGGCAAGACCACCTGCCTGATGATGTTGGCTGGGTTTGAATTTCCGACCGGCGGTGAGATCCGCCTGGAAGGCGCCCTGCTCAACAACGTGCCGCCACACAAGCGCAACATCGGCATGGTGTTCCAGAACTACGCGCTGTTTCCGCACCTGACGGTGGCGCAGAACGTGGAATACCCGCTGACGGTGCGCAAGATCCCCGCTAGCGAGCGTGCAGACCGCGTGCACAAGGCCCTGCAGATGGTCCGCATGGAGGGCTTTGCCAAGCGTTACCCGGCACAGCTCTCGGGCGGCCAGCAGCAGCGCATTGCGCTGGCCCGCGCGCTGGTGTTCGAGCCCAAGCTCGTGCTGATGGACGAACCACTGGGCGCACTCGACAAGCAACTGCGTGAACACATGCAGTACGAGCTGAAATCGCTGCACGAAAAGCTCGGTGTGACCTTCGTCTACGTGACGCACGACCAGGGCGAGGCGCTCACCATGTCCGACCGCGTGGCCGTGTTCGACAAGGGCATCGTGCAGCAGCTTGACACGGTAGATAGCCTCTATGAACGCCCTTGCAACGAGTTCGTCGCCAACTTCATCGGCGACAGCAACACGCTGCGCGGCACCGTCACCCGCGTCGAAGGCGACTACTGCGAGCTGCAGCTCAACGACGGCGCCCGCATCATGGGCCGCAATATCGCCGGCGCCAATGTGGGGGCCACCGCCACCGGCTGCATCCGCCCCGAGCGCATGCGCCTGGCTGAGGGCGCTTCCGCTGCCGGCAATGCGTTGCAGGGCCAGACACGCGGCCTCGTCTACTTTGGCGACCACGTGCGCATGCGCTGCGCCCTGCCTGATCAGCCTGAATGTTTCGTGAAGGTGCCGCTGGGCACGCGCGCGCTCGAAGGCTTTGCGCCGGGCGCGCCGATCCAACTCGAATTCGCACCGGAACACCTGCGCGTTTTTGCATGACCTTGCATGACCCATGCGGGCATCCCCGCCCGCATGTCACCACCATACGTTGTACCCACACACCAAAAAGAGGAGCCAAGATGAAACACATCGCAAAGACGCGTCTCTCCGTATTTGCCGGCGCGTTCGCCATTGCATTCGGCGCGCACGCGGCAGAACTCACCGTCGTCAACTTCGGCGGAGCCAATGGCGACGCGCAGAAGGCTGCCTTCAACAAGCCGTTCGAGGCGCAGACCGGCAACAAGGTCACCGTGGTCGAGTACAACGGCGAGCAGGCCAAGATCAAGGCCATGGTCGAAGCCAAGCACGTCAACTGGGACGTGGTGGAAGTCGAATCGGGCGACATCGGCCGAGGCTGTGATGAAGGCCTGTTCGAGAAGCTCGACTGGAGCAAGATCGCCAAGAAGAGCGATCTGATCCCCGAGTCGCCGAGCACCTGCGGCGTGGGCTTCTTCGTGTGGTCGACCGCGATGGCGTACAACGCCGACAAGCTCAAGACCGCCCCGACCGGCTGGGCCGATTTCTGGGACGTGAA
>Ga0308166_1005086_pt1 | contig 10197 bp, 10 predicted proteins | sample PhyCR2_2_FD_202137 | JGI IMG/M metagenome (GOLD analysis project Ga0308166, IMG submission 202137) | Phyllosphere microbial communities from UC Gill Tract Community Farm, Albany, California, United States - DLSLCC.R2 | ecosystem: Host-associated > Plants > Phyllosphere > Unclassified | place... | reverse complement strand
TGCAGCCGCCGGACGACCTGGGCAATATCCTCGAAGGCGAATTCCGCCCCGGTTTCTTCAACGGCGTGTGCACGGTCGTCACGAAGCTGTTCTCGTGCGTGCAGCCGCGCGTGGCCGTGTTCGGCAAGAAGGATTACCAGCAGCTGATGATCGTGCGTAACATGGCGCGCCAGTTCGCGATGCCGACGGAAATCATCGGCGCCGAGACGTTCCGCGCCGAGGACGGTTTGGCGCTGTCGTCGCGCAACGGCTACCTGAGCGAGACCCAGCGCGTCGAAGCGCCGGTCCTGTACCAGACGCTGCACTACGTGGCGGAGCAGGCCCGTGCCGGCCATGCCGACCTGGAAGCGCTGGAACGGGACGCGATGGCACGCCTGGCGGCGCGCGGCTGGCAGCCGGACTACGTGTCGATCCGCAAGCGCATGAACCTGCAGGCACCGTCGCGCGAGGAATACACCGCGGGCGCACCGCTCGTCGCGTTGGCGGCGGCCAAGCTCGGCGCCACGCGTTTGATCGATAATCTGGAGATCTGACTCTAAAGATTTCATTGTTGCAAAAGTGCTGTAGAACTTGGCAACACTTCTTGCTAGACTCGTGGTTTGGCTTTTTACCCAAACCACGTAAAAAGAAGAAGGAGGAGCACTTTGACTGATCTCTCGCTGCCGCTCATGCGCAAGGGTCCACCGAAACCGACGGAAGCCGTCGACCGTATCACGCTGAACTCGGTCGCGCACGAGATGCGCGACCCGATCGACATCGCCGACACCCTGACGACGCTGGCGCTGACCGGCGAGCCCGTGACCGTCTATCCGTACGGCCAGGACTTCGTCATGGCGCGCATCGACGCCGTCGACGTCGAACGCAAGCTGTTCACGCTGGATCTCGCCGACGACATCGTGCTGGCGGAAGGCCGGACCGTCTTCGTCGCGGGGCTCGGCGGTAATGCGAAGATCCAGTTCGAAGTGAATGCGCACTGGGACGTCGTCCCGGGCCACCCGGAGCTCGTCCAGCTGCCGCTGCCGGAATCGTGCCTGACGCTGAACCGGCGCGCCGAGCCGCGGCTCGAATCGCCGGTCGGCATGAACTACGGCGCCCGCTTCGTCCTGCTGGGCAAGGTGTTCGAAATGCCGCTGTACGATTTCTCGCGCGGCGGCGTCGGCCTGCGCGCGACACCCGATCAGGCACACGAACTGTACGTCGGCAAGAAACTGGAGAGCGTCATCCTGGAAATGGGCACGTCACTCATGGTGACGGCCGACCTCGAAGTGCGCCTGCTGCGGCCGTTCCGCACCTTCCTCTTGGGCCAGCAGGTGCAGGTGGGATGCCGCATCTCCAACATCACGATGCAGATGCGGCAGACGCTCGATCGCGCCGTGACGACGGTGCAGAAGCGGCGCTGACCGCGCCATGAAAAACGGCCCGTCGCGGGCCGTTTTTACCGTCATTCCCGCGAAGGAACGTCATCCCCGCCAAGGAACGTCATCCCCGCGAAGGCGGGGACCCAAGTTCATTATCGTAATCCGCGCAAGCGCGCACGCGTCACGCCGCCACGTTCTGCGCCCACGCGAGCGCCGACAGGTGCGCCTTGTTGACGTCGTGCGGGCTGATGTCCACCGCCGCGGCGAGCGACGCCACGAGGTCGGAATTCAGTTCGCACGCTTCCGCCAGCGCCAGGTAGGGACCGTACGTCCCCTCGCGGCCCACCAGCGCGCGCACGACCTGCTCGGGCAGCTGGATCGACTCCAGCACCTCGTCCATCGGCAGGCCCAGCAGGCGGTCCAGCAGCGAGAACATGCCCGCCACGAACAGGTGCTCGCCCTCGCTGCGCGGCAGGCAGGTCTGGCCCAGCAGCTCGCACAGGCGCGCGCGCACGACGGCGGTTTCCATCAGCACGGGCGAATAGCCGCTCGCGCTCGCCGTCGCCAGCAGCAGCACGAGCCAGCGGTACAGCGGTGCGTAGCCGAGCATGGCGATCGCCTGGCGCAGCGACTGGATCTCGCGGCCCGCGCCGAAGCCGGCCGAGTTAATGAAGCGCAGCAGCTTGTAGATCAGCGCCGGATCGCGCTTGAGCACGGCCTCGATCCTGGGCACGTCCTCGTTGTTCTGCACCATCTGCATCAGCTGCAGGATGATGGTCTGCGCCGGATTCATGCCCTTGACGGGGATGCCGGGGCGCGGCGTCAGATGCAGCTTGCCGACGAAGGCGTCGAGGCCGAGCGCGGCGCAGGCGTCGAAATCGCCCCACGTCGACACCGGACGCCCGACGAGGCGCAGCGCCGACTTCCTGGCAGCCGCATAGGTGCGGGCCTGGGCGGCGACGTCGGTGCCGGCGAAGCGCACTTCGGCGTACGACGCATACGGCGCCAGGTTCTTGCCCAGCAGCGCCGGGTCGGCGCCGCGCAGCGCGATGCCGACGCCACCCACGCGCAGCGCCTGCACGGCGGCACGGGTATCGGGATTGGCGAGGTCGCGCACCGGCAGCGACAGCACGGTGCGGTCCGGCGGCAGCGCGTGCAGCGCGTCGAGCGACAGCATGGCGGGCACGGCGTCGAGGAACAGGATCTTGTCGCGCAGGAGCCAGCCTTGCTCCTCGTCCACGACATGCCCCGCCACGAAGGCGACGAGGCTTTCCAGGTCGGCGCCGGCGAGGTCCCCGCCGTCGCGCCGTTGCCAGCACAGCTCGTAGCCGATCACGCGCTGTTTGGGGTCCAGCAGGGGTTCACGGACGATGAAGTTGGTCTGATGCATGTTGAAACGATCGCCGGGTGAAACGTGGAACGGCGGCGGCACAAGGCCGCCGCGGCGGGATCAGAAACCGAGGCTGTCCAGCAGGTCGTCGACCTGCCCCTGGTCGGCCACGACGTCGCTCTGGCCTTCCGGGTTGATCTGCGGACCGTTCAGCAGGCCGTTGTCGAGCTCGCGCTTGATCTCGCTCGGGGCGAAATCGACGAGCACCTGCACCAGCTGCTTTTCCAGGTTCTGGGCAATGCCCGTGATGCGCTTGATCACCTGACCGGTCAGGTCCTGGAAGTCCTGGGCCATCATGATGTCCATCAGGTGGCCCTTGGTCGCGTTGGCGGCGTCGCGCGATTCGGCGAGGCCGGCCATCGTGCGTTCGGCCAGCGCGCGCCATTCGGCGTCCGCGCCGTCGGCCCGGGCCGGTGCGGCGAGCAGCGCCTGCCACGAGCGGGTCAGGTCGGCGGCGCGCGCGTCGATCCCGTCCTGCAGGGGACCGGCCGTATCGGTCGCGTCGAGCACGCGCTTGGCGGCCCCTTCCGACAACCTGGCCACGTAATCGAGACGGTCGCGCGCATCGGGGATGTCGCTGGCCGCCTTTTCGATGAGCTTGTCCAGGCCGAGCCCGCGCAGGTTCTCGTGCAGCGCGCGGGTCATGTGCCCGATCCGGCTCAGGACCTCGTCAGGCGAGGTCGAGTCGGCGGTGTGCTCGGTCATTACGCTGCCTTTTCCATCTTTTCGAAAATCTTGTTCAGCTTTTCGTCCAGCGTGGCGGCAGTGAACGGCTTCACGACGTAGCCGTTGGCGCCGGCTTGCGCCGCCGCGATGATGTTTTCCTTCTTGGCCTCGGCGGTCACCATCAGCACCGGCAGCTTGGCCAGCGCGGGATCGGCACGGATGTTCTGCAACATCGTCAGGCCGTCCATGTTCGGCATGTTCCAGTCGGACACGACGAAATCGAACTGTTCGCTGCGCAGCTTCGCCAGTGCCTGGACACCGTCTTCCGCCTCGTCGACATTGCTGTACCCCAGTTCTTTCAGCAGATTTTTGACGATGCGTCGCATCGTCGAAAAATCGTCAACAACCAGGAAACGCATCTTAGGATCAGCCATGAATTACTCCGTTGTTTCTTTAAATCTACTTCGGGTGCGTGGCAAATCTGGTTTCCCAGGCCCCCGAATGAATGTTTGTTGGTTGGTTAGCTTCGGCGTTGCGAATACAGGCTAAAGCATAGCATTTTTGTTGCTCTACGGCGATAAAACCGCAGTGAAACCGGTATCGACGGATCAAACGCGCAACGCCCGGCCGCCATGCGTTGCCAGATGACCAAGCACAAGGCCCGGCAATGCCGTCAACGGCGCCACTTCGTGCGCGGCGCCGATGGCGATCGCCTCGCGCGGCATGCCGAACACGACGCACGATGCCTCGTCCTGGGCGAAATTGTAAGCCCCCGCGCCTTTCATCTCCAGCATACCCTGTGCGCCGTCTTTACCCATGCCCGTTAGGATCACGCCGACGGCATTCTTGCCCGCGGCCTGGGCCGCGGAACGGAACAGCACGTCGACGGACGGGCGATGGCGGTTGACGGGGTCGGTCTGTTCGATCTTCGTCATGTAGTTCGCGCCGGAACGGGTCAGCAGCAGGTGCGAGTGGCCGGGCGCGATGTACGCGTGACCCGGCAGCACGCGCTCGTTGCCGGCGGACTCGACGACGCTGATCTTGCACAGTGAATCGAGGCGGCGCGCGAACGAGCTGGTAAACCCTTCCGGCATGTGCTGGGCGATCAGGATGCCGGGGCAGTCGGACGGCATCTGCATCAGGAATTCGCGGATCGCTTCCGTGCCGCCCGTCGAGGCGCCGATGATGATCAGCTTTTCCGACGACGTCAGCGGGCTCCTCAGTTGCGGCAGCGGCACCGCCGCGTGGCCCGCACCGGCCGGCGCATGCAGCGTGCGCGGCTTGATGCGCGCGCGCGCCGTGGCGCGGATCTTGTCGGTGATCAGCTCGGTGTACTCGCGCATGCCACTCTGGATCGAGATCTTCGGCTTGGTGACGAAGTCGACGGCGCCCAGTTCCAGCGCGCGCATCGTGATCTCGGAACCGCGCTCGGTCAGCGACGACACCATCAGCACGGGCATCGGGCGCAGGCGCATCAGTTTTTCCAGGAAGTCGAGGCCGTCCATTTTCGGCATCTCGACGTCGAGCGTGAGCACGTCCGGATTGGTGCGCTTGATCAGGTCGCGCGCCACCAGCGGGTCCGGTGCCACGCCGACGACTTCCATATCGGGTTGCGAGTTGACGATCTCGGTCATCACGCTGCGGATCAGGGCGGAATCGTCCACGATCACGACTTTGATTTTCGTCGTCGCATTGGCGTTCATCATAGGGGCCTTTCTTGTCAGAACAGGTCGACGGCACCGCCGACGGGCGCGACCTTGAGGCGGCTGGCGTAATCGAGTTCGCGTTTCGCCAGCGTGTCGTTATGGGTCTGCATCAGTTTCTTGACGAGCACCTTGCCGGTGCGCGGGAAAAAGTAGACCTTGCGCGGATAGATGTCGTTCAAGTCCTCGGCCAGCACGGGAATCCGTTCCGTCTTGAGGAAATTGATCACGAACGCGGCGTTGCGCTCGCCCACGTTCATCGCGGAAAAGCCGCGCAGCACGGCGCCGCCGCCGAACACTTTCGCTTCCAGGTGCTCGCGCCGGGCGCCCGCCTTCAGCAGGTCGTTGATCAGCACTTCCATCGCGTACGTGCCGTAGCGCATCGACGCCGACACCGGGTTGCCCGGGTCGCCGCCGTCCGGCAGCATGAAGTGGTTCATCCCGCCCAGGCCCTTGACGCGGTCGCGGATGCAGGCCGAGACGCACGAGCCCAGCACCGTGACGATGAGCATGTCCTTGCTCGTGTAATAGTATTCGCCGGGCAGGATCTTGGCCGCTTCGGTGTCGAAGGTGCGGTCGTAATAGACGTTGGTGGCGAAATGACTGTTCGTATCCATGGTCGGGTCCGGGCGTCAGCCCTGGTGCAGTTCGTAGACCGTCTTGCCGCGCAGGCGCAGCGCGTCGGAGACGTACAGGAAGTTCTCCGAGTGTCCCGCGAACAGCAGGGCATCCGGTTTCATCAGCGGCACGAAGCGCGACAGAATCTTGCGCTGCGTGGCCTTGTCGAAATAAATCATCACGTTGCGGCAGAAAATCGCGTCGAACGGCCCTTTCACGTCCCAGCCGTCGGCCAGCAGGTTGAGCTGGCGGAACGTGATCAGCTGGCGCAGTTCGGGGCGCACGCGCACGAGGCCGTCCTGGGCGCCCTTCCCTTTCAGGAAAAAGCGGCGCAGGCGCGCGGGGTCCATCTTGTCCACGCGGTCGAGCGGATAGACGCCGGCGCTGGCCGTGGCCAGCACGTTGGTATCGATGTCGGTGGCGATGATCTGGACCGGCGGCGTCAGGGTGTTGAACGCCTCGCACGCGGTCATCGCGATCGAGTACGGCTCTTCGCCGGTGGAACTGGCCGAGCACCAGATCGTCAGCGGCGCGCCGCCGTGGCGGGTGCGCGCCTTGAGCGCGTGTTCGGCCAGCAGCGGGAAGTGGTGCGCCTCGCGGAAGAACGACGTCAGGTTGGTCGTCAGCGCGTTCGTGAACGATTCCCACTCGGCCGGCATGCGGCCGGCTTCCAGGGCGTCGAGGTACGAGGCGAACGAGGCGATGCCATTCGCGCGCAGGCGGCGCGCGAGCCGGCTGTAGACCATTTCCTGCTTGCTGTCGGCGAGCGAGATGCCGGCGCGCTGGTAGATCAGGCCACGCACGCGCTCGAAGTCGGCGCGCGTGAAGTCGAATTCCTTGCCGGCTTCTTTCGAGCCCGGCTTCGTAGGTTGCGGCACGTTGTTAACCATGGGTTGTACTCGTTGTGCGGGCCGCGGGCGGCCCGGGTGTCTCCGCGGCGCCGCGCGCTGCCCTTATGCGGCCATCCGGTCCATCAGGCCCATCTCGCTGGACGACATCAGGCGGTCGATGTCGATCAGGATGAGCATGCGCTCGTCGACGGTGCCGAGGCCCGTCAGGTATTCGCCGTTGAACGCGCTGCCCATTTCCGGGGCCGGCTTGATCTGGTCCGGCGTCAGCGTGGTGACGTCCGACACGCTGTCCACCACCATGCCCATGATGCGGCCGCCGATGTTCAGGATGATCACGACGGTGAACTGGTCGTACGTCGGCGTGCCCAGGTTGAACTTGATGCGCATGTCGACCACGGGAATGATGATGCCGCGCAGGTTGATCACGCCCTTGATGAATTCCGGGGCGTTGGCGATGCGGGTCACGGCTTCGTAGCCGCGGATTTCCTGCACCTTCAGGATGTCGATGCCGTATTCCTCGGAGCCGAGGGTGAAGGCCAGGTATTCGCTGCCGTTGCCCTCATGGGCATCGTTCGGCTTGTTCGTCGGTTGAGTGGACATGTCGGTTCCTGTTCGAAGGAGGTATGCGTTGGTTCAAAAAAGAATGGATTCGTCGGACAGCTGGCGCGACGAGCGCAGCAGCGCGGCCACGTCCAGGATCAGCGCCACGCCGCCGTCGCCGAGGATGGTCGCGCCCGAGATGCCGGCCACCTTGCGGTAGTTCGCTTCCAGGTTCTTCACGACCACCTGCTGCTGGCCGACCAGTTCGTCGACGAACAGCGCGGCCTTGCGCCCTTCCGCTTCCAGGATCACGAGGATGCCCTCGCACGGGTCGGTGATGCGCGGCTCGATGTTGAACATCTGGTACAGCGGAATCAGCGGCAGGTATTCGCCGCGCACCTTGACGACGCGACCCTGGCCGGCGATTTCTTTGACGTCGGCCCGGGCCGGCTGCAGCGATTCGACGACGAAGCCCAGCGGCAGGATGTAGATTTCCTCGCCGCTGCGGATCGACATGCCGTCGAGGATGGCCAACGTCAAGGGCAGCGAAATCAGGATCGTCGTGCCGAAGCCGCGCGCCGAGCGGATGTCGATGGTGCCGCCGAGCGCCTGGATGTTGCGCTTGACGACGTCCATGCCGACCCCGCGGCCCGACACGTCGGTGACGATTTCCGCCGTCGAGAAGCCCGGCGCGAAGATCAGCTGCCAGACGTCGGCGTCGCTCATGCTGTCGGACACGGCCAGGCCGTTCTGCTGCGCCTTGGCGAGAATCCGTTCGCGGTTGAGGCCACCGCCGTCGTCCGCCACTTCGATCACGATGTTGCCGCCCTGGTGCGCAGCCGACAGGAACAGGCGTCCCGCTTCCGACTTGCCGGCGGCCATGCGCGCGGCGGGCAGTTCGATGCCGTGGTCGATCGAGTTGCGCACGAGGTGCGTGAGCGGATCGACGATGCGCTCGATCAGGCCCTTGTCCAGTTCCGTCGCGGCGCCGTTGGTGATGAAGTCGACCTTCTTGCCCAGCTTGCCGGCCAGGTCGCGCACCATGCGCGGGAAGCGCGAGAACACGAAGTCCATCGGCATCATGCGGATCGACATGACGGCTTCCTGCAGGTCGCGCGTGTTGCGCGTCAGCTGGGACACCGACGCCAGCAGGCGCTGGTGCAGCATCGGGTCGAGGCCCGAGCTGCGCTGCTCGATCATCGCCTGCGTGATCACGAGTTCGCCGACGAGGTTGATCAGCTGGTCGACCTTTTCGATCGACACGCGGATCGACGACGACTCGGCCTGCGCATGCGCGGCATCGGAGGCCTTCTTGGCAGCCTTCTTCTCGGCCACGACCTCGACCGGCTCGGCCTCGGCGCGCACGGCGACCGGCTGCGGCGCCTCGGCCACGATGCCGGCTTCGCGGCGGATCTGTTCGATCGGCTGGAAGAAGCCGTAGCCGAGTTCGTCCTCGTCCGGTTCCTGGCCGGCCGCGTCGTCCGGCTCGGCCGGATCGAAGAAGCCGTAGCCCTGCTCATCCTCGATGCGGGCGCGTTCGGCGGCCTCGCGGGCGCGCTGCTCGGGGGTGAGCGGCGGCGCCTCGAAGATCTTCAGGTCGTTCGGGTCGAGCACGAACGAGCAGATGGCGATGATGTCGTCCAGGCTCTCGTGCGTCATGATGATGAGCGCCGTGCGGCCCGCTTCGAGCGGCACGACGGAGACGCGGCCCAGCAGGCCCAGCTCGTCCACGAGCGCATCGACGTCGCGCTTGGCGAGGTCGGGCAGTTCGATCTTGTAGCGGTGCGCGCCTTCGCTCACCTGCTGTTTCTGCTCGGCGTGCAGGAACGACGGCACGGTCGGCTGGTGCGTCGGCACGATCACGCCTTCGGACAGGTCGTGCAGCATCATGCGCACGTTGGCGACCGCTTCCTGGTCGACGTCGGCGCCGTTGCGGTGGCCGTCCAGCTGCATCTTGAGGATGTCCTTGGCGGCCAGGAACGCGTCCACGTGCTGTGCCGACAGGCGCATCTCACCCTTGCGGATGCGGTCGAGCAGCGACTCGAGCACGTGCGTCACTTCGCTCATGTCGTTCAGGCCGAAGGTCGACGCCCCGCCCTTGATCGAGTGGGCGGTACGGAAGATCGCGTTCAGGTCTTCCGGGTCCGGCGCATCGATATCGACGGCCAGCAGCAGACGCTCCTTCTCGGCGAGCAGCTCTTCCGCCTCGTCGAAAAAGACCTTGTAAAACTGGCTGATGTCGATGGTCATGTTGAATATCCGTCTGGTGCGAACGGCGCGAACGGCCGGGGGCCGCTCAGCCGATGACTTTCTTGACCACCTCGATCAGGCGCTGCGGGTCGAACGGCTTGACCAGCCAGCCGTTGGCACCGGCCGCGCGGCCCTTCGTCTTCATGTCGTCCGACGATTCGGTGGTGAGCATCAGGATCGGCGTCTTTTGGTAGCCCGGCAGGCCGCGCAGCGACTTGATCAGGGTGAGGCCGTCCATCTTGGGCATGTTCTGGTCGGTCAGGACCAGATCGACGGTCTGCTGTTTCGCTTTCTCCAGGCCATCCAGCCCGTCGACCGCTTCCACCACCTGGTAGCCTGCCGCCTTCAGGCTGAACGCCACCATCTGGCGCAGCGAGCTGGAATCGTCGACTGCGAGAATTGTTTTTGCCATCTTTTGCTCCTGCTGTTTTGTCTGTTGCCGGATTATTCCGGCCATACCGTTAATTTGATGTCTAGTCAGACGGGGTCAGAGCCCACCCGAATAATTCGGGCTCTGACCCCGTAGGCTTAAACAGGTCAGAGCCCACCCGAGAAATTCGGGCTCTGACCCCGTAAGACTAAAATAGCTCGACGTCGCCGCTCTCAAGATGCTTTTGCTCGACCGACTTGCGCAGCATGCTGCGTAGTTCGAGCGACTGGATCGCCAGCGCCATGCTCACCTTGCCGAGGCGGTCGACGATCTCGTCGCTGTCGCTGTCCGGAAGAATATTAGCGCCATGCTCGGACAGCGTCGTCAGGAACTCGCGCAGGCCGGTCACCCGGCGCAGCGTGCGGTCGAGCAGCTGGCTCGTCATGTCCTG
>Ga0308166_1005085_pt1 | contig 10198 bp, 6 predicted proteins | sample PhyCR2_2_FD_202137 | JGI IMG/M metagenome (GOLD analysis project Ga0308166, IMG submission 202137) | Phyllosphere microbial communities from UC Gill Tract Community Farm, Albany, California, United States - DLSLCC.R2 | ecosystem: Host-associated > Plants > Phyllosphere > Unclassified | place... | reverse complement strand
ATCGTGCGCACGAAGGCGGCGCGATGCGGCTCGCCCGCGTAGTCGCGCAACGCGCGCAGCATGGCGCCCCAGCCCAGGTCCAGGCAGCGGGCAAGCTGCAAGGCGGCCAGCGCGTTCAACGCGTTGTGGATGCCGCGGATTCGCAAGGCGTCCACGGGCATCAGGCGGCTCATGCGGCCCTTGGCGCGCACAGGTTCGGGCGCATCCTTCTTGCGCCGCGTGGGCGGCGCCGGTTCGTCGAAATCGTTGGGTTCGCAGGCCGTCAGCCATGCCACGCCCTGCCCCAGTTCCAGGCCCATGTCGCCGACCAGTTCCGGCACATCGCGGCCGAAGCTGCGCACGTGCATGGCGTTCAGCGCGGACACCATCTCCACGGTAAGCGGGTCGTCGCGGTTGACGATGGCCACGCGCGCCATCTTCAACAAGCGCGCCTTGGCCTGGGCGTACGCCTGCATGCCGCCGTGCCAATCGAGGTGATCCTGGGTCACGTTCAGCACGACGGCCGCATCGGCCATCAGCGTGCGCGTGGTTTCGAGCTGGAAGCTGGACAGTTCCAGCACCCAAACCTGCGGCAGCGTGTCCGTGTCCAGTGCGTCCATCAGCGCGGCCAGCGCCGCGGGGCTGATGTTGCCGGCGGCCACCACCGTCAGGCCGCTGGCTTCGACCAGTTGCCGGGTCAGCGCGGTAACGGTGGTCTTGCCGTTGGTGCCCGTCACGGCCAGCAGCCGCGGACGGTATTCGCGGGCCGTGGCCAGATCCGCCAGCGCGCGGGCGAAGAGTTCGATTTCACCGACGACTTCGATGCCGCGGGCTTCGGCCTCGCGCAGCAGGTCGGCGGCAGGCGCCAGGGCAGGCGCCAGGCCGGGGCTCAGCACAACCTGCGACACGCCGTCCAGCAGATCGGTTGCGAACGACGCGTCGCAACCCAGGCGGTATTCCACTTCGTTTTGCGCCAGCGACTCGCGCAGCGCGGCAAGACCTCCCGGTTCCGCACGCGTGTCGGCCACGCGCAGGCGGGCGCCCTGACGGGCGCACCAGCGTGCGGCGGCGACACCCGTCTCGCCCAATCCAAGGATCAGAACGAGCGGCGCATCTACGCGGGAGGTTTCCATCATGTTCATCGCAACTTCAGCGTGGAGAGGCCAATCAGCACCAGCATCATGCTGATGATCCAGAAACGCACGACCACCTGGGTTTCCTTCCAGCCGCCCACTTCAAAGTGATGATGCAACGGGGCCATGCGGAAAATGCGTCGACCTGTTCCATAACGTCGCTTCGTGTACTTGAACCAGGTCACCTGGATCATCACCGAAAGGGTCTCGACCACGAACACGCCGCCCATGATGAACAGCACGATCTCCTGGCGCACGATGACGGCAATCGTGCCCAACGCGCCGCCCAGCGCCAGCGCGCCGACGTCGCCCATGAACACTTGCGCCGGATACGCGTTGAACCATAAAAATGCGAGCCCCGCGCCCCCGATCGCCGCGCACAGCACCATCAGTTCCGATGCGCCGGGGATGTACGGAAACAGCAAGTACTTCGAATAGTCGACGCGGCCGACCACGTACGCGAAGATGCCCAGCGCGCTACCGACCATCACGGTCGGCATGATCGCCAGGCCATCCAGGCCATCGGTAAGGTTCACGGCGTTGCTGGTGCCGACGATCACGGCCCACGTCAGCGCCACAAAACCGAGCACGCCCAGCGGATAGCTCACCGTCTTGAAGAACGGCACGATCAGGTCGGCGCGCGTCGGCAGGGACATCGTGAAGCCGCTGCCCACCCATGCCTTGAAAAGGGGCCACAGTTCCGTGTTGGCAGGCGCGGACACCGCGAAGGCCAGATACACCGCAGCCACCATGCCGATGGTGGCTTGCCAGAAGAATTTTTGCCGCGCCGGCATCCCTTCGGGATCGCGATAGACCACCTTGCGGTAGTCGTCGCGCCAGCCGATCCAGCCAAACCCGAAGGTCACCAGCAGAACGACCCACACGAAGCGGTTCGTCCAGTCTGCCCACAGCAAGGTGCTGATGGCGATGGAAATCAGGATCAAGACACCGCCCATCGTGGGCGTGCCAGTCTTGACCAGATGGGATTCGGGACCGTAGGTGCGCACGGCCTGGCCGATCTTCATTTCGGTCAGCTTGCGGATCACGCGCGGCCCGGCCACCAGGCCGATCACCAGCGCCGTCGCGCACGCCAGCACGGCGCGCAGGGTGATGTATTCAAACACCCCCAGCGCGCGCACATCGTCAGAAAGCAGACGGGCGATCTCAAGCAGCATGCTGCTCTCCCTGCCCCGAGGCTGCCGAACCTTCATTCAAAGAAAAAGCCGTCACTACCCGCTCCATGCGCATAAAGCGCGATCCTTTTACCAATACGCAGGACGGGCGCAAGCCGCGCAAGGCGGCAACGACTTCGTCTACCGATGCGCAGGCGTGCGCGCCAGGGCCGAATGCGGCGGCGGCCGCCCGGCTGGCTTCGCCTAGCGTGATGAATGCGTCGAGCCCATGCTCGCGCGCGTAATTGCCCACCTCGACGTGCATGGCGGGGCCGTTGTCCCCGACTTCGCCCATGTCGCCCAGCACCAGGACGCGCGTGCCGGCAATGCGCGCAAGTACATCGATGGCTGCGCGAACCGAGTCGGGGTTGGCATTGTAGGTGTCATCGATGAGCAGCGTTCCGTCACTCATTCGCTTGTGCTGCATGCGGCCGGCCACGGGGCTGAATCCGGCCAGCGCCCGCACCGCGGTCTCCAGCGGCGCACCCGCGGCGATCGCGCTGGCGATGGCCGCCAGCGCGTTGCGCAGGTTGTGCAGCCCCGCCACCGGCAGCGTCAGATCGGCAACGCCGACCGGCGTCACGACACGGCAGCGCGTGGCGTCCACTTCCGCGATGATCTGCTCGGCATAGACATCCAACCCCGGCTGCAGCCCGAACCGCAGTACGCGGCGCGGCGCGGCCAGCGCGTCCCAGATGGCCGAGTACGGTTCATCTCCGGGATACACCGCGACTCCATCCGCCGGCAGCGCGGTGATCGCGGCGCCGTTCTCGTGCGCAACCGCCTCGACGGTGTGCATGAATTCCTGATGTTCGCGCTGCGCATTGGTGACCAGCGCCACGGTCGGCGCGGCAATGGCGGCCAACTGCGCGATCTCGCCCGGATGGTTCATGCCCAGTTCGAACACGGCGGCGCGATGCTCGGGGCGCAGGCGCAGCAACGTCAGCGGCACGCCGATATCGTTGTTCAGATTGCCGGCCGTGGCCAGGCGCCCCGCTTCGCCCTGCCATTCGGCGAGCATCGCGGAGATCATTTCCTTGGTGGTCGTCTTGCCATTGCTGCCGGCCACCGCCACCACGGGCAGCGAAAAACGCGAGCGCCAGGCGGCGCCAATGCGCGTCAGCGCAACGCGCGTATCGCCCACGACTAGCTGCGTCAGCCCGGCATCGGCGACCCGATGCGCAACGAGCGCCGCGCAGGCGCCGCGCGAGGCTGCCTGGTCCAGATAGTCGTGCGCGTCGAAGTTCTCACCAACCAGCGCGACGAAGAGCTCGCCTTCGCCAATGCGGCGCGTGTCCGTGGACACGCCCGGCGTCTGCTGCAACAGCAGCGCCACGCGCGCCCACTCGCGGTCGTCGAACGGCAGCTTTTCACCGCCGATGTCCTGGTAGGTTTCGTGTCCCTTGCCCGCCAGCAGCACCACATCTTCGGGCGAAGCCGCCCAGATCGTCTGCAGGATGGCGCGCGCGCGGTCGACTTCCACGTCGGGACGCACCGCCTCGGGAATGCCGGCCAGGATTTGCTGAACGATTGCCTCGGGCGACTCGGTGCGCGGATTGTCGCTGGAGACAACAACGTGATCCGCCAGCTCCGCGGCGATCGCGCCCATGACGGGACGCTTGCCCGGATCGCGCTCGCCGCCGCAACCAAACAGGCACACCAGGCGGCCAGAACGCGCTGTGGCGACGGCGCGCAATGCCAGCAACGCGCGCGAGAGCGCGTCAGGCGTGTGGGCGTAGTCCACCACCACCAGCGGACCGCGGGCCGCATGCGCCGGCAGGCTGACAGCGGGTTCCACGGTCTGCAGACGGCCATCGACCGGGTCCGTCGCGGCCAGCTCGCGCGCAATCTGCGCGAACGGCAGGCCCAGCTTGTACAGCACGCCCGCCACCAGCAGCAGGTTCGAAACGTTGTGCGCCCCCAGCAGGCGCGTCACGATCTGCGCCTCGCCATGCGGCGACACCAGCGTAAAAATCTGGCCCTGCGACGTCGCCTGCAGATCGCGCGCACGCATCGCGGCGGGGATTGCGGGATCGTCGCTCAGGCTGTAGCCCATCGGCGAGACGCCTTCCGGCAAGGCAGCGAGCATCCGCCGTCCCGCCTCATCGTCGGCATTGATTACTGCCGCAGTCAGACCCGGCCAGCTGAAAAGGCGCGCCTTGGCCGCTTCGTAACGCTCCATCGTGACGTGGTAGTCCAGATGGTCGCGCGTCAGATTCGTGAAGGCGGCCAGCGCAACGCGCACGCCGTCCATGCGGCCTTGTTCGATGCCGATCGACGAGGCCTCCATGGCCACGGCTTTCGCGCCAGCGTCGCGCATCGCGGCCAGCGTGCGATGCACCGTCAGCACGTCGGGCGTCGTCAGGCTGCCACCCAGCGTCTGCCCGTCGGGCAGCACGGCGCCCAGCGTGCCGATCGTGCCGCACGCCTTCTCGTTGCGGCTCAGGGCATGCGCAATCCATTGCACCGAAGAGGTCTTGCCGTTGGTGCCCGTCACGGCAACCACCGCCAGCGCGGCCGACGGACGCCCATACCAGGTGTCGCCCAGCTCGCCCAGCAACGAGCGCAGGCCCGTCACGGCAAGCATGGGCGTGCCGGCCGACGCGGCCTGAACGGCATCGGTGGCCGGCGCTTCAAACAGCACCGCGCTGGCGCCCAGCGCCAACGCCTTGTCTATATAGCGACGGCCGTCGCTGGAAAGGCCCGGGCAGGCGACGAACACGTCGCCGGGCTCGATGTCGCGCGAGTCCAGTTTCAGATGCGCGGTCAGCGACACGCGCTCATGCAACCACGCCACGGTCTCGGCAACCGTGGCGGCAGGGGAAGAGTGGAAGCCGTTGGCGCTCATCTGCCTGGCTCCTTGATACCAGCAACAATCGTGGATTCAAACGGTGCGTCTGGCCGCACCCCCATCAACCTCAGGCTCCCCCCCACGATATGGGAGAACACGGGCGCGGCAATGGCGCCGCCGTAATAGCCGCCGATTGTCGGTTCGTCGATGGACACAGCCACCACGATTTTGGGATCCGACACCGGAGCAAAGCCCACGTACGAGCTGCGGTAACGTTGCGTGCTGTATTTACCGTCCACGATCTTGCGCGCGGTGCCGCTCTTGCCGGCCACGCGGTAACCCTGCACCTGCGCGGCTTTCGTGCCGTCGGGGCCCGTGGCCGCCTCAAGCATGGCGCGCACCAGCGCCGTCGTTTTGGGGGAGTAGATTTTCACGCTCGTCGGATCGCTGTCGCGCTTGACCAGGGTCAGCGACACCATGTCGCCGTTGCGGGCAAAAACGGTATAGGCGCGGGCCACCTGCAGCAGCGACACGGACAAGCCGTAGCCGTAGGCCATGGTGGCCTTTTCAATCAGGCGCCAGCGTTCCCACGGACGCAGACGGCCCGGCGCGGCGCCGGGAAATCCCACCTGCGGCGCCTGACCGAGGCCCAATTCGGTGAAGCGGTCCCACATTTCGCGGGATTCCAGCTTCTCGGAGATCATCGTCATGCCGATGTTGCTGGACTTGCGCAGCACGCCCGCCACGTCCAGCGTGCCGTTGCGGCTCACGTCACTGATGGTGCTGCCCTGATACGTGAAGCGGCCGTTGCCCGTCTCGAATTGCGTCGACGTGCTGATGCGCCCAAGGTCCAGCGCCAGCGCGGCGGTGAACGGCTTCATGATGGAGCCCGGCTCGAACGTGTCCGTGATCGCCTGGTTGCGCAAGTTGGCGCCGTGGAAGGTTTCGCGGTTGTTCGGATCGAAGGTCGGCACGTTGGCCAGCGCCAGGATCTCGCCCGTGTGTACATCAACGACCACGGCCGTCGCACCCTTTGCGCGGTGCTTGTCCATGGCGTCCTTCAGTTCCTTGAACACCAGATACTGCAGGCGCGTGTCGATGGACAGGCGCAGGTCGCGGCCATCCACCGGCAACGTGACGGCCTGCACGTCTTCGATGACGCGTCCCAGCCGGTCCTTGATGACGCGGCGGCTTCCCGGGCGGCCCGACAACTGCTGATTGAACGTCAGCTCGACGCCTTCCTGGCCCTGATCCTCGACGCTGTTGAAGCCCACCACGTGGGCCATCACATCGCCATCCGGGTAGTAGCGGCGCGTTTCGGGCTGCTGGTGCACGCCGGGCATGCCCAGCTGCTTGATCTTGTCGGCCACGTCCATCGAGACCTGGCGCTTCAGGTACACGAAGTTCTTGTCCTCGTCGACGAAGCGGCGGCGCAGGTCGCCGACAGGCGTCTCCAGCAGCTTGGCCAGCGCGTCGACCTGCGCGGGCGTGGCCTGCTTCGCGTCTTCGGGAATGGCCCAGATGGCGCGCGCGGGCACGCTGGATGCCAGCACCGCGCCGTTGCGGTCCATGATCTTGCCGCGCGTCGCGGCCAATGTCAGTGTGCGCTCGTAGCGGCGCTCGCCCTGCTGCTGCAGGAACTCCGTCGACAATCCCTGCAGGAACAGCGCACGGCCGGCCAGCACGGTGAACCCGCCAAACAGCAGGATCAGGACCAGGCGGGCGCGCCACGTGGGCAGCTGCCCGCGCAGCACGGGGTTGTCGAAGAAGGGCACGCGCTTCATTGCGAGCCTCCGGCGGCCGCGGGCACGGGCGCCTGGTTCATATAGAGGGTGCGATCCGGCACGATGGGAATCATCTTCAGGCCGTCACGCGCAATGGCGTCGACCCGCGCATTGCGGGCCAGCTCGGCGCGCTCGAGCTGCAGGCGCCGCCAATTGGTTTCGAGGTCGCGCGCATGCGCCTGATCGCGCCCCAACTCCACGAAGAGCTGGCGCGACTGATACCGGCTGGTGACCAGGGAAATGGCCGACAGCATCAGCAAAGCCGCAACGATCAGGTTGACGCGACCCATCAGCGGCGCCCTCCCTTACCGCCGCGACGGGGCGGCGGGGCGAGGTCGCTGCCGGGCAGCGAGCCGATCTTCACAAATGCAAAGCCGCCCTCGGGGGGCAGCGGTGTTTCGGTGCGCTCGGCCACGCGCAGGATGGCCGAACGGGCACGGGCGTTGGACGAGACCTCATCATCTTCGGCCACGACCTTGCCAAGGGAACGGACGACAGGCTGGGGCATTTCGCTTTCGCGCAGGGGCAGGCGTGCATGCGCCGCAGCCGGACGAGCCGCCGCCGCGATGCACTGCTTGACCATGCGGTCTTCAAGCGAATGAAAGCTGATCACCGCCAACCTCCCCCCTGGGGCAAGCAGGTCTAAAGCTGACGCGAGGGTGCGCGCGAGCTCTTCGAGTTCCCGATTGATGTAAATCCGTAAAGCTTGAAAGGTGCGTGTGGCCGGATGTTGCCCCTTTTCGCGCGTGCGGACGGCGCTGGCGACGCACTCGGCAAGCTCGAGCGTGGTGCGCAGCGGCCTTGTTGCGCGGCGAGCAGCAATCGCCTTTGCAACCTGAAAAGCAAACCGTTCTTCGCCATAATCCGCTATGACCTCCCGCATCTCATCCACACTGGCTTGCGCCAGCCAATCCGCCACCGTGGGACCACGAGTGGTGTCCATCCGCATATCGAGCGGGCCGTCTCGCATGAACGAGAAGCCGCGCTCGGCATCGTCGATCTGAGGCGACGAAACGCCCAGATCCAGCATCACGCCATCGACCTTGCCGATGCCGCGCTGCTCCAATTCTTCAGCCATGGTGGCAAAGCCCCCATGCACTACCGTGACCCGCGCATCCTCGGCCGCCAGGGCGGTGGCAACCGCGATGGCCTGCGGGTCCTTGTCAAACACGATCAGCCGGGCTTGCTTGCCCAGCCGGCCAAGCAATTCTCGGCTGTGGCCACCCCGTCCGAACGTGCCGTCGACAAAGACGCCACTTTCGATTCGCGTAGCCACATCCTGCCCACCCTGCGGCTGCGACCGTGCCGCGCCCTTGCCGCCGAAACCGGGCAGCAAAAGCGCGTCCACCGTCGGCGCCAGGAGGACGGGCCGATGTTCGAATTCCATAACTCTTTCAGAACGAAAACTGGTTCAACACGTCCGGCATACCCTTGGCCAAGTCTTCAGCCTCGCGGCTGGCCAGGGTAGCGGCGTCCCACAGCTCGAAGTGAGAGCCCAGACCGAGCAGCATCACATCGCGCGTCATACCGGAAGCGTTGCGCAGTTCAGGAGCGATCAGGACCCGGCCGGAGCCGTCCAGTTCCACGTCCTGAGCGTTGCCCAGCAACAGCCGCTGCAGCGCGCGGGCCGTCATGGGAAAAGCCGCGATCTGCTCGCGCTTCTTTTCCCACTCGGGCCGCGGGTACACCAGCAGGCAGCCGTCGGGGTGGCGGGTCAGGGTCAGCCGGCCTTCGGCCTGCGACATGAGCGCGTCACGATGCCGGGTCGGAATCGAGATCCGTCCCTTGGCATCCAGCGTGAGCGCGCTGCTTCCCTGAAACACCACTTTTACCCCACTTAATTGCACAATTTCCTACTATTCCCCACTCTACGGTATGGGCACAGGGGCGGTCAAGCGCGTGGTTGCAATTTTTTCAATCACAACAAGGACTTAGATCAACTTGTAAATACGCAAAAAGAAAAACCTCCCAATAAATCAGGAGGTTGCGACATACTCTAAAAGTCCTACTTCAGAAGTAGCGGCTAATGGGGTCAAGTTACCGTCTGCCGCCCGGTCGATCCTTCGAGTTGGCGAGGCTTCCCGCCGGACAGGCGACCCTGGAAGTGAAAATAAACTGGTGCGTGGGACGCCAGACGGCCGCGCGGCCTCGTCCAGATCCGCGCGCGCCGGCAGAATTCAATGCAAGACGGGTCTATAGGCCGGATTCTGTACGCCAGGTTGCCCTGGCGGACGATCATTCCTCTGCGCGGATCATTGCTGAGCCGCTGTAGCCATCTACCCGCATGCTCGGACGGAGCCGCCCGTCACGGCCGTGAGGCCGCACGCATGCCTATTTGATGTTGCTCCGGATAGAGGTTGCCGCGTTTCACCCTGCGATGCCGCCGCCCGTTGCCGGTCGGCGCAATACGGAGATGGCCGTATCAGTGCGCGCAAAGCGCGCCCGCGCCGCAGTCTCGTCTCTGTGGTCCTATTCCTCAGCCGTGCCCGAGAGCGCGACCGGACGGCCGTTAGCCGTTACCCTGCCCTATGGAGTCCGGACCTTCCTCGATGAGCTCGCACCCACCGCGATCGTCCAACCCGTCTTGCAGCACGTATTCTATTACAGGCGCCCGCTCTGTCCCCCGGGGCGCCCGGCGGCAGCAAGACCGGGGCCTCGCGTTCCTGCGACAATACGCGCTGATCCGCTTAGCTGCCGCAGACACCAACAACCACATGGCCCTCGAAACTCTCATCACCCTGACCGACGTCCAGCTCGCGTATGGGCACCATCCGCTGCTCGACCATGCCGACTTCGCCATCCAGTCCGGCGAACGCATCGGCCTCATCGGCCGCAATGGCGCAGGGAAGTCCTCGCTCCTCAGGCTGCTCGACGGCCGCACGCAGCCAGACGACGGCGCCATCGCCCGCAGCTCCAGCCTGCGCGTGGCCACCGTCGAACAAGAGCCCGAGCTCGACGACAATGCCACGGTGTTCGATGTCGTGTGCAACACGGACGGCGACCACGAAGACTGGCAGCGCCCCTCGCGCGCGCGCGCCGTCATCGAAAAGCTGGGCCTGCCCGCCGATGCGCAGATCGCGGGATTGTCCGGCGGCACCCGCAAGCGCGTCGCCCTCGCCCGCGCCTTGATCGACGAACCGGATCTGCTGCTGCTCGACGAACCCACCAACCATCTGGACTTCGAAGGCATTGCCTGGCTCGAAGACATGCTGCGCGCCTGGAAGGGCGCCGCGGTCATCATCACCCACGACCGCCGCTTCCTGGATGCCGTCACCACCCGCATTGTTGAACTCGACCGCGGCCGTCTCTTGAGCTTTCCCGGCAATTTCTCGCAATGGC
>Ga0308166_1005083_pt1 | contig 10201 bp, 6 predicted proteins | sample PhyCR2_2_FD_202137 | JGI IMG/M metagenome (GOLD analysis project Ga0308166, IMG submission 202137) | Phyllosphere microbial communities from UC Gill Tract Community Farm, Albany, California, United States - DLSLCC.R2 | ecosystem: Host-associated > Plants > Phyllosphere > Unclassified | place... | reverse complement strand
TCCACACCCGCATGTGCCGCGACTACGCGAACGGCCGTGAAGCCTTCGTGGCAGGCGTGAACCCGAAGAAAGCCGGTGAAGACTTCGAAGGCATCCCCATCTTCGCGAGCGTCAAGGAAGCCAAGCAAAACACCGGCGCCAACGTGTCGGTCATCTACGTCCCGCCGGCAGGCGCCGCCGCCGCGATCTGGGAAGCCGTGGAAGCCGAGCTGGACCTGGCAATCTGCATCACCGAAGGCATCCCTGTCCGCGACATGATGGAAGTCAAGGACCGCATGGCCAAGGCCGGTTCGAAGACCCTGCTGCTGGGCCCGAACTGCCCGGGCCTGATTACCCCGGACGAAATCAAGATCGGCATCATGCCGGGCCACATCCACAAGAAGGGCCGCATCGGCGTCGTGTCGCGTTCGGGCACGCTGACGTATGAAGCCGTCGGCCAGCTGACCGCGCTGGGCCTGGGCCAATCGTCGGCAGTCGGCATCGGCGGCGACCCGATCAACGGCCTGAAGCACATCGACGTGATGAAAATGTTCAACGACGATCCGGACACGGACGCCGTCATCATGATCGGCGAGATCGGCGGCCCGGACGAGGCAAATGCCGCGCACTGGATCAAGGACAACATGAAGAAGCCGGTCGTCGGCTTCATCGCCGGCGTCACCGCGCCGCCGGGCAAGCGCATGGGCCACGCCGGCGCGCTGATCTCGGGCGGTGCCGACACGGCCGAAGCCAAGCTGGAAATCATGGAAGCCTGCGGTATCACGGTCACCAAGAACCCGTCGGAAATGGCACGTCTGCTGAAGGCGATGCTGTAATCCTGCCGGATTCGGTTATCTGAGAACGGGACGCTGCGGCGTCCCGTTTTTTTGCTCTGAGCTGGCACGGGCAGCGTCTGCTGGCATGGCAGACTGACAAATTCTGTCGCTAGCGGACAAGATTCGCTGTCATGACAAATTTTGCCATGATTGAGTGACAAAAAATGTCATATGGAAAGACAAAATTCCTGCTAAAACACTATTTTGATGGCATGTTGTTAACAATTCCGACTGGAAATGACCTGGCACGCGGTTTGCATATAGTAAAGGGCAGAAGCAAGCAGTAGCACAAACACAGTACCTTTACTTTTTGCAGTCCAAACCTGGAGAAACACCATGAAAGCACCGAAAATCGTCAAGAAAGCCCAAGCCGGCTTCACCCTGATCGAACTGATGATCGTTGTCGCCATTATCGGCATCTTGGCCGCTGTGGCCATTCCGGCATACTCGAACTACGTCATCAAAGCCAAAGTCGGCGCCGCGCTGAGCTCGCTGGCATCGCTGCAGACCGCCGTGGCAAACTGCATTCAAGAGAATGGCGGTAGCACGACGCTCTGCACCACCGGCAATGGTGGCATTCCTACTTTCACTTCGACGAAAGAACTGGACGCGTCCGCCACGAACGTCACGGCCGGCGGCGTCATCAATGCAAAATTCCAGAGCGGTGTTGGTACCGGCGTTGATGGCTTGAAGTTCAAAATGACTCCTTCGACCACTGCAGACCAGACGAGCGTCACCTGGAAGATCGAAAACGTTGACATCACCAACACGACTGCTATTGGCCTGCTGACCAAGTACAGCTACACCTCCGGTACTTAATTCCATATAGCTTCACGAGCCGCCTTCGGGCGGCTTTTTTGTTACCAGAACCGAATCGCGAACAACATGCCAACGACAGCCCGTCATTCATCTTTTCACGGTCAACCCCGCGCCCAGCTATCCATGCGCTGGACGCTGTTACTGTGTCTGGCACTGTTCTTGAACTTCATCCTGGTACGCGGCCACGACCGCCAGCGCCTCGTGGAAGTCGCTACCGTACTCTCCGGCGGCGCCATCGTCCTTCTTGCCTACCCGGCCGTGTGGGCGCGATTGTTCGCCGGGCATGCCGGCAAGGCATTGATGGCGTTTTTCGCACTGGGCATCCTGGGCACAGCGACAGCATTCTCGCCACGCCTTGCGGCGTTCGAGGTCGCAAATCTCTTTCTGCTTTATGTAGCCGGGATGACGACCGCCGAGGAACTTGCCCGGTACGGCCAACGTGGCCTGCGGCTGATCCTGACCTGCATGGCCGCCGCCTGCGTCCTGTACGCCTGCCTGTTCGTCGTCGTCTACATCGGTTCGCTCAGCCTCCACATTCCACTCGAGCTTGCCGACTTCACTGTCGGATTCAACAATTTCCGCTTCTTCAACCATACACAGACGTCGACACTGCCACTGCTCGTACTGTTGTGCTGCCTGACGCCGCGCACGTCGAAACTCCGATGGCTGTGGTTGGTACTGACGACCTATTGGTGGATGGCTTTGTATGTCACGGCCGGCCGGGGTACCATGGTCGGGATGGCGGCCGGTTGCGTCGTCGCAGCCGCGGTGGCACGGCAAGGGGCCGGGCAATATCTGCGGCAGATGGTGCTGACGGCTGTACTCGCCATCGTCGCTTATTACATTTTCCTGGTTGCGATTCCTCCCCTGTTCGGCATCGAGGGGATGCATTCGTTTTCGGATACGCTCAACCGTACCGCCGCCGATCCGACGTCGGCACGGACTTATCTCTGGCATCGTGCGACGTCGTTGATTGTCCAGCATCCATGGCTCGGCGTCGGTCCCATGCATTTTGCGCACCATGCCGGCGACATCCATCTGGGCGGGCACCCGCATGACTGGTTGTTCCAGGTCGGCGCCGAGTGGGGGCTGCCGGGCCTGCTGTGCCTGCTCGTCGCCCTCGGTCTCGGACTGCGCGCGCTGGTGCGCACCGGGTGGCGCGTTCCTGCGGCCGACACCGACAACAAGAACATCTTCGCGGCACTACTCGTGGGTGCCGTCGCTATCCTCGTCGATGGTCTTGTCTCCGGCATTTTCGTCATGCCGCAAAGTCAGCTCGGCGTCGCGCTGTATCTGGGCTGCGCATTCGGCTGGCAGCGTTACGTTGCCCCGCAAGAGACCCAGGCCGGGCCGCGTCGCGCCATTCGCGTGGTCATAATGACGAGCGTGGTTGCCGCGATGGTCGCGGTCGTTGTCGCTGTCTGGACGGACGCGCCCGCACGATGGCGAGGCGATGAAATGACGCCAGCCCAGCAGGCCGCCAACACGGGCAATCTTCTTTCGCCCCGCCTGTGGACGGCAGGCTTTTTCTGATCATTTTTTGATCAAACGATCTTCTGCCGATCCGCCAGCAACGCCTCATACGTAAGATTCTGCAGCAGCGTGTAGTGCACCGGATTCAAATTCACGAACTGCACGCCATACGCAAACCCTTCCGCCTGTTCCGGCGCGCCGGCCAAGGCGCTGATGTTGCGCACGGCCGCGCGCGTGCGCACGCGCACTTCCTGGTTGTTCGGCGGCGCCATGAGCGCGAATTCCACGTCGAACTGTTCTTCGTCCTGCGGCAGGCTCGTCTTCGATTCGATGCGGGCGCCGCTCACGCTCAGGTTCGTCAGCAGGCAGTCGACGGGCGGCACGCCGCCGCCGAGCGGGATGATACGGGCAGGGATGTCGACTTTCACGCGCATTGCCGTGCGCAGGCTCGTGCCCTGGATCGCGCGCGGAAACGAGATGTGGGCATAGAACAGTGGGCGGCCGAAGAAGCGCTCGACCGTGCTGGCGAATGAGCACACGTGGATGCCCGAGAACACGCGGATCGTGACGCGTTCGCCTTCAACCAGCGGAATCGACGCGCCGTTGTCCGTCGGGATCTTGACGATCATGTACTCGTCCTTGATCCAGCCGATCAGCGTGGAGAAATGCTGGACCGGCTTCAGCCCCCGGTGCGTGATGAACTGCAGGCGTATGCCGACCTGCAGATTCATCGACTCGAATTCGAATTCCTGGGGTTTGAGTTCGCGTTCCGCTTGCACATCGTTCATGGTATTCCTTTACTTCCGCTCAAGACGATCTCATGCGATCTGTGCAGTTTTACGGTCGTGAAGCCGGCAATAGTAGCACTAAGGAAAGAATTTTTGGTTATGGGAATGAAAAAAACGCCTGCAGGAGCAGGCGTTGTCGCCATTCGCGCAACCTTTGCCGCGGCATTACTGTTTGAGGTACTGGTCGAGCCAACCGAGCACGGTGTGATGCCACAGCACCGAGTTCGCCGGCTTCAGCACCCAGTGGTTTTCGTCCGGGAACACGAGCAGCTTGCTGTCGATGCCGCGGCGTTGCAGTGCCGTGAACGTGGACAGGCCCTGCGCGGTCGGGATGCGGAAGTCGAGGTCGCCTTGCACGACGAGCATCGGCGTTTTCCACTTGTTCACGTGCAGCACCGGGTTGAAACGCTCGTGCTTGTCCGGCACCGAGAAATACGGGCCGCCGTTTTCCCAGTCGGTGAACCATTGCTCTTCCGTGGAATAGGCCATGCCGCGCGTGTCGAATACGCCGTCGTGGTTGACGATGCATTTGAAGCCGTCCGACCAGTTGCCCTCGATCCAGTTCATCATGTAGCCGCCGTACGACGCGCCCAGTGCGCAGGCGTGCGAACGGTCCAGCCAGGGATACTTCGCCGTGGCGGCCGCGAGGCCTTTCTTGAGGTCGTCGAGCGGCTTGCCGCCCCAGTCGCCGCTGATCGCATCCGTGAACTTCTGGCCGTAGCCGGTCGAGCCGTGGAAGTCGATGAACACGGTCGCGTAGCCGGCGCCGGCGTACACCTGCGGGTTCCAGCGATAGCTCCAGCCGTTGCCAAAGCTGCCCTGCGGGCCGCCGTGCACGAGGAACGCTACCGGATACTGCTTGCCCGGCTGGTAATTCCACGGCTTCATCACGTGGCCATAGACCGTGTCGCCGTTCGCGCCCTTGAACGAGAACTGCTCGTACTCGCCCCAGCGCACGTCCGCCAGTTTGTCCTCATTCACATGGGTCAATTGCACCGGCTGGTTCGTGCCCAATTGCATGCTGAACAGCTGCGCGCCCGATGCGAGGTTCGCTTGCGTGAAGGCGACGGTGTTGCCGCGCACGTCGAAGCCACCGATCGAACCCTTGTCGGTCAGCGGCGACACCTTGCCGCTGGCGACGTCGATGGCGAACAGGCGGTGCTGGCCGATGTCCTCGGCGTCGACGACCAGCGTCTTGCCGTCGGCCGTCCATTGCAGGCCGCCCGGCGAGCGGTCCCAGCTCTCGGCCACGTTGCGCTTCTTGCCGGTCGCGACGTCGAGCAGGACGATGTGGTAGCGGTCCGCCTCGAAGCCGGGACGCGTCATGGCGAGATAGGCGAGGGTGCGGCCGTCCGGCGAGAACACGCCCTTGGTGTCCCATGCTTTGTTATCCGCCGTCAGGTTGCGCGGCGTGCCGCCCGCGGCCGGGACCGTGTATAAATCGAAGTTGGTCGACCATGCCTCGGTCTTGCCGGCGATGCGCACCGAGAACACGACGTCCTTGCCGTCCGGGCTGAAGCGGAATTCCTCGCGGTCGCCGAACGGTTTCGACGGTACGTCGCCGTCCAGCGTGCCGGACAGGCTGACCGGCGCGGCGCTCACGCGGCCCGATGCATCGAGCGGGGCCGTGTACAGCACGGCGTTGCGGCCGTCCGACCACGTGTCCCAGTGGCGCACGAAAAGGCGGTCGTAGACCTTGCCGCTGGCCTTGTCCTTTTCCTTCGCATCGAGGCGGGCCTTGGTGCAGGCGAGGTCGGCGCAGTCGCGGAATACGGCGGTGCTGAAGGCGATGCGGTCGCCCGTCGGCGCGACGCGGAAGGCATCGACGTCGAGCGGCAAGTCCGTCACGCGCACGGCGTCGCCGCCGGCGGCCGGCACACGCCAGACCTGGCCGGAGCCCGAACGCGACGACAGGAAATAGATGGCGTCGCCGCTCGGCGACCATTCCGGATCCGTACTGCTGGCCTTGTCCGATGTCAGACGCTGCGGCGCGGCGCCCGCGGTACGCAGGTCGACCAGGTACAACTCCGTATGGCCGCGGTTCTTGTCCATGTCGGTCGTGCGCACCGTGTAGACGATGCGCGTACCGTCCGGCGATACAGCCGGGCTGCCGACCCGTTCCATCGTGACCAGGTCCTCGACCGTGAATCCGCGCGGTGCGGCGGTCGCGCAGAGCGCCGTGCCCGTCAGGGCGGCGGCCAGCGCCAGCATCCGTAATTTCATCCTGTCCCTCTCGCTTGTGGCTTGTGAATACGCGGCCCGCATCGTCGGCACGGCCGGTGAAAGGCAGCAATTTACCACGCAGAAAGCACTGCGGGGGAAACGGTCGAGCCCGACGGGCGGTGTGCCGCTGCGCCATCGGGGCGGCAGGAGCGGGATGACACCCGTCGTCAAACGGGCCCGGCGATCACGCGGTACGCGCCAACGAAAACGCCCCCGGTGGACGGGGGCGTTGAGGTGGTGTCCAATCGTGGATCGGGGATCAGAATTCTTCCCACTCGTCCGCGGCCGTGCTGGCCGGCGCCTTGGCAACGCGCGCCGGTGCCGGGCGCGCAGGCTGCACGGCCGGCTTGACCGGGCTGGCTGGCCTGGTCGCCGGTTTCACGGCATTGGCGCCGGGTTTGGCAACCGCTGCCGGTGCGGCCAGCGCGGCGACCGGCGCCGCCGCGCGGGGCGTTGCTTTCGCGGCGGCTGGCTGGCCCTCCGCGATCCGGAATACGCTGACGAGCTCGGCCAACCTGGCTGCCTGGTTCTGCAGCGATTCCGACGCCGCGGCCGCTTCCTCGACGAGGCTCGCATTCTGCTGGGTCACCGTATCCATCTGGGCGACGGCCTGGTTGACCTGCTCGATACCGTCGTTCTGTTCCTGGCTGGCGGCACTGATTTCGCCCATGATGTCCGCCACGCGCTGGATGCTCGTGACGACCTCGCTCATCGTGCCGCCGGCCTGGTCGACGAGCTTGCTGCCGGCCTCGACCTTCTCGACGGAGTCGCCGATCAGCGCCTTGATTTCCTTGGCGGCGGCGGCCGAGCGCTGGGCCAGCGTGCGCACTTCGCCCGCGACCACCGCGAAACCGCGCCCCTGTTCGCCGGCACGCGCCGCTTCGACCGCGGCGTTCAGCGCGAGGATGTTGGTCTGGAACGCGATGCCGTCGATTACGGTGATGATGTCGACGATCTTCTTCGACGACGCGTCGATCGATCCCATCGTCTGCACGACTTGCGCCACGACGTCGCCGCCCTGGGTGGCCACGCTCGACGCGGTCTGCGCCAGCACGTTCGCCTGGCGCGCGTTGTCGGCGTTCTGCTTCACGGTCGACGTCAATTCTTCCATCGACGACGCCGTCTCTTCGAGCGAGCTGGCCTGTTGTTCGGTGCGCGACGACAGGTCGAGGTTGCCGCTTGCGATTTCGCTCGACGCGGAGGCGATGGCATGCGTGCCCTGGCGCACTTCGCTGACGAGGACGGCCAGGTGGTCGCGCATGGATTTCATCGCGAACAGCAGGCTCGACGTGTCGCCGGCGCGGACGTCGACGTCGCTGCGCAGGTCGCCGTCGGCAATGCGGTTGGCGACCTCGGCCGCGTAGGCCGGTTCGCCGCCCAACTGGCGGGTCAGGCTGCGCGTAATCGCGACGCCGAAGCCGGTGCCGACCAGCGCGCCGAGCGCGACCAGGATCAGCATCGTGGCCCGGCTGGTTTCATATGCGCCCTTGTTGTACAGATTGTTTTCCTGCGCCAGTTTTTCCTTCGAATGGGCCAGCTCCGCCATCTTGTCGTCGATGGCTTGGGATTTCGGCAGGAAGGTATCGAACAGGTAGTCGACGGATTCGCGCTTGCGTTCGACGGGTTCCGCCTTCACGCGTTTGGTCAGTTCCGCGATCACGCCGTCGTACTCGCGCAATTGCGCATCGGCTTGTTCGAACGTGCGCTTGCCGTCGTCCGTGTAGAACAGCGGGCGCGCCTTGTCGAGGTTTTCCTGCAGGGCCTGCTTGTATTTGTCGACGCTGGCCAGGGATTTGGCGCGTTGTTCCTCGGTCGCGGCCAGCATCGCCCCGCGCAGGGCGCGGCCGATGTAGATCAGGTCCAGGTTCGCTTCCTTCACGTGCGTAATGCCGACCAGCTCTTTCTGGTACATGCGTTTGGCGCGCTCGTTCATCTGGGTCATGTTGTAGATCGCGGTGCCGGCGACGATGGCGCCCAGCGCGACGACGACGAGAAAGCCGAGTGTCAGTCGGGTGCTGACTTTCATCTTTTGAAACATCACGCGTTCTCCTGAAAGAGTGGGGCAACGGAAAGGCCTGTAGGTGGCGACCTGATGGCGACAAATGGTAATTGATGCGGGGCAATAATTTGACGAAACCGTGACATTGCGGGGCGATCTGGGGTGTTTACCCAACACTTTTGTGGCATTGCGCGCTGTTCATTATTAGGCCATCAAACAAACCGATGGCAGAACGCCATCTTCGTGACCGAGGTATCCACGCGTGCAATGACAACGCACGCATCGCGCAACGATGCGGCCGTGCGTTCATCGACGCGGGGGCGGCTGCGAGGCGCTCCACGGGGTGAGACGCGCGGTCCGGGGCCTGCGAAAACCGGCGACCGGGCCCGTCGCCGTTCGCTCAGCCGGCGCCGGGAACGGTGCCCGCCAGCGCGAACACGAATACGGTCCAGAGGGCGCCCGGGAGGCCCGGCACCAGCGCCGCGGTCACGACCAGCCAGCGCCAGGTTGGCGCATGGCGCCATGTCCAGCGCGCCAGCAGCAGTCCGATGGCGAGCATGGCGAGCGCAAGCGGCTTGCGGGGCCAGGCGTCGAACCGGGTCAGCGTGGCGGAATCGAAATGTGCCGGGATGAACACCACGAAGCCGAACGGGCCGAAGCACAGCATCAAGAGCCAGGTTCCCATCAGGATGCCGGCGGTCAGACCGATCGCGGCGTGGAGAGTGGTCGACAGGGGCTTCATGGGGTCTCGGCGCCGCCATGCGCAGCGCAACGCCTTTCGATGGGAGGGTTCGGATGAGACTCCAATCTAGCCAGGGATGAGGTGGCCACTTTGATTTAACGCAATCGTGGCAACGTCGCACTACCGTGGCTTCATGACCCCGCATGGACAGGCGTCGCCGGAAAGGCCGAACCGCATGGCGGCGGCCTTTTCCTGTCACGCCTTGAACGTCACCCACGGCTTCAACCGCACGACGGCGTCGATCAGGCCCGCCTGCTCCTGGGCGGCGATTACCGGCCCGATCGGCTTATAGGCGGCCGGCGCCTCTTCGATGCGGCGCTCCTCGCGCAGCGTCACGCATTGCCAGCTGCCGTCGGACGGCGCGCCGGCCATGCGCCGCACCTGCTGGCGCCGCACGCTGCGGCCGGCGCCATGGCTGCATGACCAGAGCCAGTCCGGATGACCGAGGCCGCGCGCCAGGTACGACGCATCGCCCATCGAACCCGGGATGAGGACGAGGTCGCCGTCGCGCGCGGGTGTGGCGCCCTTGCGGTGGATGTTCATCCCCTGTTCGCGCAGCACCACGTTGTGCGGGACGTCGACCACGAGGCGCGATGCGCCGCCCATCAGGTCGCCGATTTCCTTGCGCACGAGTTCGGCCAGGACGACCCGGTTCGCCCACGCATAGCGGGCGGCGCTGCCCATGGCGGTCAGATACTCGTGGGCGAGCGGTCCGCTTAAACCGTACAGGCCGCTCTTCGGATGCTTCATGCCGGCCGGCCATTCGGCGCGCGCCCGGTCCATCCAGCGCTGGCCGACGAAGAAACCGACGTCGCGGCTGCCCGAGTGGATCATGACGACCACGTCGCCCACGGCCAGTCCGGCCGCGAATGCCGCGTGGCGGTCGAACACGGCGTCGACGACCTGCAGTTCCACGAAGTGGTTGCCGGCGCCGGGCGTGCCGAGGTTGGGATCGCGAATGGTCTCGCGCGACCCGACCAGCGCCTCCGGCGCGTAGCGCGCGGCGCCATCGAATTCCGCCAGGCCGACGCAGGCCGCCAGCTCGGCGCCAAGGCGGTCGCGGTCGACCGCGGCCCACAGGCCTTCGTCGTGCAGGGCGTCGATGAAGCCGGCGGGGCCGTCGTCGAACAGGGCACGGAACGCCGCGCTGCGCACCGGCACGTCGCGGCCATTGTCGAGCAGGGTCCGGGTCAGGCGCTTGACGAGCGCCTCCTTGAGCGGTGCCACCTGCGCCTGTTTCAGGCCGGTGGTGATCAGCCGCATGCCGCAGTTGATGTCGGTGCCGATCGCGGCGGGAATCACGAACCCGGCATCGGTGGCGACGACGCTGCCGACCGGCGCG
>Ga0308166_1005073_pt1 | contig 10215 bp, 6 predicted proteins | sample PhyCR2_2_FD_202137 | JGI IMG/M metagenome (GOLD analysis project Ga0308166, IMG submission 202137) | Phyllosphere microbial communities from UC Gill Tract Community Farm, Albany, California, United States - DLSLCC.R2 | ecosystem: Host-associated > Plants > Phyllosphere > Unclassified | place... | reverse complement strand
TTAAAGTTTACAGACCAGGTGAACCCGATGTATAATTCGGATTAAGAGCTGGTAGAGGGCTGACGGATGCGGGAAGCTTTAGTGGTGAATGGTGAATGGTGAATTTTTGCAACAATCTTATTAGGGATATTTTTAATTATGATTCAATGGAAATCAGCTCCGTTTAATACTTTTGAACAACTAAAATTAAATGAATATACTTGGTTCATATTAAATTGATTGTTCAGTGATTTACTTTGCTCTGTATAAGCTCTATCTTTCTTAAACCTTAAACCTTAAACCTTAACTCTTAAACCAGATGTGAGAAAGGACTTATTATAGAAGGCTTTCAGCACCTAAAATTCGTAGCTGACGATCCTTTCGTCTTTCATTAAACTTTCCAATAAAGCGTGATGATGGATGCTTTTTCCGGTAACGATCCACAAACCGGTCAGGTCTTCATTAGTGTATTTCTGTTTCGAAATGATAAACCTCAGATGGTGCTTCCTGAACATTTCCTCACAATAAGCAAGGTCGTGATATCCGTTGACTGTTATTTTATATTCCCGGACTTTATGTTCCCGGTCGATCAGCTTTTCAAAATAGGTCAGTGAACTTAAAATGACCAGCACCAGAAGGGTTCCCAAGACGGCAAGATAGACATAGCCGGAACCTACGGCCATCCCGATAGATGCTGTTGCCCAGATCGTGGTTGCCGTGGTGATTCCGTCGATCTTATTATCGCCTTTAAAAATAACGCCGGCTCCCAGGAATCCGATGCCGGTAATGATGTTGGCGGCAATCCGGTCGGGGTCATCAATGCCGATCTTAACGGAAAGAATGGTAAACAGGCAGGAGCCGAAACAGATCAGAATAAACGTACGTAACCCTGCCGATTTGTTCCGGTACTCGCGCTCCGCACCAATAAGGATTCCGAGAACCACGGAAATGAAAATAAGCAGCAATTCGTTCTGAATCGAATGATCATTTAGAAATTCCATTGTTAAAATCTTTACTTTTAACCTAAAGTTACATGAAAAAGAAAGATGTTTTTATGACTGTAATTATTTTTGGAAAAAAAAAGACTGCCTTACAGAAGACAGTCTTTAAAATTAATGAATTGAATTTTAATTTTTGATAAATTTCTGAATGAATGTTTTATCCTTTGAAGATAATTTAACAATATAATTTTCTTTGGAAAGCTCAGAAACATCGATAGCGTTTTCTTTTACCGGAACAGCCATCACGACTCTTCCCGCGGTATCGTAGATTTCGGCTTTCAGGATCTCATTCTGCGATTGAATATGCAGGACGTCTTTTACCGGATTCGGATAAATGGAGATATTGCCGGTTTCTTTACCGGTTTCTGCAGTAGCCAGTACGTTCTGTACGGTTGTCGTGTAGGTATTTGTTGTAATCGGTGCATTATAATCAAAATAAATTTTTGCCAGATTGCTGAAGCTGTCTCCTACGTTCAGTGTCGATTTTGTTTTGATTTTAAAGGAAACATATCCGTCATTGTTTGCATCGTCAAAAGGCAGCTGAATATTTTCAAAGATAAATTCTATGACATTCGGATTCGTTGTTCTCGTGACGAAGTTGTGGCTGCCGGTCAGAGATACTAAACTTGCCAGGTCATATTTGGACGTATCAATATCATCTTTTATGACAATGTTTTGAGCATTTGCTGTTCCTGTATTTTCAAATCTGATGAGATAATGTACATAATCTCCCACTTTTGCCTGGGAAATCGTTGTTCCCTCTAAACAGGTTTTATCATTGGGATCGAAAGAGTTTACAACAGTTTGGTTTAAAGTAAATGTATTGTCTAAAGGGGTTTCATCTGTTCCTGCATTTATCTGGGCTGTATAGTGAAGGATGTCTCCCGTAGTTAATGGTGGGGTCTGGATAGGCGTATTCAAGGTGAAAGATACTATTATTTCTTTTAGTTCCAAAGGAGCAAGATTAGTAAAGTTCCAATTCAAAATTCCGGTTGACTGAGATGCAGGAATCGTAGATGCAGTAAGATAGTTCATCAAATTATCATTATAATTAAATGATAAAGTTCCCGACTGCGTCGTTGTTCCTTTATTTTTGTAAATGATCTTGTACTTTGCATCAAAACCAGGTCTTGCTGCGGTAATCGGGATAATGAAAACTTCCAGATCATTGTGCGCTCCATTTGCAGACAGACAAAAGTTTTGGGTAATAGGGCTTGTCTGGGCAGGAAAGCTTGCCGTTACACTTGTAGGTGAAATCGTAAAGTAGGTCGGATTTTCCAGTATGGGAGTGATGACATGATTACCAGCCTGAACGGGAATTGAATAGTTTCCTGATGCGTTCGTTATGATATTACCGGAATTAGCGGTATTGGTTATTAAGAATTTTTGAAATGCTTTTGCCGGATCATTAGCGTCGCAACCATTGTTATTGATATCATACTTTGTATTTCCCTGAATCGTGTAAAAATTTCCTCCCGGAGTGAAAGAACAGTATCCGTTTATTACGACATTAGGTTGATTGTACCAGTTTATCAGCGCACCGAATAGTGCCTTTTCAAAATCATCAGCACAAATATAGCTTAAGCTTGGTGTATTTGAAAATATTGGAGTAGCTCCCTGTGCGTAATTGTCTTTTCCGTTTTTAATATTAAAGCTGATAAGGTTGGGATTGTTGGAGAAATCAAAGTTGTTTAGTCCTGTCAGCTTTCCTGCATCAATTGTGGTAAAGAGATTATTTTTTAGATACAAATTACTCAGGTTAGGAGCCTTCTCAAAAGCAACAGCAGTAAGCTTATTATTTGTCGCGTTGATATTTAATAAACTATTATTGTTATTTAAAATTATTGTTGTTAATAGATTATTATTGCTTTCTAAGGTGACCAAACTTGGAAGGTTGGAAATATCAATTGATTCCAGCTGATTATTGGTAACATCCAAAGTATGTATACTGTTTAAATTGCTGAGAGTTACGTTTGTAAGATTGTTATTACGCACACTTAAAGACTGGAGATAAGGTAATCCGGTAATTTGCAGATTGGTTAAAGCATTAGAAGAAGCACTTAAAAGTACAAGATTGGTAAATTCATTAATTCCTGTAAGATTTGTGATCATACTGCCTTGTTGTCCGGAAATAAGTAACTTGGAAACATTTAAAGCTTCTGAAACCTGAATTTCTTGATCTCCATTGGTATCGATTACCATATTTTGATTACTGCTGTTCATTGCAATGCCGTTGGTTGTATTTGCTGACAGAAGTTTTGCCTTAAAATTAGCGTCCGGAATATTTATAATCTGTGCCTGGGATACAGCAAATGTAATCACAGAGATAAGAAGGTAAATTTTGCTCATGGTTATTATCAATTTTAAATTTTGGGCAAAAATAAGCCATTAAGAAATAATCTCAATGGCTTATCTATAAATATTTTTAAGATCTATTGTTTTTCAATCAGATCCAGGAACTGCTGTTCATCCAGGATCCCGATGGTTCCGATAGTCTGGGCTTTCTTCAGCTTGCTGCCGGCCTTTTCGCCCACCACCAGGTAGTTCAGGTTTTTGGAGACGGCCGAAATATTCTTTCCGCCGTGTTTTTCCACCATTTCTTCCGCGGCTTCCCTGGTAAACAAGGATAATTTTCCGGTGAAGAGGAAGGTTTTTCCATCCAGAACATGAGACACGACTTCATTAGTGCTTTCTCCTCTTTCCAACTGAACGCCGTAAGACTTCAATCTTTCGAGCATCAGGATGTTTTCGGAATTATGGAGAAAATCGTAGAGGCTGACGGCGATTTTGGTTCCGATGTCTTCCACCTGGCAGAGTTCCTCCACCGTGGCATTCTTCAGTTCGTCGATGGTCGGGAAGTTTTTCACCAGCTTTTTGGCAACGGTTTCTCCTACATGCTTGATGCCGATTCCGTACAAGACCTTCTCAAACGGGATCTCTTTTGATTTTTCGATCCCGGAAATAATATTCTGGGCCGATTTTTCCGCCATCCTTTCCAAAGGCAGGAGCTGTTCTTTGGTCAGTGCGTAAAAATCAGCCGGGTTTTCGATCAGCCGTTCCCGGTACAATTGTTCTATGGTTTCGCTTCCGAGGTTTTCGATATTGAGAGCCTTCCGGGAAACATAATGGATCATTCTCCCGACTACCTGCGGCGGGCAGTGCAGTTCGTTCGGGCAGAAGTGGATCGCCTGGTCCTCGATTTTTACCAGTTCCGTCCCGCATTCCGGGCAGTTTTTAATATACTCGATTTCTTTACTGTCTTCCGTTCTTTTTTCCGCATTCACGGCAACGATTTTCGGGATGATCTCACCGCCTTTTTCTACATACACAAAATCATGCTCATGCAGGTCCAGCTTTTTGATAATGTCTTCGTTGTGCAGCGACGCCCGTTTTACAATGGTTCCGGCCAACAGGACCGGCTTTAGATTGGCCACCGGGGTAATGGCTCCCGTTCTGCCTACCTGATAGGTTACTCTGTCCAGCCGGGTTTCCACTTTTTCGGCCTTAAATTTATAAGCCATGGCCCATCGCGGGGACTTTGCCGTGTAGCCCAGTTGCCTTTGCTGTTTCAAAGAATTTACTTTCAGCACGATCCCGTCGATTTCAAACGGCAGGTTGTGTCTTTCCAGATCCCAGAAGGTGATAAATTCCTTTACCTCAGCCATGGTTGTGCATAATCTGGCTTCGCGGGAGGTTTTAAAGCCCCAGGATTTGGCTTTTTCAAGAAGTTCCCAATGCGACTCGGCAGGAACTTCTTCTGAAATATACTGGTACAGCACCGAAGACAGCCCGCGTTTACGCACCTCGCCGCTATCCTGCATCTTCAGGCTGCCGCTGGCCGTATTTCTCGGATTCATGAAGGGATCCAGCCCGTCTTCTTCACGCTGTTTATTGATTTTATCGAAATTTTTCCGGGTTAAATAAATTTCACCCCGCATAAAAAACTGTTGCGGAAAATCGCCTTTCAGCTTCAGCGGGATATCGGAAATGGTGCGGACATTCCCTGTAATTTCATCCCCCTGGAAACCGTCGCCCCGGGTAACCGCCTGAACCAGTTTTCCGTTTTCATAAAGAATGGAAATCGAAGCCCCGTCGTATTTCAGCTCGGCAACGAATTCCACAGGCCCGTCGGTGGTTTTGATGATTCTCTTTTCCCAGTCTTCAAGATCGTCGAAATCGTAGGAATTGTCCAGAGAATACATTCTGAATTGATGACGGATGGTCGGGAATACCTTTGTAATGCCGCCGCCTACCCGTACCGTAGGAGAATTTTCGTCATAAAATTCGGGATGTTTTGCTTCCAGGTCGCGAAGTTCCTCCAGCAGCATATCGAAATCATAATCTGAAATCGTCGGCATATCGAGGAGATAATAATTTTCGTTGTGCTGGTGAAGCGCTTTGCGGAGGTCTTCTATTTTCTGTTGGATATTTTCGGACATCGGGTTTTTATCTTTTCAGCAAAAATAGATAAATCCGATGTAAAAAATAAGACAATTACTCATTCCGGGAAAATTAAAAAGACGTAATCTGTTTCAACAAACTGACGCTCTACCAGATAAATTTCGTGTTAAAGTTTATTTAACATCGGGTTCCTATAAAGTTTAAAAAATGTTAAAACTCCCGTAAACACGGGGTTCCCTAAGCTACGATACCTTTGCATACAGCTAATTTGAAAAAATGAAAAGAGTAAAAATTGTATTGGGACTGTTGTTCCTCAGTTTCGGAACCCTGGCTTATGCACAGACGACGCAGGCTTCGATCACCGGAAAAATAACCGGTACCGGAAAAGCCCCGCAGGAAAAGGTAAAAGTAACGATCGTAAATGAATCCACCGGTTTCAGAACGGAAACGGAAACCAACTCCAGAGGCGAGTATATCTTCAAGGAAATTCCTCTGGGCGGACCTTATACCGTGATCGTGAATGACGAGAAAAAGGAAGGCTACAACGTCAACTTCGGCGACCAGGTAACGGTAAACCTTGATCTTGCCAGTGAAAAGTCCATTGAAGAAGTGGTCGTTGTAGGAAACCTGAAGAATAAAATCGGAAATTTAGGCGCGGCAACCGCCATCACCACAAAAAATATCGGGATACTACCGGTAAACGGAAGGAATTTCACCAATCTTGCGGAATTATCCCCTTTAAGCGGTAAAAACGGAAGTATTTCCGGACAGCTGGGTTCGTCCACCAACTTTACCATCGACGGGATGACGGCCAAAAACCCGACTTCCGCCGGTGCAACGACGAGCCGGAGCGGGGCCCCGTTTTCCATTTCCATAGAAGCGGTACGGGAATTTAAAGTAACCACCAACCAGTATGATGTTACTCTGGGAAGAAGCGGAGGCGGAACCATCAGTGCCGTTACGAAATCCGGAACCAACAAGTTTTCCGGGAGTGCCTGGGAATATTTAAGAACCAACTGGCTTTCCAGTCCGTATGATATCCGCGGAAACAAAAGAAACGTCGATTTCTCAACTTCACAGTTCGGTTTCTCCTTAGGCGGGCCGATTATTAAAAACAAACTGCACTTTTTTCTGGCGTGGGACCATCAGCTGGATTCCAGACCGCTGCAGATCGCAGACATCCAGTCTCATGAGGATGAGCTGAGGCTGAATACCACCACCGCGACTTTAAATAAATTCCTGGAGGTGGCAAGGGCAAAATACGGCGTGTCCAACAGCCCTCAGTTCGGAAGCTTCGACAAGGTAAGAAATTCCGACGCCGCCTTCTTACGTCTGGACTGGCAGATCAACGATAAAAACCTGTTGACGTTAAGAAACAACTTTACTTACGATCTGAATAAAAGCGGATTGGCAGACAATACCGCCATCACTGCTTTTGAATCGTATGGAAATGATAAAAACCTGGACAACAGTTTGTTGCTTACCTTAAGGTCCAATCTGAAGCCTAATTTAACAAACGAACTGAAGGCGCAGTACCTCTACACGTCCCAGGACAGTTACCAGAACGATCAGCTCGGTCATCCGGTACCGAGAGCCATCGTTGAAAATATCGTAAGCAAGATCGACGGAAGCGATAAAGCAACCAACATTCAGATCGGAGGGCACCGTTTCGCTCAGGAAAACTTCAGAAACCATGTGTTCCAGCTGGTAGACAATCTATATTACAATACCGATAAGATTAAATATACTTTCGGGGCAGACTTAATGTATACCATGGCCAGATCGGTATACGGGAGCGAGGTAAACGGAAGGTTCCATTTCCGTGAAAACCCGGCACAGAACGGCGATAACCTGTATAATTTCGACAACCGGATCGCCTACCGCTTTTACAGGGAAGTTCCTCTGATGGACGATCCTTCCGTAAAATCGAATATTTATAACCTCGGGATATACGGACAGATCCAGACGAAAGTGGCCAGAGGACTGGATTTGATGGCCGGCTTACGATTGGATTATGGCGGGTATCCGAAAGCAGGGCTGAACCAGAAGCTGTATGATGAAATGGGAATCAGGACGGATAACCAGATCAAATCATTCATCATTCAGCCGAGATTCCAGTTTGACTGGAACATCAACGAAGGAAACAAGGATTTCCTGAAATTCGGAGCCGGAATATTTTCATCGGATATCAATAATTACATGATCATCAACAACCTGGTGTTCGACGGAAGGCATCTGGCAACGGTGGACGTGACCGGTAAAGATGTTCCTGTTCCGGACTTCAATAGCTATAGAAATGATTACAGTACAGTTCCTACATTGGCTCAGAACCAGCTTCCAACCATCAATTATACCGGGAAAGATGCCAAAATCCCGGTGGTTTACAAAGCAAACGTGTCGTATACCCACTTCTTTAACGAAAGATTCAGAGCGGGCGTTGCAGCGTATATGGCCTTGGGAAGAAACAACTATTTTTATTACGACCGGAATATGGTGGCCAATCCGGATTTTACACTGGATAATGAAGGCGGAAGAGGGGTATATGTTGCGGCAGCGACTATCGCCGCCAACGGAACGCTGGACTGGAAAAACGGAAGAATCAATAAAAATTTCGGAAGGGTTCTGGAATTGGTAAGTGACGGAAAGGTCAACCAGTTCTCTTTTGTGGCAGACACCAGCTACCGGTACTGGAGAGACGGGGAAATTACGGCAAGTTATACCTGGGCGGATATTAAAGACAATACTTCCTACAATGGAAATGTGGCCAACTCGGCAACTTTGTCCACGCCGGTGGCCAGCGACCCGAGGAACCTGAGAATGTCGTATTCCGATAACCAGTTCAGAAACAAAGTGGTGATCTACGGAAATTCGCCGACGATTGCCGGGTTTACCTTAGGGATCCGCTATGCCGGAATGGGCGGAACGCGTTTCTCCGTACTGGCCGGCGGAAATGTGAACGGCGACTTTGTGGATTCCAACGACCTGGCCTACATTTTCCCGAACCTTACCCAGACGCTGATTGACAATCCTGAAGTAGGAACGGCACTGAAAAATTACATCACCGATTACAACAATAAAATTGCGGAAAGGAACGGCGGAAAGAACGGGTTCTACGGAGTCTGGGACGTCCGTATCGCCAAAAAGATCAAATTTGACAAAATCGGGGCTTTTGAACTGTCAGTCGATATTTTCAACGTGGCGAACCTGCTGAATAAAGAGTGGGGCGTAAACAAATCCTATGGCAATATGTCGCTGTACAGGATCACCGGATTCGACCAGACGACCAAACAGTTTAAGTACAACCTGAATACCAGCGGTCTGGAGCCGTTGAGCGGAAACCCGTACCAGATCCAGATCGGGGCAAAGTATACGTTCTAAGAAGGTGAATGGTGAATGATCAATTGTAAATCGTGAATTAGTTTAGATGAATTAACGTGAAATAGACTGTATTTAATTTGTTTTCAGTTATTTGTTTAAATGGAAAATTGAAATTCAGCTGGTTGATTCAGGATTTTTAAATGGCGTTTTATTAATATTTATGTTGACAGGAAAGCTTCCGGCATCCGGCTTCCATCTTCCAGCCTGTTAATTCGATTCTGATTTGGATTCATGTAAAATTGATTCAATTCATCATTCACTTGCAGAGCAAAATTGACGATTCAATTCACCATTCCCTCAAATTTATATACCTTTATCTGAAAGTTGAAAAGCTTTTGAGTTTAATATTTAATTTATATTATGAAAAATTTTATCTTAGGGTTAGCAGTTTTAAGCACAGTGGTTATGAAGGCACAAACCCAGGTTATCGCCCACAGAGGGTACTGGCAGACCCAGCCGCCGACAACGGAAAATTCCCTGAAGTCGCTGGAGAATGCACAGAAGTTAAAAATCTATGGTTCCGAATTCGATGTACGGATGACGAAAGACGGCGTCCTGGTCATCAACCATGACGAACACCACGCCAAAATGGAAATCTCCGAAACCGATTTTAAAACACTTGAACGGGTGAAATTATCCAACGGTGAAGATTTTCCGACCTTAAAAGATTACCTGAAACAGGGGAAAAAAGACAAGGCCCTGAAACTGATCGTTGAAATAAAGCCCGACAAGACGAAGGAAAAAGAAGACGAGCTGACGGCAAAGACCATTAAAATGATCAAAGACATGAAATTGGGATCCCAATGTGAATTCATCTCTTTCAGCCTGAATATCTGTAAAGAAATCAAAAAGCTTGAACCTTCTTTTAAAGTACAGTACCTGAAGGGGGAACTTTCTCCGCAGCAGATCAAAGACGAGGGACTGGACGGGCTGGATTACCATTACAGCATTTTCCAGAAAAACCCCACCTGGATTGCTGACGCGAAGGTTTTAGGTTTAATCACCAATGCCTGGACAGTAAACGACATCGCCATTGCCGACGAACTGAAAAAGCAGGGCATCGGATTTATCACCACCAATATCCCGGACCAGCTTAAAAAGTAAGCCCGGTTTTATTTAAATTTAAAACAAACAGCCTGTCTCTTCTTTGAGGCGGGCTGTTTTGTTTAAATAATACAGATTCGATATTATTTTACTTATTTCGGTTAAGATAATGTTACACCAGAAAAGTCAGTAATAAATATACCTACGACAAAAGAGGTAAGACAACAGGTGATACTGAATTGGGTCAGTATAACTACAATGGCAATGATTACAAGCTTCAGAATATTGTATTTAATGCAAACGGTCTGTAATTACAAGGACAATACTTTAAAATAAAATTATCCCAAGCCGTAGCTTGGGATTTTAGTAGGTGATTTAAATTTCTCTATGAAATTATATAAAGTTTTGTTTT
>Ga0308166_1005072_pt1 | contig 10215 bp, 9 predicted proteins | sample PhyCR2_2_FD_202137 | JGI IMG/M metagenome (GOLD analysis project Ga0308166, IMG submission 202137) | Phyllosphere microbial communities from UC Gill Tract Community Farm, Albany, California, United States - DLSLCC.R2 | ecosystem: Host-associated > Plants > Phyllosphere > Unclassified | place... | reverse complement strand
CATGACCATCACCGACTCCATGGTGCTCCAGTTCCGGTCGATCGGCAAAGTGCCGCGAACGACAGTGCCTCCGGCGGTCTATGCTCAGCGCTTTCCCAATATGGACCGCCCCATGCGTCTGATCGTGCTGTCGCTGTTGTTGTCCGCTGTCTCCGCCGCGCCGCTGATGGCTGCAGAAACCGCGCCGCCCGCTGCCGCCTTGCCTCTGGTCATCGGCGAGACCTTCACCATCGAATCGAAGGCGCTGGGCGAAACCCGCCGCATTAACGTCTACCGCCCGCAGCCATGGGGCTTGGATCCGAAAGCGCCGCTGCCGGTGCTCTACATGCCCGACGGCGGCATCGGCGAGGACTTCCTGCATGTGGCTGGGCTGGTGCAGGTGCTGACCGGCAACGGCAGCATGCGCCCGTTCCTGCTGGTCGGCATCGAGAACACCGAGCGCCGCCGCGACATGACCGGCCCCAGCAACGACCCGCAGGACCAGAAGATCGCGCCACGCATTGGTGGCTCGGCGGCCTACCGCACGTTCCTGCGCGATGAACTGATGCCGCAGGTGCGCCAGCGCTACCCGACTACCGACGAGCGCGCGTTGATCGGCGAGTCGCTGGCTGGCCTGTTCGTGGTCGAGACGCTGCTGCAGGAGCCGACGCTGTTCAACAGCTACATCGCGCTGGACCCCAGCCTGTGGTGGAACCGTGGCGCAATGCTGGCCGGCGCAGCCAAACAGCTGCCGGCGGTGACGCGTGCGCAGCCGCGCGTATTCCTGGCCAGCAGTGGGCAGCCGGAGCTGGCCGCATCCACTGCACGACTGGCCGAGTTGCTGCAGCAGGCTTCGCCGTCGCCGCTGGTGAAGTACCTGCCGTTGCCGGAAGAAACCCACGCTACGATCTATCATCCGGCCGCATTGCAGGCGATGCGCACACTGTTCCCGGCGCCGCCGGCCTCGCCCTGACCGCACTGGCACCGGGCTGCACGCCATGCAAGGATGCGGCAGCGGTGCCATGCGGTGCGCCGCCCGCAACGGGAGAGTGTGGATGCAGCGTGTGCGTGGATGGAGTGTGGCGGCCTGCCTGGCCGTGAGTGGCTGTGCGATGTCGGTGGCGCCGCCGGCAGCGCAGAGTGAAGCGAAGGAGAGCCCGGCCGCCGCTGTGTCGGGTGTGGTGCTGCCGGATACCGAAGCGCTGCGCGTGCACGATCCGGTGGGCCGCGATTACCCGATCTGGGTAGCGCTGCCGGCTGACTACGCTGCGCATCCGGAGAAACGCTACCCGGTGCTGTATGTGACCGACGCGCTGTACAGCTTCCCGCTGGTGCGCAGCGTGCGCAACATGGTGGGGCAGAAGGGCGTCAACATCGAGGATTTCATCCTGGTCGGGCTGCCGCCGCAGGAAGGCCTGACGTCCAAGCAGAGCCGCTCGCGCGATTACACGCCCAGCGATCCGATGCGCACCGATCCGCGTGACTACAGCGACGACGTCAGCTACGGCGGCGCGGCACATTACCGCGATTTCCTCGCCGAGCGCGTACTGCCGATGATCGATGCACGCTACCGCACCGATCCGTCGCGGCGCGCCTATGCCGGTCATTCCTATGGCGGCCTGTTTGGCGCCTACGTGCTGACCACGCGCCCGGACATGTTCCACAGCTACATCCTGTCAAGCCCGTCGCTGTGGTTCGACAACCATCGGGTGCCGCGCATGCAGGCCGAGGCCAAGGCGCCCACGCAGCCGACCACGGTGGTGCTGTCGATCGGCAGCTTCGAAACGGTGAAGCCGGAGCCGCGCTATTTCACCCGCAACGACATGCTGCGCCACAACGCCGAGTTCGCCGAGCAGCTGCGCGCCAGCGGGCATTCGTTGAAGGTGGAGAACATGGTGATCGACGACGAGGACCACTTCACCGTGTATCCGGACATGATCACCCGCGCGCTGCTGAAGGTGTTCCCGGGTACCGGACCGTACAGCAGCGGTTGAAGGTGGGCGCCATCCACGCATGGCGTCGATCTACTGCAAGAACCCGGTAGATCCACGCCATGTGTGGATCAACGCCTCACGCTGCCTGCGCATCCGGCCCGATCAATACGCCCACATCGGCGTGCCGGAAGCACAGGCGGATGGCGTCGAGCAGCTCGCTCATGTTGTAGGGCTTGGGCAGGAAATGAATGCCGTCGCGCAGCTGCGGCAGCACCTGGTGCTGGTCCATGCCCGACGTCACCAGGATCGGCAGCTGGGGATACAGGCCGCGGACCCGGTTGGCAGCTTCAATGCCGCTGATCGGGCCCAGGTTGACGTCGGTGAACAGCAGGTCGAAACGCTCACCTGCGGCCAGCAGGCCCAATGCTGCTTCGGCAGAGCTCACGCCCACCACGTGGCAGGCCTGGCTTTCCAGCGCAAGACGGCTCAGCTCGCGGGTTTCCTCTGCGTCCTCGATCAGCAGGACGCGGGGTTCAACGTGGCGCTTGGACAGCAACATGGCGCTACAGCTCCGGAAAGCAGCAATGAAAAGGCGCGCAAGTATGCGCAAGCCGGGGGTGATCCCGGCGTGCACGGCAGGCTAAGTGAGCGTTACAGCAGGCGCGGGCGTCGCTGGCGTACCTGCCAGGCCAGCACCGCCACCGCCAGCAGCGCGGCGCCGATACGCAGGCTGGTGGCCTGCCAGCCCAGCGCGACGGCGTCGTCGAGGTTGAACACGTTCCACGCCATGTTCATCGATACATGCAGCACCAGGCCGCACCACAGGGTGTCGCCGTCCAGATGGTCAAGCCAAGCGAAGACGAAGCCGCCCAGTGCGATGACCGCGCCGACGAACAGGGCAGTGCCGCCGCCGTCGAAGCCGCCGAAGCCCAGCCAGTGCACCCAACCGAACAGCAGCGCCTGCGGCAGCGCAAGCAGGGACCATGGGCCACGCATGAGCTTCACCAGCAGCACGAAGCCGAGGCCACGGAACAGCACTTCCTCGGCCAGTGGGAACAGCACGGCGAGCATCGTCGCATCGAGTGCGGTCAGTGCGGTGTTGGGCGTGCCCAGCACCGCCAGGCCCAGCCAGCAGGGCAGGCTGGCCAGCAGCACCCAAAACGGGCCGCGCCAGTCGTTCCCGTGCAGCCCCAGGCTGGCCATCAGGCCCACCCCACGCGGGCGCAGCAGTGCGGCCAGGAGCAGCGCCAGCAGGACGGCCAGTGCGTTGTCCAGCAGGCTGCCGCCGTAGGGCATAGGCAAGGCGGGAATCGGCGCGCCTGCGGCCGCAGCGACATCGCGCAGATTCAGGCCAACGCCGACGCCGAGCAGCACCAGCAGCAGGCGCGCGGCGTTGGGCAGGCGGGACAGGACGGTCATGCACGCACTCCCTGCGGAACCAGCGTGGAGTGTGGAAGGCGGCCGGGACGCTGGCACGCGCCGGAAGTCTGTGTGCCATCGGTCATGTGTTGCCGCACAGTCATCGGTGGGCAGGTAGAGTCGTTGCCAGACCTTCAGGAGCCATGCCCATGCTGTGCCCCGTGTGCAAGACCCAGACCCTGCAGATGGCCGAGCGCCATGGCATCGAGATCGATTACTGCCCCGGCTGCCGTGGCGTGTGGCTGGACCGTGGCGAGCTGGACAAGATCATCGAACGCGCCGGCGCTGCGCTGCCGCCGCCGGCACCTGTGCAGGCGCAGCCGGCGACCACGCCGCCGCCGGTGATGCATCGTGATACCCGCCACTTGGGCCAGCGCTACGAGGACAACCGGGGCCACGGATACAAGAAAAAGAAAAAGGACAGCTTCCTGTCTGAGTTGTTCGATTTCTAGTTTGTAGCGTCGAGCCATGCTCGACTGGATGTTGCCGCCTATAGTCGAGCAAGCTCGACTCTACATGGAGCGCGTGATCACGTCCGCCGCAGGATGAACTCGCGGTCGCGCGTATCCCCGACGATGAAGTCGTACTCGCCGACCTTGCTGCAGCCATAGCGCGCGTAGAAGCGCTGCGCGCCGAAGTTCTCCTCCCAGACGCCCACCCACAGGGTGCGGCGGTGCGGTTGGTCCAGCCAGGCCATGAACGCGTCCATCAGGCGTGCACCATGGCCGCCGTTCTGGTGTGCGGCCAGGATGTAGAACCGCTTCAGTTCGATGTCGCCTTCGCGGGCCTCGGCATGCGGCAGGGTGTTGGCACCAGCAGCCAGGTAGCCGACCACGTTGTTGCCGTCCACCAGCAGCCAGATCGCGCTGCGCGGGTCGGACAGTTCGGCGCGCTGCGGTTCGCTGCTGTAGTGCGCCTGCAGGAAATCCTGCAGCTCCTGCGCCGGGTACGAGTCGCCCCAGGTTTCGTTGTAGGTGGCAATCGCGATGGCCGACAGGGCGTCGATATCGGCAAGGGTGGCGCGGCGGATCTGCAGCGACATGGCGGAGCCTGCATTGGAACGTGGCGCAGTGTAGCCGGCCCCGGCGGCTGCCGGGGCTGGCCAATGCTCACGAACCGCTGCTCAGAACCACATGCGCACGCCCGCCACCCAGCGCGTGTCGCGTGCGTGGTCGCCAGCATGATCGGCGGTGTCGCCAAACGTGCGCTCGTGGCTGATGCCGATGTACGGCGCGAAACGACGGCTGAACTCATAACGCAGGCGCAGCCCGGCTTCAACCTTGTTCAGTCCGCGACCGATGCCGTACTCCGGCTCATCCTTGGCTGCGACGGTGGCTTCCAGCAGCGGCTGCAGGATCAGGCGGTTGGTCAGCAGCACGTCGTACTCGACCTCGGCCTTGGCCAGCACCTGACCACCGGAACCCATGTACAGCGTCGCCGAGCTTTCGAACTTGTACGGCGCCAGGCCCTGGATGCCGATGGCCGCCCAGGTGCGCGAGTCGGCCGGCCGGAAGTCCTGGCGCACGCCGATCAGCACGTCCCACCACGGCGATACGCTGCGACCATACAGTGCTTCCAGTGACGACGATTCCGTGCTGCCGCGGCTGCGTTCGCCATCGGTGCGCAACCACAGGCGGTTGATGTTGCCACCGATCCAGCCGTTGGCCTCCCAGGCCTGGCCGGTGCTGTTCTTGCCGTCCCAGTGTTCGAGGCGATCGATCAGCAGCAGGCTGTTGATCTGTGGTGCATGCTCCATCGCACCATGCGCGATCGGAGGGAAGGCGGCAGCGCGGTCGGCATCGGTGGGAACCGGGATCGGCTCGCGCGGTTCGATCGGTGCGGGCGTGCCGTGACCCATGGCGGCGTGATCCATCGTGGAATGGTCCATTGCCGCTGGCTGCATCGCGCCATGGTCCATCTTCGAGTGGTCCATCGTGGAGTGGTCCATGCCGGCCTGACCCGCCGCACCCATGTTCATCTTCGAATGATCCATCTTCGAGTGATCGACCGGTTCGGCCGGGGTCTTCGCGGTCTTCGGCGGCGGGTCCATCGTGCCCATGTCATGCCCGGGATGCGACTGCGCGAACACCGGCAATGCGGTGGCCAGGCCCAGGGCCAGCAGGCTGGGGGAAAGCAGTGAGCGGCTCATTCTTCGATCCTCACTTCGCGCATCATGCCCGCTTCCATGTGGTACAGCAGATGGCAGTGGTAGGCCCAGCGACCGAGCGCATCGGCACGCACGCGGTAACTGCGGCGGGTGCCGGGTGGCATGTCGATGGTGTGCTTGCGCAGCTGGAATTCGCCCTGCGCGTTCTCCAGATCACTCCACACGCCGTGCAGGTGGATCGGGTGCTGCATCATGGTGTCGTTGACCAATACGATGCGCATGCGCTCGCCGTAGTTCAGTCGCAGCGGCTCGGCGCTGGCGAACGGAATGCCATCGAATGACCAGGAGAACTTCTCCATGTGGCCGGTCAGGTGCAGCTCGATCTCGCGGCTCGGCTCGCGGCCATCGGGGTCCTCGAACAGGCTGCGCATCGCGCCGTAGGTGAGTACCTGGCGACCGTTGTCGCGCAGGCCGATGCCGGGATCGTCCAGCTTCGGTTCGGTGGCCGAGCTCTGCATGTCCACCAGCGGGTTGTTGCGCTCACTGGCCGGGTGCTTCGGTGCCCTGCTGGCGGTATCGCCGTCGTGGCCCATGCTGGCGCCGCAGCCGCCTTCCATGCCCTTCATCGCGGCCATGTCATGGCCACCATGGCCACCACTACCCATGTCGTGCCCCATGTCGCTCATCGTCAGCAACGGGCGTGGGTCGGGCGCGGGAATCGGTGCCTGCAGGCCATGGCGGACTGCCAGCGTTCCGGCGGCAAAGCCGGTACGGCCCATGTCCTGGCAGAAGATGGTGAACGCGTCCTGCCCGGTCGGTTCCACCAGCACGTCGTAGGTTTCGGCCGGCGCGATGCGGAACTCGTCGATGCTGACCGGATGGATGTACTGGCCGTCGGCGGCGACCACGGTCATTTTCAGGCCGGGAATGCGCACGTCGAAGTAGGTCATCGAGGCGCCGTTGATGAAGCGCAGCAGCACTTTCTCGCCGCTGCGGAACAGCCCGGTCCAGTTGCCGGCCGGCGCGGTGCCATTCATCAGGTAGGTGTAGGTGTGCGCATTGATGTCGGAGATGTCGGTGGGCGTCATCCGCATCCGCCCCCACATGCCACGGTCGGACAACGCGGCCGACCAACCGTCGCGCTTCACGTCACGCAGGAAGTCGGGCAGGGTGCGCTTGTAGTAGTTGTCATGCTCGGCGAGCTTCTTCATGCGCCGGAACAGCGCGCCGGGGTCCATGTCGGTCCAGTCGGACAGCAGGATCACGTGCTCGCGGTCGTGGTGGTAGGGCGCCGGCTCGGCCGGGTCGATGATCAGCGCTCCGTACAGGCCGGCCTGCTCCTGGAACATCGAGTGGCTGTGGTACCAGTAGGTACCCGACTGCTTCAGTTCGAAGTGGTAGTGGTAGGTCTCACCGGGGCCGATGCCATTGAAGCTCAGTCCCGGCACACCGTCCATGTTCGCAGGCAGCAGGATGCCGTGCCAATGGATCGAGGTCGGGTGGCGTTCCAGGGTGTTGCGCACGAACAGGTCCACGGTCTGGCCTTCGCGCCAGCGCAGGATCGGTGCCGGCAGCGATCCATTGACGGTGATCGCAGGACGGGTGCGGCCAGTGAAGTTGGCCAGCGATTCGCCGATGGCCAGTTCGATGCGGGTGTCGCTGAGCACGGCGGGGGCGCCGGCCAGGCGTGGGGCGGCAGTGGCGGCGGCGAGCGCGCGCTGCGGCACGCCGACAGCGGCGATGCCGGCAACCACGCCACCGGCGGCCAGGCCCTGCACGAACAGCCGGCGCGACGGCATGGGCACAGGGCCCGGACCGCGGGGGATACGGGTATTCATGGTGGTGACTCCAGACACGTAAAGACGCCGGCAGGCGGCCGGCTGCGGTGCGCAGGGCGCACGGTGCGTGTGGAATCAGCCGATGGGAGGGCGTGAGATCGGCGGCAGCGGCGGCGCCGGCCGGCCGGTGGCCGGCATCGGCTGCGGGGCCAGCGACAGCGCCGGTCCGGCCATGAACGGCAACGGCTGCACCACCAGCAGCGGGTGCTGGGCGCAGCTGCGCACGCAGTCCTTGATCTGGCAGTGGGCGTCGTGGGCCGGGGCCTTGGCCTGCGGGGCCGCGTCGGCCTGCATGCCCGCGTGGTGGTGGCAGTCGGCAGTGCCGCCATCAACAGCCGCGGCTGCGGCGTGAGCCATTCGCCCCATTTCTTCGTGACCACGGGCCAGGGCCGCGTTCAGCCCGTTGAGCAACAGGCTGAGCATGAGCACGACGCGGAGCAGGGTCGAGGCCAGGGACATGACGCTAATCTAGCCGCAAGCGGACGCGGATGCACTTCCGGCTGAATGGCCGGTTCAAGATTGGACCTGCACCAGCGTAGAGCCGAGCCCACGCTCGGCTGCTGTTCGCGCAGAGGCAGCCGAGCGTGGGCTCGGCTCTACAGGGGCGCCCGCGCGCCGTTGGGGCCATGCCCGGCGGCCGCGCAGCGCGGCAACGCGATACCGTCAGCCCTCTTCACGCACGATCTCGACCAGGCGCGGGCCGTAGCGGCTCAGTTTGGTGCCGCCGATGCCGCCGACCCGGGCCAGCTCATCCAGGCTGGTCGGGCGCTGCTCGGCGATGTTGCGCAGGGTGCTGTCGTGGAAGATCACGAACGCCGGTACGTTCTGTTCCCGGGCCAGTTCGGCGCGCAGGCCGCGCAGCGCGTTGAACAGGGCCAGGTCCTGCGGCAGCACCGACAGGCCGGTGCGCTGCGCGCTGCGCTCGCGTCCGCTGGTGCTGCTGGCCGGGTCGCGGCGCATGCTGATCTGGCGGCGGCCGGTCAACACGTCGCGGCTGGCATCGGTCAGGCGCAGGCCACCGTGACCCTCGCTGTCCACTTCCAGCAGGCTGGCCGCGACCAGCTGGCGGAACACGCTGCGCCAGGTGCGTGCATCGAGGTCGCGGCCGATGGCATAAGTGCTCAGCTTGTCGTGGCCCTGCTGCCTCACCTTCTCGTTCTCGCTGCCGCGCAGGATGTCGATCAGGTGGCCGACACCGAAGCGCTGGCCGCTTCGATAGACGCAGCTCAGCGCCTTCTGTGCCGGTATGGTCGCGTCCCACGAGGCCGGTGGCGTCAGGCAGTTGTCGCAGTTGCCGCAAGGCTGGGGGTAGGTCTCGCCGAAGCCGGCCAGCAGCACCTGGCGGCGGCACTGCATCGATTCGCAGTAGCCCAGCAGATGGTCGAGCTTGGCCCGCTCCAGCTGCTTGCGCTCTTCGCCCGCCTCGGACTGCTCGATCATCTGCTTGAGCAGTACCACATCACCCAGGCCGTAGCACAGCCAGGCCTCGGCGGCTTCGCCATCGCGGCCTGCGCGTCCGGTTTCCTGGTAGTAGCCCTCCATCGACTTGGGCAGGTCGGTATGCGCGACGAAGCGCACGTCCGGCTTGTCGATGCCCATGCCGAAGGCGATGGTGGCACACATCACGATGCCGTCCTCGCGCAGGAAGCGGCGCTGGTTGCCGGCGCGCACTTCCGGCGGCAGGCCGGCGTGGTAAGGCAGAGCGTTGAAGCCCTGGCCGCAGAGGAATTCAGCGGTCTCCTCGACCTTGCGCCGCGACATGCAGTAGACGATGCCGGCCTCGCCACGGTGGCCGCGCAGGAAGTCGGTCAGCTGCTTGCGGGCGTTGTCCTTCTGCACCACGGTGTAGCGGATGTTGGGACGGTCGAAGGAACTGACAAAATGGCGCGCTTCCTGCAGATCGAGGCGCTCGGCGATCTCGCGCTGGGTCGGCGGATCGGCGGTGGCGGTCAGCGCGATCCGCGGGATCTGCGGCCAACGCTCGTGCAGCACGGTCAACTGGCGATATTCGGGGCGGAAGTCATGGCCCCACTGCGACACGCAGTGTGCTTCGTCGATGGCGAACAGGGCGATCTGGCTGCGCGACAGCAGCGACAGGAAACGCCCGGTCAGCAGCCGCTCAGGGGCGACATACAGCATGTCCAGTTCGCCGGCGAGCAGCTCGCGCTCGACGCGGCCGGCGGTCTCGGCATCCAGGGTTGAATTCAGGTACTCGGCGCGCACGCCGAGCTGGCGCAGGGCTTCGACCTGGTCCTGCATCAGTGCGATCAGCGGCGAGATGACGATGCCGCAACCGTCACGCAGCAGGGCCGGGACCTGATAGCACAGCGATTTGCCGCCGCCGGTGGGCATCAGCACCAGGGCGTCGTGACCGGCAGCCACATGCTCCACGATGTCCTGCTGCGGACCACGGAAATCGTCGTAACCAAAGACGCGTTGAAGCAGGTCGTGCGCGGGACGGGAAGCCATCGCGCTAGTTTACCTCCCGGAGGCGGCGGCAGGGCTGCGCCCTGGGAACGCGCCATCGCATGCGCGCTGCCGCTCCCACGCTTCGCTGCGCGAAACGCGGGCCCCACTTACCAGCTCCCAGACCCCCGCCGCTTCGCGTCCGCCCCCTGACTCAGGGGGCTCTCCCCCGGACTTGGCCCGGTGGGCGGTAGATCCACGCCATGCGTGGATGAAATCTGTCAGATATCGACAAACAAAATGGGTCAGATCCGTTTTCCTGCGGAAAACGGATCTGACCCCAATGGCTTTGCTGGCAGATCGCGGAAAACTGTCGAAGGCGGGGTGGGTCCGGTTGCGGGGGCGTGAGCCGCATGGATGCGGCGACCGAGCCTACATGGACGTATTCACGGCGTCCCCCGCAACTGGACCCGCCCCGCCAACCCACGGATAGCCCGCTTTTGACGTTGACGCTGACGTTGCAGTTGCCTCT
>Ga0308166_1005071_pt1 | contig 10216 bp, 8 predicted proteins | sample PhyCR2_2_FD_202137 | JGI IMG/M metagenome (GOLD analysis project Ga0308166, IMG submission 202137) | Phyllosphere microbial communities from UC Gill Tract Community Farm, Albany, California, United States - DLSLCC.R2 | ecosystem: Host-associated > Plants > Phyllosphere > Unclassified | place... | reverse complement strand
GCAGGAACGTGGCGACGTTGGTCCAGTAAAAATTGAAACCCATGTCGGCCACGCCGTAGGCCAGCTTTTCGCGCCAGGGCAGCGGCGCCGCCGCGGGTGTGACTGCCGCGGCGGCCTGGGGCAGGGCGGCCGTCATCGGACTGCTCCGGCGGGATGAGGGAATGCGGCCATCTGTGTCTCCGGTCGTTGTATTGATAGCGCTAACACCGGCGAGTATGCCGCGCGCCGGGAGTCATGTCAATCGCCCGGATACTTCACGCCGGTCTGGGCGCGGATCTCGTCCAGCACGCCCATCAGGTGCAGGGTCTGCTCGTGCGTCATGGCCGGGCTTTCGATCAGGCCTTCGTTCCAGCAGCGCTGCGCCTCGATCGCCTCGTGCACGTAGCCGTTGCCGAGATACGGCGTCGGGATCACGCGGGCCGGCGCGTCGGCCAGCATCAGGGTGAGGGTGGGCGGACGGTGGAACGGCGCGTCCAGGCGCAGCTGGCCGTGGCGGCCGGACAAGGTGAGGAGACCCGGCGTGCGCGCCTTCAGCGAGCAGGCGCACGTGGACAGCGCGCCGCCCGCGTGGCGCAGGGTGAACACGGTCTGCAGGTCGACGCCCGTCGGCCCCAGTTCCGCCTGGGCGCGCACGGATTCCACGGCGCCCAGCAGGTAGGCCGTGATCGACAGCGGATAGATGCCGACGTCGAGCAACGCACCGCCGCCGAGGGCCGGGTTGAACAGGCGTGCTTCCGGACCGCCCGACGCGACGAAGCCGAAATCGGCGCTTGCCTGCGACACCTCGCCCAGCACGCCGGAGGCGAGGATGCGTTTGACTTCGTCCAGCGCGGGCATGAAGCGCGTCCACATGGCTTCCATCAGAAATACCTTGCGGCTGCGCGCGAGGGCGACGACCTGCTCGGCCTGCGCGCGGTTCAGCGCGAACGGCTTTTCGCACAGCACGCCTTTGCCGCCGGCGAGCATCGACAGCGCGTTCTCGGCATGCATGGCGTGCGGCGTGCCGATGTAGACGAGGTCCACGCCGGCGCAGGCGGCGAGGCTGTCGTAGCCTTCCAGGCGCAGGGGAATATCGAATTCGTCGGCGAATCCGGCGGCCGTCGCGGGGTCGCGCGAGGCGACGGCGGCGAGCGTGGCGCCCGGCGTGTCGCGCAGGGCCGTGGCGAAATCGCGGGCGATCCGGCCGGTGCCGAGGATCCCCCAGCGTACGTTGTTCGTCATGTGTGCTCCATCTGAGAGGGGTGGAAAAAGCGGGGCGGGCCATTCTGGAGGATGGCCGAAAAGCGGGCTACCTGTCTATCTTGACAGGTCTTTGATGACATTTTGTTATCGATGATTGCGTTATACTGCATTGTGGTCCCTCATCGACTGGAAAGGAAAGCCATGGCTGCACAGTCCCCGCGCGCGGATGCGAGCGCATGGTGCCGGCCCCTGCTCGAAGGGACGCAGCTGTCCATGCTGGTCTGCGACCCCGTGTCGCAGGAAATCCTCGATGCCAACGACGCGACGCTGGTCCTGCTCGGCTTTACCCGCGACAAGTTGCTGGGCATGCATTTGCCCGAGCTGTATGCGCGCGATGCGGACGACGACGATGCCCTGCGTCCGGAGACCTGCCGCCTGCATTCCCACGTGCGCCACATCGCGGGCGCGCGCGGCGAGATCCACCACGCCATCCTGCAGCGCTGCGCCATCGAATACGGCGGGCGCGACGCCGTGCTCGTCGTCCTGCAGGACGTGACGCGCCACGTCGAGGCCGAAGTCCAGCTGCGCGACACGCAGAACGAGTTGTTGCGCGCGCAGGCGCTGGCCCTGATCGGCAACTGGATCTGGGACGCGGCCAGCGATTCGCACGTGACGTCGTCGCCGGAAGGTTACCGGATCATGGGCTTCCGCGCGGACGAGACGCCCGTCACGACGGCGGAGATCTACGCCCGCATCCACCCGGACGACCGGCCCATGGCGGAGCGCGCGCGCGAGCGGGCGCTGCTCGACCCCGATTACAAGTACGACGTCGAGTTCCGCCTGGTCCGGCCGGACGGCGAGGTCCGCTGGCTGCATTCCGTGGCCGAGGTCAGGCGCGACGCGACGGGCCGCGTCGTCAAGATGCTGGGCCTCGTGCAGGACGTCACGGAGCGCCGCCGCGCCGAGGAAAACGTGCGGCGCCTCGCTTACTACGACACGGTGACGGGCCTGCCGAACATGAACCGCTTCGAGAACGAGGTCGACGACCGGCTGATCCCGCTGCGCCGCGGCGCGGGCCGGGGACGCGGCCCGGCGCGGCTGGCCTGCCTGATCGTCGACCTCGTGCGCTTCCGCGACGTGAATTACGCGCTCACGCACCTGTACGGCGACGTGCTGCTCGCGCTCGTGGCCGACCGCCTCGCGGCCGTCGTCGGCCAGGCCGGCGTCGTGGCGCGCTGCGATGCGCGCTTTCCGATCGTGCTGGACGGCGCCGACGAGGAAGAGGCGCGGCGCTGGGCCCAGCACATCCACCGCGCGCTGGAGGCGCCGTTCGCGGTTGCCGGCATCTCCTACGAGATCGGCGCGCGCGTCGGCATCGCGCTCGCGCCGCTGCAAGGCCTCGATTTCCACACGCTGCTGAGAAAGGCCGACATCGCGCTGTACCAGGCCGCGCACCTTGGGCGCAACGTCGCCGTCTACGCGGCCGAGGACGACCCGCACACGCCCGACCGCCTGTCGCTGATCGGCGACTTCCGCGCGGCCATCGAGGCGGGCCAGATCCAGCTGTTCTGCCAGCCGAAGGTGACGATGGTCGGCCGCGAGATCGTCGGCGCGGAAGCCCTCGTGCGCTGGGTCCACCCGGAGAAGGGCTGCATCGGTCCGGAGACGTTCATGCCGCTGATCGAATCCACGGACCTGATCCACGTGCTCACGCAGCACATGCTGGCCAGCGCCGTCACCCAGAGCGAGGCCTGGCGCGCGCAGGGCGTCCGGCTGCCCATCGCCGTGAACCTGTCGGCGCGCGACATCGCCGCGCTGTCGCTGTCCGAACACCTGCGCGAGCTGCTGGAACGGCATGGCTCGTGCGCGGGCCTGATCGGCCTGGAGATGACGGAGAGCAGCCTGATGCAGAACCCGGCGGAGAGCATCGCCGAGCTCGAACGCCTGTCCGCGATGGGGTTCCGGCTGTACATCGACGATTTCGGCACGGGCTATTCGTCGCTGAGTTATTTGAGCCGCCTGCCCGTGGACGTCATCAAGATCGACCACGGTTTCACGATGCAGATGATCGAGGACCGGCGCGCCGCGTCGATCGTGAAATCCACCGTGCACCTGGCGCACGATCTCGGCATGAGCGTCGTCGCGGAAGGCGTCAGCAATGCGCGTATCTGGGACGCGCTGCAGGCGCTCGGCTGCGACGAGGCCCAGGGCTATTTCGTCGCCGCGCCGATGCCGGCCGCGCTGCTGCTGGACTGGGCCCGCGCGTCGCCGTACCGCCTGCAGGACGAACCCGTGTGCGCTTAGGCGCCGTTCACGCGGCGCTGGCCGCGGCGTCCGGTTCCGGATCCGCCGCGCGCGCCGGCGCGGCCGCCAGCGGCAGGCGCAGCGTGAACGTGCTGCCCTGACCGTCCCCGCTGCTCGCGGCCGTCACGCTGCCGCCGTGCAGCGCGACGAGTTCGCGCACGAGGGCGAGGCCGAGACCGAGGCCGCCCTGCGCGCGGTCGATGCTGACGGGGCCCTGCACCAGCGCCTCGAAGATCAGGGGCAACGTGGCCGGTTCGATGCCGATGCCGGTGTCGCTCACCTCGAACACCGCGACGCCGTCTTCGGCGCGGCCGCGCACGGCGATCGCGCCGCCGGCCGGCGTGTACTTGATGGCGTTGTGGAGCAGGTTGTCGAACACCTGTTCGAGCCGCGTGGCATCGCCGTCGACCCACAGCGCCGGCACGGACACGGTCCACGCGTGCATGCCCGCGTCCACGACCTGCCGCGTCGCGCAGCAGTGCAGCAGCAGCGCGCCCGCGTCGAGCGGGGTTGTCTTGAGTTCCACCTTGCCGGACAGGATGCGGCGCACGTCGAGCAGGTCGTCGACGATGCGGGTCAGGTGGCGCGTCTGGCGCAGGCCGATCGCGCGCGCATGGGCCGTCATCTGCGCGTTCGCGGCCGGCATGTCGAGCACCCGCAGCGCGCCCGCGATGGCGGCGAGCGGATTGCGCAGTTCGTGGCCCAGCATGGCGAGGAAGTTGTCCTTGGCGGTGCTCTGCGCTTCGGCCAGGCGGCGCGCGTCGCGTTCGCCCTGGAGCAGCGCTTCGCGTTCGGATTCGAGCGCCGTGCGCGCGGCGCGCTCGCGCGCCAGGTTTTCGCTCGTGTGGTACAGCGCGTCCTGCAGCACGTCGACCTCGTGCACCCGGGTCGGCGCGGGCCGGGCGGGCGCGCCCAGCGGCAAGGCCTCGGCGGTGCGGCGCGCGCGGTCGAGCGCCACGGTCAGGCGCTGGGCGAGGAACGACGCGATGCCGAACGCGAGCCCCATCAGCGCGAGCAGCGCGAGCCCCGCGTACAGCGCGGCGGCCCGCGCCGCCTTCTCGATCTCGGCGACGGGAACGCCGATCGCGATGGTCCAGCCGGTGGCGTCGCTGTGCGTGAAGATGTCGTAGACCTCGACCCCGTCGCGCGTCTGGTGGCGCACCATGCCGCTGTTCGCGGCGCGGGCCGCCGCGATCAATTCGGGCCGCGCCTTGGTGCCGACGAGCGTGTCGTTGACGTTGCGCGCGATCGAGACGCCGTCACGGTCGATGATGCCGACGACCCAGTCCGGCCCGATGCCCTTGTCCGCGAACACGGTGGCGAAATGGCCGGCGTCGAAGATCTGGCTCAGCACCCAGCGCCCGCCGGCGGTGCGCGGCACCGGCACGTCGACGGAGACGGTCGGCTTGCGCGACAGGGCGCCGACGAAGTAGCCGGACACGTGCGGCCGCTGGCTGTCCCACGCCTGCGCGACCCAGGGGCCGGCGTGGCCCGGCAGGCGGGTGCCGTACGGGACGAGGGTATTCATCAGCGGGCTGCCGTCGTAGTCGATCAACAGGGTCCACGTCCACGGCGTGGATGCGTTCATCGCGGCCGCCTCGCGGTGGACTTCGGCGAAATCGCCGCGGCGCATGGCGTCGGAGTTGCCGAGCGCGCGCAGCGCCGCCTGGGCGGCCGCGACCTCGCGGTCGACGAGCAGCGCGGTGGCGCGCGCATTGGACTCGACGCTGCGGATCCGCGATTCGCGTTCCCAGTCGAGGAGCATGGACAGGCCCGCGCCGGCGATGACGGTGACCGGCACAAGGATGGCGACGGCCATGAGGATCAGGTAGTGGCGGGCTTTCATCAGGCCGCCATTGTACTTGCATTAAGACAGACGCCGGAAGAGTGGACGATGGAGTAGCATGTGCGGATCGTTGCCAAGCGGGCAAGCGAGGGCAGGGCGCCGCCGGTGGCGCCGGGATGACGGAAAGGAACGGCTATGGCGAAGGTACTGGTGCTGTATTACTCGACGTATGGACACATCGAACAGATGGCGAACGCGCTGGCGGAAGGCGCGCGCGCGGCGGGAGCGACCGTGGACGTCAAGCGCGTGCCGGAGACGGTGCCGGACGACGTCGCCCGCAACGGCCATTTCAAGCTGGACCAGCCGGCGCCGATCGCGACCGTGAACGAACTGCCCGACTACGACGCCATCGTGATCGGCGCGCCCACGCGCTACGGCCGCATGCCGTCGCAGATGGCCGCGTTCCTCGACCAGACGGGCGGCCTGTGGGCCAGGGGCGCGCTGAACGGCAAGGTCGGCGCCGCGTTCACGTCGTCCGCGACCCAGCACGGCGGCCAGGAGACGACGCAGTTCTCGATCATCACGAACCTGCTGCACCTGGGGATGGTGGTCGTCGGCCTGCCGTACAGCTTCGCGGGCCAGATGACGCTGGACGAGATCACCGGCTGCAGCCCGTACGGCGCCAGCACGATTGCGGGCGGCCAGGGACAGCGCCAGCCGAGCGCCAACGAGCTGGATGGCGCGCGGCACCAGGGCGGACTGGTGGCGCAGACGGCACTCAAGCTGTTCGGCTGACGCACCGTTATCGGCGCGGGGCGGGCGGCAAAATTTATGCCGCGTTTACGGGCGATCGCTTACCATCCTCGCATGCAGAGTTCCGAATCGAAGACAGGCACGGTGCTGGCCGTGCTGCGCGCCGACGCCGGCGACGAAGCCACGGTGGCGGCGGCGGCGCGGCTCGCGGCCCTCTGCGGCGCGCCGTGGCACGCCATCCTCGTCGAGAACGCGCACACGCGCCGCCGCGGCGAAGCGGCCCGCCTGCGCACCCTGGAGCTGCTGCGCCACGCCCATGCCCGGGGCGCCGTCACGGCCGTGCTGGAAGGCCGCGACGCGCCTGCCGTCGGCGCGGCTTACGCGCGCCGCCACGGCTGCACGACGGCCGTGCTGGCGCGCGAACACGGGACGGCGTGGTGGCACGTGCCGTTCGTCCGTCGCCTTGCGCAGGCCGCGCCCGAACTGGACCTGGTCGACGTCGCCGCGCCGTCGACGCCCAGCGTCGCCGGACCGCCGGCGCGCGCCAGGCCCGCCCCGCGCCCCTACCTGGCCGCCACCGGCGCGAGCCTGGCCACCGCCGGCGTCGCGCTGCCGCTGCTGCCGCTGCTGGACGTGGCCAACGTCGCCATGCTGTTCCTGCTGACGGTGGTGCTGGTCGCGATCCGCCTCGGGCGCGGCCCCGCGATCCTCGCGACCCTGGTCGGCTTTTGCTCGCTCGTGATCGCCGCGCCGCGCCGCCAGTACGACGTCAGCGAATTCAAGTACGCCGTCGCGCTGGCCGTGATGCTGGCCGTCGGCTGGATCACGGCGCGCCTGACGTCCGACCTGCGCGAGCAGGCGGAAAGCGCGACCGGACGCGAAGCCCGCACCCGCGCGCTGTACGAATTCGCGCGGGCGCTGTCCGTCGCGCTGCAGACGGAGCAGGTCTTCGAGATCACCCGCCGCTTCCTCGCGCGCACCTTCGACGCCCGCGCCGCGATCCTGTTGCCGGACGATGCGGGCCGCCTGCGCTGGCCGGTCGCGGACCCGGCCAGCGAAGAACGCGCGCCGGTACTCAGCGTGCTGGACATGGCGGCCGCGCAGTGGGCGTTCGACCATGGCGCGCCGGCCGGCGCCGGGACGCCCACGCTGCCCAGCAATCCTTACCTGTACCTGCCGCTGCTGGCGCCGATGCGCTCGCGCGGCGTGCTCGCGGTGCGCGTGCCCGACGTCGCCGCGCTGCTCGTGCCGGAACGGCGCGAACTGCTGGACGCCTTCGCGGCGCTGGCCGCCATCGCCGTCGAGCGCGTGCACTACGTGGACGTGGCCCAGGACGCCGTCGTGCGCATGGAGGGCGAGCGCCTGCGCAACTCGCTGCTGGCCGCGCTCTCGCACGATCTGCGTACGCCGCTCACGAGCCTCGTCGGCCTGTCCGAATCGCTGACGCTGTCGCGCCCGGCGCTGGCCGCCGCGCAGATGGAACTGGCGAACGCGTTGCGCGACGAGGCCCGGCGCATGAGCACCCTCGTCGCCAACCTGCTCGACATGGCGCGCATCCAGAGCGGCGGCGTGAAGCTCAACCTGGAGTGGCAGCTGGTCGAGGAGACGATCGGCAGCGCGCTGCGGGCCTGCCGCTGGCAGCTGGGCGGACGATCCGTCGACACGCACATCCCGCGCGGCCTGCCGCTCGTGCGTTTCGACGCGGCGCTGCTCGAGCGCGTGCTGTGCAACCTGCTGGAAAACGCCGGCAAGTACACGCCGCCGGACGCGCACGTGACGATCGCGGCGCGCGCGGAAGAAGGCATGCTAGTCGTCGCCGTGTGCGACAACGGCCAGGGCCTGCCGGCGGGCCGCGCGGACGCGCTGTTCGAGAAATTCGTGCGCGGCCGGCAGGAGTCATCCATTTCCGGCGTCGGCCTCGGCCTGGCGATCTGCCGCGCCATCGTCGAGGCCCACGGCGGCCGCATGCGCGCGTTCAACCTGCCGGACAGCGGCGCCTGCTTCGAACTGCGCCTGCCGCTGGGCGAGCCGCCTCCGCTGCCGGACCCCGAACACCATCACCATTTCACCGACCAGCATGAGCATTGAGTCCGCCGCACCCGTCGCCCTCATCGTCGAGGACGAACCGCAGATCCGCCGGTTCGTCCGCATGGCCCTCGAAGGCGAGGGCTGGCAGGTGCACCAGTCCGAGACGCTGAAGCGCGGCCGCATCGACGCCGGCAGCCGCACGCCCGATCTCATCATCCTCGACCTGGGCCTGCCCGACGGCGACGGCATGCAACTGATCCGCGACGTGCGCAGCTGGAGCCCCGTGCCGATCATCGTGCTGTCCGCGCGCATCGACGAGGCGGACAAGATCGCGGCGCTGGATGCCGGCGCGGACGACTACCTGACGAAGCCCTTCGGCATCGGCGAACTGCTCGCACGCGTGCGCGCCGCGCTGCGCCGCCAGCACAAGGCGGGCGGCGATGCGTCCGCACGCATCGTGTTCGGCCGGGTCGAGGTGGACCTGAACAAGCGCACGGTCCAGCGCGACGGCCAGCCCGTGCACCTGACGCCGACCGAGTACAAGCTGCTGTCCGTGCTGATCGCGAACCTGGGCCGCGTGGTCACGGCGCCGCAACTCCTGCGCGAGGTGTGGGGGCCGTCGAACGCGGACAACGGCCATTACGTACGCATCTATATGGGACATCTGCGCCAGAAGCTGGAAGACGATCCGGCACAGCCGCGGCACCTGTTGACCGAAACCGCCGTCGGCTACAGATTGCAATCTTGACACTGAAATTGTGTAAAAGAAAACATGCACTAGTGAAATTTGTTCATTATTATGGTTATAATGGAAATCTGCATCACCCGTTAACAACCAAACATTGAAATTCAACTAGGACACATGAAAAAGACACTTGCAGCCCTGGCGGCAGCCGCCGCATTCCTCCCGTTCGCATCCGCGCAAGCGAGCACGCTCAGCTATTCCGACAGTATCGCCCTGGCCACGACCAACTGGTCGAATACCTTGTCGTTTTCGAAATTCGACACCAGCCTCGGTAACCTGACCTCGATCCGCTTCGACCTGTCCGGCGTCGTGCAGGGCAACGGCAATGCCGAAAGCCTGGATGCGACGGCCTCCACCGTGACCCTGTCGCTGGGTTCGCTGCTGGGCCTGACCCGTCCGGACAACAGCACGCTGGTCGTGACGAACCCGGTGTTCAGCCAGACCTTCAATTTCAGCGCATTCGACGGCAGCATCAACTTCGACGGCACGTCGGGCGGCTCGACCGGTTCCGTATCGGCTTCGGGCGCGAACTTCTTCGTGAGCAGCAGCGCGAGCGATCTCGCCCTGTTCTCGGCGCTGGGCGGCGGCACGATCAACCTGGGCCTGAACGCCGTCGGCGCGTCGAGCGGCAACGGTTCGGGCAACCTGCTCACGCAATTCAGCACGGCCGCATCGGGCGTCGCGAAGGTCACCTACACGTACACCGCGCCGTCGACGGACGTGCCGGAACCGGCCAGCCTGGCGCTGATCTGCGGCGGCCTGGGCCTGCTGGGCGCCGCGCGCCGCCGCAAGCACAAGGCGTAAATACCGCTCAGGGCGTTGCCAGCCGCAGCGAAGGGACGTCCTTCAGCGCGAGCGGCATCGCCCTGGCCCAGCGGTTGACCGACAAGGCGAACGTCAATGCCCGCACCTGGTGATACCAGCCGGCGGGCACGTACAGCATGTCCCCGGGCTCGACGATGCATTCGACCGGCGCCGCCCGGCGCGCGAGCGGATACGCATCGAAATCGGGCCGCTCCGGATCGAACGGGGACCCGAACAGCACCGGATTCGCTTCGCGCACGTAGAGGAACTCGTCGTGGTGGGGCGGAACGAGGAAGATTCTTTTCGTGCCCCAGATCTGCGCGAAGATATTGTCGTCGTAGTCGCAATGCAGCGGCGTCACCGTGCCGGCGGGACCGAGCCAGAAGCGGGGCGGTCCCATCTTGCCGAAGTAGCCGGGCCAGTGGCACATCGCATTCAACGCATTGATTTCCAGGTTGCCGACATACGGCGGCAAGCCGTCCTTCCAGTCCGCGACGAGATCCAGGTACTCGCCCATCGCCAGGTCCCGCATCGCGCGGTCCGGCGCGAACGCCGTGCCGATGTAGTCGCCCACGCGGGCGCGCACGGGCACGTCGCCTAACCTTGCGCGCAAT
>Ga0308166_1005069_pt1 | contig 10220 bp, 10 predicted proteins | sample PhyCR2_2_FD_202137 | JGI IMG/M metagenome (GOLD analysis project Ga0308166, IMG submission 202137) | Phyllosphere microbial communities from UC Gill Tract Community Farm, Albany, California, United States - DLSLCC.R2 | ecosystem: Host-associated > Plants > Phyllosphere > Unclassified | place... | reverse complement strand
GCGTGTATCGCACGGCAGACGACCGCTTCATGGCCGTTGGCGCACTCGAATTGAAGTTCTGGCAGGTGATGTGCGACGTCATCGGCAAGCCCGCATGGAAAGACAGCCACTGGGCGCTCGGCCAGCGCGTTGGCAGCGATGAGGCACGCGCCATCCGCGGCGAACTGGCTGCGCTTTTCCTGACCGCCACGCAAGCCGAATGGACCGAACGTTTTGCCGATGTTGATTGCTGTGTCACGCCCGTGCTGCGCATGGAGGAAGCGTTGCAGCATCCGCTCTTTACCGAGCGCAACAGCGTCGTGAAGGAGAACAGCGAGCCCGTGCAGCTCGCCCTGCCGCTACGGTTTGCCGACTGACGAATCCGCGCGATCCAGCGTATCGAGCAGGCGCGCGGCTTCTTCCAGTTGATGCTGGCTGAATACGCGGATGCCGTGCTGGCGCAGCAGCGCCGCAGTCACGCCCTCGCCTTGCTGCAGTTGGCTGGAAAACGTCCCGTCGTAGAGAAATGCAGAACCGCAGGACGGGCTGCGCTCGGTAAGGACGGCGACTTGCACGCCGGCCGCCTGCGCCGCCTCCAGGGCGCGTTGCGCACCCCGCACAAAGGCCTCGGTGACATCGTGGCCGTGGTGTTCGACGACACGAGCCGCACCGCGCAGCACCGCTGCGCCGCCGCCTTCGCCGTGAATTTCCGCCGGCAGACGCGGCACCGGCAAACCGCCGGCCATCTCGGGGCACATCGGCACGATGCGTCCTTCCATCTGCCAGCGCGCCAGGATGCCGCCTTCAGTGACGACCGTGCCGCCGTCATAGCGCACCGGCTGGCCCAGCAGGCAGGCACTCACCAGTACGCGTTGCATGATCCGCGGCTCCGGCTTAGCGGCGCTCGCGGCGGATCATTCCCACCACCAGCGTCAACGAAAGAATCACCAGCCAGATCAGCGACCACACCGGCACCGACAGGCCCAGCACCGGCGGCATCGGCCCGACGCACAGGCCATCGGCTTCGAACACCTGCGGCAACCATTTGGCAGTAGGCAGCGCGTTGACCCAGTTCTCGATCGGGTCGATACCGCACGTTGCCTTCGGGTTCAGCAGCAGCGATACGTGATACCCCGCCACGCACAGGCCTGCCAGCCCCGACAGCATCCCCAGGCCATGCCACAGCAGCCGCGTGGCCGACGAAAGCGCCGCCAGCAGCGAGAACACACCAATGCCAAGGAAAGCGAACCGCTGCAAGATGCACAGCGGGCACGGCTGCAGCCCCTCGACGTGCTGCAGGTACAGCGCATAGCCGACCACCCCGAAGGAGATCACGGCAATCAGCAGGAAAAAGGCGCGTGAGTTGGCTTGCATGGCGGCGTCAATTCAGAGGAGTCGTAGAGAAAAGTTGGCGGATTATCGCACCGCAACGGCACGCGCATTTTCAAATGGCACCCGCGATACCGTTGCGAAATTTTGAACGATCAAGCTTCCAGCGCCCGCACGCGGTCGATGGCCTGCTCAATGCGTTCGACGGCGATCACCTCCAGCCCGTCGATTGCCTGCTTCGGGGCGTTGGATTTCGGAATCACGGCAATCGAAAAACCCAGCTTGGCGGCTTCCTTCAGGCGCTCCTGGCCGCGCGGTGTCGGGCGGATTTCTCCTGCAAGGCCGATCTCGCCAAACACCACCAGCCCACGCGGCAGCGCCTTGTTGCGCATCGACGAATGGATCGCCAGCAGCACCGCCAGATCCGCCGCCGGCTCGGTAATCTTCACCCCGCCCACTGCGTTCAGGAACACGTCTTGGTCAAAGCACGCAATGCCGGCGTGGCGGTGCAGCACCGCCAGCAACATCGCCAGCCGGTTCTGCTCCAGGCCCACCGCCAGACGGCGCGGATTCGGCACGTTGGCCGTATCCACCAGCGCCTGGATTTCCACCAGCAGCGGCCGCGTGCCTTCCTGCGTCACCAGCACGCACGAACCCGGCACCACCTGCTCGTGCTGCGATAGAAACAGCGCCGACGGATTGGCCACGCCACGCAGGCCGCGCTCCGTCATCGCAAACACGCCCAGTTCGTTGACGGCGCCAAAGCGGTTCTTGAACGCGCGCACCAGGCGGTAGGCGGAATGCGTATCGCCCTCGAAATACAGCACCGTATCGACGATGTGTTCGAGCACACGCGGGCCCGCCAGCGCGCCTTCCTTGGTCACATGGCCGACCAGAATGGTCGTCACATCCAGCCGCTTGGCAATGCGCGTCAGTTGCGCCGCGCATTCGCGCACCTGGGCCACCGAGCCCGGCGCCGAAGTCAGCGCCTCCGAATACAGCGTCTGAATCGAATCGATGACGACCACCTCGGGCTTTTCCACCTCGATGGTCGCCTGGATGCGCTCAAGCTGGATCTCGGCCAGCAACGCCAGGTTCGGGCTCTCGATGCCCAGGCGGCGCGCGCGCAGCGCGATCTGTGATCCGGATTCTTCGCCGCTCACATACAGCACTCGCCGATCGGCCGAGAGGTTGGACAGCGCCTGCAGCAACAGCGTCGATTTGCCGATGCCCGGATCACCGCCGATCAGCACCACACCGCCGCTGACCAGGCCACCGCCCAGTACGCGGTCAAATTCGTCGATGCCGCTGGAGAAGCGCGGCACGTCCACCGCGTCGATGTCCGACAGCTTGCGCACCGTCGCGCTCGATGCCAGCGACTGGAAGCGCGCGCCGGCGCCAGACGTCGGCTGCGCAACTGTTTCCACCAGCGTGTTCCACTGCTGGCAATTCGGGCACTGCCCCGCCCATTTCGGCGCCGTGCCCCCGCACTCGGTGCACGTATAGACCGTCTTGCTCTTGGCCAAACAACCCCCTGCTTACGGCACCGCGCATGGGCGGCCGCCGCTTGATCTTTGTATTGACGATGCCGCGCTCAAGCGGCCTTGCCCAGGTCGCTGGCGTCTGCCGTGCTGACCGGTTCGACCGATACCGGCACACGCGGCGCCAGTGCGCACATCAGCTCATAACCGACCGTGCCGGAGGCCTGCGCAACATCGTCGATCGGCAAGCCTTCGCCCCACAGCGTGACGGACGTGCCGACACGCGCCTCGGGCACGCCGGCCAGGTCAACGGTAATCATGTCCATCGACACGCGGCCCACGATGTGCGTGCGCACACCATTGACCAGCACCGGCGTATGGTTGCCGTCCCAGCCCGGCGCATGGCGCGGGTAGCCGTCGGCATAACCGCACGCGACGATGCCGATGCGCATTGGGTGCTCCACGGTAAAGCGCGAGCCGTAACCAATCGTCGCGCCCGGCTGCAAATCCTGAATGGCGATCAGCTCGCTCTTGAGCGACATGGCTGGCATCAGGCCGGTGCCGTCAATGTCCGCCGCCACGCCCGTCGGCGACGCGCCGTACATGATCACGCCCGGGCGCACCCAGTCGCGATGCGCTTTCGGATGCCACAGCGTGGCCGCGGAGTTGGAAAGCGACGCCTCGCCCGGCAAACCTTGCGTGGCGTGCTCAAACGCGGTGAGCTGATGCTCAATGCCGCGCGGGCCATCGGCATCGGAAAAATGCGTCATGTGGACAATCGTGCCGACGCCCGAAATGGCTCGGGCGCGTTCCCATGCGGCGCGGTAAGCGGCAGGCGCGAAGCCGAGGCGGCTCATCCCCGTATTGATCTTGAGCTGCACGCTGATGGGGCCTTTCAGGCGCGCCAATTCCAGCATGCGCAGTTGCTCTTCGCAGTGAACGGTGGTGGTCAGGCGGTACTGCTCGACGACGGCCAGATCTTCCGGCTTGAAAAAACCTTCGAGCAAGAGAACCGGCCCCTGCCAGCCGAGTTGGCGCAGGCGGACGGCCTCGTCCAGGTCGAGCAGACCGAAACCATCGGTGTGGCGCAGGCCTTCATACACGCGTTCGATGCCGTGACCGTATGCATTGGCTTTGACGACAGCCCACACGCGCGAATTGGGCGCATGGCGGCGGGCAACCTGGAGATTATTGGCAAGTGCTGGGCCGTGGATGACGGCCTGGATGGGTCTTGGCATGACGGCAAACCTGCAAAAACGTGAATGCGATAGCGCGCTCGTGGCGCGGCGTCGGTGCTGCAATGCAACAGGCAAATTGGCTGTGAGCGGGCCGTGCGCCCGGCCTCACGCGGTGAGCGTTCTATTTGACCACAGGACGCCAACTGGTTCGCGCCTGTCATGAGCCTGCCAAAAAAGAAAGTGCGCCGCCGTCACCGGAAGCGCACAAGTTTCATGATATAAAGCCGTTCAATTTAGGCATGGGAAAACCGTCGTGATGCGCTGCCAGCATGGAGAAAGTTGGGCACCAGCCACTTCTTTTTGCGCGATGGCGTCACATACGGTTTGGCCATGCAAACAGGCGAGACCAAAACAAGCTGCGGGCGGAACGCATGGCCCGAACGCCTGTCAGTGAAGATTCCCGCGGTTGCCCGGCGATGCATCTGTTGCAGCACCGGACGGGCCTCGCCCAAGGGAACCACAATCCGGGGAGCCCGCGCGGGCGCTGGCATCAAGGCCGCCACCGCGCACCTGTGCGCTGCGCGGGCAGTCAGCCGACGCATCGCCTGGCCGGCACCTCCGGGGGGGCGCTTCCGAGTGCCGGCACGCTGCCGGCAAGACGTGAAGACGAACATGGCACCGCGGTCTACGGGGACGAATTCGAAGGTATGAAGAAGGGCTTTTACACCATCATGGCGGCGCAGTTTTTTTCGTCGCTCGCCGACAATGCGCTGCTTATTGCCGCCATCGCCCTTCTGACAGAGATGCATGCGCCGCAGTGGATGACCCCGCTGCTCAAATTGTTCTTCGTGCTCTCTTACGTTCTACTTGCAGCCTTCGTGGGCGCGTTTGCCGATTCTCGGCCCAAGGGCAAGGTGATGCTTATCACCAATGCCATCAAGCTGATTGGTTGTGGCGTGATGCTTACCGGCCTGCACCCGTTGCTCGCCTACGGTGTGGTCGGCTTCGGTGCGGCGGCGTATTCGCCGGCCAAGTACGGCATCCTTACCGAACTCCTTCCCCCTGAAAAACTCGTCGCTGCCAACGGGTGGATCGAAGGCCTGACCGTGGGCTCGATCATCCTGGGCACCGTGCTGGGTGGGGCGTTGATCTCCAACCATGTCTCGGCATGGCTGCTGTCGTTCGACATTCCTGGGCTTGAGCGCATCGACACCCCGGCCGAAGCGGCCATGCTGGTGATCATGGTGATCTACCTGATCGCGGCGCTGTTCAACACGCGCATTCCCGATACCGGCGCGCGCTATCCGCAGCAGGAAAAGAATCCGGTACGTCTCATTTCGGAGTTTGCCGACTGCTTCAACGCTCTGTGGCACGACAAGCTGGGCCAGATCTCACTGGCGGTGACGACACTGTTCTGGGGTGCCGGCGCCACGCTGCAATTCATCGTGCTGAAGTGGGCTGAGCAATCGCTGGAACTGAACCTCTCGCAGGGAGCCATTCTGCAGGCCGTCGTGGCCGTGGGGGTGGCTGCCGGCGCCATGGCTGCAGCCGTCAAAATCCCGCTGCGCCGCTCGCTCGACGTGCTTCCGGTGGGCGTGGCAATGGGCGCGGTGGTCATGCTGATGGCGTTCTACACCAAGCACACGATCCCGGAAATCACGTTCCACATCGGCGGGATGAAGCTGCCGCTGTACATGATGATCGCCTACCTGTTCCTGATGCTCGTGGGCGCCATGTCGGGCTTTTTCGTGGTGCCGATGAACGCGCTGCTGCAGCATCGCGGGCACGTGTTGCTCTCAGCCGGGCACTCGATTGCGGTGCAGAACTTCAACGAGAATGTGTCTGTGCTGCTGATGCTGTGCCTGTACGCGCTGCTCATCAAGCTGAACGTTTCGGTGGGCGTGGTGATCGTGTCGTTCGGCATCTTCGTCTGTGTGACGATGGCGCTGGTGATGCGCCGGCATCGCCTCAACGAAAAGCTGTTCCACACCGCCGCGCTCATCGGCGAAGACAAGCACCACTGACGCAGTGCCCGCCCCGCCGGCCGGGGCTTACTGGCCGCCGCGCTCCGCGTAGATCTTGCGCGCCAGACACAGGTCTTCCCATGCACGCGCCTTGTCTGTCAGCGTACGCAGCAGGTAGGCCGGGTGATAGGTCACCACCACGGGTACGCCTTCCACTTCATGCACTTTGCCGCGCAACTTGCCGACAGGCGTCTGTGTCTGCAGCAGGTTTTGTGCGGCAATGCGGCCCAGCACGACGATGATGCGCGGCTTGACCAGGGCAATCTGACGCTTGAGATACGGATCGCACATCGCCGCTTCATCCGGCTCCGGATCGCGATTGCCAGGCGGGCGGCACTTGAGCACGTTGGCGATGAATACGCCCTTCTCGCGCGACAGGCCGATCGATCGCAGCATGCTGTCGAGCAGCTTGCCGGCCTGGCCGACGAACGGCTCGCCCTGCTTGTCTTCCTGCTCGCCCGGTGCCTCACCGATCAGCATCCATTCGGCCTGACGGTCGCCAACGCCGAAAACGGTGTTCGTGCGGCGCTCGCACAGCTTGCACGACGTGCAGTTCGAAACGGCGGCTTCGAGCTGCGCCCAATCGAACGCGGCAATGCGCTGGGCGCGCGAGGCGGCCGAGTCCGACGGCGCCTCCATTACCGGTGGTTCGACTCGCGCAGCCGCGGGCTCCGCAGCCACAAACGAGGCGGCCTCAACCTCCACGGCGACCGGCTCGTTGACGGCGACCTCGGCCGCCTCGACGGCCTCCAACGCAGCCTGCTCAGCACCGCGCAATGTCCATTCGGTCGAAACGCCCAGCGCTTCCAGCATTCGGGATCGACGATTCATGCAGCCTCCACCCCGCTTGCCTCACACACCATGCGCATGACGAGCGCATCTTCGCGCGTGTTGTTTTCGGCCGGGTAATAGCGCTTGCGCCGGCCGATCTCGGAAAACCCGACACGGTGATACAGCGAAATCGCGCCGGTGTTGGATGGGCGCACTTCCAGCAGCAGGCTGCCGAAGCCATGCACCAACGTGAGTGCCGTGGCCAGGCGCAGCAGCCAACGGCCCAGCCCTTGCCGCTGCCACGCCGGTGCAACGGCCACATTGAGCAGGTGCATCTCATCGACCACCGGCATGAGGATCAGGTAGCCCGCGACCTCGTTGCCGCCGTCACGCAGAACAATGCCGATGTGGCCGGACTTGAGCGAATCCTCAAAGTTACCGCGGGACCAGGGAAACGTGAACGCCGCCTGCTCGATCGCTGCGACGCCCGCCAGATCGAGGGCGGTCATGCGCTCCGCTCGCCAGCCCGCAGGCAACGGCGCTTGCGCGATGACGCCGGCCAGCGCGTTCTCGATCAGGCTCATGGCTGTGCACCTGCGGCGGCAGCCTTGGCCTTCTGCACAGCCTGCCGCTCTTCAATGGTGAGCGCGACCTTGTCACGCACATAGAGCGGCGCCGCGTCTTCGGGGCGCACCGTATGGCCGGCAGCCAGGAGGCGCAGACCCACGGCGATGATCTCGCGAGCGTGCGGCGCGACTTCCGGCAACACAGCAGCGGCACCTGCCGCAATGCTCAACTGATCGCCGAACACCGCTGCGGCATTGCCCGCCAGCCAGTACGGCTGCGTTGGCGCGGCAACGCTCTGCGGCCCACTCACCTGAATAGCGGAAAGCGCGTGCCAGCCGGAGGCATCCTGCGCCGCATCAGCGGGCACGAAGCTGGCCCAGTAGCACTCGTCCATGCGCGCATCGAGGGCGATGGTCACGGCTGTGCCGGCCGGCAATGTTGCGCGCGTCTGTTCCGCGCAGGCGACGAGGGAATTGACTGGCACGACGGGCAAGTCCGCACCGAACGCCAAACCCTGCGCCACGCCGCACGCCGTGCGCAGTCCTGTGAACGAGCCAGGGCCGGCGCCAAAGGCAATCGCCGCGCAATCGGCCAGGGCGATACCCGCCTCGGCCAACAATTCGGAAGCCGCCGGCAGCACGCGGCTACTGGAGCGCGGGCCGGTGTGTTCATGACGGAACAGCGTGCGCGTGCCGTCACCAAGGGCGACGGAGCAGAACTCGGTGGAGGTGTCGAAAGCAAGAATCCAGGGCATGGCGGCATTGTACCGGCTGGTGTGGTGCCCGAAGGCGCAAACCCGTGGCCGCCCATGGGGAAAACGCGCTAAAAATCGACCGGAAAACCGAAGCCATCCTCGAATTCAAACGGCCCGGCCATACAACCCCGGCGCTATCATCGCCAGACCATTGTTTTCAGCCGGGAATCATCATGAGCGACCTGCAAGCCCGTTTCGACCAAGCCCAAATCGATGTCAAGGGCCTCTCCGAACGCCCCGCCAACATGACGCTGCTGCGCCTCTACGCGCTGTACAAGCAAGGCGCCGAAGGTGACGCGCATGGCGACAAGCCTGGCTTTACCGACATCGTCGGCCGCTACAAATTTGAAGCGTGGGAAGGCCTGAAGGGCACGTCGCAAGACGAAGCCAAGCAAAAGTACATCGACCTCGTCGAAGAGCTGAAAAGCGGCGCAACGACCTGATCGTCGAATCGCCACATGAAGAACCGGGCCTTGCGCCCGGTTTTTTATTGCGCTGCAGGAATGGCGGACGGCAGCTCTCGGCGGCGCATGCGCCACGCTGCCAGCACGGCCAGTGCACACAGCGTGCCGAGAAAGATGAACGTCTCGTCGAAGGCCAGGATGCGCGCCTCGGGGTCGACCGCGGCGCCATGCACGGTTTCGATACCGCGTGTGGCGAGCCGCCATTGCAGAAAAATGCCTGTGGCCGACACACCGATCGCCCCACCCAGTTGACGCAGGAAATTGACGGCGCTGGAGCCCTGCGGGATCAAGGTGAAATCGACGCCGCGCATGGCGCCCAGACTCAGCGACGGCAGCACAAAACCGAGCCCGATCCGCCCGACGATGGCAATGGCAATCAACAGCAGGTAGCTGGTGGCACGCGTGTTCGTTGCCATCAGGAAGAATGAAAGCGCCAGCGCTGCCAGACCGAACGAGACCAGCCGGAACGGCTCGATGCGATTGGTCAGCCGCCCCGCCAGCATGATCGTCACGGCCAGCACCAGCCCTGCGGGCAAGAGCACGAGCCCCGCGCGCGACGGCGCATAGGCCAGCGCCACCTGCATATACACGGGCACCAGATACGTCGAACCGTACAGCCCTGCCCCGTAAATGAAGGCCACCACCGCCCCCATCGCAAACTGTCGGTAGCTGAAGAGGCGCAGGTTCAGCAAGGGCGACTCCACCCGCTGCTGCCAGAATACGAAGCCCGCGACACACACGGCTGATACGAGCATCAGCACGATGCCGTGCGTCGCGTCGCTGTGCAGCGCGACCAGCCCGTTGAGCAGCGTGACCGTCGCGCCGCCGATGAGCAGCAGGCCGCGCCAATCAAGCGGTTTGGGCTCGCCCGCCATCGACGAGTTGACGGCCATGAAGCGCCGCGCCATCGCCCACCCAATCAGCGTGAACGGCATCACCACGAAGAAGATCGAGCGCCAGCCGAACAGCTCCACCAGGAAGCCACCAACGCTCGGGCCCACGGCCGGCGCCAGCACGACGCCAAAACCGAACAGGCCGAAAGCCTTGCCCTGCTCCCGTTCGGGAAACACGCGCAGGATCAGGATGTTGGGCAGCGGCTGCATGATGCCGGCTGCAATGCCCTCCACGACCCGCATGGCGATCATCACTTCGTAATTGGGCGACAGGCCGCCAGCCAGCCCGCCCACGCCCAGCAGCAGCAACGCGCCGATGAACGTGCGCCGCAGCCAGGGCGTCAGCAGCATCGATAAGGTCATCGCCACCATGAAGCTGGCCGACACCCACTGCGCGCGTTCCTGCCCGAGCACGAAGTGTCGGCTCAGATCGGGAATCGCCACGTTGACGATGGTGGCAGAGATGACGGACGACACCGCCCCGACCATCAGCGTGAACAGCACAAGCCACTTGAAGCGCTCGCCGTAACGCGCGCGCAGGGCCTCCAGGGTGGGCGTGAATGTCGTCATGGTCTCGTTGTAGTGATGTGTGAGACGACCAAAGGCAAGCAAAGCAACCCGGCCGGCGCCTCCTCCAGCGCCGGCCGGGCGGGACACGTCAGCCGAGGCGGCCGGTGGCAGCGATCTCGCGGATGCGGCGCACGGTGTCGATGTCGGATTCGCGATAGGCGGATTTGACGATCTCGGCGTAGCGCGTGTCGCCGGTTTCGTCGGCGTTGG
>Ga0308166_1005068_pt1 | contig 10220 bp, 9 predicted proteins | sample PhyCR2_2_FD_202137 | JGI IMG/M metagenome (GOLD analysis project Ga0308166, IMG submission 202137) | Phyllosphere microbial communities from UC Gill Tract Community Farm, Albany, California, United States - DLSLCC.R2 | ecosystem: Host-associated > Plants > Phyllosphere > Unclassified | place... | reverse complement strand
ATTGCCAGCCATCAAACATGCGGCGCGCCAGCTCCACATCATTGCTGACGCCGAGCTTCTCCATCAGATTCGCGCGATGGACATGTACGGTTTTCGGTGACAGCGCCAGCTCAACGGCAATTTCCTTAACCGCCATGCCCTGTGAGAGTTTTTCCGCCACCTGACGTTCACGTCGGGTAAGCGGGTCCTGCCGACCGGTGGCCAACTTGATCGCAATCTCTGGCGTCAGATAACAGCCGCCTGTGGAGACCGTGCGCACCGCCGCGATCAGCTCATCGGGACGACAGCGTTTGGAAAGAAAGCCACGCGCACCGGCATTCAGCGCCTGCTCCACCAGTGCCGGACTGTCATGGACAGAGAGCATGATAGTGGCTATTCCCGTGGGCAACAGGCTCAGCAGCTCCAGTCCGGAAAGGTCCGGCATTGAGATATCGCAGATGCAGACCTGCACGCTCCTGCCGGGCAGACCCGCCAGCGCCTCACGGCCGGAACCAAATTCCGCCACCACCTGGAAATCAGATTCCAGGCTCAGCAGCTGGGCAAAGCCGGAGCGGACGATGAGGTGATCGTCAATCAGCGCGATGGTGATCATGGTTATTCCTGACGGGTAAAATCGCGCTTACCTTAGCGATAAGCGTGAAGCTGTTCAAGTCGTGAGCAGTTTAATGGGAGAAGAGGGGACCCGCTATTAAAGGGCTCACTAACAGGTTCAACCGCTCCGGCACCCCTGTAGCAGCTACCAAATGACTTCGGATTAAGTAAATGTCGGGTTTTGATGTGTCAGTTGTAACTTTTTAGCAGATGTGAAAAAAATTATTTCTACCATCTCAATATCTTAATGCTTAAACCAAGGACCGCGTCTTTGGATATCTATCGGGAACAGTTTGAAGGAGTCGTTGTTCTCATGGTCTTTCATACATTTTAATTCGTAAAATCCCCAATGATCGGCATTAGAGAAATAGACTGTATACTTATCACTGTTAAATCCGAAATAGCGTTGATTAGCACTTTTTATTTTTAAATTCCCGCACATAACTTCATTACGCCACTCGAATTTGGTTGCATGATCCAGAATAGATGCAAGTATATTCCCCCCCCACTGAGGCATCGCAACCATTATTAGCGAGGCGGCAAGCAATAAACCGAGTAAAGTAGCTGTTTGATATCCTTTAGTCTTATCGGTTTGAGTAATAAATATCATATAGCTTATGGGCTGAAGTAACAACAACAGAGCCATAACTGAAAAAACAAACTTCCAGCAAAATTCTGTATAGGGAACAGAAGAAATGGTCAATGCACTCATTTGAGTAAAATAGCTTGATGCGAGGGCATTTGTAAATATGAAAAATATTGGTAGCAAAAACCACAGCCCTAGTCGAATCTTACGAACGTGAAGGTTGCCACTTTTTTCTAAGTCATAAAAAGTCAGGATGCTAGCGACGATAGTTAATAAGATAAATGCTAGTAATAGATAACGGCCCAATACCAGAAAGCCGAGAGAAAGCACCATATAGGAAAACAACAAGGCCAGCCAGGAGAGCATGGAGAATGTACCCGCTACTTTTTTTAGTGTGCGGCCTTCATATTGAAATATAAAGAAACGAAGTATGGAAAGCGCCCGATGAGGCAGAAAGATGACAGATGAGATTATAACTGTCACGCTGATTGCTCCCGTGATTTCTCTGAGCGCCTTACTGATATCCAATGAGCCTATGACAGCTGAAAAAATAAAAGTAAGTAACAAAATTAGATCTAATCTGTTTTCCTTACTGATATTTTTTATTTTTTTCAAAATTGTCATACTACATCCTTGATACGTTGTTGGTTGAATATAAAAATAAAGCGAATGGAAAATAAGCTAAGCGCTTGTAATAGTAATGACCTGACGTGAATAGCAAAAAGACAATATTCAATTTTTCTTAAATTCAGATTGGAGAATGCTAAGGTTTTTTGAGCGTCATATACTAAAACTAAGTAGCATTTTTGAATAAAGGGCTACTTAACGTAGCCCTTTTAATGATCAATGCAGACAGCACTGCTTATATTTTTTGCCGCTGCCGCACGGGCAGGGATCGTTGCGGCCAGGCAGTTTCTCTGCCGCGACCGGTTTCTGAGGCATGGGAATCGCTTCCGGCTGAGAGATCCAGTGATCGTGCAGCGCCAGGGCGGCAGGGCGGATCGCCTCAATGCTGGCTTCCATTTCGTCTGGCGTCATGGCGTCGATCTTTTCGAGATTCTCTTCCACGCCGTGCAGAGCGATAGCGTCCAGCGCAGGCTGCAGATCCGCAGGCAGGGCAGACCAGTCGGTCAGCGCGACACCGCGCATGTAACCGAAGCACCACTCTTCCACCACGGTAAATTCCAGACCTTCCATCTCGCGGATGCCAAACAGCGGTTCAAACTGCTCCGGGAACTCAGATAAACGATCAGCCACATCATTCATATGCTGGAAGCACAGCGACATAAAGCGCGTCATTTCACGCTCGTTGCTCCATTTTGGAATCTGCTTCTCGCCGCCCCAAAGGGCCACCAGCCACTGGCTGGGTTCAACGGTAGTGGGGCCGGAGAGAACGGCAGTCAGCAGACCATCCAGCTCGGAGACATCAATAATCGACGCTTCGCTGCCATATTTTTCCAGCATATCTTCCAGCCATTGCAGCTCTTTCTCGGACAGTGGGCCTTCTTTCATGCGGTTGCCTCCCGGGCATGTGAAAATTTCAGCGCGGCGTTGAGCCTTAAAACCGCAGCAGTGTACACCCTTGTGGGCGTTCAACACAGCTAACCCTGTCCGGCGCTGGCATGAGGTTAAACCGCGTTTAACACCATTTTGACCCCATTATGCAGGCGATAGCCTGCTGCACTTTGTGGTACATTTTTGCGCTGCAGAGAGGCTGCTGCGTAGTAAATAAAATTAACCTGATGATTATTAAATGAAAAATGGATTTTCCGGCAGCCAGGCTTTAGCTGTATACCTCGCACGGCCGGCCGATAGCAGCCACGGGATCGGCAGAGTCATAATGCGATTTATGCCCGTCATGATCTTCCTGCTGGCGGGCTGCGGAACCCTGTCGCAAACCTCCGCCCCGGTGGGCGACCGCGTTTATCTGACCCACGCCACCTTTCACGAAAATGTCGATGACATCGTGCATCACTACATGCAGCAGAAGCAGGTTCCCGGCATCAGCATTGCCGTTATTCATCACGGCGGCCCGACCCGCTATTACCCGTTTGGCGTTACTGACAAGGTGCATCACTATCCTGTCACGCCCGATACCCTGTTTGCGCTGGGATCGCTGAGTAAAGGCGTGACGGCTGAAGTGATTATCCAGCTGGTTGAACAGGGTAAGCTGCGCTGGAGTGATACGCTGGCCGACCTGCTACCGAAAGAGGTTCATCTTAGTGCTGATGCGCAGCGCATCACCCTGCTGCAACTGGTGACGCATACCTCAGGCCTGCCGCGTCAGGATATGGACCTGCCGATGCTGTTGCAGTTCGTGGGTTATCTGGGCACTGGCGAGAATTTCTATGGCAATCTCGACAGTGACAGACTGCTGACTTATCTGGCGGACTTCTCTGCACCTGCGGTACGCATGCCACACTACTCCAATCTCGGCTATGCGCTGCTCGGTTTTATCATACGCACCCGTTTTCATCAGGAGATTCAGACGCTGGCATCACAGCTTATCTTTACCCCGCTAAAGATGAGTCAAAGCAGTTTTGTCCCGGAAACGCTGCCAGGCTATCCGCTGCGTGCGCTGGGCCATGCAGGCGATCAGCCAAAATTTATCCGCCGTGGCTCGCTGACGCCCGACTGGCATTTTCGCGGCAATATGGTGGCGGCGGCCAGTCTCTACAGTAATGCGCGTGACCTGAGTGCTTATTTGCGCGCACATCTTGATGCCACCGATGATACGGCGCGGGGTCGGGCGTTTATGGCGGTGAACTGCGCATGGTATCAGCAGGGGACGCAGGCGCAGAACATCGCCTGGGTTACCGACACGATTGAAGGTCAGCAGATCACCTGGCAGGTGGGGTATATCGGCGGTTACGCCAGTTTTATCGGCTACGATAAACGTAACGGCAATGCGATCGTGGTGCTGCAGAACGGCTTTAACTGGAGCAACTATTTAGGCATTGCGTTGTTGGTCGATTTGGCAACTCAGGATAAAGTGGTCGTACAGTGATCCGTTACCTGAGCTGTGCGCAGTAAAGTGAATCGCGCTGTTTTGCCTTACACATAGCATTAGCGTACCGGAACTGAAGTGCGATAAATTTTAGCCTGACTGTCAAAATTCAACGTGGAAATCATTATGCGCAGGACTCAACGTGTACTTTTATCAATGGGATTACTGGTTGGCTCACTGAGCCTGATCCCCGCTGTACAGGCTGCTGGCGAAGCAACGGATAGCGTTCCGCCACCACCGCAGATTCAGCCTGCAAACCCGGGTGCCCAGCCCGCTACGCCTGATACGGGCAGCGTTCAGCCGGACGCTGGTGCCGCACAAAACCAGCCACAGACCAGCTCACAATCTAATGATGGCATTACGCCGACGACGCCGACTTCTCCGGCACCGTCCAACGGCGCACGCCCTAATTACGAACTCAGCACCATCATCATCGACTACAAAGAGTACAAAATCGGTGACATCGTGCCAGAGAAGTACACCGATAAAACGTACACCATCACCGAGTGGCAAAAGCGTAATCTGCCCGCCCCGCAGGCAAATACCCACTGGGCCTATATCAACGCCAACTACATTCTTATTACCAATGACACCGGCAAAATCGTCATGGGTAAATCAGGCGATATCTTCTTCCGTGGCTAAATAAAATCAGCCGGTCGCAATGACCGGCTTTTTTTAGCTGAAACGCTCCGCACCAAAGCTCGCCAGCATCGGATGCTTCTCACCGCTTACGATCTCTTCCGCCAGTAATTCTCCGACAATCAGCGCCAGCGTTGCGCCCGAATGCGTGAACGCGACAAAACAGCCCGGCACCTTCTGCAGTTGGCCCAGCACCGGATCGCCATCACCGGGAATCGGCTTCAGGCCAATTTTCCAGCTCTGGACGCTGAGCGACTCGCTGCCACGTAATAGCCTGCTCGCTTCGTCCGCCAGCTTCGCCACCACCTGCTTATCAATATGGTAATCGCCTCCGGCCAGTGGCTGGATATCTTCCTCATACCAGTCATGATCCAGAGCGTAACGGTTGCCAGGGTTGGGCCGGATAGCGGCGCGTGGCGTGTTCAGCACCGCTTTGAGTTCATGTTGGCTTGGTTCAGTGATCACCAGCATTGAGACGGGCGATCCGTTGGGGATCGATACGCCCAGTGGTGCAACCACATCCGGTGTCCAGGGGCCGCAGGCGACTACCACCGCATCAGCCCGCAGTTCTCCCAGATCATTGCGGATGCCGCAGGCACGGCCATGCCCGGTGATCACACTGGTTTTACCGGCGTGCTCTATCACTTCACCCCCGCGCGCCCGGAACTGATTCACCAGATAATCGGTCAGGTGTGGCAGGCTGACCCAGCCTTCACCGGGATTGAATATCGCCTGTGACGGCAGCGCATCGGGATCGATCGTCGCATCTGCCTGCGCCACGGTATCCGCGGTTATTAGCTGTGAGTCGTAGCCGTGTGCTTTTTCATAGGCATGCCGCGCCTGCGTTCCGGCCTCATCGTCGCTAAACCAACAGACCCCGCCATCAAAACGCAGCCAGTCGAGGTCAGGATGCTGAGCAAATAAGGTGCGATAGCGATCAATGCCCGCCATACGCAGCGCGTGATAGGGCAAGGAGCGTTCACCCGCCGAGTTAAGCCACGACAGCGAGCGTCCCGATGCCCCGGAACAGAGCGCGGCTTCGGTCACCAGTGTGACGGTGGCACCGCGTTTTGTCAGCTCCAGCGCCGTCGACACACCGATGACGCCACCACCCAGTACCACCACGTTCATTTCAGTTTTTACTGCCATTATCAGGTTCCTTACTCAGTTACAGCACTTCAGAGAGAAAACGTTGCAGACGCGGTGACTGCGGTGCATCAAAAATGGCGCCCGGCGGCCCGGCTTCAACAATCTCGCCTTCATCCATAAACACCACCTGATCCGCCACTTTGCGCGCAAAGCTCATTTCATGTGTCACCACTACCATCGTCATGCCGCGACGACAGAGATCCGCCATCAGCGTCAGGACACCTTTCACCAGTTCGGGATCGAGCGCGGAGGTCGCCTCGTCAAACAGCATGACTTCGGGATCCATCGCCAGCGCACGGGCAATCGCGACACGCTGCTGCTGGCCGCCGGAGAGATCGCGTGGCCGGTGGTCTGCGCGCTGACCCAGCCCGACCTCTTCCAGCCGCTGACGCGCTATCGCCATCGCCTGCGCTTTGGGCAGGCCTTTGACCCGCCACGGGGCCAGCGCCACGTTCTCCAGCGCGCTGTGATCGGGGAAGAGATTGAAGTGTTGAAACACCATGCCAATCCGCAGCCGCAGCGTATCGGGCTTGTCGTGCAGCACGGATCGGTCAGCCAGCAGGACATCTCCCGATTGCGGCTCATGCAGTCGGTTGATGCCGCGCAGCAGTGTCGATTTACCTGAGCCGGATGGCCCGATGATGCAGGTGGTGCTGCCAGGCGCAACCCGCAGCGAGACCTTACGCAGCACCTCAATCGGGCCATAGGCCAGCGTCAGCTCGCGCAGCTCCAGGCTGGCACCGTGCCAGGTCGCGTCCGTTGTGCTGCTCAGGTTATTCATGGTTGCCTCCGATGCGGGGATGCGTGATCAGTGCGCCGCTGGGCGGCCTGACTTCATCCACCTCTTTTAAGCCGCTTTGCGGAACCGTCAGGCGACGGCGACCAGTGCGATAACGCACATCGACATAGTTGACCATGTGCGTCAGCGGTACGGTGATGATCAGATAGAACAGTCCGGCCAGCATCAGGGGCGAGAGATTGCCGGTGAGTACCGCCGCATCCTGACCCACGCGGAACAGCTCGCGCTGCTGGGTCATCAGGCCCAGTAGATAGACCAGCGAGGAATCTTTGATGATGGCGATAAACTGGTTAACGATGGCGGGCAGCACGCGGCGGATCCCCTGCGGGATCACCACCAGTCGCATTGCCCGTCCATAACTCATCCCCAGCGCGCGGCAGGCTTCCATCTGGCCGCGTTCAACACTCTGAATACCGGCGCGGAAAATCTCGCCCATATAGGCGCTGGCGATCAGGCTAAGCGCGAAGATCCCCAGTGGGTAGGGTGTCGGACCGAACAGCTGATAGCTGACTCGCGCCAGGCCCTGACCAATCAGAAGAATAGTTAGAATAGAGGGCAGACCTCGAAACAGATCGGTATAGAGCCGGGCAGGCAGTCGCAGCCAGCGTGAAGGCGAGATGCCCATCAGCGCCAGCAGAAGACCAAACAGCGTGCCGAGCAGCGTTGCCGCCAGCGAGATAATCACCGTGTTGACCAGTCCGGTGGCCAGCATCTGCGGCAGCACTTCCATCATTGATGGAAAATCAAAGAAGGTGCGGGAAAGAATGGTGAGCAAGTCCATCGCCGTCTCCATGCAGGGCGGGGGTTCCCCCGGTTAACTCAGGACGCGAACGTCCGCCTCTTTACTGGCCGCCAGGCAGATACTGTTTTGGCATCGGCGATCCGGGAAACCATTTCTCATAGAGCCGTTGCCAGGTGCCATCCTGCATGGCGGCTTTGATGGCCTTGTCCAGTGCGGCCTTGAAGGCGGGCTTGCCTTTGGCAATGGCAATGCCGGCCGGTGCATCAAACGAGGGGATGTCGGCGGCAGAGACCAGCCTGAAGCGTTCGGCATAGCTTTTTGCCGCCTCATAGTCGAGGAAGATGGCGTCTAACGTGCCGTTGTTGAGTGCGGAAACGGCGCTGTTGTTATCCGGGAAGCGGACAAGATCGGTCTGGGTGAAGTGTTCGACGGCATAGCTCTCCTGCAGCGTGCCCTGAACGACGCCAAGCCGGTGTTTCGCCAGGCCGGCGACATTCTTCACGCCGCTGTCAGCGCGGGTGAGAACGGTGAGAAATCCCGCCAGATAGCCGGTTGAAAAGTCGACCGTCTTTTCCCGCGCCGGGGTGATGCCGATAGCCGCCACCGCCGCGTCATACTGACCATTGGCCACTGCTGGCATAATCGCCGAGAAGTCCTGACCAATAAAATCGACCTTATCGATTCCGATTCGGTGGGCGACATTTCTGAAGAATTCGACGTCGAAGCCGGTGAACTGACCGCTGGCATCCGTGAAGGTATAGGGTTTGGAGTCGCCGACGCTGGCGATGCGTAGCTGGTCGGGTTCGATCAGCCCATAAGGATTGTTATCGCTGGCAGCCAGCGTACAGAACGAAAGTGAACAGAGTGCGAGCAGTGTGCCCAGCAGTTTGCCCCGGAGGGTTTGCGATTTCATAGCTCATCCGTTTTTGCAGGTTTAAACATCAGAGATTGTTGAGCCAGCGATTATAATTGAGACCGGTCTCAACACAGGTGGCACCTTAAGACATGGGCATTGTGAGACCGGTCTCAAGGGGTTACAATGAGTTTAAGCACAGCCTTTTTTCGGCGTCAATATTCCTGTCATCAACCTGTGATTCAAAATAATTATGACGAGTCAGAAACGGCAATCGAAAGCGCCTACCGTGGCGGATGTGGCACGCGCAGCAAAAGTCTCTAAAGCTCAGGCGGCGCGCGCGCTGGGAGGCTATGGGGCAGTCAGTGATGAAGTGCAGGAGCGGGTCAACAGCGCCGCCACCGCGCTGGGCTACCGTCTGAATGCTCTGGCCCGCAGCATGAACACAGGACGTTCCAATACCATTGGAGTGATTGTCGGCGATATCGAAAATCCCCACTTTGGCCTGGCGCTGCGCGGCATGGCCGATGTGGCGCGCACGGCCGGTTACCATCTGCTGCTCAGTAACAGCGATGAAAAGCTGCAGGCTGAGCAGGATGCGGTGCGGGTGATGCTGGAAAAGCGGGTTGACGGCATTATCGTTGCGCCCTGCTGTTCAGAGCACCATCTCAACAGTCACCTGACTCAGGTTCTGGAGGAGGGCAGAGCAGTGAAATTGTTTGATCGCGCTGTGAATGGCCTTAAAGTAGAGGCGATCTGCTGCGAATTTACTGATGTCGCCGCAGACGCCACCGCCCGGTTACTGGAGGCAGGCCACCGTTATATCGCCTATATCACCAGCATGGCATTGGCAACCGACTACAGCACGCCAGGCGATTTTGGCCTGACGCCAGTCGCCCAGCGCGTCGGCGGCATGATGCAGGCCTTTGCCGCCGCGGGTGTGGAATTTGATCCGACGCTGGTGAAAGTGAACGCGCTGGATGAAGTGGAAATCGCCCGTATCGTGGCCGAGCTGTGGCAGCGTCCGCAGCCGCCCACGGCGCTGGTGGCCTCTGACAGCGTGGTCGCGATGTGGCTGCTGCGTGAAGTGACGCAGCGCGGACTGCGAATCCCTGCCGATCTCTCATTTGTTATGTATGACAATTTTCCGTGGAGTGAGATTGTCACCCCGCCGCTGACGGTGGTGGCACAGCCAGTCTATGAGATGGGCCGTGAAGCGGCACGACGCCTGATTGCAGAGATACGCGGCGAAGCCGTCGGGCCGATGCCGCGCTTTGATGCCCGTCTGATGATTCGCCAGTCGATTGCCGCACCGGCCAGCCTCATCAGCGCGAAATGATCACGTTAGCCGGGCCAGCCAAGTAATCGACTTAGCTGGCCTGTGGCTGCGGTAATCTGTGTGTCTCTGCAGTTACCATATCCAATAACCAGCCCCTGCTGCACCGGTTCAGTCAGATAGAAAGTCGAAAGAGCACCAGGCGCGTAGCCAGCCTGGTGCAGCTTGCGGGTAATGGCGACGTCATCCCGATGAGGCTCGAGTGGCAGCACCAGATGCATACCGCTGTTACCGCCCAGCAACGAAATCGCCTGACCCGCAGCGCGCTGTAGTCCGGTTCGCAGCAGTGCCTGTCGATGACGATAGAGACGACGCATTTTGCCCAGATGGCGACGATAATCACCATTGAGAATAAAACGGGTCAGCGCCTGCTGCTCCAGACGGTTTCCGCCGCGCAGGATCTGATGCAGTGCCGGTCGAAGACGCTTGACCAGCGGCGCGGGCAGCACCATAAAACCGATACGCAGCGCAGGGAACAGGGTCTTGCTGAATGAGCCGAGGTAGATAACCGGGGCATT
>Ga0308166_1005067_pt1 | contig 10221 bp, 5 predicted proteins | sample PhyCR2_2_FD_202137 | JGI IMG/M metagenome (GOLD analysis project Ga0308166, IMG submission 202137) | Phyllosphere microbial communities from UC Gill Tract Community Farm, Albany, California, United States - DLSLCC.R2 | ecosystem: Host-associated > Plants > Phyllosphere > Unclassified | place... | reverse complement strand
ACGTCAGTCATGCCAGGAAAACCATCAGCGAATGGCGTCAGGATTATAACGAATGTCGTCCGCACTCCACGCTGAATTATCAGACGCCGTCTGAATTTGCAGCGAGCTGGAGAAAGGGTAATTCTGAGAGTGAAGGATCCGACATTACTAACTGAGTTTTGTATTTAATCCGGGGGGCAGGTCAAGGTGTCATACACAAATATGATATCTTAAGCTAACCAATTGAATTATCAGACAATCTTTATATAATTGTCGGAATATACTTATAAATCGGACATCCAAGACGCTGCCTGTCGCAAATCTGCGCTATAAACGTCATACTTACAGATGGAGCTCAAAGTCGTAAGATTACTTTGCATTTATCTGATCATTACGCTGTTCTTGTTCATAATTAATTTCCTTATGCCACCCGGAACTTACTATACATGTCATTCTCGCTACTGCGGCCAGCTCTGCTTGTCACATTGATCTGCTTTAATGGTTTTCTTTTTGCTGACGAGTTGTCGCTCCAGCCACGAGTAAAAGTAAGTGCGCCTGACGTAAAACTTAATGAGTCTACACACGAATGGTTGAGAAAACATCAGGTTATTCGCGTTGGTGTTTGGGGTGCGTCGCACCCCCCCATTGTACAAGGCATGTTACAGGGGCGATTTGAGGGCATAGCTGCTGATTACTTGGCGGTACTTGGGAATAGTTTACAGATTAAATTTGAGCCGATCTATTTCGAAGATAGCGATGATGCGCTGGCCGCCTTAGGCCGGCATGATATTCAGATGTTAGCTGCATGGAACCCCCATCGCTGGCCGACCCCCAATGCAGTCGCTACTGCACCGTGGTTGCTGGACGAGCCGGTGCTGATTACCCTGAAAAAAGATGAAAATTTATCCTCGAATATGTTAAACAAAATTGGTTTAGTATCAAACGAACAGGCAGCACTGCTGCGCCAACTCTACCCTAAAGCTACCCTAACCTTTTTTTCGCAATATGATAACGCGCTAAATGCTGTAGCTCTGGGTCAGATTGATGCCGCCTGGCTTGACCGCACTTCCGCAAACTATCTAAAAGGTTATCTTCAATTGCACGGGCTGAATATTGCTCCCAGTAAAATTCACACCAACTTCAATCTAAGCTTTGGTATTGATCGTCAACTTCCTGAACTACGTGAGGCAATCGAGAGCGCATTACAGCAAATGACACTCGATAATCGCTTACTTATTGCTAGCGGTTGGGGCGTGGAAAGCCGCGGCGTCGTCAGCAAAAACCCCTTAGGTTTAACCGATTCGGAAGAGGAGTGGCTGCGAAGTAACAGTCACATTGATATCTTGGTTCGTAATCAGGCCGCTCTGTTGAGTATTGACAAGGCGCAAAGTAAAGCAAAGGGCTTCATTGCTGACTTAATAAAAAATTTATCACAACGCTTTAGCTTACCTTTTGCCATCCACAGCTTTAGAGATGATCAGGATTTGTCCCGTTTACAGCAGCGCTATCCCAGTGCGCTGGTGGTCAATCACTGGCAACAGAGCAACTCCTCCTCAGCTCAAGCGGTCCCGTTATTTACCTCGCCGATGGTAGTAGTGATGAGCGGTCAAATAGCACGTCCGGCAAATTTCGACCAGCTTAAAGGAGAGCGTCTGGCTTTAAGCGAACATAATCCAATGATTAAGTGGCTTGAAACATGGTATCCCACCATTGAACTAGTTCCCTCAAGCACACTGAATCAGGCGGTTCAGTTGTTAAAAGAGGGAAAAGTGCGTGGAATAATCTTGCCGCAATTCATAGGCAACCATTTAATCCTCGAGCACAGTGACGCCAATCTTCGTATTGCTATCGCCCTGCCCGTACCAGCGGTTCATTTGGTCATCACATCGGCAAATCCGCAGAACATCGCCTTGGATATCGTGCGAAAAGCTTTTGATAGTTTGCTTCCGGCGGATTTTATTCAGATTGCCGCTCCTTGGCAAAACTCCCCGTATGATGACAAGTCTGCTGCGGGACAGCAGATGGTTAATTTGCTGTTACTGGGGCTGGCTTTGCTGTTTATTTGTCTAACGAGCGGATGGTGGATTCGCCGTCTGTATCGTGCTTTGCGCCGAGGGGAGCAATCTCAGACGAGTTTGAACAATCAGCTGCGTTTTACGCAGACGCTTATAGACAATATTCCGGTGGCTATTTATGCCCGCGATCGTGCGGGTAAATTGCTTCATTTCAATCCTAGCTGGAGCAAGACCGTGGGGCGCCACGGAAAATCTCTGTTAGGAACCACCATCCGCGATATTGACAGCATGGAACTGCAATCCCGCGAAAGGCTGGATCGTGATTATCAGCAGGTTCTAGATAAAGGCGAAACGGTATATTGGACCGACAATTTTGTTATTGATGGTGAATCGCGCTATCTCACTGGTTGGACAGTACCTTGGTACGACCACCTCAATCAGGTCAGTGGTTTGATTGGCGGCTGGATTGATCTGACCGAAAAAGAGGAGCTGATTGCCAGCTTAAAAGATACCAAATATCAGTTAGAGCAAGCGCGTGCCAGCAAAGCGGCGTTTATGCAGAGAATGGGGCATGAAATTCGTACCCCACTAAATGCCATCATCGGTCTTTTAGAAATAGAGCTGCAAAATCCAAGCGCAAATTCCAGCGAAAACTTACCTCTGGTGTGGGAAGCAGCTTGTAACTTGCTCTCACTATTCGGCGATGTCTTTGATATTTTTCGTGCGCAAAATCATGAAATTAGCGGCTCAATTCGAAGCGTTAATTTGGTGCAATTGATTCATAGTACCGTAGCGCTTTACCAGCTGCAGGCCAAGGAGAAAGGCCTGGATATTGAGATTGAAGCTGAACTTAAAATTGAACGTTATGAACTCGACACTTTACTGCTGATTCGAGTATTTTCCAGTTTGCTTCGTAATGCGATTAAACACAGCAGCGGTGGCAGCATAACCGTGGCATTATTTCAGGGAAGACCAGAATCCGGTGAGGAGGTCCTTCCCTTAGTCATTGAAATTTCTAATCAGGGCGAGTTCCTCATCGACGACCAGATTGCCAATGAAAGCGAAGACAGCTGGCGGGACACGGGATACAGTCTGTCTGCCTGTAAGCGCATGGCTGAAAGTGCCGGAGCAGAAATCGCGATAGAAAGTGATACTGAAGAGGGCACAGTTATCAGCTACTACTTCCGAGCCTTACCCTCAGTTTCTGACACGCCTTTACAAGTCAGGGCTAACAGCCGACAGCTAAACATCCTCATTGTGGACGATTACGCGCCGGGCCGAAGAGCTTTACGCCAGCAATTAACGCAGTGGGGCCACATAATTCTAGAAGCAGAAAATGGTGAACAGGCGTTACAATGCCTGGAGCAACATCCTGAATTAGAAGTTTTAATTACCGACTGCACCATGCCAGTGATGGATGGATTCACGCTAACTCAGCGAGTGCGAGAGCTGGAATGGCGGAACCAGTCTCAGGCAATGCCCATTTTTGGTTTAACCGCGTTAACAAGTGATGAAGCGCAAACACGAGGCCGCGCTTCGGGTATGAGTGAATGCCTTTTAAAACCGCTCACACCTAGTATTCTGCAACAGACATTGCAACGCTATTTTCCCGCAGTCAAGCGCCCCCTAAACTTGCAACAGGCAGCTCAAACGCCAAAACTACTGGCGGAGCTGCGTGATATGAATCAACAAGATGCAACCCGGCTGCAGCAGTGGGTAGGAGACAAAAACCGTCTTGAGGTGGGACGTATGGCGCATCGCATTTGCGGTTGCGCGCATTTGCTCCAGGATGAACCTCTGTTAAAAGTGTGTCAAGAGCTTGAGCTCGCGTGTGAGACAGATTGTGCCTGGCAAAATATAGAGGGGTTAGCATCCATATTGTTAGAACAAATGCAACGTATTAATGAAAGAATTAACGTTGATTTGGGTGGCGAAAATTCTGACAATCCATGATGGTCGTTAATTTTTGGCATATAAACGACCATCACAGACCTGTCCTGTATCCCCGAAATATTAATTGTGAGAAATTATGATTAAGTTTTATTAATGGATGCAAAATGATGGAAAAGGTATTTATCTTTGATAATAATCCACTGGTGATTACCGGGCTGCGCTATCACCTTAAAAAACAAGGCTTTATAGTTTCAGGCTCAACATCAAACCCAGAAGAAATGTTTCAAAGCCTTGTCCTTGATAAGCCAGATATCATTATTGTTGACCCTTTACCTTTAAACGAACATAATTTGAAACGACTTTCGGAAGTAAAAATTTTTTTTCGCGCGTTAAAAATTATTATCTTTGCTGGTTCGGATAGCGTGCTGCACATGTTGCGCAGTTACCGTCTCAGTTGGATGGCTTACGTGAGCAAAGAGCAACCGCTAGAAAAGCTTGTTCAGGTACTGGTTAAACAGCCTGAAAACAATTATGTGGTGATTGCTACGCCCCAAAATTATTGCGTCAACATGAGCGGCAATTCTTATGTGATGCACAATCTTACCGGAAGAGAAATACAGGTCCTGCGCGAAATTGGCGCAGGGAAGACTAATAAAGTTATTGCCGATGAGATGCACCTAAGTAATAAAACTATTAGTACCTACAAGCGCAGCATCATGGCCAAGCTGAATACACGAGATGTCCGTGACGTGATTGATTTCGCCCGACAGAATGGATTTTGAGCCACACTGTTCCACCGTCCGCCTGGCAACAGCAGAAAGATTAATCAGCGCTTTCTGCTGCATCTAGCCACTGAATTATTTTGTTTCTCGCCACTTTCCAACTCAACTGGCAGGCATCAGCCCGGAGCGGCTCGTGTAAACACCGTTCCTCAAGCTCCCGACACACTTGCGCCAGCTCAGCCTCCTTGCCAATTAGCACGCTACCCGCCATGCGATGCGCCAACTTGCCGAGCTGCTGCCAGTTCTGATGCTCTGCGGCTCTCTTCATCATATAAAAATCTTCCCGTACCGACTGCTTAATACGCTGCTTTAACTCATTTTTGAACGTCACATCTTGCGCAGTGATACCCGCCAGACTTAAACCGATGGTCTCAGCATGCAGATTAAGTGCCTGATGAAGTTGACTGATAGAACATGGTTTAAATAAGCAGCCATTCATACCGGCATCCTGACAGCGCTTGACAATTTCCTGCATCGCATTCGCGGTGAAGCCAAGAATATAGACCGCACTTTTGCCGTGCTGTTGCTCAGCCTCACGAATGCGCTGAGTAAATTTGTAACCACTCATACCCGGCATGTTACAGTCGGTGATGACCACATCAAATGGTCTTTGCTGCCAAATTTCAAATCCTTCGAAGGCATCAGCAGCAATATGTGCATGATGACCAAGCCAAGCAAGTTGTTTTGCCAATAATATGCGATTTGCACCATTATCATCCACAACCAGCACATTTAACGGCTTAGTCGTTTCAGACAGTGCTTCATCCTGCCGTTGCTGTAAGACAGCCTGTTGCGCCATAGGCAGTGTGAACTCAGCACGCACGCACGTGCCCTCATTAATTACGCTGGTCAAACTCAGGTTGCCGCCCATCTTGTTACAGAGATTGCGGCTAATATATAGGCCTAAACCGGTGCCTGCGCGGCGGTTATCCGCTTGTGAAAATGGTTGGAAAAGCGCATCCTGCTGCGCTTCAGGAATGCCAACGCCGCTGTCCTGCACTTCAATGACATATGATACAAGCTTAAGATGATAATTAATGTTTTGACGGATTTTTAACTGTACTCCGCCAGCATCGGTGAATTTGATAGCATTACCTATGACATTCGATAACACCTGTTTGATACGTAACGGATCGCCAACCACATCTACTATGGCTTCGACGGGGAACTGTTTGTCCAGCGTGATATTTTTATCCAGCGCCAGACCATTAAAAATCACCAGCAACTGATTGATTAATGAACCAAGATTTATCGGCACTGGCCTGAATTCCAGCTCACCACCTTCCACCCGCGACAAATCAAGTATATCGCCAATTAAGCCCACCAGACCATTTGCGGCTTCGTGAGCGACTTCCAGTGCCTGCAAATCCTGCTCGCCGATCTTGCCGGCTTTAATCGCCATATCCAGCATGCCTATAATGGCATTCATGGGCGTGCGAATTTCATGGCTCATCGTCGAAAGGAAAGTCGATTTTGCACGATTAGAAGCTTCAGCGCGCTCCGACGCCTCTGACAGTTGATGCAGCAAATTCTGACGCTCGGAAATATCCCACATACCGGCCAAGACACCAATCACATTACCTTTTCCGTCGTGCCATGGCAGCAGCCAGACATTGACCGCTAATTTATGCTGTTCACCGTTAAGTAACTCGACCTCAAGGTCAGCGTTGTAGGGCTGGTTAGATTGCATAACTTGCTGCATAAGATTTTCAAACATTGCAATTTGTTCTGAGGTGCGATTAACCGGTGAATCAGACAGTGATCGCCCAAGAAGCTCCTCATAGGGTTGCTGCATGTGCTCCGCATACAACTGATTACTGTATAGCAGCCGCAACTGACGATCGCGCAACGCCATCGGAAACGGTAGAGCGTCCATCAAGCGTTCAAGCATCTGAACTTGTTCTTTCATTTGCAGTCGAAGCCGCTTACCCTTCTCTACCTGCTGTTGCAACCACAATAACCACGCCAAAATAGCAAGCAGCGCGAAACCGCTAACAAGTATGATTACCATTACTGAGAAGCGATTCCGCTGCCAGAAATTATCAACGACAATCATATTGTTGGGCCGCCAACGGTTAGCTATCATTTCCAGCTCATCAGGCGGGATAGTCATCATGAATTTATTAAGTATGCTTAGTAATTCTGGGTCGGCTTTTCCTACTGCAAATGAGAATTGGGCAGGATTTGAGCCCACGATATTGGAAATTTTTAATTGACCGCGGTATCGATTATTTAACTGATATTCTGCGCTTATTAATAGCCCAACCAGCGCGTCAGCTTTACCATCTATCACACTTTCAAACAGGTCGGCGTCGTTTTTATAGTAAACCAATTTTATTTCTGGATAACGCTCAGCAATTAAAACCCCTAATGCCGCTTTACGAATGAGGGCAAGGCGTTTACCACGCAAATCGGCAAGACGTTTTACGCTGTCATTATCTTGCGCGGTAATAAGCGCAAAGGCACTGCGGGAGTATGGGTAGCTGAACAGCAACTGCTCACGACGTTCCTGGCTGGGCGCTAATGCGGCCGCCATGTCCGCTCTAGAGGAATTGATATCACGAATCAATGCTTCCATGTCGCTATTACTTTTGAAGCTGAAGCGTAAACCAGTTTTCAACGCGACTTGCGACAGCACATCTATTGCAATACCTCGCACGTTACCCGAGTCGTCAAAGAATGCAGCTGGTGCAGTGTTATCTTCCCCATACAATAAGACATTGACGACAGGATGCGACTGTATCCATGTATGCTCAGCATCGGTAAGCTTTAAAGGTTGTTTGAGACTCTGTGTATCACTCCCTACTCCCGTCTGCCAATAATGCTGCAACGCTAAACGGGTGGAAACCGGTATTACTTTCATGGCTTGGTTTATTAAGAGTAACAGCTGAGAATTATCACGGCGTACGGCAAAGCCGACTTCACGCTCCGGCAAATCCGCTAATTGTTCGATGCGGAGATTATTAAAGTAATTGCGGCCAATCGGATAACTGTTTCCTATATAAACTCGGGCATTTCCGTAAGCTACTGCGCTTAAAGCTTCCTGATATGTATCAAAAATCTGAATGAGCGCTTCAGGGTATCTTGTTTGTACATCGGACAGCGGTAAATAATCTGCCGCCATAGCAACCCGCGTATTGGCTAAATTTTTTGGTAGTATTTGATTGTCACTGGCCTTAACTGCTAATACTGGTTGTTCGGTGGCATAAGCATCAGAAGATGTGAAACGATTGTGTGTTGCAAAGAGTGTAACACTTGGAACCAGATCGATTTCGCCCGTGGTTAGTGCACGCCAAAGCTTGTCGTCCGATTCAAAACGTACCACCTCAACCTCAAGGTTTAGCTGAGCGGCAATCTGAGCCAGATAATCTGCGCTGAGCCCTTCAAACTCTTTAGTTAAAGTGCGCATGCCATAAGGGGGAGAATCATTAGGCCGAATGCCGACCTTAAGCGTTTTTTTACTGCTCAGCCACTGTTTTTGCGGCTGAGACAGCACCATGGTAGATTGTTTAGGAGCATCAAGATGGACCAGTAATGACCACTTATCAGCTCGCGCCGTTAGCGATGAGCACATAAACCCGAGCGCAATAAGGCAAAGCGAAAGCCGATGTAATTTAATCAAGTAGATGATTCCTGCGAGCAATATCAATCAAATCAATGATGGTTCGGGCCCTGAGTTTTGTCTTCAGACGATGTTTATAAGTACTTATGGTTTTTTCGCTCAGTATCAATTTCCGGCTAATATCTTTGTTGCTTAATCCCTTAGCCAGATTGACTAACACACTCAGTTCCCGATCGGAAAGCTGTAATAAAGCATCTTTGTCATCTACTGACAACATGTCGTTTGCCTTTTCTAGGTATTCAGCCTGTGGAAAATGATTATACCCTCGCCCAATCACGTGCACAGCCTCGACCAGTCCGTCGAGCTCTCCCGTTTTTGCGATGAAACCGTTCGCACCTGCCTGTTGGCAACGTAAGGCGAAAAATGGGGTAGCCTGCGTAGTCAGGATTAAAATTTTTACTGCAGGCATCTGCGCGCGTAACGTCGTGATCACCTGGAAACCATCCATTTTGGGTAATCCCATATCGAGTAAGACGATATGCGGTTGCAGTTGTTGGATCAAGTTGATGGCATCCTCACCATTATCAGCCTCGCCCACCACCTCGATATTGGCTCTCTCTAACAACATCCGCACTGCGAAACGCACGACGGGATGGTCATCAACTAATAGTGTTTTCAGCTTCATTCTAAAATCCATTCTGAAATCGCGGGTTAGTGGATAAATCAATGCATTCTCACCACATCTTAATGTGAGCCAATAGTGAATTAATTTATGTCTTCACAAAAAAAAATTAATACTTCACTCTATATATATACACTATGAGTCAAAATTTACCGAATAATTTAAAGGTGCAACAAGAAATATCAGACCTGGCTTGCTTAACCCCTATTAAAAGCATCGACAAAACAGCATATACAAAGAATCAAAGATGCAAGACCCGGCTTGATGATTTATCTTTTTTTATCTCTTACAATGCAAATTAGGCAATCAGAGGATGGTCCTCAGATTAAATAAATTTCGAGAATAAAATGAAAAGAGAAGTCATCTCGCTTGTGGTTTTTTCTTCACTGTCTATGATTAACTATGCGCATGCCAATCAAGATTGCGACATACGCCGAGCTGAAATTGAACAAGAACTACACATAGCACAGCAATACAATAACGTAAGTAAAATTGCCGGACTAAAAGAAGCGCTAAGTGAGGTGAATGCTCACTGTTCCCACGAAAGCGTTTGTCAGAAAACACAACATGAAATTCGCAAATTACACAACAAGATCGCCGACAAAAATGAGGATATTCAGAAACTAACGAATGATTTACGTCATGTTGAAGCGGAGGAAAATAGTGACAAAGCAGCAAAAATTCGACATAAGCTCGATAAGAAACAGGACGAGTTATTAGAGGCGCAACAAAAACTTGATGCCGCGCTTCGGGAGAAAAATCGTTAGCATCACCATTTAAATGAAGATTTTCAAGGGTTATTGATATCATAATGATTTAGAACCCTTTTTAAACCATTCGCAATGGCCTCATGATTGGCACAGTGGCATATTTTTATCAAAGCACCAGTACCAATCATGGATACCGCGCATCAAAAATGCTTACTCTCAATCTCTTGTCATTAAAGCGGATTGTAAACTGGCAATACTGTTACAGTTGGTGGCAGTAATCAGATTATGGATCACTCTTCTATGTGATATGTAAGTATAATTTACTCACTCACCGTGTGCGGTGATATTTTTATTCAAAAAAATGTATATACCGATTTTAAATCTACTTGACAGTGTATGAACTTAAACATGACCCGCCCTGATTTTACGATGACACTCAGTAGTCTAGGCCACATATAAATTAAACCTTAATGATTTACACTCCATTTTTAGTAACTGAATCGCCACGGGTTTAACAGACACCTCAGAGTCATTTAAGATGGCTTAAAGAGAGGTGCCCATGAGCGGTAAGCGTTATCCCGAAGAGTTTAAAACTGAA
>Ga0308166_1005064_pt1 | contig 10227 bp, 9 predicted proteins | sample PhyCR2_2_FD_202137 | JGI IMG/M metagenome (GOLD analysis project Ga0308166, IMG submission 202137) | Phyllosphere microbial communities from UC Gill Tract Community Farm, Albany, California, United States - DLSLCC.R2 | ecosystem: Host-associated > Plants > Phyllosphere > Unclassified | place... | reverse complement strand
GGAGCTGGCGCACGACGTTCTCGTCGCGCACGGTGAAGGCGAAGCGCTCGGGGATCGCGCCCGGCATGCTCGACAGCAGGATCTCGCCTTCCCACGTCTTGCACAGCCAGCCCTTGCGCGACAGCTTTTGCAGGTAGCCGGCCCGTTCGCCTTCCGAATACGACCAGTGCAGCACGATCCACATGTACAGCGCGAACAGCGCGGCGGCTGCCACGACGACGGAGGCAAGGACGGCAAAGGCACGGCGCGGCAGGGTCTTGGGCATGGCGAGCGGTAAGTTGATGGGGTCGCAAAAAGGCGCGCCCATTCTCGCATGGGCGCGCCCGTTGTCTATTAAGCCAGACTTAGGCGTTCACGCCGAACGAACGGGCGAGGGGGCCGAGGCCGCCGTTGTAGCCCTGGCCGACGGCGCGGAATTTCCACTCGCTGCCATAGCGGTACAGTTCGCCGAAGATCATCGCGGTCTCCGTCGAGCTGTCTTCCGACAGGTCGTAGCGGGCGATTTCGCGCTCGCCGTCGGCGTTCAGGCAGCGGATGAAGGCGTGCGCGACCTGGCCGAAGCTCTGGCGGCGCTGGTCGGCTTCGTGGATGGTGACGGAAAACGCGATCTTCTCGATTTCCGGGGGCACGCGCGTCAGGTCGACGACGAGGCGCTCGTCGTCGCCTTCGCCTTCGCCCGTGCGGTTGTCGCCCGTGTGCTTGACGGAACCGTCGGACGACTGCAGGTTGTTGTAGAAGATGAAGTCGGCATCGCCGCGCACCTTGCCGTCGCCGCGCAGCAGGAAGGCGCTGCCGTCGAGGTCGAAGGTGGCGCCGTCGGTGGCGCGCGGGTCCCAGCCCAGGCCGATGATCACCCGTTTGAGGTTCGGATCTTCCTTGGACAGGTTGACGTTGCCGCCTTTCTGCAAACTGATCGCCATCTTGCTTCCTTTCTTGGACTATTGACTATTTATATGCCGGCGGCGGAGCGCCGGACGGGGTTTCAGGTCGCCGACTCGAGCGCCATGCGCTTCTTGTAGCGGATCGACGACCACAACGACACCAGGATGAAGGCCACGCCGGACAGGCCGGTGAACCATTCGGGAATCTCGTATTCGACGCTGGCGAACATGATCAGCGCCAGGATGCCGATCGCGTAGTGCGCGCCGTGTTCCAGGAAAACGAATTCTTCCAGCGTGCCCTTGTGCACGAGGAACACCGTGAGCGACCGCACGAACATCGCGCCGATGGCCAGGCCCAGCATGATCACGACGACGTCGTTCGTGATCGCGAACGCGCCGATCACGCCGTCGAAGCTGAACGACGCGTCCAGCACTTCGAGGTAGATGAAGCCGCCGATGCTGCCCTGCGAGATCAGCTTGCCGACGGACGGATCGGATTCCTCTTCCTCCAGCAGGCCGCTGAACCAGTTCACGCCCACGTATACGAGCACGCCGACGACGCCCGCCATCAGCGTCGACAATTTGCTCTGCGGCGGCACGAGGCTCATGCAGCCGAACACGGCGAGCAAGGTCAGCAGGATAGCCAGCCCTTCGGTGCCGTATTTCCCGATCTTTTCTTCGATCCAGCCGAGCCAGTGGAGTTCCTTCTCTTCGTCGAACAGGAAGTTGAGGAAGACCAATAACAGGAACGCGCCGCCGAATGCCGCCACCTCGGCATGGCGCGAGGTCAGGTTGCGGGCGTATTCGGCCGGGTTGTCGACCGCCATGTGCCACACGTCGATGAGCCCGAGGCCCGTCGCCACCGACACGATCAAGAGGGGAAACAGCAGGCGCATGCCGAACACGGCCACGACGATGCCGACCGTGAGGAACAGCTTTTGCCAGAACGCGTTCCAGTTGCGCAGCACGGAGGCGTTGACGACGGCATTGTCGAACGACAGCGAGATCTCCAGGACGCCCAGCACGGCCGCGATCCACAGGGCCTTGATCAGCCCAGGGGTGCCGCCGTGGGCGAAACCCCACCAGCCGGCCAGCGCCAGCAGGACGGCGGTGACCACGAACGACAACCTGAAATGTTGCATCTAATTCTCCTAACCAACGTTTTTATCAACATTGACAAAATACCATATGGCGCGCAGTGTAACCCGGTTCCACCCGCAGCGGGCGCAGCGATGCCGTCCGGCACCGCACCGGGGGGCGGCAAAATTGCTCACGCGACATCGTATCTGCCATAATGCCGCCGGCGTCACGCTTCCCGTTTTTTCTGAATGGATTTCACATGGATGTTTCTTATCTGGTCACCCCGGTGCTGACCTGGCTGGTGGTTGGCCCGATCAAATTCCTCATCAACAGCGCACGCCAGCGGCGCTGGGCGTTCAACCTGGTCGGCAACGGCGGGTTTCCCAGCAACCACAGCGCCACCGTCACCAGCATGGCCACCCTGATCGCGTTGCGCGAGGGCATCGGTCATCCGGCATTCGGCGTGGCCGTCACCCTGTGCTTCATCGTGATGATCGACGCCAACAGCCTGCGCCAGCACGTGGGCCGCCAGGCCGCTGCCATCAACCGCCTTGCCGCCGGCGACGCGGGGCACAAGACGCTGCGCGAGCGGATGGGGCATACGCTGGTCGAGATCGGCGGGGGCATCGTGACCGGCGTCTTGATGGGCAATCTGGTGTATCACCTGCTCGTCAAATAATTGCTGGCGCCGCTCGCCGTCACCCCCGCGCAGGCGGGGGCGCCAGTGTCACGCATCACGATCCGCACCACCGGCTGAGCCGGGCGGCAATTTCCACACATTCTCACCTGGCCGTCCGCCCGGACGTCCACCCGTCCGCCTGTCGCGCATTTCATACTCGGCCAGACGCATTTCATCCCGCCTATGCGCAGTTCATCCCATCAAAACCGCGCTTTGCCGAACCATCAATTGACGGTCAAGACAGGCTCATTGATACTGCCCGCTGGCCTTTTCTATTCTTATTTTTACAGGTAACGCGTCCATCCCGGGGGAACCAAGAAATGCTGCGCAAAACTATAATCTTCCTTGCTATTGCCTCTGCACTCAGTGCATGCGGCAAACACGACAAGGACCCTGCCAAGTCCGACGCCGCCACCGCCCAGGCGGATGGCAAGCAGAAGGATGCCAAGGCCGTCCAGTTGCTCGTGGCCCCCGAAGACGTGATGACCGTCCAGAGCAGCGCGCTGGCGAACGGCCCCGTGATCACGGGATCGATCCAGCCGGAACGCAAGGCCGATTTACGCGCGGAAGTGTCCGCCATCGTCCTGCAGGTGCTCAAGGAAAACGGTGACCCCGTCAAGCGCGGCGACGTGCTGGTCAAGCTCGACGAGACGTCGATCCGCGACAGCCTGATGTCCGCCCAGGAAGCCCTGCGCGCGTCGACGCAGGCGTTCGACCAGTCGCAGCGCTCGCTCGACCGACTGAAGACCTTGCGCGCGTCCGGCATGACGTCCGCGCAGGCGCTGGACGATGCGGAAGTGCGCCGCAACAATGCCCAGAGCGACGTGTCCGCCGCACGTGCCCGCCTCGTGGCCGCCCAGCAGCAGGTCACGCGCACGCTCGTGCGCGCCCCGTTCGACGGCATCGTCTCGGACCGCAAGGTGTCGAACGGCGATACCGCGGCCGTCGGCAAGGAATTGCTGAAGGTGATCGATCCGAGCAGCATGCGTTTCGAAGGCCAGGTGTCGGCCGACAAGATCGCCGCCGTCAAGGTCGGCCAGCCCGTCATGTTCCGCGTGAACGGCTACGGCGAGCAGCAGTTCGCGGGCGTCGTCAAGCGCATCGACCCGACCGCCAACGACGTCACCCGCCAGGTCGAGGTGCTCGTTTCCTTCACGGGCGCCAACCAGCCGCGCGTGGCCGGCCTGTATGCCGAGGGCCGCGTCGACGCCGAAATGTCGGACGCGCTGATGCTGCCGGAATCGGCGCTCGTGCGCGACGGCGACAAGACGTATGCCTGGAAGGTCAAGGGCAGCACGCTGGCCAAGGCCGACCTCGCGATGGGCGCGCGCGACCCGCGTACCGGCGGCTACGCCGTCAAGGGCGGCCTGGCCGCCGGCGACACCGTGCTGCGTCATCCGAACTCCAGCCTGAAGGACGGCCAGAAGGTCGAGCTGTCCGCCGCCAGCAAGGTGGCCAGCGCCGCCGGCAACGCGGCACCGGCCAAATAAACCGGGGAAGACCCAATGTTCCTTTCCAATTTCAGTGTCAAGAAGCCCATCGCGACCATCGTGCTGATCATCGGCATGATGTGCATGGGCCTGCTCGCGCTCTCCAAGCTGCGCGTGAACCAGAACCCGGACGTCGACATCCCGATCATCGTCGTCAACATCCCGTACCCGGGCGCGTCGCCGGAGACGAGCGAACGCGAACTGCTCGAACGCCTGGAAAAGCCGATGCAGGCAATTACCGGCGTCACCGAGATCAACTCGTACGCGAATGAAGGCAGCGCGACGATCGTGCTGCAGTTCGACTTCAAGCGCAACCTGATCGAGGCGTCGGACGACGTGCGCAACGCCATCGCCGGCGTGCGCTGGAAGCTGCCGGTCGAGATGCGCGAGCCGATCCTGCAGCGCGTTGACCCGTCGGCCCAGCCGATCATGAACCTGGCGCTGTCGTCCAGCACCCAGAGCCACGCCGAGATCTCGCGCCTGGCCGAGGACAAGCTGGCCGACCGCCTGCGCGCCATCGACGGCGTTGCCAACGTCACCGTGAACGGTTCGCTCAAGCGCGAACTGTCCGTGCTGCTGCACGCGCAAAAGCTGCGCGAGTACAACGTGTCGGTGAGCGACGTGACGAACGCGCTGTCGCGCCAGAACACCAACGCGCCGGTCGGCAAGGTGCGCAGCGAACTGGACGAGAAGGGCATCCGCCTCGTCGGCCGTATCGAGCATCCGGAAGACTTCTCGCAGGTCGTCGTCAAGCGCAACGGCGATACGATCGTGCGCCTGAACCAGGTGGCCGACGTGAAGGACGGCTTCGCCGACATCGACACCTATTCGACGCGCAGCGGCAAGGCCAACGTCGGCATCTCGATTATCCGCTCGCGCGAGGCGTCCACCGTCGGCATCGCCAAGAATGTGCGCGAGATGGTCAAGGAGATCAACAAGGAACTCCCGGCCGGCACCAAGCTGGACGTCACGCGCGACGGCGGCGACGAAGCCCAGCGCAGCCTGAACAACGTGATCGAATCGCTCGTGTTCGGCGCCGTGCTGACCATCTTCGTCGTCTATGCGTTCCTGAACTCCTGGCGCTCCACCCTGATCACGGCGCTGTCGCTGCCGACGTCCGTGCTGGCGGCGTTCATCGCGGTCTGGCTGTGCGGCTTCACCTTGAACTTCATGACGCTGCTCGGGCTGTCGCTCGCGATCGGGGTGCTGATCGACGATGCCATCGTGGTGCGGGAAAACATCGTGCGCCACATGGAGATGGGTTCCGACCGCCGCACCGCGGCACTGGAAGGCACCGCCGAGATCGGCATGGCCGTCGCCTCGACGACGTTCTCGATCATGGCCGTGTTCATCCCGGTCGCGTTCATGCCCGGCATTTCCGGCGAGTGGTTCCGCCCGTTCGCGCTGACCGTCGCGTGCTCCGTGATCGTGTCGCTGTTCATCTCGTTCACGCTCGACCCGATGCTGTCGGCCTACTGGGGCGACCCGCCGGGCCACCATCACGCACCGAAGCGCGGCATCGAAAAAGTCCTGGCGAAGTTCAACGTCTGGTTCGACCACCAGGCCGACCGCTACGGCCGCGTCATTGCCTGGGCGCTGCACCATCGCCGCTGGATGGCGCTCATCGCCGTCGCCAGTTTCATCGCGGCCATCGGCCTGCACGCATCGTTCGGCGGCTCCGCGTTCCTGCCGAAGATGGACGCCGGCCAGATCGCCATCGAGGTGCGCACGCCGGCGTCGGCCTCGGTCGGCTACGCCAAAATGAAGATGGAGGAGGCCGCCGCGCTGGCCCGCACGCTGAAGGAAACGAAGGAAACCAACAGCCAGATCAAGTCGTCGGGCGGCCGCATCTACGTCGACATCGGCAAGCGCAGCGAACGCCACCGCACGGCGGCCGAGATCGCCGTCGAACTGCGCCAGAAGATTTCCCGCCTGGTCGGCGCCGAGTACACGGTCACGGACGACCTGAACGGCAACGGCAAGCCCGTGCAGATCGAGTTCACCGGCCCCGATTCGCGCAAGCTGATGGAACTGACCAACGCGTACATGGACAAGCTGCGCCAGGTGCGCGGCGCCGTCGACGTCGCCTTGTCGCAGCAGGATCCGAAGGACGAGCTGCAGATCGAGCTCGACCGCGGCCTGGCGAACATGATGGGCATCTCGGTCGGCGATGCCGCGAGCGCGCTGCGCGTCGCGTTCGCCGGCATCGAGGTCGGCGACTGGGTCGACCCGACCGGCGAGACCCGCGACGTCGCCGTGCGCCTGGCGCCGGAAGACCGCGTCAGTGCCGAGAACATCGAGCGCCTGCCGATCGCCGTCACCGGCACCAACACGATGGTTCCGCTCGACCAGATCGCCCGGATCACGATGGGTAAAGGTCCGTCGGCGATCGAGCACAAGGACGGCAAGCGCGTCATCACCGTGTCGGCCAACGTCGAGGGCCGCTCGAACGGGGAGGTAACGGACGAAGCGATGAGACTGGCCAAGTCGATGGACTTCCCGCCGGGCTATGGCCTGTCGCTGGGCGGCGCCGGCAAGGACCAGGCCGAGGTGTTCACGCAGATGACGATCGCGCTCGTGTCCGGCATCGGCCTGATGTACCTGATCCTGGTGATGCAGTTCGGCTCGTTCACGGCGCCGCTGTCCGTGATGCTGTCGCTGCCGCTGTCGCTGATCGGCGTGGTGCTGGCGCTGCTGCTGACCAAGGGCACGCTCAACCTGATGAGCTTCATCGGCATCATCATGCTGATGGGCCTGGTGGCGAAGAATGCGATCCTGCTGCTCGACGCCGCCCGGACGCGGGAGGCGGAGGGCATGGACCGCGAGGAGGCGCTGATGGCCGCCGGCCGCGCCCGCCTGCGTCCGATCCTGATGACGACGTTCGCGCTGATCGCCGGCATGTTCCCCGTCGCGCTGGCACTGGGCGATTCCGGCCAGTTCTACCAGCCGCTCGCGATCGCCATCATCGGCGGCACGATCACGTCGACGATGCTGACCCTGCTGGTCGTGCCGACGTTCTACGACAGCATCGAGATCGCACGCGACCGCATGGTTGCCAAGTTCCATCGTCGCGCGTTGCGCTATACGGCGCTGCCGGCGTTTGTGATGACGCTCGTCGAAGCGATCCTCACGTTGATCCTGGTGCGCCTGGTGTTCCGCCTGATCGTCAAGGCAGGTCGCCTGGCGTTCCGCCGGGGCCGTCCGGCGACGGCGTGACGGTGTGACGACGTGACTGCCGGCTGCGGCCGGCATGCATGATAAAAGGGCCTGCTCGCGCAGGCCCTTTTTGTTTCAACCGATGTTTGCATCCAGTCGCCGAGGCGGCATGCACTAGGGCCGCATCCGAAGCGCCCAGTGCATGCCGGAACGATGCCGGCAGCGCACGCGGCCCGCCATGGCCAATGCCAGCCGGGAGCGCTGGCAAAGTCCGGGCAAAGGGCCGTTCCCGACCCTTTGCCGATGCGCCATGGCGATCAGCGGCCCGAGGTACCCGACGAGCCCGACGACGTGCCGGTGCCGGTTGCGCTGCCCGAGGTGCCGGTCGAACCCGACATGCCCGACGAACCCGACGAGCCGGTGCCGGTCGTGCCGGTACCGGTGGTGCCGGTTGCGCCCGTGCCGGTGGTGCCGGTGCCCGTTGCGCCGGTGCCGGTGTCGCCGGTGGTGCCGGTCGCGCCGGTGCCGGTCGTGCCCGTACCCATGGTGCCGGTGGTGCCGGTTGCGCCGGTGCCCGTGGTGTCACCCGTCGTGCCCGTGCCGGTCGCGCCGGTCGAGCCGCTCGTGCCCGAGCTGCTGCTCGGCGCGGTGGCCGACGTGTCGCCGGTACCGGTCGTGCTGGTGGTGTCGTTTTTCTTGCAGGCGGCCAGGCTGGCCATCAGGGCTGCTGCAAACAGAACTTTCGATGCGGTGTTAAGAGCTTTCATTTTTTTACTCCTCGTTCACGTCTATCGTTTAACCGCCGTCTCCAGGTGAGGCGCTGGAGGGTCGGCGGTGCCAGTTGGGTTCCCGATGGACCTTGCGGCCCAAGCGCGAACCATCAGGGAACCGACGCAATACGCGGCCCCGGTGGAGTACGAATCGGCTCGTCAGGCTTGGACAACCATGTCGCCGCCCGGTTCGTCCGATTGCACTCCTTCTGCTTGGAGAAACGCCGGCACCGTGCCGCCGTTTCCTTGCGGGCGCCGAACGTCATCGTTCGTCTCCCGATCCACCGGCGAAACTGCCGGATGGTCGTTGCGGCTTGCCGGCGGCTTCGCCGGCGGCCTGTTCGAGCAGCGCGGGAATGGTGTCGCACAATTCCCGCGCCAGATAACCCAGTCTGCCGAAGCGCTCGGCCAATTGTTCGCCCGCGCGCGCATGCAGCGCGACGCCCCAGGCCGCCGCCTGCTCCAGCGCCGCGCCGCGCGCGGCCAGCCCGGCGATGACGCCTGCCAGCACGTCGCCGGAGCCGGACGTCGCGAGCCCGACGTTGCCGCCCTCGTGCTGCCAGCGCTGGCCGTCCGGCGCGGCGATCACGGTGCGCGCGCCCTTGAGCGCAACGACGGCGTTCCAGCGCGCCGCCGCGTCCAGCGCGTGACGGTCCGGCGCCTCGCCGATGGCCTCCTTGGCGATATTCGTCAGGTGCGCCATCTCGCCCGCGTGCGGCGTCAGCAGCACCGGCACGTTGAAGCGGAACGGCGCCGCGCCCTGCGGCGGGTTCAGCACCGCGCCCATCGCCTCGGCGTCCAGCAGCACCTTCGTGTCGCTGCCCTCCAGCCGCGGCAGCAGTGCGTGCACGAGGCGCGCGGTCGCCGCTTCGTCCTGCATGCCCGGGCCGATCAGGATCGCGCTGATCTTGTCGGCCAGCGGATCGAGCGCCGCCACCGCTTCGACCGTGAAACCGCCGGCATCGTTCTCGGCCAGCCCCAGCACGCGCGATTCGGGAATCGCCAGCGCGACGAGCTGGGCCACGCTGCGGCCGGTGGCGATCGTCAGCTTGCCGGCACCGGCGCGCAGGGCCGCCGTGGCGGCCAGGATCACGGCGCCGGGCATCTCGCGCGAGCCGCCCAGCACGAGCACGTGGCCGCGCCCCTCCTTGTCGGTGTCGTCCGACGGGACGGGCACCGGCCAGCTGCGCAGCAGGCTGGCATCGACGTCGCGCGGGCGGGCGTGGTTGTGCAGCGTCATGGGAAGGAAACCTCAGGCCTTGGCGGCGGTGGGCTGGTCTTTGGCGACCGTGACCGGCGTGCCGCTGTCTTCCAGCGGCGCGACGAAGTTGACCAGGCGCACGGCAAGTTTGCCGCGCTTGCCCAGCGTGGGATCGAACGCGTACGACGTGACGGAGCAGTTCGGCACGTCGCCTGCCTTGTCGTGCGCGAGGATCGTCGCTTCGTCCATCCGTTCGATCAGGTAGCGGAAACAGTTGACGATGACCTGGTGGCCGACGATCAGCACACGCTCGCGCGGGTATTCGCGCGTGAGCATGTCGAGTACGCTGCGCAGGCGCAGGATGACGTCGCACCAGCTCTCGCCGCCGGGTGGGCGGAAATAGAACTTGCCGACGTGGTGGCGTTGTTCGTACAGTTCGGGGTACTTGTCGGCGATGCCGCGCACGGTCAGGCGGTCGAGGATGCCGAATTCCTTTTCGCGCAGGCGTTCGTCGGCATGCACGGCGAGCAGTTCGTCGCGGTTCAGGCGCCGCATCAGGATGTCGGCCGTCTGCGCCGCCCGCACGTACGGCGAGTGCAGCACGACGTTCGGCTGGCCGTCGTCCGGCAGCGCGGCGAACCAGTCCCCCAGCGCCTGCGCTTGGCGCACGCCCAGCTCGGACAGGGGCACGTCGACGTCGCGCTCGGCGATGTCGATACTCAGTCCGGCTGCGGCCTCGGCGGCATCGCGCGCGACGTTGCCGGCGCTTTGTCCGTGCCTGACGAGCCAGATCTCCTGTGGCCACTTCTGATCCATTATCCGACCGTTTGTGATTTTGACATGACGTGATCATAGACGGATTCGGCGGGAGTTCCGCGCACGATTCCGGACGAAAATGTATTTAAAAACAACGTGTAGGCGTGGTCTTACGCCGGAGTTGACGCGACATTGCCGGCTGATATCGGAATGC
>Ga0308166_1005062_pt1 | contig 10232 bp, 7 predicted proteins | sample PhyCR2_2_FD_202137 | JGI IMG/M metagenome (GOLD analysis project Ga0308166, IMG submission 202137) | Phyllosphere microbial communities from UC Gill Tract Community Farm, Albany, California, United States - DLSLCC.R2 | ecosystem: Host-associated > Plants > Phyllosphere > Unclassified | place... | reverse complement strand
TTCCCGAACTCAGAAGTGAAACCTCTTAGCGCTGATGGTAGTGTGGGGTTACCCATGTGAGAGTAAGTCATCGCCAGCTCATTATTCTAAACACCCCCATTCTAATGAATGGGGGTGTTTTTTTATGTGCGGAATTTGTATTCTCAATCCTTTAGATATTAAAATTTATTCAAATTATAAAGAAATAAAGCTACTCTAAAATTATTTACCTAATTAGAAATTTAATATGCAATGGATCGTAATTAAAACTTTCTCGTTTCCTTATGAGGCACAAATTGCAAAGACTCAACTAGAAGCATTTGAAATTCCTGTTTATATTGAAAATGAGCATACAATTAATATGGATTGGTTTTATTCTAATGCTTTAGGTGGGGTTCGTTTATTAGTTCCAGAAAACTATGTTGATGAAGCGAAGTCATTTCTTGAAAAAGACTTTAGTGATGAGCTTGAACAAAAGTTTGGGGAGAGTAAAGAATGTTGCCCTGAGTGTGGAAGTTTGGATATAGAAGTTAATAATAAAGGAAAAAAATCTGCCTTTTTAGCGTTTATGTTTTTGGGCCTACCTTTATTTTCTTTTAGAAATGGTAATAGATGTAAGCGTTGTGGACACTTTTGGAATTAAATATATAGTAAACGATTATTGATTATCTTAATTATGGAACCTAATGTAGAGGTATTGGATTTAGTTCTATCTCTGTAATTAATGTACTAGGCAGAGAAGCCATTGATATTAAATAAAATAAATTATTTTGATGACCGTTCAATTTAATAAATATAAGGACTTATTTAATGGTAGATAAAAAACAGCTAACTCAAAAGCAAATAGAGTTACTCCTTGAATTATTAAAGAATAGATTTGAAAAAAATACACATCGTCATACAGAAATAGAGTGGTCGGATGTGCAAAATAAACTAATTAAGGTTCCTGATAAACTTTGGTCATTGCTGGAAATGGAAAATACAGGAGGGGAACCTGATGTTATTGCTTATGATCAGCAGAAAGATGAATATTTATTTGTAGATTGCTCTCTTGAGACACCCAAAGGTCGTAGAAGCCTTTGCTATGACCGAGAAGCCTTAGAATCTAGAAAAGATCATCCTCCTAAAAATAGCGCAATAGACTTAGTCCAAGAAATAGGGGCTGAACTCCTAACAGAAGAGCAATATCACCAATTACAACAGCTCGGGGAGTTTGATCTAACAACATCAAGCTGGCTTGCTACTCCAGAGGAAATCCGAAAATTAGGAGGAGCTCTTTTTGCGGACCGTCGCTATGGTCGAGTCTTCATCTATCATAATGGAGCCCAGTCTTATTATGCAGCTCGTGGTTTTCGTTGTTGCTTAAGAGTATAGGTATTGCATTGTATTTGAATAAAAAGAAGAGGCTTTGATGTTTTATGCCAAGAAAATGGAGATTCTTGCAACTTTTGATTGATGGCAAACATGACAAGATATGTTCTGGAATTAAATAAAAACATCAGGACATCTGTAGAAATGCAACCAAACCCAATTTACTATAATGAACAACATATTGCTTTTGCTGATAATGTTCGTCGATTTGTACAAAAAGAAATGGCTCCTTTCGTTAATGAATGGGATGAGGCTGAGACATTCCCAAGAGAGCTATATAAGAAGGCTGCTGAAATTGGTCTATTAGGTTTAGGTTTTTCTGAGGAGTATGGCGGTATTCCTGATGCAGATCCATTTTATTCATTACTGGCTGGTGTAGAAATGGCAAAAGCTGGTTCGGGTGGAGTACATATTTCACTCATGGTACATACAATTGGAGCACCACCGATTCAGCATTTTGGAAGTGAAGAACTAAAGTCAAAAGTTTTACCAAGGATTATTTCAGGAGAAAAGATTTCAGCATTAGCGATTACAGAACCAGGCGGTGGTTCTGATGTGGCTGCATTACAAACTAAAGCTGTTCGTGATGGTGACTATTATGTTGTCTCGGGTGAGAAAACATTTATCACATCTGGAATTCGTGCAGATTACTATACTGTTGCAGTGCGTACAGATCCAGCCAAAACAGGTGCTGAAGGCATTTCAATGTTGCTCGTTGATGCGCACAGTGAGGGAATTACTAAAACACCTTTAAAGAAAATGGGATGGTGGGCTTCTGATACAGCTCATTTGCATTTTGATCAAGTGAGAGTACCTGCATCAAATCTGCTCGGTAAGGAAAATGCTGGTTTTAAAGTTATTATGAATAACTTTAATATGGAGCGTTTTTTCTTGGGTGTAGTGGCGTATGGCTATGCATTGGTCTGTTATGAAGAAGCTTTAGATTGGGCACAGCAACGAAAAACTTTTGGTAAGAGATTAATAGACCATCAAGTCGTTCGTCATAAATTGGTAGATATGGCAACACAATTGACCTCAACACGGGCATTACTTGAAGAAACTGCATGGAAAATGACTCAGCAGAAGTTAAAAGGGCCTGAGTTGGTGGCACAAATTTCAATGCTTAAAAATGTTGCGACTCGTACTATGCAATTTTGTGCTGATGCGGCTGTACAAACATTGGGAGGTATGGGCTTTATGCGAGGTACTAAGTCTGAACGTATTTACCGTGAAGTAAAGGTCAATATGATTGGCGGTGGCGCTGAAGAAATTATGAAAGATTTGATTAGTAAACAACTTGGTTATTAATTCTTGCAGGGTGGTCATTGGGCCACCTTTTTTATTTTAATGCCATCTCCCAAACCATTTCGGTTAACTCATCAATTTTGACTTTACCTTCAGATTTATACCAAGTGACAGTCCATGAAATCGCACCACCAACTAATCTTCGCCAAATAAAGGCATCATGTTTTATTTTGCCTTGAGTACGTAACTTTTCAATGACATCTAACCAGATTTGTTCATATTCATTACGCATTTCTAAAAGATAATCTTGTTTTTCTTTTGACAGCGCAAACCACTCATAAACTAAAACAGCCATGGCTGCACCAGTATCTCCAGTAATTGAAATGAGTTCCGCTTTAATAAGAGCTCGTAATTGGTGTTCTGGATCGGTAGATTGAGCTGCGGCCTCTTCTAAACGAGCAAGATTGTAAATGATAGTTTGCTCCATTACATGAGCGAGGATGTCATCTTTACTCTTGAAGTGATGGAATAAGCTACCTGATTGAATTCCAATAAATTGAGCAAGTTCGCGGACAGTGGTTTTATCATAACCTTGTTTGTGAAATAGATAGGCAGCCCCCTGTAATAAACGACCACGTGGACTATCATCAAAGCAAGAAATATGTGGAATCTGTTCAATTGAAGTCGCAATCATACGAAAGCAGGATCCTTTATATAAAAATATTTACGGAAAAAATTTTGCTAAATCTCACCATGTTTTAGGCTAGTTGTCGAGTTTGGCAGTTTTAGTCAATTTCACAATAACATTTTGCTCTTTACAAACCAAGCGCTTGCTTGGTAATGTTGAGTGTAATTTTTAAACAAAATAATGAGAAACAAGATGGCAAGTAATCAACAGGATGATGAGCGTGTCGTAAAAATAGGGTGTGCCTCAGGTTTTTGGGGAGATACCAATACTGCTGCTTTTCAATTGGTACATCTAACCGATATTAATTATTTGGTTTTTGATTACTTGTCAGAAATCACCATGTCGATTATGGCCAAAGCGAAAATGGTAGAGCCGAAACATGGCTATGCTTTAGATTTTGTCAGTCGTGTCATGGCGCCTCTACTTAAAAAAATTGCAGAGAAAAAGATTAAGGTGATTAGTAATGCTGGTGGTGTTAATCCATTGGCGTGTCGAGATGCCTTGCAAAAAATAATTAAAGAATATGGTCTAGACCTGAAAGTTGCCGTGGTGTTAGGTGATGATCTTTTGCCAAAACATGAGCAGCTAAAATCACAGAATATTCAGGAAATGTTTAGTGGGGAAGCTTTGCCAGAACAGGTGGCAAGTAGTAATGCCTATTTAGGTGCGGTTGCTATTCGTGACGCCTTAGACTTAGGCGCAGATATTGTGATTACTGGCCGTGTAGTTGACTCTGCTGTGGTGCTTGCCCCTTTACTTCATGAATATCAATGGTCGCTCGATGATTATGACAAATTGGCGCAAGGTTCGTTGGCAGGTCATGTGATTGAATGTGGTGCCCAATGTACGGGTGGTAACTTTACCGATTGGCGCTTAGTTCAGGGTTTCGACAACATGGGCTTTCCAGTGGTTGAAGTGAGTGAAGATGGCTCATTTGTTGTAACTAAGCCTCAAGGTACAGGTGGTCTGGTTTCTACTGCTACAGTTGCAGAGCAAATTGTTTATGAAATTGGTAATCCTCAAGCGTATTTACTACCCGATGTAATTACTGATTTCAGCCAAGTGCATTTAGAACAAGTTGGGGAGCACCGGGTTCGTGTGACGGGCGCAAAAGGTCAAGCACCGACTGCACGATATAAAGTCAGTGCGACCTATCCAGATGGTTATCGGGTTTTAGTGAGTTTTTTAATTGCAGGACGTGAGGCACCACAAAAAGCACAAGTCATTGCTGATGCGATTTTGACTAAGTGCGAACGTGTTTTAGCAACGCGTTCGGTACCACCTTTTAGTGAAAAGTCTGTTGAAATTTTAGGTATTGAAAGTACCTATGGCGAACATGCCCAAACATTAAATAGTCGTGAAGTTGTGGTCAAAATAGCTGTAAAACACATGTTCAAAGAAGCATGTATGTTCTTTGCATCTGAAATTGCGCAGGCTTCAACAGGTATGGCTCCAGCTTTGGCAGGGATTGTGGGAGGGCGTCCAAAAGCATCGCCAGTGATTAAACTATTTTCATTTTTAATAGATAAAAATCAAGTAAGTGTCGAAATCGATTTTGAAGGAAAACGCTACCCAGTTGAGATTCCACAAGGAGTTTCTACAGAGCAATTGCCTACTTTAAAGGCAGGTGAAAATGCAATTTATCAAGGAGATGAAATTGAAGTTCCTTTGATTGAAATTGCGCATGCCCGCAGTGGTGATAAAGGCAATCATAGCAACATCGGTGTGATTGCGCGTAAAGCAGACTATTTGCCATGGATCCGTGCAGCACTGACGGAAGAGGCTGTTGCAAGCTATATGCAACATGTCTTGGATGCTGAGAAAGGGCGAGTAATCCGTTATGAGTTACCGGGTTTGAATGCACTGAATTTTATGTTGGAAAATGCCTTGGGTGGCGGTGGTGTTGCAAGCTTACGTATCGATCCACAAGGCAAAGCATTTGCACAGCAATTATTGGATATGCCTGTTAAAGTTCCGGCACATCTTGTAGAAAAATAAAATGAATGGATGAAACAAAGATGAGTTATCAATCAATATTTAGACCAGATGCTTTCGCCAATAAAGTCATTATTGTGACAGGTGGTGGCTCAGGAATTGGACGCTGTACTGCACATGAGCTTGCAGCCCTCGGCGCTCAAGTAGTGATTACAGGACGCAAAATTGAAAAATTAGAGAAAGTAAGCCAAGAAATTATAGAAGATGGGGGCTTAGTTCATTTCATTGTTTGTGATAACCGTGAAGAAGAACAAGTGAAAAATATGATTGCCGAAGTGATTGAGAAATTCGGCAAACTAGATGGCTTGGTAAATAATGCTGGCGGCCAGTTCCCCTCAGCTTTAGAGAATATTTCAGCGAATGGTTTCGATGCAGTGGTGCGTAATAACTTGCATGCAACTTTCTATTTAATGCGTGAAGCTTATAACCAATGGATGGCTAAACATGGTGGCAGTATTGTCAATATGACTGCTGATATGTGGGGTGGTATGCCGGGAATGGGACATTCTGGTGCTGCGCGTTCAGGGGTTGATAACTTAACTAAAACAGCATCGGTTGAGTGGGGCAAATCTGGCGTTCGTGTAAATGCGGTTGCACCGGGGTGGATTGTGTCATCCGGTATGGATAATTATAGCGGTGATTTTGCCAAAGTGATTATTCCAAGTCTTGCTGGCAATGTACCGTTAAAACGTATGGGAACTGAGTCAGAAGTGTCATCGGCGATTTGTTATTTACTGTCAGATGCTGCGGCTTTTGTGTCAGGTGTAACTTTGCGTATTGATGGCGCTGCATCGCAAGGGACACGCATGTACCCACTAGCTGATGCGACAAATAGTCAGTCTTATAATGGTTTCCATCGCGCGTTTATTCCTGAAATTTTTCAGAAAAAGTCTGAGGCTGAGGAGGAATAACAGTGACTATTCTCCAATCCGAAATTGCTGTTGGTAGTGAACAGTATCAAAAGAATAAAGAGGCATTGCTTACTCAACTGAGAGAAGTCCGTGCAATTCAGCAAAAAAGCATTGATAAATCATATGCTGCCAAACCGAAATTCGATAAAAAGGGCAAGATTCTGCCGCATGAGCGTGTGCGGTTGTTACTCGATGCTGATTCACCTTTTGTTGAGCTGTGTGGTTTGGTCGGCTACAACATGCATGATGACAAGGATGGCTCCGAAGCTGGTGGTGGTGTAATTGCCGGCATTGGTTTTGTCAGTGGTGTGCGCTGTCTGGTTTCTGCAAGTAATAGCGCGATTAAAGGTGGGACCATGTCTCCTATGGGCGTACAGAAAACTTTGCGTTTGCAAAAAATTGCCTTAGAACAAAAACTCCCGCTGATTACGCTGACCGAAAGTGGCGGTGCTAACTTAAATTATGCTGCGGAAGTATTTACCTATGGTGGTATGACCTTTGCAAATCAGGCACGTCTTTCTGCGGCGGGTATTCCCCAACTTGCAGTGGTGCATGGTAATGCAACGGCAGGTGGTGCTTATCAGCCTGGTCTTTCCGATTATGTCATTGCTGTACGCAAGCAAACTGAGATGCTTCTTGCAGGTCCTCCTTTACTCTTAGCTGCCACTGGCGAAGTGGCAACAGCTGAAGAGTTGGGCGGGGCAGAAATGCATGCGCAGGTCGCTGGAACAGCAGAATATTTGGCTGAAAATGATGCCGATGGGATTCGACTTGCACGTGAAATCTTTGAACACCTGAACTGGAAAGAGCAAATCAAACTAGTTGATGTAACTTATAAAGAACCTCGTTACGATACCGAGGAATTATTGGGTGTGATTCCAAGTGATCCTAAACAACCATTTGATATGAAAGAAGTGGTTGCGCGCATTATTGACGATTCAAATTTTCTAGAATTTAAACAGGAATATGATGATTTAACGGTATGTGGCTGGGCAAAAATTGGCGGACTACATATCGGTATTATCACCAATAATGGTCCGATTACACCTCAAGGAGCAGCGAAAGCAGCTCAGTTTATACACTTGTGTGAACAGACCAAGCGTCCATTATTGTTCTTGCATAACACCACCGGTTTCATGGTGGGAACCGATGCCGAGCAAAATGGCATTATCAAGCATGGCTCAAAGCTGATTCAAGCTGTTGCGAATTGTACCGTACCTAAAATTTCGATCGTTGTAGCAGGGTCGTATGGTGCTGGCAACTACGCGATGTGTGGTCGGAGTTTATCACCAGACTTTATTTTTGCTTGGCCAAATTCGCATGTTGCTGTAATGGGTGCTGCACAAGCTGGAAAAGTACTGCGTATTGTTGCCGAAGGAAAACAAAAAGCTTCCGGACAGGAACCGAATCCGCAAATGCTCGATTTTCTTGAGCAAAGTACAGCGATGAAATTAGAGCAGCAATCTACCGCACTTTTCAATACGGCCATGCTACATGACGACGGCATTATCGATCCGCGAGATACCCGAAAATTATTAATTTTCCTTTTACAAACCATTTATGAAGCACAGCAACGAGAGCTAAATTCAACTCGTTTTGGTGTATCCCGTTTTTAATCAACCTTTACCGCAATTAAAAAAATTAATAGGAATAACACAATGAAATTTACTAATGAACATGAAGCATTGCGCCGTACAGCTCGTCAATTTGTTCAAAATGAGCTGAATCCACATATTCCAGAATGGGAAGCTGAAGGGCAGTTCCCAATCCACGACGTATTTAAAAAGATGGGTGATCTTGGTTTATTAGGAATTTGTAAGCCAGAAGAAAATGGCGGTTTAGCGCTAGATTATTCGTATAACCTTGTGGTTGCAGAAGAAATTGGATATGCGACTTGTGGCGGGGTGCCTTTAGCTATTGGTGTACAAACCGATATGGCAACACCTGCTTTGGCACGTTTTGGAAGTAAAGAGTTACGCGATGAATTTTTAACACCAGCGATTGCTGGGGAATATGTTGCATCGATTGCAGTATCGGAAGTACATGCTGGTTCGGATGTTGCTGCTATTAAAACAACTGCAAAAAAAGATGGCGATGACTATGTCATTAACGGCAGCAAAATGTGGATTACCAACTCATTGCAGGCCGACTTCTTCTGTCTTTTAGCCAACACGTCTGATGATAAACCTCACGTTAATAAGTCAATGATTATTGTGCCAGCAAAAACTAAAGGGATTAGTTTTTCAGAGCCACTTAATAAATTAGGGATGCGTTCAACAACCACAGCACAAGTTTATTTAGACAATGTACGTGTACCGCAGCGTAACTTGGTGGGTGTTGAAGGTATGGGCTTTATGATGCAAATGATGCAATTTCAGGAAGAGCGCTTATGGGCATGTGCTAATGCGATTGGCGGCTTGCAGCATTGTATTCAGCAAACAATTAATTACACCAAAGAGCGTACTACTTTTGGTCAACCTCTCATTAATAACCAATATATCCATTTCCGCTTTGCTGAACTTATGACCGAAGTGGAAGCACTCAAAGCATTAACTTATCAAGCATGCGAGCAGCATATTGCGGGCGAGGATGTCACGATGTTGGCGTCTATGGCAAAGCTCAAAGCTGGACGTTTAACTCGTGAAGTTGCTGATAGTTGTCTGCAATACTGGGGCGGCAATGGCTTCATGTGGGATAACCCTGCGTCGCAGCTGTATCGTGATGGCCGCCTAGGGTCTATTGGGGGCGGGGCAGATGAGATTATGTTGGGGATTATCTGTAAGTTGATGGATATTCTGCCTAAAAAGCACAAATAAAAATAAGGAATACACCATGACACTTTCGACATCTTTACAAGCTTTAGTTCTTGATGACAGCATTCAATTGGAACAAGACGGCAGTATTTTATACCTTTGGTTAAATCGACCAGAGAGTCGTAATGCCATGAACTTGAATATGGTCAATGCGATTCAACAAGTTTTTACTGCCATTCGCAATGATCTTTCAATTCGTGCGGTAATTATCCGTGGTGAAGGTGGAACTTTTTGTGCGGGTGGTGACATTAAAGACATGGCAGCTTTACGTGTTGAGGCAGCTAATGTTGGCAGTCTACAACCTTATGTGGACTTTAACCGCCGTTTTGGTGCCTTGCTTGAGCAAGTTGAAGCCGCACCGCAAATGGTTGTGGTGATTTTAGAAGGCGCGGTATTAGGTGGTGGTTTTGGTCTGGCATGTGTTTCCGATGTTGCCATTAGCCGTGACAATGCTCAGTTTAGTTTACCTGAAACTGGGCTTGGTGTGATTCCTGCACAAATTGCTCCTTTTGTGGTGAAACGTATTGGCCTGACTCAGGCACGCCGACTTGCTTTACTCGGCATGCGTTTTGAAGGACATACAGCACTAAGTGTCGGTGTGGTTCATCAAATTGCACATAATGAAATTGAGCTTGAACAAGCTTTACAGGAAACCATTCAACACATTAAACGTGCCGCCCCCGAGGCTTCCCGCGTGACTAAAGCACTGTTACATCGAACGCTCAATGAGCCTTTGAGTGATTTATTAGATGATGCTGCACAGCAGTTTGCTCAAGCAGTTGGTGGTACCGAGGGACAAGAAGGAACGATGGCTTTTATTCAGAAACGGTTGCCGAATTGGACCGATGAATCATAAGCGATAGGAATAAAAATAATGAAATTTTCAAAAGTACTGATTGCCAATCGTGGTGAAATTGCAGTTCGAGTCATGCAAACTGCTAAGGCAATGGGCTATCAAACTGTCGCAGTTTATTCCGATGCAGACCGTCATGCTCGCCATGTGCAAGAGGCCGATGAAGCTGTCTATATTGGTGCTTCAAAAGTATCTGAGTCATATCTTTCAATTACCAAGATAATAGATGCATGCAAAAAGACAGGTGCTGATGCAGTTCACCCTGGCTATGGTTTTTTGTCAGAAAATACTGATTTTGCTCAGGCATGTATCGACAACCAGATTACATTTATTGGGCCTACCGCTTCTGCAATTGAGTTAATGGGCAGTAAACGCCT